>Ga0307477_10000609_pt1 | contig 37631 bp, 35 predicted proteins | sample atmos_gasesECM2C_FD_203316 | JGI IMG/M metagenome (GOLD analysis project Ga0307477, IMG submission 203316) | Hardwood forest soil microbial communities from Morgan-Monroe State Forest, Indiana, United States - atmos_gasesECM2C_515 | ecosystem: Environmental > Terrestrial > Soil > Temperate...
AGGGCGACGCCGCCTCGCCCAAAGGGAGGCCCGGGGGGAGATCCGCTGCCCCGGGCCCGGCCAATCGGCTTCGATGAAGGTGAGCTATACGACGAAGCCCCGTTCGGCGAGCTCTTTCTCCTCAACTTGCCGCTGCGGGCCCTGCTCCTCCTCGACGACCCGGCCGTCGAACAGGTGGATGGTGCGGTCGGCATAGCGCGCGAAGCGCGGATCGTGGGTCACCATGCAGATGGTGGCGCCTTCCTTGTGCAGCTCCGCGAGCAGATCCATGACCGCCTCGCTGTTGCGCGAGTCGAGGTTGCCGGTGGGCTCGTCGGCGAGCAGGATCGACGGCTTGCCGACCACGGCGCGGGCGACCGCCACGCGCTGCTGCTGGCCGCCGGAGAGCTGCGACGGATAGTGCTTCATGCGGTGAGACATCCCGACCCGCTCCAGCGCTTCCTGGACGCGTTCCTTGCGCTCCTTGGCGGCCATGCCGCGATAGGTCAGCGGCAGCTCGACGTTCTCGTACACGGTGAGGTCGCCGATCAGGTTGAAGGCCTGGAAGATGAAGCCGATCTCCTGGTTCCTGATGCGGGCGCGGTCCGAGAACGACAGGTCGGCCACCTGCTTGCCGTTCAGCCGGTACTTGCCCTCGGACGGCGTGTCGAGCAGGCCGAGGATCGACAGCAGGGTGGTCTTGCCGCAGCCCGACGGGCCGGCGATCGAGACGTACTCGCCATTGCGGATCTCGAGATGGATGCCGGACAGGGCATGAGTCTCGACCTCGTCGGTCAGAAAGACCTTGGTCACCCCTTCGAGCAGCAGCAATGCCTCGGTGGATGCGTTCATCAATCGTCTCCTCAAGGAACGCGGTGATTAATTATAGCCTTATAGCCTCAGAATCGTCGGTCATCGCGGAACTGAGCCGCTGCCCACGGTGCCGCGTCATTTCAAGGCGATGACCTGGAAGCCATCCTGGGCCGAGGTGTCGGACAGGATCACCTGGTCTCCGGGCTTGAGCCCGCTCACGATCTCGATGGTGTTGACGGAGCTCCGTCCGAGCATCACCGGCACACGCGTCGCTTCCTTGCCGTCCGGGCTCAGCTTGAACATCTCGACCTTGCTCTGGGCCTGGCCGTACGCCGGCCGGCCGACGTAGAGCACGTTGTCGAGGTGCTCGATCTCGATCGTGCCGTCCACCGACAGGTCGGTGCGCGCGCCCTGCGGCAGCGGAGCCTGCAGCGCCACGTCGACCAGCACCGTGCCGTCCTGCACCGAAGGGGCGACGCGCGAGACGGAGCCGTTCGCGATGCCGTTGCGGGTGTCGACGGCCGCCTTCTGGCCGACCCGCACGTCCTTCGCCTGGGTCTCCGGGATGCGCAGCTGCGCCTTCAGCTGATCGGGGCGCGCGACCCGCGCCAGGGTGGTGCCGGCGGTGACCCGCTGGCCCACGTTCACCGGCACCTCCTGGAGCACGCCGGCGAGGCCGGCCCTGACGGTGAGCGAGTCCACCTGGTGCTTGCGCAGGTCGTAGACCGCCGCCAGGTTCTCGACCCGCGACCGCTGCGCCGCGTTCTGCGCGTCGACCGAGGCTTCCGCCTTCTTGTACTTGTCCTGCTCGATGGCGACGGTCTTGTGCAGCTCGTCGGCCTTGAGCAGGGAAAGCTTGAGGGTGATCTCCGGGATCAGCCCGTCCGTCGAGAGCTTCTTGTTGGCCTCGGCCTGCAGGTCCGCCTGGGCGCTGGCGGACAGCGCGCTGGTGACCGTCGACTGCTGGTTCAACAGCTGGGTGGCGAGCTGGGCGCGCAGGTTGTCGGCGTCGGCCTGCGCCGCCTTGAGCTGTGCGAAGGCCTCGGCGGCGTTCTGCTGCACCTCTGGATTGCTCATCTCGATCAGCATCGAGTCCGGCGTCACGGTGACGCCGGGCAGGTTGGGGATGCCCTCGATGCGGCCCTCCACCTGCGCCGAGATGAAGCGCACGGCCGAATCGATCGGCACCAGCGTGCCGGAGCCGCGCACCTGGCGCAGCATCTCGCCGCGGTGGACGGTGTCGATCCAGACGGTCTGGCGCTCGACCGTGGGAGCGGCGGGCTTCAGGCGCGACAGGCCGAGGGTGATCAGCCCGATGGCCAGCACGGCGCCGATGGCGATCAAGACATTGCGCCGGCGGCGCTTCTCGGCTTGTCCGGTGCGAACGATGTCCATAGAGAACCCCTCTCCCTCCTTGCACTACGCAGCTCGTGTGCCATGGTTTCGCGGCATGCGTATGTATCTGCAAACACGGCGCTTGCAGCCGGCATTCCGGAGACCGTCGGGGCCGCCGCCTGTCCGTTTGCGGGCAGCCCCGTCCCAGGACCGGACAGGGGTGGCGGCTGTTGGTCGTGTCTGGCAGGATGGCCCTTGCCTCCTCTGAGCCCGTATGGGCGAGGGGTCCAAGTCAATAGGGAGGCGGCGGAGGACTGCGACCCCTCGCCCATACGGGCTGAGAGGAGGCAAGGGCAATCCAGGACACGACCGCCTGCGTGCTAGGGTGGGGGCGCATGAGCGCCGAGGAGCATCGGGCCGCCGCGCCCGGCGTGCTGGGCTTCGGGCTGATCACGGTCAGCGACTCTCGCGCCAAGGCGGACGACGTCAGCGGTCGCTTGCTGCGCGAGGGGGTCGTTGCCGCGGGGCACCTGGTGGTCGAGACGGTGCTGGTGGCCGACGACGTGGCGGCGATCCGGGCGGCCGTGGGGCGCCTGCTCGAGCAGCCGGGGCTGGACGTGGTGGTGGCGACCGGCGGCACCGGGTTCTCGCCCCGCGACCTGACGGTGGAGGCGGTGGCGCCGCTCTTCGATCGCCCGGTCGAGGGCTTCGGCGAGCTGTTCCGGATGCTCTCCTACCAGCAGGTCGGCGCGGCGGCGATGCTCAGCCGTGCCGCTGCCGGCGTGGTCCGGGACCGCGCCGTCTTCCTGCTCCCGGGCTCGCCGAAAGCGGTGACGCTGGCCCTGGAAGCCCTCATCCTCCCCGAGGCGGCACACCTGCTGGCCCAGGCCCGGCGGTCGCGCTAGCTCCCACGAGAGTCCATCGATCGTTCGCCCGCCTGCGAGCCGGCCGCGCGCCGGATGCAGGATTCCGCCGCGCGCCGGACCGTCGTCGATCGTAGCGGGTCAGGTCCTCCGGCCGAACAACAGCCGCCACAGGACGAGCAGCACGATGGCGCCGAGAACGGCGATGACCAGGTTGCGCAGGTCGAGGCCGCCGGCGAGGCCGCCGAAGCCGAGCAGCGTCGACAGCCAGCCGCCGACCAGGGCGCCGGCGATGCCGACCAGGATGGTGATGACGCAACCGCCCGGGTCGCGGCCCGGCACCAGCGCCTTGGCGACGAGTCCCGCGATCAACCCGAGCACGATCCAAGCCAGGAGTGACATCTTCCGCTCCTCCTCTTTGTCCCTTTACTCACCGCCTGAGGCCACCTCGAGGCACGAAAGCGGCGCTGCGAAGCAGCTCTTGAGACCTACTCAAAGCGTCTATCGGATCGCCCCCCGCATCCCCTCGATCCCCTTCCCACCCCTCCGGGGGGGAAGGGGACGCCCCCTCCCTCCCCCCTCTCTAAGGGAGTCTTGCAAGTAGCGAGGGGCGTGCCAGATACAATCCGAGATCTATGGCAACTCCCGCCGGACCCACCGCCGCCGTGCCCACCGACGCCGCTGCCGAGCCTCGCGGACAGCGCCTCTTCCTGATCGACGGCTACTCCAACATCTTCCGGGCGTTCTACGCCATCCGCAACCTTTCCAACTCGCGAGGCGAGCCGACGAACGCCATCTACGGCTTCGTCACCATGCTGCGCAAGCTGCTGCGCGAAGAGCAGCCGGAGCTCATCGGCGTCGCCCTGGAGACCGGCAAGACCTTCCGCGCCGAACGCTTCGAGGCCTACAAGGCGAACCGCGCGCCGATGCCCGAGGACCTGGCGAGCCAGATGCCCTGGATCCGGCGCGTGCTCGAGGCGTTCCGCATCCCGATCCTGGAGCTGGCGGGCTACGAGGCCGACGACGTCCTGGGCACCCTCTCCTGCCGCGCCGCCGAGGCCGGCTATCACGTGGTCCTGGTCTCCGCGGACAAGGACCTGATGCAGCTGGTCGAGCCCCGGGTGTCGCTCTACCACACGGGGCGCTCCAAGCTCTACGGCCCGAGCGAGGTGGCCGAGGACTTCGGGGTGCCGCCCGCGAAGGTCGTCGACGTGCTGGCGCTGATGGGCGACTCGATCGACAACATCCCGGGAGTGCCGGGGATCGGCGACAAGGGTGCGAAGGCGCTGATCCAGGAGTTCGGCTCGCTCGAGGAGCTGCTGGCCCGCGCCGGCGAGGTGGCGCGCAAGAGCTATCGCGAGGGCCTGCAGCAGCACGCCGAGCAGGCGCGGCTGTCGAAGGAGCTGTCGACCATCCACACAAGCCTGTCCATTCCCTTCGATCCCGCGGCCCTGCGGCGCGATCCGCCGGACACCGTGGCGCTGCGCCGCCTCTACGGCGAGCTCGAGTTCTTCTCGCTGGCCGAGGAGCTGGCGCCCGAGCCGGCCGCCCAGATCCTGCTCGGCACCGTGGCGGACACCGCCGGCGCTCATCCCGCCCGAGCCGCCGGCACGGACGGCGCGCCGGGCGCCGCCGTGGACGCCCCTCCCGGAGGAGGGCTGCCGGTGGCGCGGGAGGCCCTCTCGCCCGCCGAGTGGGAGGCCGCGGCGGCGGAGGTCCTGCGAGCGGCGGCAGCGGGCCGGGAGGGCGGAGGAGGGGAGGCGGGCGAGCTCTTCGCGGCGGTGCTGGGAGAGGCGCCGCCGCTCGGACTGGCGCTGGCGGCCGGGGCAGGTCCGGCCGGTCCCGCGGTCCAGGCCGGCAGCGAAGCCGCGCCCGTGCTGCTCGCCGATTTCCGGCGGCCCGGCCTGCGCGAAGCGGCGGTGGCCACGCTCGGCCGCTGGCTCGCCGCGCCCGGAGCGCGGCTCGCGGGCCACAACCTGAAGGAGGTCCTGCGCCTCTGTCCCGGCGGCGAGCTGTGCGGCGCCGAGCTGTTCGACGCCATGCTGGTGTCATACCTGCTGAAGCCCTCGGTGCATGGCCACAGCCTCGACGAGCTGGCGCTCGAGCGCTTCAACGCCCGGCCGCTCTCGGCGAAAGAGGCGGGTTGGGACAAGGGCCAGGCGCCCGAGCCCGGCGACCCGCGGCTGCTGGCCTACGCCGCCGAGCGGGTGATGCTGGCACAGCGCATGGCCGCCGGCATGCGCCAGGAGCTCGCGGCCGCCAACGGCGGCGCGTTGGCCCGCATCTACCGCGACCTCGAGATGCCGCTGCTGCCGGTGCTGCTCGGCATGGAAGAGGCAGGCATCCAGCTCGACGCCGAGTACCTGCGCGCCATGTCGGAAGAGCTGGGGCGGGAGGTGCGGCAGCTCGAGGAGGAGATCTGGCGCCAGGCCGGCGAGCGCTTCAACCTCAACTCGCCGCAGCAGCTCGGAGTGGTGCTCTTCGAACGCCTGGGGCTGCCGGCGCTCAAGCGCACCCAGAAGACCCGCAGTTACTCGACCGGCGCCGAGACCCTCGAGGGCCTGGCGGCCAAGGACTACCCGATCGCCAAGCTGCTCCTGCGCTACCGCGAGCTGTCCAAGCTCAAGAGCACCTACGTCGACGCCCTGCCGGCGATGCTGGGGGAGGACGGGCGCCTCCACACCCGCTTCTACCAGGCGGTGGCCGCCACCGGGCGCCTGTCCTCGGCCAACCCCAACCTGCAGAACATCCCGGTGCGCACCGAGCTCGGCCAGCGGATCCGGCGCGCCTTCGTCGCCGGCCCCGGGCAGTCGCTGCTGGTCGCCGATTACAGCCAGATCGAGCTGCGCATCCTGGCGCACATCGCCGCGGAGCCCGAGCTGATCCGCGCCTTCGCGGCCGGCGAGGACATCCACCGCGCCACCGCCGGCACCGTCTTCGGCGTCGCGCCGGAGCTGGTCAGCGCCGATCAGCGCCGCGCCGCCAAGACGATCAACTTCGGCATCCTCTACGGCATGAGCGCCTTCGGCCTGTCGCAGAACCTCGGCATCTCGAAGGGCGACGCCGAGCGCTTCATCGCCGCCTACCTGGACCGCTACCAGGGGGTGCGCCGCTACGTCGAGGAGACCTTGCAGAGCGCCGAGCGGGAAGGCAAGGTGGAGACGCTCTACGGGCGCGTCCGCTGGCTGCCCGACATCCGCAGCAAGAACCACAACCTGCGCGAGAATGCCCGGCGCATGGCGATCAACGCCCGCATCCAGGGCACCGCGGCCGACCTGCTCAAGCAGGCCATGATCGCGGTCGACCGCCGCCTGCGTCGCGAGCATCCCGGCGCCCGCCTGCTGCTGACGGTGCACGACGAGCTGCTCTTCGAGGTGCCGGAAGCCGAGGTGGAGCCGATCGGGAGACTGGTGCGCCAGGAGATGGAAGGCGTCGCCCAGCTGGCCGCCCCGCTGGTCGTGGACGTCGGCTCCGGCAAGAGCTGGTACGACGCCAAGACCTGAGCCGCCTGCTGCCGGTCTTCGCCGGGCTGGACGTACCGATGGTCGTCTGCGGCCATACCCACATGCAGTTCGACCGCAAGATCGGCAGCCTGCGAGTGGTCAACGCCGGCAGCGTCGGAATGCCGTTCGGGGAGCCGGGCGCCTACTGGCTCTTGCTCGGACCCGACGTTCAATGGCAACGGACGTCTTACGATCGCGCCGCGGCCGCCGAGCGAATTCGCGGCACGACCTATCCGCAGGCGCGAGAGTTCGCGGCGCAAGACCTCCTGCACCCCCGCTCCGAGAAAGAAGTCCTCGAATCCTTCGCCAGGGCCGAATTGAGAGGATGAGGCCCGCGGACGTCGAATTCAGTTGGAGGGTGACCCCACGCCTCCCGGGGAAACCGGGGCGTGGGGCGCGTCATGGCCGGTCGGCGCCATCGCCGGCGGCGATGCGGTCAGATCTCCCACGCCATAGAACCCGCTATAACCCTCGGCGCTGACGGCGGGAGCCAGCGTCACGCCGATGGATCCGGCGTCGGGACGCCCTTTCAGTGTCTTGGCGCCGCAGCTGGCAGGCTGGGGGGTCTCGCAGATCCACGCGCTGCCGCCCGTATAGGCGACGTCGAGCGCCGCGATCGCCAGCCTGGGGGCGAGATGGGCAAGGACGAATCCCATGGGTTCATAGGAAGGGTCCCACGGTACGCCCTGCCGGAGGCGCGTGTGGATGTTGCCGGTGAGCACCAGGAAGAGCTCGTGCGGCGCGCCGGCGATGGCATCGCGGAGCCGGCCGGCCATGGCGCGGTCGCGCTCGCCCCCACCGCGATGAGCCGTCGAATCCAGCAGCAGCAGATGGACCGGGCTGCCGGCACGCGCTGTGCGCCGCAGGTCTTCGAGCAGCACGAGCATCGCGCGGCTGCTCCGGCCGTCCTGGGATGGCTCCTGCCAGAAGGCGCCTCCCAGCAGGGCGTCGCGATCGCCGGCCGATCCAGCGGAGGCGAGGAAGGCGCGGATGCGGGAGTCCTCCTCGACCGGGATCTCCAGGCCCACCGTCACCGCCCGCCCGCCGGCCAGCGCGAGGCAAACCGCGCGGCCGACGAAGGCAGGGCTTTCGACCGTGCCATGCATCTCGCCGACGAGCACGACGTCGCGAGACCGCAAGAGCGGCTCAAGCCCCGGCACGGCACCGCAGGTAATTGGCGCCGGGCCAACCCACGCCGGGAGGCAGGCGGCGGCGAGCGCGAACGCCACGAAAGGAGCTCTGCCTCTCATGACCAGTGCTCCTTCGACATTTCCGTACTCTACCAAGGATGAGATCCTTGTTCCCGAGGCCCTCGCGGCGTCGAGGCACTTTGGCGGCTTGGGTGGGCGGGCACCCTGGGATAGCATCGCCGGAGGAGGTCCTTGCCATGCGATGGGTGAGCGCTTTCCTTGCTGGATTCCTCTCGACCCTGATCTTCCACCAGGGGTTGTTGGCGCTCCTCCACCTGGCTGGAGCCTCCCCTCGCCCGGCTTACGTCATGACTCCGACGCCGCCGCTGGGCGTTCCCCAGGTCCTGTCCCTGGCGTTCTGGGGCGGCGTGTGGGGCATCGCCCTGTGGCTGGCCCTCCGATCCATGGAGGCTTCCTGGATCTACTGGGTCTCGGCGCTGGTCTTCGGCGCGCTCCTGCCGAGCATCGTCGCCCTCTTCGTGGTCCTTCCCCTCAAGGGGCAGCCCGTCGCGGGCGGCTGGAACCCCTCGTTGATCGTGGGAGCCCTGCTGCTCAACGGCGCCTGGGGCATCGGCACGGCCCTCTTGCTGCGCGCCTTCGGCCGTTTCGTGCACGCCGGCGCCGGGCCGTAATCGCGATCTGCCGCGGGTGCCCGCCGCGGCGCCTACCGCGTCACGTCGTAGACGAAGCGCACTTCCTGCTCGACGTTCGGCTGCAGGCTGCGGTGCACCGGGCAGGTGTGGGCGGCGCGCTCGAGCTTTTCTCGGTCGGCCGGCGGCAGGTTGGCCGGGAGGTGGATCTCGACCGGCAGCCTGGCGATGCGCCGCGGCTCGCCGGCCATGTGCTTCTCGACGCGGAACGTCACCCCTGAGAGGTCGATGCCGTTGCGCTCGGCGAGGATCGCCATGGTGGTGACCATGCACGAGGCGAGCGCCGCCGCCACCAGGTCCGTGGGGGAGAAGGAGCTGCCGTCACCCTGGTTGTCGACCGGGGCGGCGGTGTGCAGGACGACCCCGGAGGGGCCGTGGGTCAACTCCGTCTTGAGCTTGCCGGTATACCGGCCGGTGATCTCGACCGCCATCTCGCCCTCCTTCCCTGAGCCCGGCCGTCGCCGGCTGCCGCCCGCCACGGTCACCTGCTGAGGGCGGGCGGCCGCGGGACCGAGATGCCAGGTGCCGCGTGCCGGGATGCCGTGCCGCCGGCGAAGTCTACCAGCCGGGCGCGCCGCAGAGGGCGCGCCCGGCCGTGCTCATCTGCCGAGGAGCAATGCGATGCCGGCGGCAAGTGCCAGGAGGCCGGTCAAAAGCGGGATCCCCAGGGCAAGCGAGCTGACCAGCGCCTCCAGGCCGATGATGATCAGGTAGATCGACAGCAGGATGATGCCAATACTGCGTCCTCTCAGGTTCATCTTCGCTCCTCCTCTCCTCATGCTTCCATACCCTCCATGGGCCCTTCCGGGGCCCGTCGGTGCAACACGGCATGCGGTATCGTTGCCGCATGCCCGAGAGCTCTCAGCCGGCCGCCCCCCTGTTCGACCTCGCCGGCAGGGTGGCGCTGGTCACCGGCGCCTCGCGCGGCATCGGCGAAGCGATCGCCAGGGCTTTCGCCGCCGCCGGCGCCCGGGTCGTGCTCGCCAGCCGCAAGCGCGGCGACCTCGACACCGCGGCCGGCCGCATTCGCGATGCCGGCGGCGAGGCGCTGGCGCTGCCCTGCCACACTGGCCGGGCCGCCGAGGTCCAGGCGCTGGCCGACGCGGTGCACGGCGCCTTCGGCGGCCTCGACGTGCTGGTCAACAACGCCGCCACCAGCCCCCACTTCGGACCACTGCTCGCGGCCGACGAGGGGCAATGGGACAAGACTTTCGAGGTCAACGTCAAGGGCTACGCCCTGGTCACCCGCGCCTGCGTCCCCTTGCTGCGCGCCCGTGGCGGCGGCTCGATCCTCAACCTCGCCTCGGTCGCCGGCCTGGTGCCTCACACCGGCCTCGGCGTCTACGGCGTGACCAAGGCGGCGGTGCTGATGCTCACCCGCACGCTCGCCCTCGAGCTGGCCGCCGATGGGATCCGCGTCAACGCGCTCGCCCCCGGCCTCATCCAGACCCGTTTCAGCGAGGCCCTCTGGCAGGCTCCGGGACTGCGCGAGCGCGCCCTGGCCGCCATCCCGCAAGGCCGCCTCGGCCAGCCCGAGGACCTGGTCGGCGCCGCGCTCTACTTCGCCAGCGACGCCTCGCGCTACACCACCGGCGCGGTGCTGGTCGTCGACGGCGGCCAGACCCTCGGCGGCGCCTATTGAATTCAGTGTCCCGCTCGAATTAACCGAGCGGGCCATCTGCCGGCGGCTCCTCGCCCGCGGGTGCCGCTTGGCCTGCCGCTTGCCCTGCTGCATCTCCCGGGGCGTGCCCGCCGGCTAGCAACGCCTCCGCCAGGTCCGCCGCGGCCGCCAGCAGATGCTCCAGGCGCTCGCCCTGCCAGCGCTCGGCGAACTGGTCGTACAGCCGGTCGCGCCGTGAACGGTTGAGCCGTGCCAGGGCCAGCAGGCCGGGTTCGTGGGCCCGGCGGCGCTCGATGCGCAATCGGTGCTGGTCGATCTCGCCGCCGGCCAGGGCCAGCTCGAGCAGCCGACGGGCGCGCTCCGCGGCGGCGTCGCCCAGCGCCGCGGCCAGCTCGGATTCCAGCACGTGCGCGTCGTGGAGCTCGCCGAGCAGGTCTTGCAGGCCCTTGAGGCCGTGCACCAGCTCGCCGGCTCGCGCCTGCCCGTGGGCAGCCGCGGCCAGCTGGGCCAGCGGATCCGCGAGGTACCGCAGGCGCTTGGCGCTGATCCTCGCCGCGTGCGCCCGCTCCACGTCGTCGGCCGCGGTGACGCGGCGAAGCCGGCGCTCGAGCTTGGCGGCGTGCCGGCGCAGGATGCCGGCAGCGGCCTCGCCGAATCTCGGGGGCGGCAAGCTCTCGTCGAGGTGCACCTCGGCGCGGTACACCGACAGCCGGCGGCGCAGGCCCTGCTCGACCGGCGCGAAGTCCCGCGCCACCTCGCTCCGCAGCTCGCCGTACGACGCGTCCTTCCGCCGCTCGAACCGCTCCAGCAGCCAGGCCAGGCCCAGCCGGTGCTGGCGGTTGCGGCGGCCGACCTCGGCTCCGTGCTCGCGCAGCCAGGCAATCTGCACCTCGGCATCGCGGCCCGGCCCGGTGGCGCGGGCGAGCCGGCGCAGCCGACGGGAAAGCTTCTCGGGCACCGCGTCGCCGAGCTGGTCCCCGTAGGAGTCGAGGCAGCTGCGCAGCCGGCGGAGCGCCACCCGCAGGTCGTGAAGCGCCTCGCCGTCCTCGGGGTCGGCGAGCCGCGGCAGCGCGGCACCAGCCTGGTCGAGGTAAGCGAGGGCAAGGCGGCGCGCCCCCTCCTCGGGGGAGCGGTCGAGGATCTCCGGCGAGTCTTCGACGCTCTCGGTCATCCGCGGCCAGTGGCATCAGGCGCGGGCGGTCGCGGCCACCCGCGGTTCATGCGTAGGATCGCCGGCCGAGCGGGCCACTAGCGTGCCAGCTCGCGCAGCTGGGCCGGGGTCAGCGCCCAGAGCAGCGATGCGGTCCCGGCGCCCACCTCGCCCGGGAACTCGATCAGGCAGGCGCCTCCCTTGCGGAAGGAGAACAGCCGCTTCTCGGTGCCGGTCAACAGCCAGGAGAGGATGAGGCTGATGCTCGGCTCGTGGCCCACCACCGCCACGTTCTCGCCGGCCTGCTTGCGCAGCCAGCTCAGGAACTCGACAGGCGACGCCTCCGGCGCGAGCTCGGCGATCTCGACCTCGCGCAGCCCGCCGTAGACGGTGTCGATCACGGCCCCGGTCTGCGCCGCCCGGGTGAGCGGGCTGGTGGCGAGGAGGTCGATCTCGGGCACCTGCGTCTTCAGGCCCCTGGCCGCCTGCTTCATCCTCTTGCGGCCTTCGTCGGTGAGCGGGCGCAAGCGGTCGTCTTTGCCAGTTCGCGCGAACTCTTCACTGTCTTCGGCGATGGCGTGGCGGACGATCAGGAGCTTCATGCGGTTTCCTCGGCTCAGCGCATAGCTTTTATCCCGTCCGGCGCCAAGATGCAAAGGTGGGCAAGAAAAAGGGGCCGGCGAGGCGGCGCGAGCCCGATCGCCCGACCGTCCTCTCCGGCCGTGCGCGGAGGTCCAAAAGGTGGCTTCGCCGGCGAGAGAGGCGCCCTCGCGAGCGACGCCATGCCACGATAGACGAGGCCGGCGCCGCTGCAGTGGCGAAAGTGTCGCGGGACGGTGACGATCTACCCCCGCCCCGCCATGATAGGTTCTGCGTGCCGTCTTTCCCGGAGAGAGCGAGCATGGCACCTCCCGACACGTCCCCCGAAGCCGGCGAGGCGCCGCGGCGCACGCCGCTCTACGAGTGCCACCGCGAGCTCGGCGCCCGCATGGTGGGCTTCGCCGGCTGGGAGATGCCGGTGCAGTACACCGGCGTCATCGAGGAGCACCGGGCGGTGCGCGGCGCTGCCGGCCTCTTCGACGTCTCGCACATGGGCGAGGTGCGGGTGCGTGGCGCCGGCGCGGAGCGCTTCCTGCAGCGCCTCACCCCGAACGACGTGGCGCAGCTCGTGCCCGGGCGCGCCCATTACAGCGGCCTGCTGACCGACCGCGGCACCTACGTCGACGATCTGCTGATCTACCGCCTGGCGGCGGACGATTTCCTGGTGGTGGTCAACGCCTCCAACGCGGCGCGCGACCTGGCCTGGATCCGCGAGCATGGGCCGGACCCGGAGGGCGCCGAGAGGGCCGGGCCGGCGGACGTAGAGATCGCCGACGAGGGCGACCGCTTCGCGCTGCTCGCCCTGCAGGGTCCGCGGGCCCTCGCCATCCTGGAGCCTCTCGCCTCTCCCGGCGTGGCCGGTCTGCGCTATTACGGCTTCCTGCGCGGCGAGGTGGCCGGGGTGCCGGCGATCCTGTCGCGGACCGGCTATACCGGCGAGGACGGATTCGAGCTGTACCTCGAGCCGGAAGGGGCGCCGGAGGTCTGGCGGCGCCTGCTCGCCGCCGGCGCGCCGCATGGCCTGGTGCCGGCGGGACTCGGCGCCCGCGACACGCTGCGGCTCGAGGCGGCCATGGCGCTCTATGGCCACGAGATCGACGAGCGCACGACGCCGCTCGAGGCGGGGCTCTCCTGGGTGGTGAAGCTCGGCAAGGGCGACTTCCTGGGACGCGCGGCGCTCCTCGAGCAGAGCGAGCAGGGCATTCGACGCACCCTGGTGGGCTTCACGGTCGAGGGCCGGGGAATCGCCCGCCAGGGGCATGGAGTTCTATCCGGTGGCGAGGCGGTGGGCGAGGTCACCAGCGGCACCTGGAGCCCGACCCTCGAGAAGGCCATCGGCATGGCGTACGTGCCGCCGGCGCTGGCGGCCCCGGGAACGCAGCTGGAGCTGGACGTGCGCGGACGGAAGCTGCCCGCCGCGGTGGTCGAGCTGCCGTTCTACCGCCGCCGGAAGAAGTCCGCGTAGGTGCCGGAGCCGGCCAGGCCTGCGGCCTTGCCTGGCCTGGCCAGGGACCGATCGGGAGCGAACCGGTTGGTGTATAACTGAGCAACCGAGACCGCGAGGAGGTTCTCCTCTCTTTTGCAGGCTGACAGGGGGTCGCCGACAGCATGTATCCCAGTGACTATCTGTACTCGAGAGAGCACGAGTGGGTGCGGGTGATGGATGACGTCTGCGTGCTGGGGATCACCGAGTTCGCCCAGCAGGAGCTCGGCGAGGTGGTGTTCGTCGAGCTGCCGGAGGTTGGCCAGGTGTTCAACGCCCAGGACGAGCTGGGCACGATCGAGTCGGTCAAGGCCGTCGCCGAGGTCTACTCGCCGGTGGCGGGCGAGGTGGTGGAGATCAACGACGCGGTGGTGGACGACCCGGAGATGCTCAACGACGATCCGCACGGCGAGGGCTGGCTGGTCAAGATCCGTTTCTCCTCCGCCGACGATCTCAAGGCGCTGATGAATGCCGAAGCCTACGAGGAGTACACCAAGAGTGGCGAAGCCTAGCCCGAGACCGGAAGGTCCGGCGGCAAGCGAGCCGGCGGGCGCGGTGCTCACGGCGAGCGCCGCGACCACCGCGAGCGCCGCGGCCACCGCGGTCGCCGCCGCGCCGGCCGGCCCGTCTGGCCTGGTCTCCCCGGCCGGCCCGCCCGGTCCGCCCGGCCCCGCCGCCGCCTCTCCCGCCGCCGTGCCGGCCACGCTGTCGTTCGAGCGGCCCCCCGCGCCCCTGCGGCCGGTGGACACGTTCGTGCGCCGCCACCTCGGCCCGCAGGAGGCCGAGGTCGAGGCGATGCTCGACCTGCTCGGCGCGTCCTCGCTCGACGCGCTGGTGGACGAGACGGTGCCCGCGTCGATCCGGCTGGGGAGGCCGCTGGCGCTGGCCGGCCTGCCCGAGGACCGCGAGATCGGCGAGCACGAGGTGCTGCAGGCGCTGCGAGGCCTGGCATCGCAGAACCAGGTCTTCAGGTCCTATCTCGGGATGGGTTATCACGGCTGCATCGTGCCCGCGGTCATCCAGCGCAACGTGCTGCAGAATCCCGGCTGGTACACCCAGTACACCCCCTACCAGGCGGAGATCTCCCAGGGCAGGCTCGAGGCGCTGCTCACCTTCCAGACCATGGTCGAGGACCTGACCGGCCTGCCGATCGCCAACGCCTCGCTGCTCGACGAGGCGACCGCCGCCGCCGAGGCGATGCACATGTGCCATGCCCTCGCTCCCGCCGGGCCGCGCGGCGAGCGCCAGGTCTTCCTGGCGTCCTCGTCCTGCCACCCGCAGACCCTGGCCGTCGTGCGCACCCGCGCCGAGGCCGCCGGCGTCGAGGTGCGTGTGCTGCCGCTCGGCGACGACCCGGCCCTGGACGGCGTGGAGCTGGGCGACGTCTTCGGGGTGCTCCTGCAGTACCCGACCACCGACGGCCGGGTGCTCGACTACGGCCCGCTCGCCGCGCGCGTGCATGCCGCCGGCGCCCTGGTGGTAGTGGCGGCGGACCTGCTGGCGTTGACCCTGCTGCGCCCGCCGGGGGAATTCGGCGCCGACGTCGCGGTGGGCTCGTCGCAGCGCTTCGGCGTGCCGCTCGGCTACGGCGGTCCGCACGCCGCGTTCCTGGCGACGCGCGAGGAGTACAAGCGGCAGCTCCCCGGGCGCATCATCGGCGTCTCGCGCGACGCCCACGGCAACGTCGCCTACCGCATGGCGATGCAGACCCGTGAGCAGCACATCCGCCGCGAGAAGGCGACCAGCAACATCTGCACCGCCCAGGCGCTGCTGGCGGTGATGGCCGCCATGTACGCCGTCTACCACGGTCCCGCGGGGCTCGAGGCCATCGCCAGGCGGGTGCACGCGCTGGCGGCGACGCTGGCGGCGGGGCTGCGGCGGCTCGGCTACGGCACGCCGGCGGAGCCCTTCTTCGACACCGTGCGGGTCGAGCTGGGCGGCGGTCGGGCGGGCCGGGCGGACGACGTGGTGGCCGCCGCGGCGGCGCGCCGGATCAACCTGCGGCGGCTCGGCGACGCCGCGGTCGGCGTGGCGCTCGACGAGACGACCACCGCCGGCGACGTCGCGGAGCTGCTGGCGGTCTTCGCCAGCGTCGCGGATGACGAGAATGGCGCGAACGGCGGGAAAGCCGCGAACGCCCCGAACGCCCCGCACGCGACGATGCCGGAGACCGGCCCCCTGCTGGAGATCCCGCAGGAGCAGGCCGACGCTCCCGGCTTCCCCGCGCCGCACGCGCGCACCTCGGCCTACCTCACCCATCCGGTCTTCCACCGCTATCACACCGAGCACGAGATGCTGCGCTTCTTGCGGCGGCTCGAGTCGCGGGACCTGTCGCTGACCACCTCGATGATCCCGCTCGGCTCCTGCACGATGAAGCTGAACGCCTCGACCGAGATGGCGCCGGTGACCTGGCCGGAGTTTGCCGACCTGCATCCGTTCGCGCCGCGCGAGCAGGCGCTCGGCTACCAGGTGTTGTTCTCGACGCTCGAGAGCTGGTTGTGCGAGATCACCGGCTTCGCCGCCGCCTCGCTGCAGCCGAACTCGGGTGCGCAGGGCGAGCTCGCCGGCCTGATGACCATCCGCGCCTACCTGCGGTCGCGCCGCGCCGGCCGCGCCGCGGCAGGGGACGGAGCGCACGCCGCCGACCCGCCGCAGCGCGACGTCTGCCTCATCCCGGTGTCGGCGCACGGCACCAACCCGGCGTCGGCGACGCTGGCCGGCCTGAAGGTGGTGCCGGTCGCCTGCGATGCGGCCGGCAACGTGGAGCTGTCCGACCTCGAGGCCAAGGCCGCGGCGCACCGCGACCGGCTGGCCGCGATCATGGTGACCTATCCCTCGACCCACGGCGTCTTCGAGCAGGGCATCCGCGAGCTGTGCGAGATCGTCCACCGGCATGGCGGGCAGGTCTACATGGACGGCGCCAACATGAACGCCATGGTCGGCCTCTGCCGCCCCGGCGACATCGGCGCCGACGTCTGCCATCTCAACCTGCACAAGACCTTCTGCATCCCGCACGGCGGCGGCGGTCCCGGCATGGGACCGATCTGCGTCGCCCCGCACCTCGCGCCGTTCCTTCCCGGCGATCCGCTCGGCGCGCTCGCGGGCGCCGCGGCGAGCGGGGCGCAGGCCGGGGACGGCGGGGGCGGCGGCGGCGATGGCTCACGCGCAAGCTTCGGGGCGGTCGGTCCGGTGGCGGCGGCGCCCTGGGGCAGCGCCGGCATCCTGCCGATCTCCTGGGTGTACATCGCGCTGATGGGCGCGGGCGGGCTCACGCGGGCGACCGCGGTCGCCATCCTCAACGCCAACTACATGGCGGCGCGCCTGCGCCCGCACTACCCGGTGCTGTTCAGCGGCGCGGGAGGCCGCGTGGCGCACGAGTTCATCCTCGACCTGCGCCCGTTCAAGGCCAGCGCCGGGGTGGAGGCCGAGGACGTCGCCAAGCGCCTGATGGACTATGGCTTCCACGCCCCGACGATGTCCTTCCCGGTGGCCGGGACGCTGATGATCGAGCCCACCGAGAGCGAGTCCAAGGCCGAGCTCGACCGCTTCTGCGATGCCCTGATCGCCATCCGCGAGGAGATCCGGGCGATCGAGGAGGGGAGGGCAGACCGGCGAGACAATCCCCTCCACGGCGCGCCGCACACCGCCCGCGAGGCGGCCGGAGACGGCTGGAATCACGCCTACGGCCGCGAGCAGGCGGTCTTCCCCGCGCCCTGGGTGCGGGAGCACAAGTTCTGGCCCGCGGTCGGCCGCATCGACAACGTCTGGGGCGACCGCAACCTCTTCTGCAGCTGTCCGCCGATGACCGTGGACGAGTAGGACCCGGAAGACGACACTCATGCCGCAAGCAGGGCTGGACGGTTCCGGCTTCGGGCCGCGGAGGGCGCCGGGCAAGGTGCTGCGGTCGCTCGGGGCGGCCTCGGCCGGGCTCTTCCTCGCCTGCTGGGTGGTGTTCCTGCTGCAGCTCGTCGGCCTGGCCCGGCTGCCCGACCTGCCGCGCCTGACCCTGACCCAGCTGTACAGCGCCGCTTCCGTCCTCGGCTGGGTGGCCGGGATGATCTACGTGCAGCGCACCCGGCACCTCGCCCCGCCGCTGCGCCGGCGCCTGTTCCTGCTGTCGTTCTGCGGACCGCCCAGCCTGGTCTACCTGCTGGCCGCCATGGCCCGGCTGCAGCTCCAGGCGCCGCTCGTGCTGCTCTGGTCGCTGTGCGTCTTCGGCATCTTCTACCTGGTGCCGGTGTCCTTCCGCTCCGCCGGGCGCGGCCCGCGATCCTAGGCCGCCGGCCCGGCGCGGCATCCCCTGGCACTCTTCGTGCTCCCCTCAGCGAGGCGATTGGAAGGAGCGAAACGAGCGGCATGACGGATACGAAGGAAGAGCTGGAGCCGGCGGTGCCGGCAGCGGCGCGAGCGGCGGCGGTGGTGGCCGACCTGGCCGCCCGCGGCTCGGTCCTGGTGGCCTACTCTGGCGGCGTCGACTCGGCGCTGGTCGCGGCGCTGGCTGTCCGCGCCCTCGGCGAGCGCGCGCTGGCGGTGACCGCGGCGGCGGAGACCCTGGCCGGTGCCGAGCTCGACCACGCGCGGCGCCTCGCCGCCGAGATCGGCATCCGTCACCGGGTGATCACCTACAGCGAGCTCGACGATCCGGAGTTCGTCGCCAACCCCGACCACCGCTGCTACGTCTGCCAGGGAATGCGCATGGACGCCATGCGGCGCGAGGCCCGGCGGCTGGGACTGGCGGTGGTCTGCGACGGCACCAACGCCTCCGACCCCGGACCCGACCGCCCCGGTCTGCGCGCCGTCCGCGAGCGCGGTGTCTACTCGCCGCTGCTCGCCCACGGCATCGACAAGCCCGCGGCGCGCGCCATGGCGCGCTGGCTCGGGGTGTCGGCGTGGGACCGTCCGGCCAATGCCTGCCTGTCCTCGCGCATCCCGCACGGCCAGGTGGTGACGCTCGGCAAGCTGCGGCGCATCGAGGCGGCCGAGGCCCTGCTCGCCGGCGACGGCTTCCGCATCGTGCGGGTGCGCGACGACCAGGGCAGAGCCCGGGTCGAGGTCGCGGCCGGCGAGGTGGAGCGCCTGGCCACGAGGTGGCAGGACCTGGCGCCACGCCTGCGAGACCTCGGCTTCGAGCGCGCCGCTTTCGATCCCCGGGGCTACCGTCGCGGCGGCGCCGACTCGCCTCCGGTCGAGAGCGCCGCTCCGGCCGCCCTCTCCGCTGACCCTGTCGCCGACTCTGCCGCCGACCCTGCCGCCGCCTCCCCGGCCGCGCCGCCGCCGGCCTCGTGGCGGCCGTGAACCCGCGCGACCTGCAGCAACTCCTCGAGGCGGTGGCCGCGGGCGAAGTGACGCCCGGCCAGGCCCAGGAGCGGCTGGCCGAGCTGCCCTTCGCGGACCTCGGCTTCGCCAACCTGGACCTCCATCGCGAGCTGCGCCTGGGCCTCCCCGAGGCCGTCTACGCCGAGGGCAAGACCAGCGCCGACCTGAGACGGATCGTCGACCGCCTGCTCGCCGCGCACGGCCGCGTCCTGGTTACCCGTCTGGCCCCCGCCGCCGCAGCCGAGCTGCAGGCCGGGATCGGCAGGGGAACCGAAGGCGCCGAGAGCGCCGTTTACCACGAGCGCGCCCGCGTCCTCACCTGCGGCGCCCCTGCGGCCGGGGCCGCCTTGCCAAGCGGCCCTCCCATCGCCGTCCTCGCCGCCGGCACCTCCGACCTGCCGGTCGCCGAAGAAGCCGCGGTCTGCGCCGAGTGGTGCGGCCACCCGGTGAACCGAGCCTACGACGTCGGCGTCGCCGGCCTCCACCGCCTCCTCGGCCGCCTGCCCGAGATCCGCAGCGCCGGCGTGGTGATCGCGGTCGCCGGCATGGACGGAGCCCTCCCGACCGTCGTCGCCAGCCTGGTCCCCGCGCCGGTCGTGGCGGTACCCACCAGCGTCGGCTACGGCGCCAGCTTCGGCGGCCTGGCGCCCCTGCTGACCATGCTCAACGGCTGCGCACCCGGGGTTGGAGTGGTCAACATCGACAACGGCTACGGGGCCGCCGTGCTGGCCAGCCGGATCGCGCGGCTCGCGCAGAACACCGGATCCGTGGCCGCCACGGTAGACGAGAGCAAATCCGTCCCTTCCCCGCAGGGTTGACTCGGTCTCTCGCTGGCCGTCACGAAGCTGTGCGCCGCGGCAGCTACGGTGTCGATCCAAGCCTTCCCGAACATTGGCGGTGGCAGCAAGGGCTGCCGCGCGAGAGATCCTGAGCGCCGGCCGGGGGGCAGGCGCCGAGTCCCACGGCCGGTTCTGTCCTAAGACTGTGTTGGTGGCTGGGGCGGGAACTGCCCCGGACGGCGGGGCGAGGGTTAGGCCCGCTGATCCGCCGCCCGAGTTGCTGCGTCCCACAGGCCTAGCGGGGGCTTAATCCGCAACCGGCCATCATGTCCACTTTGGAGCCCCTAACGGCTCCCCGGGGGACTGTGGTTATCCTGCCTAGTGCGGCCCATCCGGGCGCTTCCAGCCCCTAGAGCAGGTGTTTCCGGCTTTCCTCAAAAAGTGGGTCAAGGGTGACCTCCTTCCCGGGAAAGGGGAACGGTGTGCCGTTCCCTGCGCTCTATCCTACGCCGCTGCGCGCTCTCTAGTTTCAGCGTGACGTAGAATCCCCTCAAGCGCGGCTAGGCTGATCCCCGAACACCGGCCCCCACACACCGGTTGCCGCGCCCATCTTTCCCTCCTGTGGGGCGCCGGTGGGGGTGCGTCAGGGTGCCAAAGAAGACGGGGCGACCGCCTGAAGATGACTTGCTGGTCATCCGGCAAATTGGTCGAGCTGCGTGCTTCTAACCCGAAGATGAGCCTTCGCGCGGCAGCAAAGGAAGCGGCAAGGAAACTCGGGCTGAAGGGGCAGCCGACTTCTTACCTAGAAAGGCTGTGGAAGAAGTTCTTTGCGCCGACTGACTTCTTTACCATCGCTTAGGAGATGGCACGAAATAACTGCTTGATTCGTGCCAGCACTTAAGGGTGCCCAGAGGAGTTGGAACGCCGCCGGCCGGCCCTACCCGGCGGACTCGCCACCATGCCAGGCCCCGCAGTCTACTCCGCCGTTTTCTTCAGCACCTGACCCGCCCTGGACCGTCGATCCGGCCCTTGTACAGATATGGACATATCTCTGTTGTCTGCGCAGAGTCAGCATTTCTATGATGCCGACTGGGGCACGCGCTCGGGACGCGCTGGGTCTTGCCATCCAGGAACGCCCATGGAGGTGCTATGAGGTCACGCCCACTCGAAGTCCTCGGCACCGCCGTAGAGGCATGGCGCTTCCTCGATCAGCAAGGAGGTCTCGATGCGTCGTTTTACGATGCTCCCCTCATCGGCGAACTTCGAAACAGCCTGAGTCTGCCGCCCGACGAGCCCGTCGCCGACGCCTTGGCTCGGCGTGCAGTTACCATCGAAGACTTCGTGGCGGCATTCTTCCAGGTGATCGCGCCCTACGCCGAGATGATGACCGACCTCCTGAACCTGTTCGCGCGAGCCGGCGCTCGCCGCAGCGATCACAATCTTCGCCTTGACTTCGACTTCGGCCGCGACATCAAGCTCGGCTTCGACCTTCGCCAGTTCCGCGATTGGCTCGCCGTGTGGGAGCGGGTGCGCGCTGCGACGCGCGTGGCGGAGTGGGACTACCATGCGCTCTGGGAGCTCAACCGCGTTCTCAGAGTCGAGCGTCCCCGAGAGAGGGATCCGCAGCTCATGGGCGCCGCAGGTACCGCCGCCGAGCCTTGGGTGCGTGAGTACATGGCTGGCCGCTGGCCGCACACGGTCCTCTCGCCGCCCATTAGTGGCATGACCGCCTTCGACCGTGCTCTCCATCGCGCCTGGCACCTCTGGTCCACAATTATTCGGGAGTGCGCTCGCATCAGCACCGACCGCGAGCACCTGCGGCGTTTCCGTGAGACGACCCGCGTTGACGATGCAGAGGCAGAGGAAGGCACCCTCTGGACACCGCGCTTCCTGAGCGTGCTCGATTCTGACCTCTGGGCAGCATCGCTCGCCGCGGGTCTCTACGGCACGGCTGAGGCGGCCCGCCAAGTGGCGCCGGGACCCGATCGCGACGACTTCGCGCGCCGCAAGACCGCCACCCTCGATGATCTCTTTGCCCGGCAGCCCGTCGCGGTCATCGAGGCCGACTCCTGGGCGCAGAGCCTGCGGGACTTCCTCAACCTGCCGCTCTGGGAGCAACGCCACGAGCTTTATGGCGCTTGGGTCTGGAGCCAGATTCACGCTGCTTTGCACGAGATCACCTGCCGCATCCACCAGGAGAGTGGCACCATCCACTTCTCGTTTTCCGGCTCGCATCTCGCAACCTTTCCTCTTCTGGACCCCATGCTCCACGTTTGGGCGGAGCTCCGTTCGCCGCTTGCCGAGAAACCCTGGGGCATGGGGCGCCGAGGCAAGATTCAACCCGATTACACCCTACTGCACGATCCGATCACCAGCCGTGATTCTGCCGTGCTGGTTGTCGAGTGCAAGCAGTATCGTTCGGCATCGGCGCGCAAGTTCATAGCTGCCCTTGTTGACTATGCCCGCGGCCGTCCAGCCGCAGTGATCGTGCTGGTCAATTACGGTCCTGCACCACAGACCATCCTCAATGCGAGCCCCTCGGATCTTCGCAGCCGCCTCGTCCTGATCGGCGATATGCGCCCTGGGGGCGCCGGAGTCATTCCTTTCCACGAGGCGGTCCGCGGCGCGACTCTGCGCGGCTCCGCCGCTAGCGAGGTGCCTCTAGTACCGGACCCTAGCGCTGCCGCCACGGCACCACAGTCGCTGGCAGTTGAAAAAGTCGTTCTCACCTGGCCCAACCGCTTACAAGACATGGATCTCTATCTCGTCGCGGCTGGGGACGGCACCGAGACGACCATCTACTACGGCAACAGAGGCTCGCTGTCGCAGGCACCCTGGGCCGAACTCGACAGGGATGCCCGTCTTGGCCCGGGTCCAGAAACGATCACGATCTCTCGCCTCTCCGGGCGCTATAGCTGCTACGTGCACAACTTCTCGGGCGAGATGCCGTTCGCCGGTTCGGCTGCGACCATCTTTGTCGTCCAGCGGCAGGGCAGCCTAACGCTCACCTGTCCCCGCGATGGGAGCGGCCAGTTTTGGCACGTATTCGATCTGGACGCCGGGAGCGGAGCTATGAAGATCGTGAATGTCCTGACCGACTCAGGCCCCCGTTGACCGACTCTGGCCGCCGCGCGCTGAGCTGCAATCGAGATAATCGCAGCCCTTTACGGAACCGCCTAGCTGCTAGGCCGAGCCGCTCGGCCAGGTCCTGCCAGCTGGCACCGGCGCGCGTCGCAGAACCAGGCGCGCTTCGTCGAGTGCCGCGTCACCTGTCGCGGCCCGAGATTGAGTCAGCAGAATGGAAAGGCACGCCGAGTCTGTTCAGGCGAGTTCGGTCGTATCTATGAGCGACAGGAAGAACACCAGGTTCTTGACCTGCTCCGCGTCGAATCGGGTGTGGAGCGCGCGCAGCTCTCGAACCCAGCCGCCAATGCTGACGCGAGTCTGGGATGAGAACGCGATCCCGGCGTGATCGGTGCCTGCTGCCGCGAACCGGAGAAAGTCCTGATCGTGGGTGCAGAGCATCCGCGACTGCGCGGTCGCCCTTTCCAGATGGTCCCGATCGGCTGCGCCCAGACTACCGAGATCGCGAGCCGTCACGGCATCGATGCCGGAGGAACGAAGCTGGCGACCCACTTCCGTGGGGACGTTCTCGTCGAGATAGAAGCGGAGCTCGCTCACCCGGTCGCACAGCGGCCCTGGGCTGCCAGCCGCTGCCGCCAAAGCTCGGCTTGCTCCGCGTTGGCCCGGATCTCTGCGTCAACGGAGGCCTTGTGGCGGAAGTAGTAGGAGAGAGCTGCATGGACCTGGGCAAGGTCGAGATCGAATTGCGCGGAGAGCTGATCCGGAGTCAGGCCGGCAAGGGTGTGGTACGCCGCCAGGTCGGAGACCCGTAGTGTGGTACCGGCGACGAGAGGGCTACCGTTGCGAACCTCTGGATCGCTCACCACCGATTCGATGGGTAGTATATGTGCTGCCATGTCTTCTCCTCGAGTACCCCAATCCGTCTCGTCCGAAGGATAACATGAGCAAGATTCACAGCCTGGGCAGCCCCTTGCAGCCGACTCTGGAAAAGTGGCTCGACGGTCTGCGGCAGCTGACGCCGGTGACGACCTCGACCTCGCCTGCAAAGGTCTTGCAGGAGGCCCGCGAGGCGGAGGAAGCGACGCTTGTCGATGGCCGAGATCGTTCCTGACGCCTCGGCTGCCGTGGAGCTGCTCCTGCGCAGTGCAGCCGGCCGGCGGGCCGAAGCCCAGGCTGAGGAAGACCTGTCGCCACGGGCAGGTGGCGAAGGCGCTGGCCCGGCTCCGGCGATCGTCCCTACGTTTCCGGCCGCCGCTCCGCCAGCATCGCATCGCCGTAGGAGAAGAAGCGGTAGCCCAGGCCCAGGGCTTCCTGGTAGGCGGCGAGCACCCGCTCCCGGCCGGCGAACGCCGAGACCAGCATCAGCAGGGTCGAGCGGGGCAGGTGGAAGTTGGTGAGCAGCGCGTCCACGACCTGGAAGCGGAAGCCCGGGGTGATGAACAGGTCGGTCGTGCCCGCTCCCGCGGGCACTTCGCCGTTCGCGGCGGCGGCGGCGGCCGCCGCCGCCGCACCCTCGAGCGCCCGCACCACCGTGGTCCCGACGGCCACCACTCGCCTCCCGCCGGCGCGGGCTCGCGCCACGGCGGCCGCCGTCTCCTCAGATATCTCGTAGCGCTCGCGGTCCATGCGGTGGTCGGAGACCAGCGGCGCGGTGACCGGCTTGAAGGTGCCGATGCCGACGTGCAGGGTCAGCGCCGCCCTCTCGATGCCTACACCGTCCAGCGCCGCCAGCAACTCGTCCGAGAAGTGCAGCCCCGCGGTGGGCGCGGCGATGGCTCCCGGCCGGCGCGCGTAGACGGTCTGGTAGCGCTCGCGGTCGGCGGGCTGGTCGGGGCGGCGGATGTAGGGCGGCAGCGGCACGTGGCCGAGCCGCTCGAGGTGCGGCTCGATCGGCTCGGAGAAGCGGACCCGACGGCGGCCGTCGCCGGCGAGCGCCACCACCTCGGCGAAGACGCCGCTGCCGCTGCCGGTGTCTCCACCGCCGCTCGGGTCGCTGATCTCGATCACCGCGCCGGGCCGCGCCCGCTTCCCGGGCCGGGCGAGGACCTCCCATTCACGCTCGCCCAGGCCCTCGACCAGCAGCAGCTCCAGCTCCCGCGACGCCCTTGATCCGCCGCCGGTGCCGGCGACCCGGCCGTAGAGCCGCGCCGGCAGCACGCGGGTGTCGTTGACCACCAGCAGGTCGCCGGGGCGGAGCAGCGCCGGCAGGTCGGCGATCCGGCGGTGCCTCTCCTCGCCGTCGCGGTCCAGGACCAGGAGCCGGCTCGCGCCGCGGGGCGCCGGCCGCTGAGCGATCGCCGCTGCCGGCAACGAGTAGTCGAAGTCGCGGGTCAGCAAGGCGGCATCATCGGCGACCCCTCCGCGTCAGGCGTCCGGGACCCGCCGCAGCAGGTCCCGGGCGACCAGCAGCGTCGCGGCCATCAGGCCGCCGGCGCTCCAGAAGGGCCAGGAGCTGCCGCCGACCTCGAAGATCCAGGTGCCGGCGAGCGGGCCGACGACCCGCGCCAGGGCGCCGCAGGAACGCGAGACGCCGATCGTCTCGCCCCGGGAGCCTTCGCCGCTCAACCGCGTCAGCAGCGCCAGCAGCGAGGGGTTGTGCACGCCGTTGCCGATGGCCAGCAGGCCGGTGGCCAGCAGCAGCCAGCCGGCCCGCGGCGGCAGCGGCAGGAGCAGCAGGCCGAGCGCCATCAGCGCGATGCCGGCGACGATCAGCCGGCGGTCGCCGAAGCGTTTCACCAGCAGTCCCAGCAGGCCGCCCTGCACCACCACCAGGAGCACTCCGACGAAGGTGAACAGCGCCGCGATCGCGCCCGCGCCGAAGCCGAAACGCGCCTGGCAGAAGAGGGCCAGGGTGGACTCCATGATCGAGAAGCAGAACATCACCAGGAAGAAGAGCAGCATCAGCTGGCGCATGCGGATGTCGCGCCACAGCTGGACCAGGTCCGCGAGCGCGAACAGCGGCTTGCCGCGCGCCGCGCCGCGCGCCTCCCGCGGCAGCGACTCCGGGAGGGCCAGCCAGGCGATCGCCAGGTTCACCGCCGACAGCGCCGCGGCGCTGTAGGGCACCGCCGCCATGCCGAAGCGGCTGAGCACACCGCCCAGCGCCGGCCCGATGACGAAGCCGAGCCCGAAGGCGGCGCCGACCAGCCCCATCGCCCGCGACCGCTGGGCCGGCGGCGTCACGTCGGCAAGGTAGGCCTGGGCGATGCCGTAGTTGGCGGCGGCGATCCCCGACAGGCTGCGCGCCACGAGCAGCATCGCGACGCTGCCGGCGGTGGCGAAGAGCAGGTGGGCAGCGATACCGCCGGCGATCGAGGCCAGCATCAGCGGCCGCCGGCCGAAGCGGTCGGACAGCCTGCCGAGCCAGGGCGCGAACAGCAGCTGCGCCAGGCTGTAGGAGGCGAAGATCAGGCCGATCGTGATGCGGCTGGCATGGAACGCCTCGGCGTAGAGCGGCAGCAGCGGCAGGATCATGCCGAAGCCGATCAGGTCGAGCAGGATCGCCAGGAAGACCGTGAAGCGGGCGCCGCGCGGGGCTGGCGGCGGACCGGTGGCGGCGCTGTCGTTCACGGGGTCGGGAGTCTAGCAGCAGCAGCTGCAGCAGCTGCAGCGGCGGCGGCAGGCGGGAGCGGACCGCCGCCGCCGGCGCCCGCGGCGCCTGCCGTCGGCGGCTCCGGCGCCAGCGCGCCCGGCGCCGCGGCGAGCTCGGGACCTCGCCAGCGCGGATCGAGGGCGTCGCGCAGCTGGTCGCCGAGCAGGTTCCAGGCGATGACGGTCAGCGCCAGCGCCGCGCCCGGAAACGCGGCCAGCCACCAGGCGCCGAGCGGCACCTGGCGGGCATCGGCGATCATGCTGCCCCAGCTCGGCACCGGCGGCTGGATGCCGAGGCCGAGGAAGGAGAGCGTCGACTCGAACAGGATGAGGTTGCCGATCAGCAGGGTCGATTGCACCAGCACCGGCGTCATCGCGTTCGGCAGCAGGTGACGCCAGAGCACCGCGAGCGGGGGCTGTCCCATGGCGCGGGCGGCGACCACGAAGTCGCGCTGCTGCAGGCCGCGCAGCTCGGCCCTGGTCAAGCGGCTGATGGTCATCCAGCTGGTCGCCCCGAGAATGCCGATCGTCGCCGCGGTGCCCGGGCGCAGCAGCGCCGAGAGCGCGATGATCAGGAAGAGATAGGGGAATGCGAGCAGCGCCTCGACGGTGCGCATCAGCAGGCCGTCCAGCAGCGGTCCGCCGAGCGCCGCGAGCGAGCCGACGGCCACGCCGATGGTCAGCGCCATCAGCACCGAGAGCAGCCCCACGGCGAGCGAGATCCGGGCGCCGTAGAGCAGGCGGCTGGCAAGATCGCGGCCGTACTGGTCGCTGCCGAGCAGGAAGAAGCGCCGGTCGGCGACGCCGGTGGCGGTGAGGTTCGACACCTGCGAGGCAGGCAACACCTCGCTGGCACCCAGGCGCTCGAGCTCGAGCCCGCCGGCGGTTCGCCTGGCGCGCTCGGCGAGCCGCCACTCGCCGCTGGCGAGGTGGACCGCCGCCAGCGCCGTCCCGGGGGGCCGCAGCGCCGACACCTCCGGGTCGAGCTGGGCGAAGACGTCGTAAGGAGCCGCCAGCGGCGCGGCCGCCGCCGCCAGCACCAGGGCCGCGACCAGTCCGACGCTCCACCGCAGCGGCCGCGGGAGGCCCGGCCCGCCAGGCGCACGGCTAGGCATCGCGCACCCGCGGGTCGGCGGCGGCGTGCAGCAGGTCGGCGACCAGGTTGCTGCCGACGACCAGGATGGCGGAGACGCCGGTGGTGGCGAGCAGCACCGGCGAGTCGCGGGCCAGGATCGCGTCGTAGGTGATACGGCCGAGGCCGGGCCAGGCGAAGACCACCTCGGTCATCAAGGTGCCGGAGAGCAGGCTGGGCACCGACAGCGCCAGCAGCTGAATGATCGGCACCAGCGCGGCACGCAAGCCGTGCACCCAGACGACCCGCCGCTCGGACAGACCCTTGGCGCGGGCGGTGCGAATGTAGTCGCGGCCCAGGACCTCGAGCAGGCCGGCGCGCACGAAGCGCGCGGCGCCGCCCGCCTGCGCCAGCCCGAGCGTCATCGCGGGCAGGACCAGGTGCTTTGCCAGATCGGCCAGCCAGGCGCCGCGGCCCATCTCGTCCGCGCCGACCGAGAGCATGTGCGACGCCGGCAGCCAGCCCAGCCGGCCGGAGAACAGCAGGATCGCCATCAGCCCGAGCCAGAATATCGGCTGCGAGTACAGCAGCAGGGTCGCCACGCGGATCGCCTTGTCCAGGGCCGAGCCGCTGCGGCGCGCCGCGGCGACCCCCAGCGCCGTGCCCACGCCGTACTCGATCAGCAGCGCGGCGGCGGCGAGCAGCAGGGTGGCCGGCAGCGCCTCCGCCACCACCGTGCGCACCGGCCGCAGCTGGGCATAGGAGATCCCCAGGTTGCCGTGCAGCGCCACGGCTCCCAGCCAGCGCACGTACTGCTCCGGCAGGGGGCGGTCCAGGCCGTAGGCATGGATGAGGATCTCCTTCTGCCGCTTCGGGATCGGCAGGTCCGAGATTGCGGTGGCGGCGTCGCCGGGCACCAGGCGCAGCAGCACGAAGGTGGTCGTGAGGACCAGCCAGAGGAGCAACGCGGCGGCGGCGAGGCGCCGTATCAGGTAGCCGGTCAAGATCAGGCCGGGCCAGAGCCGTTCAGTGCTTGAGCGTGGGCTCGACCCACCAATCCTCGAGATCGTAGAAGCTGAGCACCATGCTGGGTCTGACGTCGTGGAGCCGCCGGTCGAGGCCGCTCACCCGGTCCGACTCCCAGAGGTACGTGTACGGCTGATCGCGGTGCAGGATCTCCTGGATGCGGTCGAGGTCCTGCCTGGCGAGTGCGATGTCCGGCTGGCTCATGGCATGGTCGATGAGCCGGTCGACCTGCGGGTTGGAATAGCGCGTGACGTTGGTGCCCAGGGCGATGCCATGGCTGTGGAAGTACGAGGTGAGGTCGAGGCTGGTGTCCATGGAGTTCCCGATGACGCTGGCGTCGAAGTCGCCGGCGAGGACCCGCGCGTTCAGGGAGTTGAACTCCACCTGCCGCGGCTCCGCGCGCACCCCGATGCGCCGCAGCTGCTCCTGGATCATGACCAGGGAGTCGACGCGCTGCTGGTTGCCCGCATTGGTCGAGATCTCGAACGCGAAGGGCTTGCCGCCCCGGCGCAGCACGCCGTCGGCCCCGGCGGCGAAGCCCTTGGCCGCGAGGATGCGGCGCGCCTCGGCGGGGTCGTAAGGCAGCGGCCGCAGCGAGCGGTCGTACGCCCAGACCACCGACAGGATCGGCGACTCCGACACGCGGGCGAACTTGCCCCAGATCGTCTCGACGATGGCCCGGCGGTCCAGCGCCATGCCCAGGGCGCGCCGCACGTCGGGGTCGGAGAACGGCTGGCGCGCCCCGTTCCATGCCACGCCGATCCAGTTGCGGTACGGGAAGACGAGCACCTTCAGCCGTGGATTGGCGGTCACGTGCGGCGCGTCTCGAGGCGAGATGGCCGCGGTGAAGTCGAGCTCGCCACTGTCGAGCTGGGTGAGGATGCTGGCCTGGTCCGGGATGAACCGCATCACCACGCGGTCGAGGCGGGGCCGGTCCGGATCGTAGAAGCTCGGGTTGCGGACCAGCACGAGCTCCTGCTGCCGGCGCCACGACCCGAGCGTGAACGGTCCGTCCACGACCAGGTGCTGCTGGAACCACTCGCCGCTCTGGCGCCAGCGCGAGAACGGGATCTGTCCCCAGGCATGGTGGGGCAGGATGCCGCCCTCGTTGAGGTCGAACAGCTGCTTGGCATAGACCCGCTTGAAACGCACGCGGACGGTGTGGGGGTCGACCGCCTCGACGTCGGCGATGTCGTCCTTCATGTAGGACGATTCCCAGGCGACCTCCGGGCTCACCTGCGCCTGCCAGGTCCAGCGCACGTCGTCGGCCGTCACCGGCACGCCGTCGCTCCAGCGGGCGTTCTCGCGCAAGTGCAAGGTCAGCGTCTTGTGGTCGGCCGACCACTCGTAGGAGCGCGCCAGCGCGGGGGTGAAGGCGGGCGGATGGCGCTCGAAGTCGGGCTCTTCCCGTAGCAGCCGGGCGAAGAGCTGGAAGACCATCTCCTGGTTCGGATTGGTCGCCTGCACGATCAGCTCGTTGACGGCGCGGGGCTCGGCGGTCCAGCCGGTCACGATGGTGCCGCCGCGGCGAGGCACGGCGGCGCTGGCGGAGTCACTAGTGCCGGTGAGGCCGGGGGAGCCGGCGGGGCCAGCCTGCGCGCCGCCCCCCTGTGTGCCTTGCGGACGGTGCGCCGGGCCGCCGGTCTGGTGGCCGCCGCCGCAGCCGCCGGTGCCCAGCCCCGACGCCGCCCACAGCGACAGCAGCAGCGAGAGCCGCGCGGAGAACCGGCCAGGTACTGTACAGGCGAAGGGCAGGCGCATGGCGGGTTCCCGCGGCATGCTACCCGCTGGGGCCGGTGAGGGTCAAACGACGAATGTTATCCTCGAAGAGCCATGGCGGGAGCCCCCAAGACCCACCTGTCGCGCCAGCTGCTCGCCGCCTCGCTGGTGTTCGTGGTGCTGTTGCTCGCGGTCATCGCGCTGTTCGGCTGGCTGATCTTCCGGTCGCTCTCGCAGCGCGAGGTGGAGCGCGTCCTGCTCGAGACCCGCGCCGAGGCCGAGAGCCTGGCCAAGCAGATCGCCCGCCAGGCGGACCGCCAGGGGAAGGACCTGTTCACCGCCGTGGCGGTCGAGCAGGAGACCCAGACCTCCATCGACTCGATCCTGCGGCAGCGTGACTTCGTGCGCACCATCGAGATCCGCGACCGCAACGGGGTGCTGGTCTTCCAGAGCCAGAGCCGCGGCAGCTTCCCGGTCGGACCGCGGTCGTCGGCCGGCGCGCGCCCGCTGGAGCTGCCGCCGCATACGGCGGAGCTGCCGTCGCACACGACGGAGCTGCCCTCGCCACGGCCGCACATCGAGAGGAAGACCTACGAGAGGTCCTCGGCGACGAGCATCCCGAATATCGAGGTGCCGATCGGCGACCTGGGATCGCTGCAGATCGGCATCAGCGCCGGCGAGCTGTCGAAGCGCGTCGAGGTGCTGCGCGGCGAGCTGATCCGGCAGGCGGCCCTGGTCGGGGCGGCGTCGCTGGCGCTGCTGGCCGGCGCCTACACCGCGGTCTGGATGCTGCTGCGGCGCGCCCGCCGGCTCGAGCTGCAGGCCGCCGAGGCGGAGCGGATGGCATACGTCGGCACGCTCGCTTCCGGGCTGGCGCACGAGATCCGCAGCCCGCTCAACTCGCTCAACTTGAACATGCAGATGCTCGAGGAAGAGATCGCCGAGCAGGCGCCCGGCACCATGCCCACCGGCCGGCGCCTGCTGTCGATCACCCGCTCCGAGATCGATCGGCTCGAGCGCCTGGCGACGGACTTCCTGGCCTACGCCAAGCCTCGTCCCCTGGAGCTCGAGGAGACGCCGGCGGTGCGGCCCCTCGAGAGGCTGCGCGAGGTGCTGGCCGGAGAGATCGAGAAGCGAGGAGCGCAGGTGGCGGTGGAAGACCGCAGCAACGCCGCGCGCGTGCGGATCGACCCGGCGCAGATCGACCAGTTGTTGATGAACCTGGCTCAGAACGCGCTGGCGGCCGCCGAGGATGCGGGGCGCCCGCCGGTGCTGACGCTCACCGCCTACCGCCGGGGCTCCGCGGTCGTGCTCGAGCTGATGGACAACGGCATCGGCATTCCTGCAGGCCAGGAGTCGAAGATCTTCGACCTCTTCTATTCGACGCGCAAAGGCGGCACCGGGCTGGGGCTCGCGATCGTGCAGCGCATCGCCCGGGCGCACGGCGGCACGGTGACGGTCAAGAGCGCTCGCGGCGTGGGCACGGCAATCAGCGTCGAGCTGCCGGCGGTGACCGTGCTCGAGACGGCTCCGCGGCCGTCGCTCAAGCCGTCGCCGATCTCCTGACTCTGCGGAGTCCGCGAAAAAAGAAAAGCCCCGCCTCTCCGTCCTCCCTGCCGTTTCGAGGTGGCCAGGGAAGCGGGAAGCGGGGCAACCGAGGGGCACTAACTGGCCGCCCAGGCCATCACCGGCCGCCGACTACCGGTCGCGACGGGCGTCCGGGGCGTCCGGGGCGTCCGGTAGGCCGAGAGCGGCGGGAGCTCAGCCGATCGAGATGCGGCGGGGCTTGGCCTGCTCCGCCTTCGGCACCACGATCGACAGGACGCCGTTCTCGAACTTGGCCTCGACCTTGTCGGGGCTCACCTGGGTCGGCAGCGCGAACGACCGCGAGAAGGCGCCGTAGGTGCGCTCGATGCGGTGATAGTTCTCCTGCTTGGTGTCCTTCTCGAACTTGCGCTCGCCGGACAGGCGCAGGACGTTGTTCTCGAGGGTGATCTGGATGTCGTCCTTGGTCATCCCCGGCAGCTCCGCGTGGATGCGATACGCGTCGTCGGTCTCCTGGATGTCCACCGGCGGCGTCCAGGTGCGGGTGGCGAGGTCTTCGCCGGCATCGTTGAAGAATGTATCGAAGAGACGGAAGAGCGGCTGGGCGGCTACCGCCTGCTGCGAGGGGGTCCAGCGGGTCACGTGGTTGCTCATGAGTTCAGTCCTCCTTGGGTGTGATGAAAGCGAGTTTTTAGTCATCCTCGCTCATCTTCACAGAGATGATACCTCAGCACTCATATCGTGTCAAGCCCGCCTTCTGAGATCTTAGCGTCAATGAGTCAGATGTTGCTTGCCCATCGGAGGAAGGAGAGCGAAGTACGAGAAGGGAGAGGGGGAGGATAGACTCGCGCCAATAGGACCTGGAGGAGTGGAGCAATGGCCAGCCCGGACTACCTGGTCTGCCTCGAATGCGAGACCCCCTGCTACGAGTTCGAGTGGGAGGACGGCAAGATCTCGGAGGTGATCTGCCTCCGCTGCGGCAACGAGGACCCGGAGCAGTTCCTGCCGCCGGAGGACCTCGAGGAGTACTGAGAAGAGAGGGGGGAGGGGGCACCACGCCCACCTTCATCGGTCGGGGTCGGACCTGGCCAATGGGCAACTAGTGACCGGGAGGGCTCCCGGCCCGCCGGTCCGCCCCCTCGGGTCCGCTCCCGGTCAGCTCGCTTCGGCCGAAGGGTGGGGGGCCGGATCCGCGGCGGCGGGGTAGGTGGCGCCCGCGTCGCCCGCGTCGCTCGCGCCGGAGGCCCTCGCCACCGGCAGCTCGCGCCGGAGCCGCTGCAGCGCGCCCGCCAGGTCGCGCGGACACTCGAGATGGACGGCGTGGCCGCAGTCGCGCAGCACGTAGAGGCGGGAGCGGGGGAGCGCCGCCGCCATGGCCCTCGCGACGTCCAGGTCGAACAGCCCGTCGTGCTCCCCCCAGATCAGCGCCACCGGCATCGTCAGCAGCGCCAGGTCGCGATCGCGGTAGGTGTCGGGCTCGCCGAGGGAAGCCAGGAGGTTGCGCACGGGCGGCGAGGTGTAGGCCTGCAGGAAGGTGCGGCGCGAGCGGCGCATCACCCACGGCGCCTTGCGGAACATGGCGCCGTAGAGGCGGTCGACGCCGTCCAGGTCCTGCACCTTGACCAGCTTGTCGATGCGGTCCCAGTCCTGGTAGCGGTAGCCGGCGGCGTCGATCAGCACCAGCCTCGCGATCAGCTCCGGGCGCCTCTGGGCGAGGCGCATAGCCATCCAGGCGCCCATGCTCAGCCCGGCGAGAGTCACCGGCCCGCCGCCGGCCTCCTCCTCGATCAACCGCGCCAGCAGCCGCGCTCCCGGCTCCAGCCCGAGCCAGCCTCCCGGCGCCCGCGTGCCGCCGAGCGCCGACAGCTCGGGCACGATCAGCCGGCAGTCCCGCCGCAGCACGTACAACGCCCGGCCCCAGCTCGCGGCCACCGAGCCCAGCCCATGCAGCAGGAGCCAGGGTTCGGCAGCGCCGGCGCCCCGGCGTCGCATCCTTCCCCAACGCCGCGGCTCGAGGACGTAGTAGACCAGCGACACCTCCCCGTCACGCAACCGCCGGCGCCGCGCCCCGCTCGCCAGCAGGAGGAATGCAGACGCGATCATGGAGAGGCGCAAGAGCACCGGTCGAGGATACCAGGACGCGGATGATCTCTCCGGGCGGCCGGGCTGGATCACGCTGGCCGCTGCGGTGACCTTTCGTCCTCGGATATCCTCCTCAACGGGTCTCGTCCCCTCGGTTGGCGATGAGGGTGGGCGATGAGGAGGAACGCATGGCGGAGACGCGGATCGAGAAGGACAGCCTGGGGGAGGTGGAGGTCCCGGCCGGTGCCTACTACGGGGCTCAGACGGAGCGGGCGCGGCGGAATTTCCCGGTGTCGGGCCTGCGCTTCCCGCGGCGGTTCATCGCCGCGCTCGGGGCGATCAAGCGGGCGGCGGCGGCGGTCAACGGCGAGCTCGGGTTGGTGCCTGGGGAGCTGGCGGCGGCGATCGGGCGGGCGGCGGACGAGGTCGCGGCGGGGAGGCACGACGATCACTTCCCCCTGGACATCTTCCAGACCGGCTCGGCGACCTCGACCAACATGAACGCCAACGAGGTGATCGCCAACCGCGCCGCCGAGCTGCTCGGCGCCGCGCGCGGCAGCAAGCGGGTCCACCCCAACGACCACGTCAACGCCAGCCAGTCGAGCAACGACGTGATCCCGACCGCTCTGCACGTCGCGGCCTATACCGCGGTGCGCGAGGACCTCGAGCCGGCGCTGGTGCAGTTGGCCGGCGCGCTCGAGCGGCAGGCCGAGGCGCTCGACGGGGTGGTCAAGATCGGGCGGACCCACCTGCAGGACGCGGTGCCGGTCCGGCTCGGCCAGGAGTTCGGCGGCTATGCGCGGCAGGCCCGCCTTGGCCTGGCCCGCCTGGCCGCGGCGCTGCCGCGATTGGCCGAGGTGCCGCTGGGCGGCACCGCCGTCGGCACCGGTCTCAACGCCCCGCCCGAGTTCGCGCCGCGGGTGATCGCCCGGCTGGCCGAGCGCACGGGTTGTCCCTTCGTGCCGGCGGCGAACCGCTTCGAGGCGATGGCAGGCAAGGATGCCGCGGTCGAGACCTCGGGCGCTCTCAAGACCATCGCCGTCTCGCTGACCAAGATCGCCAACGACATCCGCTGGCTGGCCTCGGGTCCGCGCTGCGGCATCGGCGAGATCGCCATTCCGAGCCTGCAGCCCGGCAGCTCGATCATGCCGGGCAAGGTCAACCCGGTGATCCCGGAAGCGGTGCTGATGGTGGCGGCGCAGGTGGTGGGCAACGACGCCACGATCACGGCCGCCGGCATGGGCGGCAACTTCGAGCTCAACGTCATGATGCCGGTGATCGCCTACAACCTGCTGCAGTCGATCGAGATCCTGGCAGCCTCTGCGCGCCTGCTCGCCGACCGCTGCGTCGCCGGGATCGTCGCCAACCGCGAGCGCTGCGCCGAGCTGGTCGAGCGCTCGCTCGCCATGGTGACCGCCCTGGTGCCCAAGATCGGCTACGACGCCGCCGCCGAGATCGCCAAGGAGGCGATGCGGACCGGACGCACGGTGCGCGAGCTCTGCCGCGAGCGGCAGGTGCTCCCCGAGGCCGAGCTCGAGGAAGCGCTGGATCCCTGGTCGATGACCGAGGGCGGCATTCACGCCGGGGGGGGTGGCGGCGGGTAACGGAGGGGTTGGCGATCGGAGGGCACGGCGATAGGCATGGAGCAAGGGGAGCAAGACGTTGCAGGAGTTGTAGGCGCCTATCGCCGCATCCTCCATTGCGACATGGACTGCTTCTATGCCGCCGTGCACGTGCGCGACGATCCGTCGCTGGCCGGCAAGCCGGTGGTGATCGGCGGCCGGCCCGAGTCGCGCGGGGTGGTCGCCGCCGCGAGCTACGAGGCGCGGCGCTTCGGCATCCACTCGGCGATGCCCTCCGCGCACGCTCGCCGCCTCTGCGCCGCGGTGGTCTTCGTGCCGCCGGACTTCCGCCGCTATCACCAGGAGTCGGAGAAGATCTTCGCCATCTACCGCGAGTACACGCCGCTCGTCCAGGCGGTGTCGATCGACGAGGCGTACCTCGACGTCACCGGCCACCTGGACCGCTTCGGCAGCGCCACCGGCCTGGCGCGGGAGATCCGCCGCCGGGTGGCGGAGGAGCGGCGGCTGACGGTGAGCGTCGGCGTCGGCCCGAACCGGCTGATCGCCAAGATCGCCTCCGATTTCCAGAAGCCCGACGGCCTCACCGTGGTGCCGCCGCCGCGGGTGCAGGCGTTCCTGGATCCGCTGCCGGTACGGCGGCTCCACGGCGTCGGGCCGGCCACCGAGCGCGTGCTCGGCGAGCTGGGGGTCGAGACGGTGGCCGACCTCCGCCGCCAGGCGCTCGACTTGCTGGTCGCGCGCTTCGGCAAACACGGCCGCACCCTCTTCGAGTTCGCCCGCGGCATCGACGAACGCCCGGTCGAGACCCATAGCGAACGCAAGAGCCTGGGGACCGAGAACACCTACGGCCGCGATCTCGCGGGCCGCGAGGCGGTCGAGCCCGAGCTCGAGCGCATGGCCGCGGAGGTGGCCGCGGCGCTCGCCAGCCGCGACCTGGCGTGCTGCACGGTGACCATCAAGGTGCGCTACGGCGACTTCACGACGATCACCCGATCGCGCACCCTGCCCGCCCCGTTGCGCGACGGCCGGGGCATCGCCGAGTGCGCCCTGGAGCTGGTGCTCCGGACCGAAGCGTTGAGCCGCCCGGTCCGCCTGCTCGGCGTCACCGCCTCGAACCTGGTGCACGGGCAGGCCGCGCAGCTGCATCTCTTCGGCTAGCTAGTGGCCCGCAGGCGCGGCGATGGCATCGCGATTGCTTCCCTGGTTGTTGGGGTCCGGGGCGCAGCAACGTGGTGATCGCTTCCGGTAGCGCCCAGGGCCCCCATACCCACCTCCCCTCCCGGCAACTCGGCATCGGCCCGCAGTCCCACAGCGTAGAATCCGTCTCCAACGCGCGCAGAGGTCAACCCGAGGCGAGAGGCGCCCTGCATGAGTGGCCGGAGCGTCAGCTCGGTGTTCCCATCAAAGGGCAAGGCGATAGGTATGGAGCAAGGGGAGCAAGACGTTGCAGGAGTCGTAGGTGAGCACGGAAGGGAAATTCCGGACTCGGTGAGCCGCCCGCGCGGCTTCCCGGCGGTGGCCGTGACCGGGCTCTTCGTCCTGGCCTCGTTCTATACCCTCTTCTTCTGCCGTTCGCTGCTGCTGCCGCTGGTCCTCGCGGGCCTGCTGTCGCTGCTGCTGTCACCCGCGGTGCGCGCCCTCAAGCGGCTGCGCATCCCCGAGCCACTGGGCGCCGGGCTGGTGCTGCTGGCCGTGCTCGGCAGCGTCGGCTTCGGCGTCTACCAGTTGTCCGGGCCCGCCGTCGACTGGATCCAGCGGGCGCCGCAGAGCTTGCGCGCCGCCGAGGTGAAGCTGCGCGACATCCGGCGGTCGGTGCAGAAGTTGGGGCGAGCGACCGAACAGGTCGAGAGGATCGCCGAGGTGGGCGCCAACCCCGGCCAGCGGCCCCCGGCGGTATCGGTGGCGGTGCAGTCGAGCCCGACGCTGCGCGAGCGGCTGTTCAGCCAGGCCACCGACCTGATCACCGACGCGGTGGTGATGCTGATCCTGCTGTACTTCCTGCTCGCCTCGGGCGACCTCTTCCTGCGCAAGCTGATCCGGGTGTTGCCGCGTGTCGAAGACCGGCGGCGAGCGGTGGAGATCGCCCGCCAGGTGGAGAGGGACATCTCCAACTACCTAGGTACGGTGACCATGATCAACCTCGGCCTGGGGGCGTCGGTGGCGATCTGTTTTGCGTTGATCGGGGTACCGAACCCACTGCTCTGGGGAGCCATGGTGACGTTCACCAACTTCGTCCCGTACCTGGGGCCGGCCATCAACTACGGGACGTTTGCCATGATCGGCCTGCTGACCTTCGACACGGTGCCGCGCATGCTGGCGCCGGCCGGCGTGTTCCTGGTGCTGAACGTCCTCGAGGCCTACCTGATCACGCCCATGGTCCTGGGCAAGCGTCTCACCCTCAACCCGGTGATGCTGTTCGTCGGCTTGATCTTCTGGGGCTGGCTGTGGGGGATCGTCGGGGCCATCCTGGCCGTCCCCATCCTCGTGGTCTGCAAGATCTTCTGCGATCACTTCGAGCCGCTGGCCCCGATCGGCGAGTTCCTCGGCGACTAAACACCTACGGGGCATGCCCCCCCGGGCCGGGCCGCGGGAGGCGGATCTCCGTCCCGGGCCTTCCCCTCTGAGCTCGTATGGGCGAGGGGTCGAA
>Ga0307477_10000612_pt1 | contig 37445 bp, 37 predicted proteins | sample atmos_gasesECM2C_FD_203316 | JGI IMG/M metagenome (GOLD analysis project Ga0307477, IMG submission 203316) | Hardwood forest soil microbial communities from Morgan-Monroe State Forest, Indiana, United States - atmos_gasesECM2C_515 | ecosystem: Environmental > Terrestrial > Soil > Temperate...
CCTGGGCGTCGCGCTGGCCGGCCTCGCCCTCATCGCCGCGGGATGACCCCCAGCTGTTCGGCCCACGCCCTAGCCACCGCCCCGTCCATCCGGCGCACCGACCGGCCACCGCCTCGCCTCATCCCATGGACTTCGCGCCGTCGAGCGATTCTCGGATGATGTCGGCGTGCCCGGCGTGCTGGGCGGTTTCGGCCACGACGTGCAGCAGGACCCGGCGGACGGACCATGTGGCCCCCGGCTCGAACCACGGTGCGTCGGGAAGAGGGTGCGACATGTCGAGGTCGGGAATCGTAGCGACGAGCTCGTCCGTGCGGCGCGCCACCTGCGCGTACTCGTCGAGGAGGCCGGCGAGCGTCTCCCCCTCGAGCATCCGGAATCCCGCCATCCAGTCGCCCGCGCCCTCCGGATCCCAGGCCATGGCGGTGGGGCCCTCCAGGATGAAGCTCATCCACTGCCGCTCGGTGAGGGCCACGTGCTTGATCAACCCGCCGAGACAGAGCTCGCTCACCGTCGTTCGCTGCGCGGCTTGCTCGTCCGTGAGGTCGCGCGCGGTATAGCGCAAGAAGTGCCGCTGCTTGGCCAGAGACGACAACAGGTCAGCACGTTCGCCCGTCAGCGTCTCGTCTCGTACAGCCACGGTCGTCACCTCCGCCCGCACCGGCGAGGCGACGTTACCGCGCACCTCCGTGAGGGGTCAGGGCCGTCGACCCGTCAGGTCCAAAAGGCGCAGGTGCAGCGGGGCGTCCTCGCCGACCGTCCCGCTCGGCCCGGTGCCGAACGCCCCGATCTGACCGATGATCGGCACCATCGGCTGCAGCGAGTCCCAGGTGGCGGCCACGAGCTCTTCGGGAAGCGCCTCGTCTTCCCCGGTGGACCGCGCAATGTCCCAGCCGTGCAGGAGATAGTCCCCTGTTCGGAACTCGCAGAAGGCCGTCCCGGGAATATCGCCCGCGCCCGGATGGTGGACGATCATCTCCATCGCCCCCGGTCGCTCGAACGCGGTGCGTTCCTCCGCCAGGGCGCCCTCGAGCTCTTCGGCCAGATCCGGGCCGTGTTCCCGACCGAACGCCGCCACGGCGTCTTCGGACGAGCCCCCGTCCAACAGGATCCGGGCCATGGAGCTTCCTTCCACCAGGTGCACCACGAGGTCGCGCACGCTCCAGTCGCTGCACGGGGTGGGGAGATTCCATTGGTCGGACTGGATGGCCGTGACGCGCCGTCGCGCGTCGTCCTGAGCAGCAGCCAGATGCTTTACGTCACCCACGATCTCCTCCCTTGGTTCGGGTCAATTGGTAGCAGCAAAGTCGATGATCACGCAGGGTTCGTCTCCGACCACCCACGCGTCGTGTCCGGGAGGGACGGTGTGGGCGTCGCCCGGGCCGAGTTCGACCTCATCGCCGTCGTCCATGCGGACGTGGAAGCGCCCCGAGAGCACGACCCCGGCGTGCGCGATCTGGCACGACTCGGTGCCGGCGGCCGGCTTCACGTCCACGGACCACTTCCAGCCCGGACCGAGCTGCCCCCGGGCGATCGTCACTCCGTTCAGGTTGACGAACTGGAGCTCGCCGTGCTCGAAGCTGCGCTTCTCGTCCGGTTGATCCAGGTTCTTGACATCGGGTTTCATCGCTGCCCCCTAGTTGGTGTGGCCTTCGTTGCCACAAGGTGATCGGTGCAGCCCAATCGTGCCGGAGGCGTTCGACGGGCGCATCGGGAAGACCACGTATGGCGCGATGACACCCGCCTACGTAGTCCGACCGATGCGGCCGAGGGTGCGACGTGAGCATCATCACCCGAGCGAAGGGAGAGGATGGCCGATGACCACCAGGACGATGATTGCCGAAACAGCCGCCGCGACTGCGGGCCGGGCATGGTGGTTCCTCGACACGCTCGTCGTCGAGCACTGCCAGGCCGGCCCGACGGACCAAGTGGTGCTCGAATCCACGCTCCCTGTCGGAGCGGCGCCGCCGCTGCACATCCATCACGACCTCGACGACAGCTGGTACCTGCTGGATGGGCAGATGGTGGTCCGCTGCGGTGACGAGCTCACCCTGGCCACAGCAGGTCACTGGGTGTCGTTGCCCCGAGGCGTTCCGCACGCCTTCCGCGTCGTCGGCTGGCACTCCGCCCGGCTGTTGCTGGTGCATAGCAACCGGAGCTTTCTTGACCTGGTGCGGGACCTCGGTGAGCCGGCCGAAGCCGCTGAGCTTCCCATCCCGAACGGGGGGCCGGGCCTCGAAGCGCTCGATCTTGCCCTCGCATCGCACGACGTGACCACGGTCGGCCCATCGATGACCGAAGAGGAGGCGCAGCGGTTCCTGTCGAGCGTCGCCTCGCCGCTCGGCCGAACCTCCTGAACGGGCTCAGGTCTCCGACCAATCGCCTGAACGCACTCGCGATGCCATCACCGCGAGCTGAGTGCGGGACTGGGCCGAGGTCTTCCGCAACAGCGCTTCGACGTGCTTTTCGACCGTCCGTGGCGAAACACCGAGCCGCGCCGCGACGTCCTTGTTGGTCAGGCCCTCGGCGATGAGGCCGAGGACTTGGGCCTCCCGGGGGGTCACCCCGAGATCTGCCCACGGATGAGGACGCGATCCGACCAGCCTCCGTGAGCTCCACTCGGACAAGCCATCCAGGCCGTGCTCGGCCACCGCTTGTTCGCACTCGACGACCCAGCGCTCCGGGTCGCCCCATCCACCGGTCGCGGCCGCCTCGAGAGCGAGGAGGCGCGCCACGTGCCTCCAGGTCTCACAGTTGACGAGACTCGGGTCCGCCGCCGCGACGAGGTCGTTGGCTCGGTCGGAGTCGCCCGCGCGCCCCACCACGATCGCCCGCGCATAGCTCAAGAGGCCGCGGTTGAGATGAATCGCAGCGACGCCGAGTCGGCCGGCGTCTTCGATCGCCGACGTGGCACGCGGGTCGCCCATCGAGGCGAGGACCACCGGCCACAGCGCGCGGAACGCGGCAGGTTCTGCATTGGGCAGCCGGTTGAGGATGGCGGCGCCTCGGCTGAAGGGTTCGAGCGAGCCGGGCACGTCGCCTGCGATGAGGGCCACCAACCCCCGCCCGCCCCAGCAGAATCCCTCGAGGGCTGGTTCGTCGGCCGCGCCCACCGACGACAAGGTGAGCGAGATGTAGTGCTCGGTCCCATCCGGGTCGCCTGCCAGAGCGCAGTTCTCGGCCAGGAAGCACAGGGCCTTTGACCGCACCTGCTCGAGCCCGAGACGGTCGGCGAGAGCCAAAGCGGCTCGCGCGTGCGCTTCGGATTCCTCGAGCGCCCATCGGCAGTGGAAGGTGGCCGACAACTGGAGGTCGATGACCGCCGCCGTGCTCACAGCACCCAGCTCCTGTGCGCTGCGGCGGGCATCGGCAAGCCGATCGATGCCGGAGTGGTCGAACAACTCGATCGTCCCGAGTTCGTGCAGCGCCCGCATCCGCCACACGGGCATGTTCGCCGCCTCCGCGATGCTGAGCGCCCGCTCGAACGCGACACGCGCCGCCGCCAGGTCGGTCAGGCGCTCAGCCCGACCGGCGATCTCGAGGGCGTGGCAGCGGACCTCCGGCTCGGACGCGTCCGACTCGATCACGTTCCAGGCCAGGCGTTGGGCCACCTCGGTGTCACCCGCGACCAGCGCGGCATCCGCCTCCAGCACGGTGATCCGGTCGGCCAGGTCGGCGGGGGGCGTCGGACCGAAGAGCGCGCGCGCCGAACCGACGTGATGAGCGACGAGAGGCCAGCGCGACGCCGCTCCGGCCGCCTGAGCCAGCCGGACGTGGACGCGTGCCCGGTCGAGGGCGCTGTTGGGACGCTCGGATAGACGCTCGATGGTGTGCACACCGACGGCGGCGGCCTCGTCCATGCGGCCCGCAAGGGCGAGGGCCTCGAGAAGTGTCAGCTCTGTCTCTATTTGTCGGGTCTCCACTTGTCGGTCGTGGCCGTCGAACAGGTCGACGGCCCGCCTGAGCGTGTCGGCCGCCGTGGCGAGAGCCCCTCGCTCGAGCGCGGCACGACCGGACGCGGCAAGAAGGACACCCGCACGCTCGAGGTCGCCAGCGCGCGCCGCCAGGTCGGCAGCGGTGTCCCGCCATACCCCTTCGAGTCGAGGGTGGGCCGTTTCGACCACCTCGAGCGCTTTAAGGGCGAGCGCCTGTCGGTGAGGCGGCAATAGCAACTCCATCACGGCCTCACGGGTGAGTGCGTGGCGGAATCGGAACGCGTCGCCCTCCACCGCAAGGACGAGGCTGTCGACGCCCCGTTCGAGCGCCGCGGTCACGATGTCCGGGCCGACACCGGTGACCGCGCCCAAGAGCTCCCAGTCGAAGTGTCGTCCGAGCACCGCAGCCGCATTGATGACAGCGCGCTCTTCCGCCGAAAATTCGCATAGGCGCTCGCGCACGGTCTCGAGGAACGAACTGGGGACACCGGGTGAGACGAGGAGGTCTTCCACCAGCAGCGGGACGCCCTCGGCGGTGCGCTGGACACGGCTGATGACGTCCTCGCCCGCGTCCGGATCACAGGCTCGGATCATCGAGGCGGTCTGCCCGGGCTCGAGCCGTGCCAAGGGGAGGTGGGTGATCCCGGCGCGGCCTCGTTGCCGATTCGCCAGCTCGAATGCCGGCGACGTCGGCTCGCTTCGCACCGTCACCACGCAGAGGACCGGTTCGCTCGTCAGGTTGTCCCCGAGGTACTCGACCACTGCGACCGTGTCGGGGTCGGCCCAATGCAGGTCCTCGAAGACCAGCACCATGCCGGCCGGTCGGGCGATGCGTCCGAGCAGCTGGACGACCGCCTCGCCCCTCACCGCCGCCGAAGTGTCCCCGCTCGGTCCGCCTCCACCGGATCCGCCCACTCCCGGGACGATCGCCCCGAGGGCGGGCAACCACGGTGCCAGCGACGGGTCGTCAGGGAAAGGCCGACCCCGCAGCGCCTGCAACAGAGCCTCGGTCAGCGGGCGGTACGGTCCGCTCGCGCCCGACGGCACGGCGCGACCCGTGGCCACCGGGACCCCCTTCTCGCCCGCCTCGACGACGACGTGGCGCACCAGGCGGGACTTGCCGATTCCCGCCTCGCCCGTCAGCACCACGCACCCGCCCCGCCCCCTCAACGCGGCGTCGAGGCGGGCGTCGAGCACCTCGAGCTCCGCGTCCCTCCCCACCACCACCGGGCACAGGAGGTCAGCCACGGCCGAAAGTCTGGCTCCGGCGAGGACAGAGTGTCACCAGGCGAACACGCTGGCAGTCGACGGTACGCCGATCCTGCTCTCGTCACCGAACTCAGCCGGCACGGAGGCGACGACCGCTGATGCCTACGACGAAGCCCGTGATTGGAGCAGTCTCTTCACCGCATCCTCCTCCTTCTCCCGTCGGATGCCGAAGGAGATAAGAGGCTCGAGCAGCTTCCAGGCGCCGTGGGTCTCCCCTCCTGCCTGCCTCTCGACCCGCGTCGTCCCGTCTTCGAGCGCATTGAGCGAGAAGCTCAGCGTTGCGGGCTTCAGCGGCCCGAACCGGCTGGACGGGAACGTTTCGGACCAGAACGTCATCCGCTTGGGTGGCTCCCACTCCGTGATCTTCAGGATCGCAGTCAACTTCATACCGCCGCCGCGTTCGGTGCTCCTGAAGGTACTTCCCACTCCGACCGATCCATCCGACGTCTTGGTCGCTTCCGACCAGAGCCCCCACGTGTGCGCATTCTCGAGATCGGCCATGAACGCCCAGACCTCCTCGATCGGGCGAGCGATCACCACGCTGTCGACGACGTTGATCATGTGGCCTCCTGACGTCCCCTGGCCGCGTCGAGCTGAGCACACGGTCATTTGGCGCGACATCGGGACGGCCGAGGCTACGGCAGTCGGTGATCGCGAGGCTTCTGGACACCACGATCCTCCGTTCGGTGCCGTTCCGAAGTCATGACGCTGGCGGTATCGACACCCCAACTGGCGGCTCAGCGCCGGGAACCCCCGCCTCCGAACCGGGGGCCAAGTCCAACAAGACGTGGCGAAACCGGTCGGGAGAGGTCGCTACCTTCAGGCAGCTGTCCTACTGCCTGTGCTACCGTGCAAGACGTGGCCCAACGCGAGAAACGCTCTATCTCACTCCCCGCCGACCTCGCCGACGCGATCGAGCACGCAGCCAGCTCGGCTGGCACCACGGTGAGCGGCTGGCTGGCCGAAACCGCAGCGCATCGGCTACGGGTCGACGCTGGACGACGGGCCATCGCCGAGTGGGAAGCGGAGAATGGTCCGTTGACTGCAGAGGAGCTCGCCGACGGCTTGGCGCGCGCGCGGGCGCTGTTGGGACGCGCCGGCACTGGTCGCCCGGCGAAACGGTCGGCGTAGGTGGGTGGCGTCACCTACGACACCGGCGCCTTGATCGCCGCTGAACGCAACGATCGCCGAATGTGGGCGTTGCACGCTGGCTTTATGGCTGAGGAGGTCTCTCCCTGCGTCCCTGCTCCGGTGCTCGCCGAGGCGTGGCGTGGAGGGACGCGTCAGGCAAACGTGGTCCGGCTGCTCGCGATGTGTGAAGTGGAGCCCATGAGTGAGGATCAGGCGCGCAACGTGGGCGTGCTGGCCGGCCGATCGAATCACGACGACGTCGTGGACGTGACCGTCGTAGAGGGCGCCGTCCGCCGCGGTGACGCGATCGTGACATCGAACCGCCAACACATCGCCCGAATCGGGCGAGCCGCCGGAATCAAGACCCGGATCGAAGACGTCTGACATCGCGACCAGATACGTCAAGCGCTGACCCAGGGCCGAGCTCCCAGGTGGTGTTCGCGCCCTGACACCTCCCACGGCGCAAACAACCAGGTCAGGCCCGGGCGAGGGCTTTCGGGGACGCCAGCACCCTTGGGCCCGAAGCCGCCGCGACCCGGCGCCGGCACGACACCCCCAAATGCTGGGATTCGACCAACACCCGTCGGGGTATCCCCCCCGTTCGAGCTGAACGAGGTGGGCGGCGCCCGGCGCGTTCCGCCCGACCCTGAGCCAAGGAGGACGACCTTGCTGACCGTGACAGAGACCGCGGCCGTGGCCATGCGCAGCGCCCTGGCCCATGCCGACGTCCCCGAGTCGAGTGGGATCCGGATCAGTGCAGGGTCTGACGCGTCCTCGAATTCGAGTGAACGCCCGGGCCTGCGTCTGGAGATCGTGCCGGAGAAGCAGCCGGGTGACGAACAGGTCAGCGCGGCGGGCAGTCCTCCGATCTTCATTGACGCCTCGGCCGTGCCACTGGTCGACGACAAGGTCCTCGACGGTGACATCGACGCCGACGGGCGCGCCGTGTTCAAGATCGTCTCGGCGACCGCGTAGTCAACCGCCTGGGTGGCGTCAGGAAGCGCCGCCGGGCTCGACGGTTGACTCGACGGGGCCGACGCGGCGCGGCATCGCCAGGGTGATCACCAGGCCGCCCTCGGGCTGACTTCGAGCGTCGACCGTGGCGCCGTGGGCCGCGCTGATCGACTTGACGATGGCGAGACCGAGGCCCACGCCGTCGTGGGCGTTGGTGCGCTCCTCGATCCTTCGGAACGGTTCGAACAACGACTGCACGACGTCCTCGGGGACCACCGGCCCGCTGTTGGCGATCTCGACGTAGGCGCCAGTCCCGTTCGCGCCGGTCCGGACACGGATCCAGCCACCGGCGACGTTGTGGCGCACGGCGTTGTCGACCAGGTTGGCGACCAAGCGCTCGAGGAGCAGCCGGTCCCCATTGGTCTCGGCCGGTTCGAGACTGGCCTCGAGCCGAAGGGCGCGGTCGGCGATCCCCGGTTCGGCGACGTCCAGAGCGTCCTCGGCCGCCGTGGCGAGGTCCACGAATTCCCGGGTCGCCGTCCCGCGCTCGCTCGACGCCAGGGTCAGCAGCGCGTCGATCAGCGTCTCGGCCTGGTCGACGGAGCGGCGCACCTTGGCCGCCATCGTCTCCAGCTGCTCAGCGGTGCGCGCCGGCTTCGCCAGCGTCACGTCGATGGCGGTCCGCATGACCGTGAGCGGCGTGCGCAGCTCGTGCGACGCGTCGGCTACGAAGCGCTGCTGGGTGGCGAAGGCGGCGTCGAGGCGGTCGAGCATGTCGTCGAACGTGTCGGCAAGCTCCCTGAGCTCGTCGCGCGGGCCGTGCAGGCCCAGCCGCTCGCCCAGGTGCCGCTCCGACGCCCGCTTCGCCGCTCCCGTGATGGTCCTGACCGGACGGAGCACCCTCCCCGCCATGACCCACCCCAGGCCCCCCGACACCAGCGTCATCGCCCCCAATGCGATGAGCGAGTAGAGGAGCAGATCGTGCAGGGTTTGGTCGCGCTGGTTGGTGATCGCCGCGTTGGCGCCCGCTGCGAACGCCTTTCGACACGCTTCGGGCGCGGGCTTCGGGATGGGCGTGGGGCCGGACTTGGGCCCGGCTGCCGGAGCGGAGTTCACCCCGGTCGCCGGCGTGGTGACCCTGGCGTCTTTGCACGCCCGCGCCAGCTTGGCCTGTTGGGTGGCGGTGAAACGCGCCCCCGCGGCTGCCCTCGGGAGGCTGTTGGCCACGAGGCCGTACGTCACGCCCAAGAGGACCGTGCCCGCCGCCAGGAACAGCAGGGCATACGTCAGCGACAACCGGACGCGGACCGTGTGGGGAATCAGGCGCCTGATCCAGGCCAGTGGTGGGCGCAGTCTCATGGAAGGCGGTACCCCGAGCCCACGACGGTCTCGATCGGGTCGGGCTCGCCCAGCTTGCGCCGTAACCGTGCGATCGTGACGGTGACGGTGTGGCTGAAGGGGTCGGCGTGCTCGTCCCACACCCGCTCGAGCAGCTCCTCCGCGCTTACGACACCCCCCTCCGCGACGAGGAGCACCTCGAGGACACCCATCTCCTTGCGAGTGAGGGACAGGGGGCGGCCGTCCCGGCTGACGCGTCGGCGGGCGCGGTCGAAGACGAGTCCCCCGTTCACCACGAGCGGCGGGGTGGCCGGGCTGCGGCGGGCGAGGGCGTGCACCCGAGCCACGAGCTCGGCAAACGCGAAGGGCTTGATCAGGTAGTCGTCGGCTCCGAGATTGAGCCCCTCCACCCGGTCGCTCACGGTCGCGGCTGCCGTCAGCATGAGGATGCGGGCTTCCGACGGCGCGCCGACGAGCGCTGCGCACACCGCATCACCGTGCACCTTCGGCAGGTCGCGGTCGAGGACGACGACGTCGTAGCGGTTCATGAGGGCTCGTTCGATACCGCTCGCACCGTCGTACGCGACGTCGGCGGCGATGCCCTGGTCACGCAGGCCCTCGGCGATGTCGTCGGCCAGCTCGACCTGATCCTCGACGACGAGCACTCTCACCAGCACAATCCTGCCGCAGCCCGGATCACACCCGGGTAACAGAGCCGTCTCTCGGCAACCTCGCGCCCGGGTGTCCCCGGTCTCGTGCCTCTTTCTGTCGCACCTGCGCTCGCCTCGGCGCCCGGCATCGACCGCGCCGATTCTGTTTCGCGGTTGCAATGTGCCCGGGCGTACGACTCCTTCGTCGGCCCAGATCGGGCCGATCGTGAGAGGAGCTGGCGCCATGGGACACCGATCGCGCCCCGCCCGTCGCAAGCGATTCGTCATGGTGGAGGGAGTGCTCGTCCTCGCCGTCGGCGGACTGGTTGCGGCGGCGTGTTCGTCGCCATCGACCACCGCCTCGGTGGCGAGCCTGCCCGGCCAGACGACCACAGCCCACACGAGCGATCAGCTCACGGTGGCACAGAGCGACCGGGACATGGTCCAGTTCACCCGGTGCCTGCGGGGTCACGGTGTCGCCGTGCCCGACCCATTCCACCGACCGGGACATTCCGGCCTGAGCGTCGAGATCCCGACTCCGGGACCCACGACGAACGCGGCGCTCACCGCCTGCAATCATTTCCTCGCGCCGATCGCGCAGATGAAACAGGCGCATGCCCAACAAGAGCTCGCCTCGTGGCTGCCCGCGCTCACCCACTACTCGGAATGCATGCGGAACCACGACATCGCCATGCTCGACCCCAACGCCCAAGGTGCGGTGAGCCTCGGGAGCGTGCCCGGCATCTCGAATGATTTCGGGCGCTACTCGCCCCAATTCCGGGCGGCGGACTCTACGTGCCGTCATCTCCTTCCGGCCGCGATCCACGACGACGGGACCGGACCGTGAGCCGCGCCCGACTGGCCCTCGCCGGCATGCTCCTCGGCGCAGCTGCGGTCGGATCGGTGGCGACGATCACCGTGTGGGGCGGCAGCTCGACCGCCGCGCCACCGTCTCGCCCACCGGTGGCCGCCGCCACGGTGGTCCGGACGGACTTGGCGACGACGACGCTCACCCAAGGGACGCTCGGTTACCTCCCGACCGATCCGGTCGTCAACCGGATGTCGGGCACCTACACCGACGTACCGGCACCCGGTACGACCATTCGCCGCGGCGAGGTGCTCTACCGAGTCGACAATCAGCCTGCCGTGCTCATGATCGGAGCCACGCCCGCCTGGCGGCCGTTCGGCCTCGGCATGACCGACGGGCCCGACGTCTTGGAGCTCGAGGCCAATCTCGTCGCCCTCGGCGACGCCACCGGGCTGTTCACGACGGCGACGACCCACTTCGGGTCCCTCACCGCGCAGGCGGTGCAGCGGTGGCAGGCCTCTCAGGGTTTCCCCGCCGACGGCCAGGTGGCCTTCGGGCAAGTGGTGTTCCAGCCCGGCCCGATCCTCGTCGGGGCGCCGAGCGTCGCCCCCGGCGAGCCGGCGTCGCCCGGATCCGTTCCCTACCAGGTGACGACGGCGAACCGGATCGTGAGCGTGCCACTCACCCCCAACATCCCGAGTGCCGTCATCGGCGAGCGAGTCTCGATCGTGCTTCTTACGAACGCGACGACGCCGGGAACGATCACCGCAATCGGCCCAGCCCCTAGCGGTGGCTCGGGGTCGCCAGGCTCCTCCAACGCCGGCATGGGCTCCGGTGGGTCGGACCAGTCGCAGGTCTCGGCCGTCCTCACGGTGACGCCCGACCAGCCGGCCGCCACGGGAACCGGCTCCGGGGTGGCCGTGCAGGTGGCACTGACGGTGCAGTCGGCGAACAACGTGCTCGCCGTGCCGATCCCCGCGCTCCTCGCTCTGGCAGGAGGCGGCTACGGCGTCGAAGTGGTGGGGACGTCCGGTGTCCATCATCTTGTCGGGGTCACCACCGGGGTGTTCAGCGGGTCGGAGGTGCAGATCACCGGCTCGGGCATCGAACCAGGGACGAGAGTCGTGGTGGCGCAGTGAGCACCTCGGCCCTCGAGCTCGACGACGTCACGAAGATCCATGCCGGTTCCCGGCCGGTGGTCGCCCTCCGCTCGGTCACCCTCGCGATTGGATCTGGGGAGCTCGTGGCCGTGGTCGGACCGTCGGGATCGGGCAAGTCCACCCTCCTCGCCATCGCGGGCACGCTCGAGCGCCCGACGTCCGGAGCCGTGTTCCTCGCCGGGCAGGGCGTCGACCACCTGGGTGATGACGAGCTGTCGGGGATCCGGGCCCGCCGCATCGGTTTCGTCTTCCAGCAGTTCTTCCTGGTGCCGACCCTGTCCACCCTCGACAACGTCGCGACCGGATTGCTGTACCACGGCACCCCGGTCGAAGACCGTCGTCGTGCCGCCCGGGACGCGCTCGAGGCGGTCGGTCTGAGCCATCGTGCGAGGCACCGACCATCCGAGCTTTCAGGGGGCGAGTGCCAGCGCGCCGCCATCGCGCGGGCACTGGTGGGACATCCGGCCATCGTCCTCGCGGACGAGCCCACCGGGAACATCGACTCGATGCAGGGTGGCGAGATCATGCGCCTTCTGGCAGAGCTCAACCAGGACGGGGCGACGATCGTGATCGTCACCCACAACCAGGAGATCGCCGACAGGCTGCCGCGAACGGTCCGCCTCCGCGACGGCGTCGTCGTGGCGGACACCTCGGTGTCGAGGTGAGCATGGCCACAGTGGGCACGAGCGACGCGGCCGTTGCCCGCTCACGTGCTGTCCCACGTCCACAGAGCCGTATGCGGATGCGAGACGTCGCCGCCCTCGCCGCTCAGGGCCTCCGCGGCCGCCCGGTCCGGACCACGCTCTCCGCTTCCGGTGTCGCCCTGGGGGTGGCCACCATCGTGGCGGTCCTCGGGGTGTCGAGCTCGAGCCGCGCGCAGCTGGTGGCACAGATCGACGCTCTCGGGACGAACCTGCTCACGGTGGCCCCCGGACAATCGTTCATTGGTCAAAACGTCACCCTCCCGCACCAGGCTCCGGCGATGGTCAAACGGATCGGTCCGGTTCTGGCTGCCTCCGCGATCGGCGACGTCCACGCCAATGTCAACGTCTATCGGACCAACAGGATCTCGTCGGCCAACACCAACGGCATCACCGTCTACGCCGCACAGACCGCGCTCGTGGCGACGCTGCAGGGGCACCTCGTCGCGGGACGCTTCCTGAGCGCAGCCACCGAGCACCTCCCGGCGGTGGTCCTCGGGGAGAGCGCCGCCACCGCGCTCGGTATCGACCGCGCCGATGGTTCGGTACAGGTGTGGCTGGGCGGCCACTGGTTCTCGGTGGTGGGGATCCTGGACCACCTGCAGCTCGCGCCCGAGCTCGACCGCAGCGCCCTGGTGGGCTTCCCGATCGCGGCACAGCTGCTCGGCGCCGACGGCTCCCCGGTCGAGATCTACGTCCGGACCAATCCCACCAGCGTGAATGCGGTCCGGTCGGTGCTGGCCGCCACCGCCGATCCATCGGCACCCCAGGACGTCTCGATCACGAACCCGTCCGACGCGCTCGTCGCCCGCGCCGACGCCTCGGCTGCGTTCCAGAGCCTGTTCCTCGCGCTTGGTGCCGTCGCCTTGATCGTGGGGGGCGTGGGCATCGCCAATGTCATGGTGATCTCGGTCCTCGAACGACGGGGCGAGATCGGGCTCCGACGGGCCCTCGGCGCGAGGCGGGCCCACATCGGCGTCCAGTTCGTCGCCGAGTCCACCCTGTTGGCCGTGATCGGCGGAACGGCGGGTGCGGTCCTCGGTGGGTTCACCACGGCGGTGTACGCGGCCGCTCGACACTGGAGCGCGGTCGTCCCCGCGTCTTCACTGGCTGCCGCGGTCGCGGCTGCGCTCGTCGTCGGCGCGATCGCGGGGCTGTACCCGGCCGCCCGCGCCGCTCGCCTCGCCCCGTCGGAGGCGTTGCGCGCCGTGTGAGGCTCAGAAGCGCCAGGCCGACCGCGCCGGCCCCACCGTGATCGCGTCGGCGATGACTCCTGCGAAACGCTCGGTGCCCGCTTGCGTGAAATGCGTCCCGTCGGGCGCCCTTACCTGTACCGGGTTTCCGCCCGGGCCCGGGAGGAATTCGGTGTAGCCCCCGCCCGGCGCGCTGAACGGGGTCACCTCGTCGATGGTGAGAGGCCGCCCGGACGCGGTGTTCGAGGCGCGGAGGGCCTCGTAGATGTGGTCGATCTCTTGCACCTGCTGCTCTCCCGCTGCCTGGGCGACCGGAGGGCCGGTCACCCAATAGACCTGCGCGCCGCGCGACGTGAGGATCTGTTCGAGCTCCTGGGCGGCCACCACCCACTCCTCGTAGAACTGCGGAGATCGAAACGCCACCCCGGGGCGGGTACCGAACAGGCCGTAGTCGCCGATGAACTCGACGACCACGATGTCGGGGTCGAAGCTCCTCACCGACGACGTGACTTCGGTCGCCCAGTTGACCTTGGTGTCGAGCAGGCCACTTCCCGAGATGGCGTGCACCTGGGGATCGAATCCCTTGGCCCGGAGATCGGCGACCAGCGCGGGGGTCGACTGCGCCGTGAGCGAGTCCCCGATCGCCAGGACCTTTCGGTGCGCGAGCGCCTTCGGGACGACCACGATCGTGGCGATTGCACCGACGACGACGCACACGACCACCCATCGCCCGAAGCCGGGCGGAGGGCGACGACGCGGCTGATCGAACGAGGGAACCATGGCCGAGGCACACTTACCCGGTTTTGGGGTCAGCGGCTCCGGGGCGACCGTGCCTGGCCACCCGTGCCACGTCGTGGGCCGGATCCGCCCACGTCCCCACCGCCCAGAAATTCGGACCGGGCTGTCGATTTCGGGTCGACCCGCTCGTGAACAGCTATGAGAGGGCCGGTAGGGTGCCGGCCTCGCGTGAAGGGAGACATGAGATGCCGCAGTACCTCCTGGCGGTCCACATGGTCGAGGGAGAGCCGGTGCCTTCGGAGACGGAGATGCAGCAGGCGTACAAGGCGGTGGATGCGTTCAATGCCGAGCTGAAGTCCGCCGGGATGTGGGTGTTCGCCGGTGGCCTGCACCCGCCCGCGATCGCAACGGTCGTCCGCTCGCAAAGTGGACAGGTCATCACCACCGACGGGCCGTTCGCCGAGACCAAGGAGCAGTTGGGCGGCTTCTGGGTCATCACCGCCCCGGACCTGGACGTCGCCCTCGAGTGGGCAGCCAGGGGTTCGGCCGCATGCGGCGGAGCGGTGGAGGTCCGGCCATTCCAGGAGACCCCCGGGGAGTAGGCGGTGGCTTCCACCGGTGGCTCGGCGGTCGAGCGGGTCTTCCGGCAGGGGTCGGGACAGGCGGTCGCCACCCTGGTCCGCCTCTTCGGTGACATCGAGTTGGCCGAAGAGGCGGTCCAGGAGGCCTTCCTGGTCGCCACGGCTCGGTGGGCAGAGACCGGAGTGCCGCCCAATCCGGGCGGCTGGATCATGACGACGGCCCGCAACAAGGCCCTCGACCGCCTCCGTCGAGAGTCTTCACGTCCATCCCGCCACGCCCAGGCCGCGCTGCTCGATGCCGAACAAGAGGCCAAGGAGATGGGACCCGTGGACGATGATCGCCTCCGCCTGATCTTCACGTGCTGCCATCCCGCGCTGGCCCCCGAGGCCCAGCTGGCGCTGACGCTGCGCCTCATCGCGGGGCTCCAAACCAACGAGATCGCCCGCGCCTTTCTCCTACCGGAGCCGACGCTGGCTCAACGCCTGGTCAGGGCAAAACGGAAGATCCGCGATGCGGCCATCCCGTATCGCGTGCCTCGCGACTGGGAACTACCCGACCGGCTCCCTCCCGTGCTGGCGGTCACCTACCTCGTGTTCAACGAGGGGTACACCGCATCGACAGGAGACGACCTGATTCGCTCTGAGATGTGTGGCGAGGCGATCCGCCTGGCCCGACTGCTCGCCGGGCTGATGCCGGACGAGCCCGAGGTGACCGGACTGCTCGCGCTCCTGTTGTTGATCGAAGCAAGACGCCCGGCTCGGACGCGACCCGATGGCTCACTCGTGGTCCTGGCCGATCAGGACCGGACCCGATGGGACCACACCATGATCGCGGAGGGCCACGAGTTGGTACGTAGCTGCCTGCGGCGCAACCATCCCGGGCCCTACCAATTGCAAGCGGCGATCAATGCCGTCCACACGGACGCTTCAACCGCGGACGACACGGACTGGGACCAGATCCTCGCCCTATACGACCAGCTACTCGTCTTGGAGCCCACGCCCGTGGTGGCGCTCAACCGATGTGTCGCCGTGGCGGAGGTCCACGGACCAGCCCGGGCGCTCGAGCTCGTCGACCAGCTCGACCTCGACGGGTACCACTTGCTCCACTCGACTCGTGCCGACCTGCTCCGCCGACTGGGGAGACGACAGGACGCGGTCGCCGCTTATGACCGGGCCATCGCGCTCGCTGCGAACACGAGCGAGCGCTCCCATCTGGAAGGGCGGCGGGCCAGCCTGGTCGACTGATCCGCTGAACCACCCACCACGGGGCACGGGTCCACGAAAGTGACGGTTCGTGATCGGCTTCGATGGGCGCGGGGGCGCAACCGCCTCGAGCGCACGCGCTCGCCCGCAGGGAGAAAAGTGGCCTTTACTGTGCCCGACGACGGCGACGTCGCTGAGTTCTGTCAGACCCGGGGTTGTCTTGCTACGTCACTTCACGGGTCCAGGGCCGCTGAGCCACGAGGTCGACTGGTTCAGTCGCATGGCCCTGTATCCCACGACGTTGAGGGCACGCCTCGAGGTGGCGCCGCGGGTACCGACGAGGAAGCGTCAATCGGCGGCCGCCGAATGCACGACTGAGCCAAAGCTGTCTATGCATCCGCGATCCGAATCGTGAGCGTCACCCCGGCGCACGAGGTCGCGGCGTTACCAGCGGTACCACCGTCCACGAGACCCGTCTGCTCCCCCGCGAGCCAATCCGAAGCCGACGAGCCAGGCCACGAAGACGACGGCCGCGACGATCCACAACACGTGAAACGCAAACCCGAGCCCCCCCAGAAGAAGAGCCAGCAACAACACGAACAGAATGACAGCCATCCGGTTTGCCCCTTCGCTTGAATCACTCCGGTCCTTACCGAGACGGCGGGATCGTAAACGTATGCATCTCGATGGCGCGTTTCTTGCAGCGCGCCCTTGTATCAAGCTCGAAGTGGGTATCGCGAGGGAAAGAGAAAATGCCGGGTCCGGTCGCCGCGTTGGTGGACCGGGTTGATGGAGCGACTCGGGCCGTAGCCCATCCGAATGCGAGGCGACCGTGTGGGCTTCCACCGCAGTGCGCGTGGATCGAGGCTGGGCAGATCGCAGTTGATGGCTGTCAATGAACTCAGGGTGCCGTCGGTCGTTGCAAGAAAGAGACAAGAAGAGAAAGGAGACTGCCATGAGGAAGACGGGGGCCCGCGAAGGAGTCGAGAGCGTGGTGGAGAGCCTGAAGGGGAAAGCGAAAGAAGCCGTTGGCGCGCTCAAGGGCGACGACAAGCTCAAGGGGGAGGGTGCCGCACAACAGGAAAAGGCCGACGCTAAGCGCGAGGTGGCCGCCAAGGAAGCAGAAGCCGAAACGGCCCGTGCCGCCGTCCGGGCGCACGAGATCGAGCAATCTGTCCACCAGCAAGACGACGGTCGGTAGCAACGAGGCCCCGCGATGAAGGCGCACGGCCGGTCAAAACAGGAGTTGACAGCGAACGGGCTCATCCGCCCGAGGCACCGCCTTCTCGGTCAAAGTCGCCGTCTCTAGCCGATGATGCATGCTGCTGCTGTCATCGGAGTGAAGGCGGCCACCGGCGGACTCTTCGTGGTCCTCTTCGCCCTCATCGGTGAGGCGGTGCGTCCGAAGTGGTTCGCCGGTCTGTTCGCGGCTGCTCCCTCGATCGCCCTCGCGGGCCTGATCATCACGGTCGTCGACAAAGGGGTTGGGGCAGCGAGTGCAAGCTTGCTCGGCATGACGTTCGGAGCTGCCGGCTTGGTCACCTTTGCCCTCGTTGCCCGACCTCTGCTCGACCGGTTCCGAGCGGTCGCGGCCTCGGCCATTGCTCTCATGGCGTGGTCGGTCGTCGCCGTCGGCGGCTACCTCGGGGTATTCCATTGACGCCCGCCGACCGCACGGCCGTTGGTGTCTCCACCAAGGACGTGGCCGAGGTCCGTCGCCAGGATCTCGTGGTCCGCTTTGTGTTCGGTGCGCTCGTCTCTGCCATTGCAGCTGGCATCTCGATTGCCCTCGGACCACGAGCTGGAGGCACCATGCTCGCCTTCCCCGCGATCCTCCCCGCGACGCTCACGCTCATCGAGCGACAGGAGTCGAAGGAGGAAGCCGAACGCGAGGACGTGGGCGCCATCCTCGGAGCAGCGGCATTGGTGGTATCGGCGCTCGTCGGTTGGCAGCTGGTCCCTCGCCTGCCGGCTGCTGCTGCGCTCGCCGCGGCTGGCGTTGGCTGGCTCGTGACCGCTCTGGTCTTGTACGCAGCCTTCGCGCCACTCCTTCGGCGCGACCACCCAAACGTCATCGTGAGGCGGGCGGCGCGAGTGGGTAATCCCAGTCATGGGAACTCTCCCTAGTGGTCCGACATCGCGAGGAGTCCGTTTTGTGCCCGGCACCCGTGCCAGCGTGAAGGACGAGAAGCAGTACGAGACTCTCAAGGGACAAGGGCATGTCCGGATCGAGCCCGCGGCACGGCGGCACCACTGCCCAGAAGCGAGGCCGGGCAGAAAGGTGGGCGCGTATCTGCGCGCAAGAGGCGCATCTGACTGAGGCGGTTGGGTCAATGACCTCAGTCCTAGTCGGGGTCGGTGCAACACCGTCTCTACAGGCCAGGCAGCACGGTCTGACGGGCGATCGCGACTGTTGGTTTGACGCGCGGGTAAGGACTCTTGCTACGCGCGACTCGGAGGCGCGACACTGCGGGTTGGTAACCCACCGTCTGGTGAGTCCCCCCAGGCCTTCGGAGCGAGGGTGGATCGAGAAGGGCGGGAAGGAGAGGGGGCGTGGCAATGCGTGCGTCGTACGGCGCCGCTCGCCCTCGGTCGCGGCTATCTCGTGCAAACGCGTCCCAAGTAATCGGCAAAGCGATGAAGGTCGTCGATCAAAGCGAACGAGGCAGTTCGCTCTCACTGTCACCTACGGGCTCGCTTCTCGCCCTGGGCTCGTACGATCCGTGATCAGTCTGAACCTCGTCCGCCGAACCGGATGCAGTCGTGAGTGAATCCAACGACCATGGCTCCGGGAACCGAAACCCACAGGGGTTTCGCGAGCGCCGGGGCGAAGTGGAGCGGTTTGTCGCGGCTCAACGGGCCGCCCGAGCCGTAGAGAGCTCGGCGCTTGCGCTGTGGAATGCCCTGATCGATGCAGCCGACGCCGCCGTGACCGACGAGTCGCTAGAGCTGCTGTACGAGGAAGCGATGGTCGGCATACGAGACACGCTTGATGCCGACTCGGTTGCGTTTCTCCTCGCCAGCGAGTCGGGCAAAGAGCTCGTGGCCCGCGCGTCGGTCGGTCTGGGCGAGAAGGGGACGGTCGGCCTGCGGATCGAGGCAGGCGAGGGACTGGCAGGGCGCGTCCTGGCCAGCAAGAAGCCCCTCGTGGTCGACGATCTCGATCAGGTGACTCTGGCATGGCCGACACTGCATGACCAGGGCATGCGCTCCGTCGTGGCGGTCCCGATCATTTCGGACAATGGAGTTCTTGGCGTGCTCCACGCGGGAAGTCGCGAGCTGGCCCATTTCACCTCGGCTGACGCAGAGCTCCTCGAATCCTTGGCAGACCGCGTTGCGTTGGCTCTCGAGCGCGTTCAGCTGATGGAACATCATCGCCGATTGGCAGATTTGGGGTCCTTTCTAGCGGCGACGGCAAGGATCATGGCGGAGGCGTCCGATCTGACCGAGACGCTCGAAAGACTTGCCGCGACCGCACTTCCGGCTCTGGGCGACATCTGTCTGATCGACCTGATCGACGACGGCTCTCTGACCCGCTTGGTCGCAAAACATCGGGACCCAGCCAAACAACATCTTGTCGACCGTCTCCGGACCGAGTTCCCGCCAGAACCCGAGGGACCACATCCTGCGGTCAAGGTCATGCGGTCGGGCCAGGTGAGCTGGTCGACTCACATGTCCGATGACTTCCTCCGGTCTACGACCCGAAGCGAGGAACACTTCGCTCTTACGAAGGCGCTTGGCTTTCGTGCCTATCTCGCTGTGCCGATTGAGGCCGACCAGCAGGTGCTCGGCACTCTCACGATGGTGTCGTGCTCCCGGCGATTCAGGATCGACGACTTGGAGCTCGCCCAGGCCCTGGCTACCCAAGTCGGTGCCCAGGTCGGCAATGCACAGCGGCTCGACATCGCGGCGAAGACGTCGCTCATCCTGCAGGCAGCCCTTCTGCCAAGGGCTCTGCCGTCGGTGCCGGGCCTATCCGTGTGCTCCCGGTATGAGGCGGCTTCGAAGAACCTCGACGTGGGAGGTGATTTCTACGACGTCATGCTCCTGCCCGACGGTACAGCGTGGTTCATGATCGGCGACGTCGAGGGTCACGACCGAGGTGCCGCCGCGTTGATGGGTCAGTTCAGGAGCGCGGCTCGCATTCTGGCCATTCAAGGTGCAGGCCCTGCCGATCTCATCGAGGAACTGCAGTCGTCCTGGACGCTCATGGACTTCGACCGGATTGCCACTGGGCTCTTCGGCACGCTCGATCCCGCAGGCGGGACGCTGACGGTGGCATGCGCCGGCCACTACCCGCCCCTCGTGATCGACTCCGAAACGGCCGAGTTCCTGACCGTCCCGGCCTCTCCTCCTTTCGGTAGCGCCGAGGGACGGCCCGAGGAGTGGGAGGGATACCTCGAACCTGGCCAGATCCTCTTCTTGTACACCGACGGGGTGGTGAGCGACCGGCGAATAGGGGTCGAGCGGAACATGGTTCGACTGAGACAAGTGGCACGAGGCATTCCGCACGAAGTACAAGCAGTGTGTGAGCGCGTGCTCCACAGCCACCCGAACCACGAAGACGACATCGCCTTGCTCGCCATCCAACGCATTGCCGTTCCCACCAATCCATAGAGCCAGCTCTAGGCCGGTCCCAAACCGAAGCTTGGTGCAGAAATCACCTCGTTGCACCAGAAGCCTGGGTCGACATGCACGTGATCTTCTCCGCAAGTTCGGCCCATTCACGCACCGAAACAGCTTCGAATTTCCGCCCCGCGCCTTCATGCCAGACCTTCGGTCGCGAGGGCCTCTTGCTTAGCAAGGCCCGGTAGTGGGAATAGCCAGTACCCAGTAACCGAGTCGGACCGGGTCCTCTATTGTCGAGACGTCACGATTTGCCTACACGGCGAGCAGAGTGTGGCGAGGTTGCGCGGGGCCGGCGCGAGTTTCGCGAGGGCTCATGGCCACGATGCTCCACGAGCCGCTCCGACTCGTTTTCGGTATCCTGGGAACGCTCCTCTCAGCCGCCTTTTTTGTGGCGCCCCGGGAAGACGTGGGGCGGTGAGGAGGTCCCCGTGGCGGCCATAGGTCGAGACCGCAGCTGGGCCGATGTGCTCGCGGCGGCTGCCCTCCAGGGAGCCGCCTTCGGCCCGGTGAAGGCGATCGGTTATCGGGTCCGGGCTCAACGCCTTGAGCGTGCCACCGGCGCGTCGCCCAGCGATTGAAACTAAGGCATGAGCCCTCGCCACGTTGTCACCCGTGTTATCGGGGCGCTCGACCGCTTCCAACGCTCCAACCGGGTCGTTGGCCCCGCCTACGCGGTGCTCAAGAAGTTCAGCGACGACAATGCCAACCTGTACGTCGTCGCCTTGGGATGGTACGGATTCACCGCCATCTACCCGCTTCTTCTGGTGGTGATCACCGTGTTCGGTTACCTCGGGGCGGCGTCACTCGGGACAGGAGTGGTGAACACCCTGCACCAATTTCCCGTGATCGGGACTCAGTTCAATCCCACGTCGAGTGGGTCGAACCTCCACGGGAGCCCGGCGGGACTCGCGATTGGTCTGGTTGGCCTTCTCTACGGCGCCCAGGGCGTAACCCAGACGGCCGAGCACGCCATGGCCACGGTCTGGGACGTGCCGGAGTCTAAGAAGCCAGGCTTCTTCCCTCGACTGGTGCGCAGCCTCGGTGGGCTGACAATCATTGGAGGGGCATTCCTCCTGAATGCGTTCGTCGCATCGGTGGCGTCGGCGCGCGGAGACCTGCCTGCCGTCCGCATCGCCATCGTGGTCGGCCTGCTCTTAGCGAATGTCGGCTTGTACGCCGCAGCGTTTCGCGTCCTCACCCCGGTCGAGAGAGGCGTACGCCAATTCATCCCCGGCAGCATCGTCGGCGCGGTGGGCTTCACCGCTCTGATGACCATCGGCAGTGGTTTGGTCCAGCACCAGCTGCGTCACAGCAGCTCCACCTACGGCGCGTTCGCGGCCGTGATCGGTGTGGTGGCCTTCCTTCTGCTGTTGGCCAAGCTCACCGTGTACGCGGCTGAGCTGAACCCGGTGCTCGCCCTCCGGTTGTGGCCCAGGGCGCTCCCGACCGCGGAGCCCACGGAGGCCGACGACCGCGCTCTGCGTGCGCGCGCGGACGAGCCTCACCGCAGCCCCGACCAGAAAATCGAAGTTCGATTGTCCGACGAGCGCCGCGACACCGTCGGTAGGGAGACCGACCCCACTACCCCGCACCGGGAATCGACAAGCACGCGAGGCATCTGACTCTCCGAGTTCGGCCCGCCGGACGCGATCGGGGACCTCCCGCCTGGTCCATAGGAGGCCAGGCACCGGATGCCGTGAGTTTGGTCCGACTCTTCGGACGGGGGCAGGCCGGGCTGGACCGACGGTTCCCCTGATTCCCGGTCTGCCGCCATGCCGTGCACAAACCTCAAGGTTCTGTAGGTCTGTGCCGATTCGAAATCGGTCATCTGCGCGCCCGGAGGGGGTCTGTGGACGCCACAAAGAGTCAAGGACATCGCGATCGTCCAAGGCGACGCCGGACACGCTGGTTGGTGGCGGCGGTGGTGGGGTCTTCGGCTGCCCTGGGCGTCGGGATGTTCACTCTGACGCGGAATGCGAACGATCGTGAACAGGCGCGCCTCCTGGCGGCTCAGGCGCAGGACGCGCGAACGGCGATTACTGCCGGCATCGGTCCGATTCAGTCCTCGATGTCGTCGGTGGGATCCGTGGCGGCCGCGTCCAACGGAGATCCTGCCGCCATCGCGCGGTTGGCAGCTGTCGATCCCGGGCTGCGTGCATTCTCGGCCCTGGCGGTGCTTCATCGCTCTTCCTCGGGAGACTTGGTCGTGACCGCCCGACTCGGCGGCAGCCCGAGCGAGCCACTGCCGGGGCTCACCGGAGCGTCGGGACGTGAGCTCGCCAGCGTGGTTGCAAACGGGGGAACCGACATCGTCGGCCTCTTCGGGAGCGGCCAACAGCGGCGGCTTGCGATCGCTATCGGACAGCCCCTCGTACCCGGGGGGTACTTCGTCTACGGGGAGGTCCCCTTGCCCACGGGGACCACAACGCAAAGTACCTTTCCAAGTCTTCAGTACGCACTCTACCTGGGCCGGTCGACGACGGGCCCGGTGCTCTTCACCACAACGAAGGCGCTTCCCCTCACTGGACAGCACGTCGATCAGCTCTTGGACGTGAACAATCCAAACAACGCGACTCCGGCGAAAACCGAAGCGGATGTGCTCTTCGTCGTCGAGGCCGACGGCTCCCTGACCGGACCCCTTTCCAATCTGTTGCCTTGGATTCTCGGCGGCATCGCGATCCTGTTCGGTTGTCTGGTGGCATTCGTTGTAGCCGCGACCTCTCGCCGCAAGGACCAGGCGTTCTCACTCGTCGCCGACCTCGAGGACAAAAATGCCGCCCTCGATCGGGCCATGGCTGATCAGGTCAAAGCCGAGGAGGACCGGATCAGGCTGGAGAGCGAGCTGCGCCAGGCTCAGCGCCTCGAATCAGTAGGCCGACTCGCGGGAGGGGTGGCGCACGACTTTAACAACCTGCTCGCCGCCATCCTCACCTACAGCGAGTTCATCGCCGACGAGCTCGGCCCGGATCATCCGGTTCAAGACGACGTGGCCGAAGTCCGCAAAGCAGCGCGGCGTGCAGCAGAGTTGACCCGTCAGCTGCTCGTCTTCTCGCGGCGCGACCTCGTCAAACCTTCGGTCCTCGACGTGAATGACGCGATCACCGATCTTCTGAACCTCCTGCGTCGTACTCTGGGCGAGGACATCGAGCTCCTCCTGGAACTTTCCCCGCAGCTTCCTCGGGTGCTGGCCGACCCGGGAGAACTCGAGCAGGTGCTCGTCAATTTGGCCGTCAATGCCCGCGATGCCATCGCGGGACAAGGGACCATCAAGGTCGAGACTTGCGAGCAGGTGATCGACGACGACGCGTCGACGGCACACGCCGAGCTGCGATCCGGCCGATATGTGCGCATCTCCGTGACCGACACTGGTTCGGGCATGACCCCCGAGGTCCAGAATCAGGTGTTCGAGCCCTTTTTCACGACGAAGGAACCTGGGATGGGAACCGGGCTGGGGCTCTCGACCGTCTACGCGATCGCCAACCGATATGGAGGCTTCGTGACGATCTACAGCGAAGTAGGTGTGGGAACCACGGTCAAGGTCTACTTGCCCGCAACGGACGAGCAAGCAGATCGAGACAAGCCAGACCAGGCGAACGCCGACGCGGCGGCGACAGGCGAAACGATCCTTCTCGTCGAGGACGAGGACGCCGTGCGCAATGCATGCCGGCGCATCCTCGAGCGGGCCGGCTTCCGAGTTGTCGAAGCGCGCGACGGCGTCCAGGCATTGACGGAACTCGCTGACACACCCATCGACCTCCTCCTGACCGACGTGATCATGCCGGGAGGCGTATCCGGCAAGGACCTGGCGGCGCGGCTGCAGGATGCTCGTCCGGGACTGCCCGTGCTCTTCATGTCGGGGTACACCGCAGACGTGATCGCCAAGCGCGGCATCCTGGAGCCGGGGATCATCGTCGTGGAGAAGCCGTTCACGTCGTCGGACCTGCTCGGAAAGGTCCGTGAGGTCCTGGTATGAGCGGCCCGGAGGCCAAGCCCATCATCCTCGTCGTCGACGACGAAGCCAGCATCCGACAGGCGATCGGCAGGATCCTCGCACGGGCCGGCCACCTCTACTTCGAAGCCTCCGACCCCAACTCCGCCATGGGGCTCGCGGATCTCTACCAATTCTCCCTGGTGCTCTGCGACATCAACATGCCGGGGGGATCAGGGCTGGAGATGCTCCGGGCCCTCCGACGACGCCACCCGGACATCGCCGTGGTAATGGTGACCGGGATCGACAACCGGGGGACGGCCGGTGCGGCGGCCGAATTTGGGGCGTACGGCTACGTCGTAAAGCCTTTCGAATCAGGCGAGCTCCTTGCGGCCGTCAGCAATGCGCTCAAGCGTCGAGAGGCGGACATCGGCAACAAAGCGCAGCGTCGGTAGGAGTGTGTTCGGTGACCGTCGGGGGGCAGCGGCGCGGCGACGTACTGATCGTGGACGACGACCGAGCCGTGCGACGAATGATCGTCCGCATCCTGGAGCGTGCCGGGTATACGTGCAACGAGGCCGCTGATGCGTCCGAAGCTCGTGCCAGCGTGCAGCAACAGGAGTTCGTCCTCGTCACCTGCGACGTGAACATGCCCGGGGGATCGGGACTCGCTGTCGTCAGTGAGCTTCGAGAGCGGCACCCTGACGTTGCGGTCCTCATGGTCAGCGGCATGGACGATCCGCAGACGGCCTCGGAGGCCACGGCGCTGGGCGCCTACGGCTACGTCATCAAACCGTTCGAAGCGAACGAGATGCTGATCGCCGCCGAGAACGCTCTGCGCCGCCGCGAGTTGGAGCTCGAGAACCGCGCGCACCGCGAGCACCTCGAGCTCTTGGTCGCCGAGCGGACAGCCGATTTGAGAGAAACCTTCGAGCGGCTATCGCGCGCCGAAGAGGCTTTGCGGGCTTCACAGGAGGAGGCGATCCATCGCCTTGCCCAAGCAGTTGAGTATCGAGACCCGGCGACCGGTGCTCACCTCAACCGGATGAGCCGGACGTGCGAATTGCTCGCCGAGCGCTCGGGTCTGGGGACGGAAAGGGCACAGTTGATCCGCATCGCCAGTCCGATGCACGACATCGGCAAGATCGCCGTGTCAGACGGGATCCTGCGCAAACCGGGAACGCTGAGTCCCGAAGAGTGGGAGGAGATGCGGACGCACCCTCTGATAGGCGCACAACTTCTCGCCGGGTCGGACTCCGAATTGCTCCAACTCGGCGCGGTCATCGCTCTGACGCACCACGAGCGTTGGAACGGAAGTGGTTACCCCGGAGGCCTCGTGGGAACCGCGATTCCGGTCGAGGGACGAATCGTCGCCATCGCCGACGTCTTCGATGCTCTTACAAGCGAGCGACCGTACAAGGTGGCGTTTGAGATCGACCATGCCGTTTCGATCATGCGAGACGAACGAGGGAACCATTTCGATCCGGATTACCTCGATCTGTTTCTGAGCATCGTCGGCGACGTGGTGAGGGAAACGGTGGCGGCCGGCTAGGAACGCAAGCGGTTGAAGAGACCCATACCTCTCTTTCACTAAGCGTTTCGTGTACACCATGTGCCGACACATCGGTCGGCGTCCCGGGAGGACCAGGGTTCTCGCTCGGATGCAAGCGGCGGCGGCGTGAGCAAGCCGCTGAGAGGGTGTCTCGATCCGAAGGTTGTCGAGGACGACCGCTGCTCGCTTCGTGGGGGCTTGACTTCAAGTGTGCTTGAAGATGTAAGCCTCCGAACGTGGGCAAGCTCATTCGCTCGGTGGTCTCACAGTTCGGGAATCCCCGTGGAATTTCTGGGCGCTTGGTGGGATGGGAGATGGCGCTTCGCCCTTCGAACCGAAAGCGCAACGCGTGGGCCGTTTCGCTCCTGGATGTTGAAACCTCAGATTGCGTGCTCGAGATCGGATTCGGACCGGGCATTGCGGTGCGCGAGATCGCACGGCGGGCGACTCTCGGCGAGGTCTTCGGTATCGATCGTTCCCCGGTGATGCGCGCCCAGGCCGCTCGACGTAACGCGGCAGCGATCCGTTCGGGACGAGTGTCCCTCACGGTTGCGCCAATCGAAGATCTTCCAGACTTCGGACGCCGATTCGACAAGGTCCTAGCCGTAAACAACATGGGCTTTTGGTCAGAACCCGCCTTCAGGTTGAAGGAAATCGCGGGCCTGTTGCGCGGCGGTGGACTCATCGCGATCGTCTCCCAACCACGGTGCCCGGGCGCCACTGCCGACACGACGGCGGCTGCCGCAATCCGAATCGTCGGAGTCCTTGAGGAGGCGGGTTTCGACGCCATTCGGGTCGAGACACTGGCGCTCAAACCCCCCGTCACGTGCGTCATCGGGACAGCAGCAAACTCCCCCATCGACGCTTCTTGAAGGTCGCGAATCGTGTCGCGAATCGTGTGACTCACGTCAACCGTTGTCACACCAATTTCGCGCCGAAACAATTTCGCGCCCCCGGCAGGACTCGAACCTGCGACGCACGGTTTAGGAATCAGTTCGCGCCTGTCCAGACGATGAGACGTGATGACATTGAGCCTGGTCAGAGGACGCCAGAGTCCACCGAGTACAAGGTCGTCCCGTGGGTACGAAACAGTTGATTCCCAAGGGTTTCCCATGACGGCCCCCACTCTCAGCTGACTTGTCATGGCGGCAGGCCGACTCCGTACACGTCGTCGCCTTGCTGCGTTTCTCCAAGCTGGAGAAGTGGGACGAGAGCTCTCCGGGTTATGAGACCCATCCCGAACGTCTCTGCTATTGGCTGCAATCCGCTTGAGTCAGCCGAATTGGCCGTTGAACAGGGAGTTCCATCGGGCCGCTCTGACGACCAGCGGCGCTCTGATTGGTATTGCGGCTGCACATTAGCGATGGATTAGGGATGACGGCCCTGGATTCCCTTGGGGACGGGGGCCGGCCCCGAACCTGTTTCCCTCACGGATCAGGATGGAACTGAACGGTCCCATCATCTGCTTATGCCCACACCGACACGTTCCTGAAGACAGCGACCGCGGGTAATGCCTGCTCGTCAAGGCGTCCGGCAAGTTCCTCGGAGCGCGGGGCCCACAGGTTGGCATGGACGCGCATGGTCAGGTGGGGAATGGGTGTCGGATCCCAGCCGAGACGCTCATGGACGACCCTGCCGTCTACCAGCCAGGCCACGCGGTCCGGTCGCCAGTCGATGGCGTAAAGATGGAAGTCAGCAGTGGCGTCGAAGCCGAGATCGATCCGACAGGGCGATCCGCGATAGCCGAAGCCTATGGCCATGCCATCGTCGCCAGGATTGAAATATACGTTGGCCAGCATTCGCCGGGGATCGGCTCCCGCGAACTCGATGTCGATCTCCTGACGTGGTGGGTCGCGATGCAGGAAGAATCCGGTGATGAGCCCCGATCCCGGCGCTGCCCTAATCTCTGCCTCAAAGCGCCCATGCCTCAAAGAGCGTACGGATGCGAAGGCCCCCGACCGGTACGGCCGCAGTCCGCCTTCAATAACGTCGATCACTAGCCGCGCGCCCTCGTCGCTGTGCAGGAGACCTTCCGGCGCGAACGACGCAAGGTTGCCTGGAAACGTTTCGATGAGGCAAGGAAACGATGTCGACGCCTCTGTCATACGGACTTCGGCGATAGGCCGGCCCGACGGGCCCCCGGAACGGCTCGCGTGCAGCACTGGCTGCCATCCGCTCGACGGCGGCAGGACCCAGGGTGAATCGTCCATCGAGCACTTGTCCCGCCGTCCCCGCGCACCAGACCTGAGCCGTGCGGTCGGGCGTTCGTCGCGGAATAGGCGGAAAGCTCGCGGAGCACCATCCGGAAAGGCTTCGACGGGTTTGACAAGGCCCAAAACGCCACACAGGACGTCCCAGGCACCCCAGGGACCGCGGGGCAGGATGGCCGACCGCAACGGCGGCAGACGGTCTCGCTCCAGACCCGCTGGCGTCGGCGCGTCGGCCTCGAGGAGGATCACGGAGTGCTCGTGCGCAACCGCAGCGGCAAGCGCGGCGGGCGCGAGCGGAGCGTCAACGAGGGCGTCGAATGTCTTCAATACGTGCTTCAGTTCTCGCTCGTGCATCGGCTCCTCGTCGCCGTCGAATACACGGACGCGCAGCCCGAGCATCGAAAGCGCCATGGCGAGGCTTTCCCGCTCCGCGCCCCCTGTCCACGCCAGCACTGGGCCGGTGCGCGACAGGTCAGGAGGTTTGGCTGCGTGCGCCGCATCGACAATCCCGGCCCGGGCCAGGTACGGCAGGACCGAGTAGGCGTTGTCCGATGCCCCGTCGTGCCTCTGCAGGATCGCAGGCGAAGTGAGCGCCAGCGCACCGAGTTCGGTAAACCGGTAGTTCATCCAGAGGTCGACAGGTCCGACGACGGGCATTGCGCGAAGGAGCGCGGCCGCCCCTTCACAGGAGAGCACGTAACCCGAGAGGAACCACAGACCGCGCACAGGCCGGAAAAGGTTCTCGCACGCATCGTCACGCACCGCGGTTCCGTCGGCGTCACTGTACGAAAGGTAGAGGAGCTTAGGGCCACCTTCGGCCGCGCACCGGCGGAGGGCGGCTCGCCAGCCGCGATCGATAGCGGCTGGGGCGCCACATGTGAACCAGATGTCGTCTTCCAGCACGAGAACGTAGTCGTGGTTCCCGGTCGCGACGGCTTTCCAGGCCTCCACGTGTGACCGCGCCACCGCCACCTCCTGCCGCGTCATCCGTACCGGCTCATCCTCGGCGAAGCACGCCGCCAACCGATTGTCGGGTTGCACATACAACTGATCGCCCATTCGATACATCGCGTCCACGTCTACGGTCGCCGCCACTGCCAGGCCGTCTCGCGCATCGACTGCGACGAGCCGCCTCGTGATCGACGTCAACGGAACGCCTTCGGACGTTCTGAACCGGCCTAACTCCCTGGTCACGCGGCGCCATCGCCTCGGCTGTCTGTCCAGATTTACGACCACGATCGCTCCAATCTGGCCGATGCCGCTGCCAAAGGCCTGGATCCTGACACTCGGGACAGATGCGGTCAGAAAGCGCCGGGTTCGGAACGCGAGCGTTCCGATCGGACTAACCACTCTGTTGAGATTCATTGAGGGCCGGTCCACTCCGGCGGTTCAGCGAAGGTCCATATTGCGCCAGTTGCGGGCATCGCTGCGATAGGTGAGGTCCCAGCACGGCTCCGCGGTCTCCTCCCAGTCGAGGAGGAACTCAAAGTCGGGCAGAGTGCCCCTAAACTGCGCCTCGCGCGCGTGCGAGGCTAGGACGGCAGTGAGGTTTCCGGGGCCGGTCGTCGACTGAATCTCCGGGTCCTGCTGATCTCCGAGCAGGCTGTCGGTTGCCCGAGCGAGCGCCTGCCGCATGACTGGGTGACCGGCTGGTGCAGCGATCGGGTCGTTGTTGACGTAGAAGATCCGACCGTCCGTTGGTAAGTCAGTTCGCCGGATTTCAGACGCCGACACCATGCCGCCGATACTCATGTCATAACACAGCGGTTGAAGCTTCAGCCTGTCGTCGCTGAACACGGCCTTCCAGCCGCTGCCTACCAACACATCGTCGGCGTCAACGTATAGGCCGCCCTCCGCAAGCACGAAACACATGCGCAGATAGTCGCTGCGCATTGCGGGATGCCTACATCGCGCAAACGCAGCGAGCTCTCGCGCACCGTATCTTTCAGCGATGTAGGCGCCCGCCGAGCTGTCGCCGAACATCCGGAATGTGAATCCTTCGTCGCGAAGCGCGTTCCAACTCTCGAGGCATTTGCGGACGTCCAGCGGCAGATCTGACGGGTCGTGCCAAAACCGCACCAGCGTTCTAGGTATTTGTCCAACCTGATCTGTGCGCTCGCATTTCGACGATGCCCGATCGCGTCCTAGTTGCCGCAGCGTTAGTTGTCGAATGAAGTCGGACCGCAGGCGGTCGTCGTTCTCGAAGCCGGGCGGGTAGGCATCCGTTGTCGAAGCCTCTCGCCGAGGGCCGTGTGTTCCGAGAACGACATCCGATGCCGGCGCTGTTGGCGGAATCTCCTGGTCACCTCTCATCGATCTCACCGATCCCGTCCCTCCGATACGCCTTATAGCGTTCGGAACTCCGGAGGAGATACGCACAACCGTCGACTACGAACCCGTCCAGATCGCGATCCACTGTGTAGGTGTCGAGATCCGCCAAGTTGTTGATTAACCCCTTTCCGTTGAAGTTGAGAGAGGTGTTGCACAGCACTCCGTACCCCGTGCGCGCCTTGAAGGCAACCAGCAGACGGTAGAGGTGGGCGTTCGTGTGTGGCCCTACAGTTTGGAGTCGGGCCGTGCCGTTCACGTGCGTTACTGCGGCCAGCGCGTCTGTGTTAGCCCGGTATGTGAAGAGCATAAACGGGCTCTCTTGGTCGCAGCCGAACCAACGCGCTGCATCAGCTTCTAGACAAACAGGTGCGATTGGTCGGAACTGCTCGCGCTGCTTGATCTCGTTCAGGCGCAGCCTCATGCTGTCGTCGAATGGAGCGGCGAGAATGGACCTATTGCCTAGAGCGCGAGGGCCGATTTCGTATCTGCCGCTGACCCAGCCGAGAATTAGGCCGGTACTCAGCATGTGGGCGACCTCAGCGTAGCTCACATCCCGGATGTCGTAGCGGCCGCGAACGACAGGTGAATCCATTCTGAACGGTAACCCGGAATAGACGTCCCATTTGATCTTGGCATTGCCAGTGAAGTGGAGCTGAGCGTCGATCGCCGTCCCGATTGCCGAACCGGAATCGTTGGCAACGGGTGGCACGAAGACATCGGGGAAGATGCCGGTCTCTCTCCACTTCGTGTTCCAGTCGCAGTTCAGTCCGCAACCTCCGGCGATGACCAGCGGCAGACCTTTGCGCAGGTTCGCCTTGGCGAAACCGTGAAAAGTCTCGAAGATTCTGTCGCTGAAGATCCCGGCAAAGTTTCGGAATTCCGTGTCATCCGTGCCGACGTTGTAATACATGGACGACTCAAGTTGGTCGTAGAGGTCAAGCCGAACGTGTTGAGAGGATAGAAGGAAGTTCATCAGCTCCTCCTCCTCAGGGGTGGGTGTGCTCCTTCGGGAGAAGGAGGCGAGCGCCATCAGCTTGCCCGCATCAGTAAAGCGAGAGAACGGCGCGCTCTTGGGGAAAGTCGGATCTGCCAATCCGTAGACCGAGGCGTATCGGTTGCCTGGTTCGTTCATCACGTCGGCCATCCACGTGATGTTCACGTCTGGATCGATCTCATAGAATGCGCCGATCGCCCCCTCCCATACCAGCGCATAGCAAGACGAGCCTTGGGGAAAAGGAGACATGGCGTATCCGCAAAGCAAATGCGACCTCTCGTGAGAAGAGGAAAAGAACAGGACTGATTTGCCGACCAAGCGGCGACGGTGCACGGTGATTTCGTCTTTAGCGACGCCGCGATACCCAACGTGGGAAGGTGACCCGGTCGGGCGCGCCTCGCGCGGCCACCAGCCTCCAGTACACATTACGTCGGGTACTTGCTCTAGCCTGCCGAAGGCGTGGAGCAGGTCGCTGCTAGCGATCGGGGTGTACCGGTAGTTGGAGTCCTTCTCCGCTTCAATGGAGGAGACGAGCTGACCATCGCGAAGGTGAGCGACGGCTCCGTCGTGACCAGGGTTGTACGAAACGATATCCACGCTCGCAAGACCCTCTCCGTTCGGCAAGTCCGACGACGGCCGCCGTTAGGGACACCGTTTGTCCGTCGGCGGCACGTCGCTTCCGACCCGGCAGAGCGCCCAGCCTACCCATTTCGCGAGGCTCCCCTTTAGCGGCTTCCGCTCGTTACTCACTGGGCAGGTATACGGTCGTTCGCCCGCGGGAAGTCAAAGTGCATTCGGTCCGGCTAGGTCGGGCAACAGCCGAGAAGGCGCGAGGGAACGATCGCTCGGCCGAGTGTGCGGATTCGGAAAGCGTGCCAAGGGGAAGCTTGGCTTTCAACGACGCGAGGCTGCAGCGTGGGTGGGCTGGCGCGCGCTGCAAAGGGTCGGGCTGACTGAACTCCGTCGAGGCCGTTAGGTCTCTCCAGAAACCAAAGGGACTCTGCGGCCATCACGATCGGAAGAACCTGATGATCGCGCGACCACCCGTTTGCCATTCCTCGCTGACGACCTCTTCTCGTCCGAGTCGGGGACGCCGTTCGATTCGGAGTTCCGATAGCACGGCACTCCCGGGATGGCTGAATATCCACCGGTAGGCTGCAGATGCCACGGAGTTGTTACTGTGGCGGAGTTTGGCATCAGCGCCCACGAACTGGCCTTCATCTACGGGTGCATTGGCGTACAACATCTGCAGAGTGTGCCGGCAGTCAAGTGGGAAGTAGATGGAATCTGCTGTAGCGATCGCCAGAGGATGCCGGTGGGTATCTCGATCGGGCCGGCCCCAGAGACCAACGCCTTCATCGGAAGTCAGCACATCAGGGCGTCCAAATGCCAACACCCTCCAGATCCCGCCAAACAGCCGAGGACCGATCTCGTTAAACGCCATCGGAAGCATCTCTCCGAGAGGCGCCATCTTGCCGAGCGTGAGTTCGTCGAGGGAGTGAAATAAGTATTCGATGACCTCATTGTCATCTCTGTCTTGCCACTCGGGAGCCGCTTGGCGCCAGCGCTGAGCCCAGTTGTGTCGCTCTGCAGAGATTCTTTCGCGGAGCTGAGCACGCATGACTTCGTTCAGCCTTTCTCGGAAGGATTCTCCTCGTACGGCCTGTAAGGCAATCAGGGAGGCGAGCCAGAACCGCTCTTGGGCGCGGTCACCGTCAATGGTCGGTGGACCTTCCTTTGCGCACCGGCTGACGCAAGGAGCGGACTTTGCCTCGACGTATCCAATGAACTTCTCAAGGCCATTCGGTCGGAGCGATACGACGTCGCCGCGAATGTCGAGGATTGCGTCTCGAATCCTGGGGTCGCTATCGAGATCCGCGATAGCGGTTGCCAGTAGAGATACCGGGACGGACGGTGTTTCAGACAGCTCGTAATACCTGCCGATTTTGCCGGCGCGTTCCACCGATGTCGGCAAGTGCCTACGCAGCGAACGGTCGGACATCACGATGCGGCCTTTGTCAGAGAATCGCTCTAACAGGAAACGGGGCGTGAGGTGATGTTTCTCTTCCATGGTCTGTCAGGGCTTCTGCGCTATTGCCGTCGCCAGCTGCCCTGAAGCCCTCGTTTGGGCATAGAAGTCGGATGGCCAACTGACCCTGAGCGGCGAGGTCGAGCCAAGCAGCCCAGCTGCCCAAGGAACGTCTCAAGCTGTCCGGGTTCCACCTGTCGGTGAAGGGCCGTGCGACTTGGAAATCCGGCCATCCAGGGCGAGTGAGCCTTCGCCGACTCCTCGCCAGAATCGAGAGCGTACGGGTTCATTTTGATCTGCTGCCCACACATACGCCGAAAGCATGAAGGCGGTTCGTACCAGGCGTACCGCCCGGTCAGGCTGTCGGCGACGTTCTACCTGCGCCGCGCCGCACTATAAGGACGATCACGACCACTAACAGGAGGGCAGCGCCGACACCCATCAGAACATCAGCGCGCTTCCATAACGGTTTCGACCGATCCATCACGTACTTGAGTGCAAGATGCAGACCCTCCGTCAGGAGCTGCGCATCTGCCGGGGAGAAGAACTGGGAGGCAACGGCATACTCGATCTGTTTAGCAACTGGAGAGTCCATGGCCTTGAGGGCGGCCTCGATCTTTGGGTCCGCCACGAGTGCCTCGGCGATCTCTTGGACCTCGGCCCGCCGGTAAGTAGGTACCCGTGGGAGCAACCATCGCAAGGTGCCAAGATCATCGGGCTCGTCGGGGACCTCGCGGAGATGCCAGTAGGGCCTGTGGGATCGCCAACAGCTCAGGGCCCCGTCCAAGGATTGGGGGACGCCTCCATTGTCCAGAAAGTAAAGGCTCATAGGGAAACCACTTCTTTCGACGGCGGGTCTTCTCCAATGGTCCCACTGTGCAGTCATTTGCACCACGCCGCAAGTACCTCTGAAATTGGCACTATGGCGTCAGGCTGTATTCTGGCCGGATGGAGCAGCTAGAGGGCGCTAGGGACCTCCTGGCGGCTGCCAGCGAAGCCGGTTTCGTCGTCAGCGAGGCCCAGCTGGCTCGATGGCACCGGGCCGGGTTGTTGCCTCGCCCCCGGCAGCTCTCCCTCGGGCGAGGCAAGGGGACCGTGACCGCCTATCCATCTGGGACCGCCCTGCAGCTCCTCGCTCTCTGCCGGATCCGTGTTAACGACCGCTCTCTGGCGCGAGCAGGCTTTCGGCTCTGGTGGGAGGGCTATGCCGTCGACGCTGGCTTGATCCTCAGCCCCCTCCGAGTCTCGGCCGCCGCCATCGACGCCGTCCTCGGCTTGGGCCCGCCAGTCCAACAGCCCGCCACCACCCCTGCTGACCGCCTGCTCAGCAAACGGCTGGGCCGCCAGAGGGTTGCCCAGATGAGCGACGACGCCCGAGCGGCCCTGCAGGGCGGATTACCCGTCGAGGCCATCGACTGGGTGACAATCGCCGAATCGCCTCCGAACCTTCAGGACCTGTCAGGCCTCGTGGTCCGCGCCATCGTGAGCTCCCTGAATGGAAGAAGTATCCGTGAGACCTTCGAGGCCACATCACTTGAAGACTGGTCCGAGGCGCGCGACATAACAAAGGGCCTCCTGCGAGTCCTCCAAACCTGGGCAGGTCCCGTCGCGTGGCTTCTTGGGCAGAAGGGCGCGGCCCTGAAGGTGGTCTCCGAGATGTCCTCTCGTCTGGAGACTCAAGACCTGCCCCACCTGCTCGTCGCGCAGGCGCTCTTGGTTCCAACGTTGCCGTACGAGATTCACGAAGCCCTTAAGACACCTCCGCCGATTGCACCGCTCATCGAGGAACTAAGGATCGTCCAGGTTGTAAATGAACTCGTGCCTGGCGCCGCCTCGGTCTGGACTCCGGCCGCCCTGCGCGCGCTACAGAAGGGCGGAGAAGCGGCTAAGCGTCACCAGGCGAGGATCGAGCGCTTTGTGATGGACAATCGGGCCATGGTGGAAAAGGCTGTCGCAGAAGCGCGACTACGGGTGGCATCCACCTTCTGATTGAGCGGGAACCGAGAAGCGACAACCGTCGGTCTTGGCTGAGGTTCGTCAGTCGCGACAAGTTAGTGTGGCAACGCACAACGCCAACATCCCGGTCCTAGGCGATGCCTAGCTTGTCCTTGCGCTAGATGCCGAGACGGCCCGTGGATGGTGCTTGCCTGCCGTGGCCTAGAGGAGGCATCGGCGACCGGCAGGTGGCGCAATCCTCGAGGGAGACGAAGCGGCCTTTGCAGCACGGCACCGCCGATGCCAGGCCGCTCGCTCCGAATCCACTGTCACGAATCGTTGGAGGATTCGAAGGTTTATCAGCCCGATCTGACTTCGAGGGCGCACCGCGGCGATGCGGGGAAGTACGCACGCGATTCACGTTCCTCTGTCTTCAACAGAGCTCTTGGGTGGCCCCTGCCAGAGGGCAAGCCGCTCGGCCAAATGCCGAGCGGAGCGCCAGTGTCTCGGTCTAGGCAGGTCAAGCGGCGGCACACCGTGCAACTGTGTGCCTATGGAGGGCCGTTCCGCGGGAGGTCCTGGGTGACGAACGGCTTGGGCGGCTCGGAGGAGGCAGTTGGCCCCGCTCGGGCGTGACTAAATTCCTGGTCCCGCCCGTTTGTGAGTGTGTGAGGACCTGGCTCGAGAGATGAACAGGCACCGGGACCCGGCGGCCCTCGCGTCGAGGCCGGGAACATGTCCCTGACCTGGGGTGGGGAGGTTGGTGGGTACCTTCGTGGGGAGGTGCGTGCGCCAAGACTCAAGGGCACAACGAAAGTGGTCCTTGTGTCGGCTACCCGCCCCGCCGTGCGGCCCTCGCCGTTCGCAACTCCTTTTCGGCCAGCGTCACGAGTTCCGTGGTTCGTGCCACCGGGGCCACCGCGTGCCAGCAGCCACCTCAGTCGCGACGTCGTCGACCGGCGGCCCTCCGTGGCTCAGACATTCCGCTCCCCGCGCCCGGTACGCCAAATGGCCGCGTCACGTTGCGAATCCCGCAGGTTGCGCTTGCGCAACCTGCCAGTGTGCCTCTCATCCCTCCGTAAGCCTCATCAGACTCGCATCGTGGGAAAAGCGATCCCCTGCGGGACTGGCTTTTGTGACGCTTCGTTCGGTGTGATCTTCGTGTCAAAGGCTCGGGGGATGGGTCACGTGACTTTGGTGGACGATCGGACAGGTAGAAAGTTCCGCTGGCAGCCGAGTTGTCGCTGGGTGGCGGCCGCCGCCCAGCCCCGAACGCCAGCGGCCCGGCCGAACATCTTGCGACAACGTGCGACGAACACAGCGCTCCCACGCTTGCCATCGGTGCCGAGGCGCCGAGGCTCGAGGACGACGTCGCGCCAACGCGAGTCTGGGGTGACGCGCCGAAAGGCCCCCGGGGTGGGGGCCTTTCGGCACTGGCGGGGCTGCTACCGCAGGAAGTCGACGGTGGCACCGACGACTCGGTGACGGCTGTGCTTGGCACCCTCGCCGTCAGACCACTCCTGGTAGTCGAGGCGCCCGGTGACGGCGACCTCCCGGCCCTTCGCCAGGTGCTCGGCGAGCGCCTCAGCTTGGGCGTTGAAGGCCACCACGTCGACGTAGACGGGGTCCTGGTCCCTGTCGGGACGGGGAACGGCCAGGCGCAGGGTGGTGAGCTTGGTGCCGCCCTTGGTCTCCGTCACCTCGGGGTCCTTGGTGAGCCGCCCGATTAGCTGGATGGTGTTCATGTCTCGCTCCTTTCTCTGGTGCTGTCTCGCGGGTCGCCTCGGCACCGCCTCGAGCAGGGTGCAAGGGACGGCAACGGGCCGAGCGAGGAACGGAGGCCGGATCGAGAGGCGTCCAAGGACGGCGGCGGCATAGCCGACTCGATCCGAGCCGGCGTCCCGGAGCGGCCCTTGCGCCAGATCCGCGAGGGGCGGTGCAGGCTCCCCGTAGAAAAGACGGCACTCGGAGGAGCGGGCGAAGACACAACCGACAGAACTGGAGCCGGGCTATCGCATTCCAAGACACCGGCGGAGACAGGGACAAAGACAGACGACCTCTCGTCCTCCGTCGCTTCCTCGGACTGCGACCTCCGAAACTAGACAGCGGTGGCCACGCGCGAAGTCACCGAATCGCCATCCCAGCGAACGCCTGGCCCTCACAAAGGGCCACTGCCGTG
>Ga0307477_10000613_pt1 | contig 37359 bp, 39 predicted proteins | sample atmos_gasesECM2C_FD_203316 | JGI IMG/M metagenome (GOLD analysis project Ga0307477, IMG submission 203316) | Hardwood forest soil microbial communities from Morgan-Monroe State Forest, Indiana, United States - atmos_gasesECM2C_515 | ecosystem: Environmental > Terrestrial > Soil > Temperate...
TCAAACACAACAACCACGACCACAAGTACGACCTCGACTGGGACTACAAGCTCGTCGTCTACGACCACGACGCCTACCACAGTCACATCGACCACCACAACTAGTTCATCGACGACAAGCACCAGCACCACGACTTCGACGACTGGGGCCGCCGTCGTCTTGAACAGTGTCCAGTCCACATCCGGCACGGTCACATCGTCACCGTACCAGATCACACTCTCAAACTTCAACGTGGGGACAGGAAACAACCGCCTGCTGGTCGTTGGGATAAGCTCCAACAACCAATACGCTTCTTCCGTCACGTTTGGAGGGATGCCTCTTTCACAGGCGACCACCTCATTTTACAACAACGATGCCGAGCTCTGGTATCTAGTGAACCCGAGCGGGACGGGAGACATCACCGTGACATTCGCAGGGCCCACCGCAACGGTCGTAGGCGCTTACTCCTTCTCGGGAGTCAACCAAGCAGATCCAATACCGACCGTCTCCTCAAGTTACAATACGGCTGCCGGGAGCCCCTCAGTGTCGGTCACGACCCAGTACCCCAACAGCCTGGTCCTCGACCTGCCGTCGATATACGGCGGCGTGACTCTCGGTTCTCCATCCTGCACACAGGAGTGGGATTTCAACGTCCAGGATGCAATCACGGGCGCATCGAGCTCGGCAACCGCGGCCTCCCCGGGACAGGTGACCTGCGGCTGGATTGCCAGCAACGGCGGTGACTTTTGGGATGACGTTGCAATCGAGATAAGGGCAGCTTAGAGAACTGAGCGAAGGCGAAGCTCAGTTCCCTTTGTCTAGTTTAGCATGATATCAACTCTGAAAGCACCATCTCCAGAATATGAGGCATTCTGATTCCAAGTTTGAACAAAGACCTCGTAGTTCCCCGCAGGCGCGTTGGTAGGAGTAAAGAACTGCCAATTGACCCAAATCCCATCACTTCCGTAGATTTCAGGAATGGGAATGCTAACCCTAGTCCCGTTTGGGAACGCGTAGGAGAAGGACCAGGATTTGGAATCGGGCGAGATTGAGTCAGGGAGCTTCACTCCAACCATCTCAGATCCCCCCCCGCATGGTAGCAGGCTCCGTTGCCACGACCAAAGTAAGGGAAGGCCCTAGTGGTGGGGTAGCGATGGTTTCGTCCCTGGTCACGATGGTTGGGTTTGTCACTGCCGGTTGCCGGGTGATTCGTGTCATTGCGAGAGGGCTGAGAATTACTAAGGCCAACATGGTCGCAGCAAGAAGGATTGACAAGATGGTCATACGCTTCGTAAGCACGACACTTCTTGTTTGCTTGGGCGCTCCACATTGATTAGTCTTATGAACGAATCGTCGAACAGTACCGGCGTCGGAGACAAACATTAAGTAGACTTTGGCGAGCCGAACTTTTCGTGCCGAGGGCCCCCAAGATCACCTACACCACTCTCTTCGCTGACGAGACCATCCACCCGAAGTACGAGGCCGCACTGAAGCGCTTGAAGCTCGGGAGGCATTACCAGATGGAGATAGGCGGAAAGTCGGTCAGCTCGAGCTCCGGAGAGTTCGAGCACCGGAGCCCGATTGACACTTCGATTGTGGTGGGATACTTCCCTATCGGCCAGAGGGAGCACGCAAGACAGGCCATCGAGGCGGCGAAGGGTGCCTTCCCGGCGTGGAGCGGGACCCCATGGCGCGAAAGGGTCAGGACACTCAGAAAAGCTGCCGAGATAATCGACAAGAGGAAGTTCGACATAGCCGCCGTAATCACCTACGAAGTCGGGAAGAACCGCCTCGAGGCCCTCGCCGAGGCGTGGGAGGCCATTGACGCCATACGGCTTTACGCGAAGGTGATGGAGGAGAACCGCGGGTACACGAGGGAGATGGAGCCTGGCGGGAAAGGAGAACACAACAAGATGGTCTCGAAGCCCTTCGGGGTCTGGCCGGTGATATCCCCGTTCAACTTCCCATTCATGCTTGCGAACGGGATGGCCACGGGCGCCCTCCTCACGGGGAACACCGTTGTCCTGAAGCCGACGAGCGAGGCCCCGCTCACGGGCCTGATGCTCTACAATGTCTACCGCGACGCCGGCGTCCCTGCCGGGGCGGTCAACCTCGTGACAGGGCCGGGAGGCAACTTCGAGGCCGAGTTCACGGAGAACCCCGACGTCTCGGGGATAACGTTCACAGGCTCGAGAGAGGTGGGGATGCGGCTGTACAGCACCTTCGTCTCGCACCAGCGCTACATCAAGCCCATCATCCTGGAGCTCGGGAGCAAGAACCCCTCGATAGTCACGGAGAAGGCCGACCTCAAGAAGGCGGTCGAGGGAGTAGTGAGGGCCGCGTACGGGTACGACGGTCAAAAGTGTAGCGCCAACTCCAGGGTCTACGTCCAGAGCTCTGTCAAGGCAAAGTTCCTCGAGATGCTCAAGGACCGGATCAAGACGGTCGAGGTGGGCGACCCCCGGAAGAGGAGCGTGTTCATGGGCCCGGTCGTCAACAAGACCGCAGTCGAGAGGTTCACGCAGGCCGTCCAGGACGCGAAGGAGGCCGGCGGGAGGATTGTCTCCGGCGGACGGATCCTACTCCAAGGCCCCTTCGCCGCAGGCTACTACGTCGAGCCGACCGTGGCGACCGGGCTCCCCGAGAACCACCACCTGTTCAAGGAGGAACTCTTCGTCCCCTTCATCGTGATAGGCGAGTTCAAGACCCTGGACGAGGCCCTGGACAGGGCGAACGACACCGACTACGGGCTCACCGCTGGGATCTTCACCAAGGACAGGAAGGAGATCGCGAAGTTCATGGACAAAATCCAGTTCGGTGTGGTCTACGCGAACAGGAGCGGGGGCGCGACGACCGGGGCATGGCCCGGCCCGCAGACCTTTGTGGGATGGAAAGCGAGCGGCTCGACCGGGAGGGGGATAGGTGGCCCAAGCTACCTTCTGACCTTCCTCCGCGAGCAGTCTCAGACAGTCGTGTCTTAGGCCCTGCCTGAATCCGCGAAATTCGAATCAGCTTGAGACCGTGACCAGGACATGGGTTCTTTAATATCAGACGCGCATGATGACTCATTCGCATGGCCACTAAAGTGAGGGCTGCTGTAGGCTCTGTCGAGAGAATCCTGCTCCCGCGCCTAAACAGTATCGATGGCGAACTGAAATCTATGAACGGGAGGATAGACTCAGTCAATACGAGCATAGACGCAGTACACACGAGGATAGACGCAGTCCACACGAGAATCGATGAGATGGACAAGCGCAACAGCATTCAGTTTGAGGCGGTCGGGAAAGAGATACGCGCCCTCGCGGAAAAGGTGGACCTCGTCAGGGATGTCGAGCGGCTGAAATTAGAAGTCGCTGAGCTAAAGGGACGGCAATAACTGCTATCTCTTTGATGTGAATCCATCTAGCATACGTGGCTGAGTCGTGACCAAGCGAGGCGCACTGGTGCCTACGATTCAGAGTCCTGGCGCCTCGCGTATAACCCGTAGAGCAGCGCCGCGATGAGCAGCCCGACGAAGATTGGCGAGAAGGTCACCGCGAGCTCCCTCGTCCCCTCTCCGGAGAGCATCGCCAGGCGCGAGTTCCCCGCTGGGGCCGCCTGGCCGGCCAAGACTGAAGCCGGCACATTGATGACCTGAGCGCCGACCGTGCTTGAAACAATGGCTGTTGTCTTAGGCGCCGAGACAGTACCGCCCGGAACAGTCACGGTCGTCGTCAGCGCTGGCGCGACCACATTCGTCGTGGTCGCCGTAGCTGCCCCAGCTGCCACCGGCGCGCCAGACTGGGTCACCGTGGCCGTAGACGTAACCATAGATGTGGTAGTCTGGGTCGACGTAACCGTGGCCGTTACCGCCGTAGAGACGGCCGAGCGTGCCGTCGTAGTGCTTGACGATGTCACAGTCGCCCCTGGGGCAGACAGGGTAGATGTCACTGTGGTCGCGGGGGCGGGGGCTCCTGCCTGAGTCGTCGTGCCGGGCACGGTCACCGTCGCCGCCGCCCCTTGACCCGGGTTGTAGTTGGGCTGCGCCGTGCTCGTCGCGGATGTCTTGGCCTCGGAGACCACGACTGGGGCCGCCTGGCTGGGGTGCCCGTAGAACGAGGACGCCCCTACGAGCAGCAAGGCGAACGCCAGACCCGCCAGCCCGCCCATCATGAACCGCCTTTCTTCGGCCATCTACCACTCTACCCCCGTGGTGGTACTTAGTTCTAGCATCTAGAACGGCTTCCTCCGCCATAGTCTGACCGCCTCGAACCAGAAAGCGGCGGCCCCGCCGACCGTCCCGACCACCGCGTAGAGGTCCAGGAAACTGGAATCCGCCACCAGGTACGCCGCCGCAACCGTCGTGAAGAAGACGGCGTAGAACCCGACCCTGGGGAGGCTGAACTTGCCCACATTGACGAACGCCTGGAGGATCCCCGGGTCGACCCTCTTGTTCAGGACGTAGTTCCCCAGGCTGTCCTGCTCGATGATCCCCAGCCGGGTGAGCTTCTCTATATGGTGGAAGGCCACGCTCGGGCTAGAGAGCCCGAGGCCCCTCTGGACCTCCCTGACCCCAGCCGGCTTCCCCTGCCTCAGGATGTAGAGGTAGACCTTGAGGGTCTTCCCCCTGAGCTCGTACTCTATCTTTTCGTCGATGTTCCCTTCGGCCATACCCGATTTCCTCTCGCCCGTCCGAAGTATAAAACAGCGCGTTACCTACGACTAAAACAGCTAAGTGGAGCCCCTCGATTGCGTCGAGACGGAAATGCTGGGAAAGAGGACCTGCGTCGCCATCCCCGACACCGTCCTCGAGGAGCACGACTCGCTCCGGGACAAGACGCAGAAGCTGGGCCTCATCGCCAGGTACTGCTCCATCTTCGGGGTCGACCTGATCCGCATCTTCCACGACCCCCGGGGTAGGGGCGAGTCCGCCTTCATGAAGCGGGTCCTCGAGTACCTTGAGACACCACAGTACCTGCGGAGGCGCCTCTTCCCGCTCAGCGACGAGCTGAGGTTCGCGGGGCTGCTCCCGCCGCTACGGACCCCCTCGCACAAGCCGAAGGTCCCCGTCGACAAGCTCCAGGTCGGGGAGCACAGGGAGGGCTTCGTCCTAGCCGACGGGGCAACCGCCGACGTCGGGCTCGACTCGTCGGCGAGCCTCGCCCACAAGGCCTCACCCAACAGGCGCGTCACCATCAGGGTGACCTCCACGTCCCCGCTCACGGGAGTGGTCGTGGACCGCAAGGAGGTCGGCCCCTACTGGGGCTACGCGGTCGATGTCTGCGGCCAGGGCGAGCTCCTCAGCGACCCTGCCTTCCCGATGAGAATCGCGACCTCCCGCTCCGGCGACCCCCTGCTCAGGTCCTTGCCCTCGCTCAGGGCCAGCCTGGGTGGAGCGAAGGGCGTGATGGCGATCTTCGGCTCTCCTTCGAGGGGCCTCCCACAGATCTTCGGGAAGGACATACGCGGGAAGGTGAGCTTCCTAGTGAACCTCTTCCCTGAGCAGAACGTGGCGACTGTGAGGTCAGAGGAGGCCATACTCGCCGCGCTCTACCTTCTCCAGATCCTCATGGCCGAGGGAGCCCCCAAGCCGCGCTGAACCGCGCTCCGGAGCCCCAGAATATGGATGAAAACGCTCTTTTTCCAGCGCGCTGGACAACCTTTTTATCCCTTGGACCGCCTTGAAGGCATTTTATCAGACAAGTTGGTGGTAAGAGATCTCTAGCGTTGCAGCGAGGAAAGTAGTCGAACTCAAGAGCTTCATGCCGCTCCCCACGTCCAGGAACAAGGAGTTCTGGACCAAGTGGAAGATCATGCACATACGGAGGCTCGCGGAGACCGGGCACGCGACCGACGAGCTCTGGCTCCCCGAGGCTGAGAGGAGCTGGCGCGCCCTCGACCAGCTCTACCTGAAGCACGACGGCGCCCCCAGGACGACGAGCGCAGACACCTCGGTCAAGTTCGCATCCGGCTCCCCGATCCGGCTAACCTCCCCCCTCTACCTCGGGGACATGTCGTTCGGGGCGCTCTCCGGGACCCCAAACGCGGCCATCGCAAAAGCGGCCGACCTAACCGGGGTGATGGCCGGGACCGGGGAAGGGGGCCTCCTCAAGGAAGTCGGGGAGTGCAACAGGATAACCGTCCAGTGGGCCTCGGCAAGGTTCGGGGTCGACATGAACTCATTGTCAAAGGGCCAGGCAGTCGTGATCAAGATTGGTCAGGGCGCCAAGCCCGGGATAGGAGGGCACCTCCCCGGGGTCAAGGTGACCGCGCCCATCTCCGAGACGCGGAGGATCCCCATGGGTACGGACGCGATCTCCCCGGCCCCCCACCACGACATCTACTCCATCGAGGACCTAGGCCAGAGGATCCTCGCCCTCAAGGAGGCCACGCGCAAGCCGGTCTTCGTCAAGGTGGGCGCGACGAACTACATCCCGTACATCGCGTCGGGGGTGGCGAGGATGGGCGCAGCCGGGATAATCATTGACGGCGCCGGGGCCGGGACGGGGGCCGCCCCCTCTGTCGTGAAGAATAACGTCGGCGTCCCCACCGAGCTGGCGGTCGCCTCGGTCGACGCCATCCTCCGCCGTGAGGGGCTCAGGGACAACTTCACAGTGATAGCCGCGGGGAGGGTCGGCTGCCCCGAGGACTCTGTCAAGCTGATCGCCCTGGGCGCGGACATCACGAGCGTGGGTACCGGAGCCCTCCTCGCGATCGGCTGCCTGATGGTGCACAAGTGCCACCTCGGGTTCTGCCCGGCCATACTGACCAACAAGATCTCTGACACCCCTGCGCGGGTACTCTCCTACGACCAGTCCGTGTTCTGGCTCGCGAACATGGTCAGGGGATGGGGCGAGGAGATGAAGATGATAATGGAGCTCATGGGGGTCTCAAGCATCGACGATCTGCGCTCGAGGCGCGACCTCCTCCTCCACAGCGGGGCTTTGAACAAGGAGACCCTCTCCATCCTGGGCGTCAAGGACGGGGTAGCCGGGCACTCCGTCGTCCCCACCCGCGTCCCCAGGGCGCCCCCGAGGGGGGCGAACCTCTGGGACCCGACCCGCTCGACCCTCCTCTGGGAGCTCGCAGGTACGACCGGCAAGGCCCCCGCCGAGGCGCAGATCTCCAGCATGGGCTCGATAGGCCCTCCGTTCATAGAGAACCCGACCCGCATCTGCGACTGGCTCGTGATGGACGGCGCTCAGGTCACGAGGCCGAGCATCGACCCGTACCGCGAGGAGATTGAGACGGTGACGTACCTCGCAGAGGGCCGGGTGAGGCTCGCCGCCCCGTTCTTCTTCACCCACCTCCCCGAGGGGATCCCAGACAGCATCCGAGCGATCTTCGCAAGGACCGCGTCCTCGATGGGCCTCCTCTACGACGACTCGGCCGGGAGGGTGGGCAACTCAAAGCACCCTGAGCGGGTGATCCGCCATGACGATGATGCCCCCTCGGCGTCCGGCCTCAGGTCCATCGACCTTGCCCGGTTCAAGGCAGACCCGAAGGCGACCAAGAGCCGGCAGGGCGACCGCCACGCCGAGTCGACGTACCTCCGCATCCCCTCATCCTCGGACTCTGTCGAGTGGGTCAGGAAGAACCTCCACGACCTCGAGGCCTTCAGGGGGTTCATAGTCGACGAGGACGAGGAGAGCAGCGACATCCAGCTCGAGCTCTCGGTCACGAGGCTCGACAGGTACCTCATCGAGAAGGACCAGAGGTGGCGGTTCGACATCCTCGCCGAGGGGAACATGGTCAGGGGCTCCGAGGACATCATCAAACTGGTGGCGATGGGTGCAGACTGCGTCGGGTTCGGCAAGGCCGCGCTCGTCGCGATCGGGTTCGAGGAGTCGAGGGAGGTCGTCCTCGAGCCGGAGAACCTCACCAGCCACCTCGAGAACCTCGTCGCGGCCTTCATGAAAGACGTCAAGCTTCTCGCCGGTGCCGCGGGCATCAGCAGCATAACCTCGTCCCTCGTCGGTAACAAAGAGATACTCAGGGCGGTAGGCCTGGAACCCGAGGTGAGGGCGGAGCTGGGCGTCAAGCCCGCGGGAGGCGCGTGAGCACCTTGGAAGGCCCGAACTACGACACAACCTACGGGCAGCCCGTCTACAAGGACGGCTGCGGGATCTTCGGGGTGATACGGAAAGAGAACGCGCCGAAGATATCTAACATGACCCCTCTTTCGGGCATCTCGTGCATAAAGTACCGCGGTAGCGACCTCGGGGCTGGGTTCGCCCTCTTCGACCCCTCGATAAGCGGGTCTGGCCAGATCCACAGGGTCAAGGCGTTCGTCAGGAACGAGGGCATCGCGAGCCAACTCGAGGACCAGCTCACCGCGTCCTTCGGCTCCCCTAGGGACGTCCAGCTCCTGTTGCCCAAGTCCGAGGGCGACAAAAGGGAGCGCTTCGGGATCTGGCAGGCCGACCTCAGGGTCGCCGACGAGCCCGTCCTTGAGAGGACGGTGGATTGGATAAACTCGGGCCTCCTATCGGACGGGAAGATCGACGGACGCATCTTCTCCTACGGCAAGTACGTCGACGTCTTCAAGGAGGTGGGCTACCCTATGGAGGTGGCGAAGGAGTACAGCCTGGACTCCGAGACCAGGCACGGCGACCTCTGGATCGCCCACACGAGGCAGCCAACGAACTCCCCTGGGAGGTACCCGATCTGGTCACACCCCTTCGCCTCGATGGACTGCGCAATCGCTCACAACGGGGACATCAGCTCCTTCGGAGCCAACCTCGAGCAGCTCAACTCGTGGGGACTGAGGAGCCACGTGGGTACCGACAGCGAGGTGATAGCGCGCCTCCTCGACCACCTGGTCAGGGTCCAGCACCTCTCACTCCACGAGGCGGCGATCCTGCTCACCAACCCCTTCGACAGGCTCTTCTCGCCCGAGGTGAGGAAGCTCCTCATCCGGTACAGGGGGGCGCGCCTCGACGGCCCGTTCGCGGTCGTCGCCGGGTTCTCCGACGGGAAGGACTCGTACCTCCTCGCGCTCACCGACAGGTCCAAGTTCCGCCCCATGCTCATCGGGGAGGACGAGGGCAGGTTCTACGTGGCGAGCGAGGAGAACCAGATCAGGAGCCTCTCACCCGACGCGAGGGTCTGGACCCCCGAGCCCGGCTCCTTCTTCCTGGCCTCGGTAAAGAAGGGGCTCCTCGCCTCGGGCACCACTAGGAAGCGCCTGCAGGGGGGCGGCTCGACCGGCGTGGCGCAGATGCTCGAGATTGTCCCCACGATGGACGCAACGGGCACGGGGTTCAGGGAGGTCAACGACTTTCTCGTCAAGGCCCTCAACTCGGGGACCGAGGCGGTGAGGGTCAAGAACGTGAGCGGACAGCGCTACATAGGGATAGGCTTCTCGCCGAAGAACAGCGACGGCACGAGGCGGAAGTTCAAGGTCGAGCTCCACGGATACCCTGGGAACTGCCTCGCGAACCTGAACGACGGCGTCTCGTTCGAGGTCTACGGGAACACGGGAGACGACCTCGCCGACACCATGCACGCGGGCTCTGTCATGGTCCACGGGAGCGCGAGGGACGTCGCGGCCCAGGCCCTCCAGGGGGGCCAGATCTTCGTAAAGGGCTCGGTGGGGAACAGGGCCGGGATCCAGATGCGCGAGTACAAGCAGGCCAAGCCCTTTTTCATCGTCGGGGAGACCGCCGACGACTACCTGGGGGAGTACATGGCGGGCGGGATCCTCGCAGTCCTGAACCTCGGCGACTCTGAGAAGCCTGTGGGCAGGTTCGCCGCGACGGGGCTCGTCGGCGGGACGCTCTACATCCGGGGCAACGTCGATGCGACCCAGCTAGGGCTTCCTCCGAGCAGCGAGGACCTCCTCTCCTACCTCCACGCGAGCGTGGTCGACGGCGCGCTCTCTCAGGCAGCCTATGACGAGATATCGAAGCTCGGCTACCCCAGCGAGGTGCACCTCGCGCGCCTCCTCCCGCCCTCGGTCTTCTCCAGGGTCAGGTTCCTCTTCTTCACGAGCAAATACACAAAGCCGCTCGTAGCGGAATATCGGACGCTGAACGAGCGCGACCTCGAGCTCCGGGGGAAGCTCGAGGAGTTCTTCAAGGTCTTCGGGCTCCCAGCCTCCCGCCTCGAGGCCATCCTGAGCTCCAAGTTCACGGTCCTGAGGGCCGGCGAGCAGAGGGTCGCGACGCCAATCCCGCCTCAAGAGGTACCGGTGGAGGAATAGGATGCCCCGCAAGACCGAAGACCTCTGGTGGCTGTTCACCCGTCAGACCGTGAAGGTCACGGCCAGGGAGAGCGTCCTCACGGCCGCCACGATAATGCAGAAGAGGAACTTCAGGCACCTGCCCGTGGTCGACGAGGCGGGGAGGATCCTCGGGATGATCTCGGCGCAGGATATCATTGACTCCCTGAACTTCGTTCTCTCCGAGCCCGGGCGGAAGACGAGCGACGTCATAAAGTCGCTCGAGATCCCCGTCGAGAGGATCATGGTCCACAACAGCATCTGCGTCGAGCCAGGGGACGGCGTCGCAGAGATCGCCAAGAAGATGGCGTTCCACAACCTCGGCGGGATGCCCGTGGTCGACGAACGGGGCATAGTCCGCGGCATTGTCACGCTCAGGGACCTCGTCAGCCTGATGGGTACCAGCTCCGACCCCGTCGGCGTGCCAGTCTCCGAGATCATGAACACCAACGTGGTCACGATCGGAGAGACGGGGCGCCTCTCCGAGGCCGTGCGCCTGATGTCGGAGAAGCGCGTCAGACGCCTCCCCGTGGTCGGGGCCCAGGCCGGGATCGAGGGCATACTCTCGAGCAAGGACGCCCTTCGGCACCTCGCGCGGTCCGCCACCCTGCCGGGACCGAGCCAGGCCGTGTTCGACACGGGCATCGTCGACTTCATGACCAAGGACGTCATCACCGTCAGTCAGGAGGACGACATCAGGGTCGCGGCCTCGAAGATGATGATCTTCGGGATCGGCGGGCTTGCCGTGGAGGACGCCCCTGGCGGCCGGATTGCGCTGATAACGGAGAGAGACCTCATCAGGACACTGTCGAGCAAGAAGGGGACCGGCGTCCTGATGGACGCCCTCCAGTTCGAGCTCGAGCTCCAAAACTCCCGCCCCCCTACTCGAAGCTTCCCCTGACGCCGCGGGACTTGCCGAGGGAAAAGCCTTTTGAGCACAGCCCGAAAGGGTGCTCGGAAAATTGGGTCATAGGAAGCACTCGGCACCGCGCAGGGGCAGCATGGCCTACAGGCCGAGAGGACGGAAGGGCGACTTCTTCCCGAAGGTCAACACCTGGGCCAAGCTTTCGGGCGGATCCCCCACGCTGCTCGGCCTACCGGCAGTCAAGGTCAACACGATCCACACGATCACACTGGACGACAGGGAGAAGACCCCCAACTTTGGAAAGCCGCTGTTCAACCCCACGAGCGTCCTCGCAGTCCCGGACACCGTCGTCGCAGGGCTGAGGGTCTACACGCACGAGAGCGGGGGAGACAGGGTTCTCGACGAGGTCTACGCCAAGACGCTCCCAAAGGGCGTGAAGAAGAAGACAGGCGTGACCCCCGAGAAGTTCGCCGAGGAGTGGAAGGGAAAGCTAGCGAAGATAACAAGGCTCGCCGCGGTAGTCGTGATAACTCCCCGGGACGCAGGCCTCACCCAGAAGCAGCCGATCATCTTCGAGGTCGGGGTCGGAGGGGGAGACACCAAAGCCCAGTTCGACTACACGCTGGGCCTCCTCGGAAAGCCGCTAAAGTTCTCAGAGGTCTTCAAGGCCGGCTCTTATGTCGACGTGGTCGGGATAACCAAGGGGAAGGGCTTCGAAGGGCCAGTGACGAGGTTCGGGGTCAAGCGGAAGCAGCACAAGTCCAGGAAGAGCGTCAGGGCGGTCGGGGTCATAGGCCCGTGGCACCCCGCGGCCGTGATGTACACTATAGCCCGCGCCGGCCAGATGGGCTTCCATCAGCGGACCGAGACCGGCAAGCGGATACTCAGCATATCGGGGAAGGACACGCCGATAACCCCGCCTGGAGGTTTCGAGCACTTTGGCATCATGAGGAGCGACTACGCCCTAATCAGGGGGACCGTCCCTGGGTCGAACAGGCGGATCGTCGTCGTGAGGCACCCCGTCAAGCCAGTCCTCCGCAAGACGACCCCCGTCCAGGTCCTAGAGGTCAGCACGAGAACCGCGGTGCGATGATTTGGTCAAGGTCATGGACTTGAGCGGCAAAGGCTCCGAGGATGTCCAGCTTCCCCAGATATTCTCGACCCCGCTCCGTCCCGACATCATGCAGAGGGTCTTCTGGATTCTGAAGTCCCACGGCCTTCAGCCCTACGGCAGAGACCCTATGGCAGGAGAGAGGACGAGCGCCGAGGCTGGCAACCCTCCCACGGGGCGAGGGATCTCGAGGGTCCCTCGTGTAAAGGGCGCGGGGTCCGGCCGGTCGGGCCAGGGAGGGGCAGTCAATAGCACGGTCAAGGGGAGGCTCGCCCACCCGCCAAAGTCCGAGAAGGTGATCTACCTCAAGGTCAACAAGAAGGAAAAGGCCCTCGCGACGGCCACGGGAATTGCCTTCACGGGCGACGCGACCGCCGTGGCCTGGAGGGGACACAAGGTGGGCAAGCTAAAGTTCCCGATTGTGGTAACGGACGATCTAGAGGCCGTCTCGAAGACCGAGGAGCTCAGGTCTTTCCTAGAAAAGCTCGGCCTAGCCGAGGAGCTCGCGCGGATCTATGGCGGAGTGAAGCGCCGCTCTGGGACCCCGAGGATGCGCGGGAGGGTCCACAGGAAGAAGGTCGGGCCGCTCATAGTGGTCAGCAACGACAGGGGGGTGGGCAAGGCAGCCGCCTCGATCCCGGGCCTCGAGGTGGTCTCGGTCGACGACCTCGGCGTGCTCCAGCTCGCCCCGGGAGGCGTCGCGGGGAGACTCACGCTGTGGACGAGGTCGGCCGTCGAGATCCTGAGTTCAAGGTCAAAGGAGGCGTTGAAGGTTGAGGCTTGAAGACGCGCAGAAGTTGATCATCCGTCCCTACGTGACGGAGAGGACATTCGACCAGATAGCGCGAGAGAACAAGCTCTGCTTCGTCGTCGACGACGACGCCTCGAAGAGGCAGATCGCGAGCGCGGTCGAGGCGCTCTATGAGGTCAAGGTCAGCACGGTGAACACGCAAAGGGGGATGGTCGGGAAGAAGGCGTTCGTCCGCCTCGTGCCGGAGAACTCCGCGACCGACCTCGCGACCAAGCTGGGCCTGGTGTAACAAATGGGAAAGAGAATCCTCCAGAGAAGGGCAGGGAAGGGCGGCATCCAGTTCAGGGTCTCACCGCGCGGGAAGATTGCCCCCGTGAGATATCCGAACATCCCCTTGACGCAGGAGGGGAAGCTGACAGTCAGTGCCATCCTCGACGAGAAGGGGCGCTCGGCTCCTCTCGCCCAGCTGCGGTATGGGAACGAGACCTACGCATACGTCCCGGCGGTCTCCGGGCTCTCTGTCGGGGCCGAGATAGGGATGGGCGAGTCGGCCCCAGCGACCAACGGTAACATCCTCCCTCTCAGAAAGGTTCCCGAAGGGACGCGCATCTCGAACATCGAGCTGAGGGCGGGCGACGGCGGGAAGCTCGTCCGCGCCGGCGGAGGCTCAGCGATCCTCTTCTCAAAGGGCGGGGGGAGCGCGATAGTGAGGCTTCCCAGCGGGAAGAGCATCCTTGTCGACCAGAACTGCCGGGCTACCATCGGCGAGGTCGCGGGAGGCGGGAGGCTTGAGAAGCCCTTCCTCAGGGCGGGTCCACGGCACCACGCGAAGCGGGCCCAAGGCAAGATGTACCCAAGGATGAGGGGCATCGCGATGGCCGTCGTCTACCACCCGTTCGGGGGCGGAAGACACCAGCACCCCGGCAAGTCGACCAGCACCTCGAGGAACGCCCCGCCAGGGAGGAAGGTGGGCCTGATAGCCCCGAGGAAGACGGGGAGGGGAAGGTTGGCCCGGGTCTCGACCCAGGTACAGGCGAAGTAGATGCCAAAGGAATTCCGCTACAGAGGGTACACGGTGGACCAGCTCAACTCCATGAGCACCGAGGCCATCCTGCAGCTCCTCCCCTCGAGGGCGAGGCGCTCCCTCAACCGTGGGATATCAGACGACAAGAGGAAGCTCCTCGAGGACGTCCGCTCCCAGAAGGAGGGCAAGCTCGAGGGACAGATCAAGACTCACGCGAGGGACATGATAATCCTCCCGGTGATGGTCGGCTCCACGATCGGCGTCTACACGGGCAAGGAGTTCGTCCCGCTCCAGGTCAAGCCGGAGATGATAGGCCACTGCCTCGGCGAGTACGCGATCACGAACAAGAAGGTGGTCCACGGAACTCCCGGCATTGGGGCGAGCCGGTCGAGCCTGTACGTCCCGCTGAAATAGACAACCCCGCCCCCGCACGCAAGTCAGTCTTCGTATCGCTGATTCCCAATGGTTAAATCCTGACACATGCGTCGGGTTCGCCTAAGTCGATGGAGAAGAGCGACAAACCGCTCCAAGAGATCCTTGGCACTGCACTGGGCAGACTCGAGAAAGGAGGGTATCCGATAAAGTCGAAGATCAGGCTCATGGTGGACCCGAACCTCAGCTTCATGGGCTACGCGAAGGAGGTGGGCGATGCCCAGCACGTCGTGATTTCGTCCTGGGCCCTCCGCTCGGATATGCTCGACGGCCTCATCCTCCACGAGCTCGCCCACATCTACCACTCCGAGAGGGGGTCTCCCTCCCACAACCCAAAGTCCACGACCGCGCTCATAACCGAGTACGCCCAAAGAGAGGGCTTGAACGGGCGGGAGACGGGCTACCTGGTCGAGTGCTTCAGCCACCTCCAGAACGTCCTGGTCGACGACATCGTCTTCGAGGTGATGAGCGAGGTCGAGAGGATGCAGGCGAAGGCGTTCTTCGCGGGATGGGTCACCGGCGACGTCTCGGGCTACACGCTCACAGACTCTGCCGGCCTCGTGCGCAACGCGTTCGCGACCGCGTCACTAAAGCGGCACGGTCTGTACGACGAGGAGGGCGAGATGGCCGAGCGGAGCTCCAAGTTCACGAAGGCGGCGGGTTCGAAGGCCTTCTCGAGGTTCGAGGCCATCGAGGCATTCCTTGTCGGCGCCGACCCCTACTGGTCGCAAGAGGACTTTGAGGAGAACCTTACCCGATACCTCGACCTCCTCGTCGGAGTCCTCAGGGAGAAGGAGCAGCTCGAGGACTTGAGATAGCGACGCTGGGACCAGGACGCATAAATTGATATAACCGGCTTTGGGTGCGGGCATTCAAGGACATAAATCATGACTTATCGACCAGGCGGAGGAGGAAGAGGAGGATACTCTGGCGGCGGCGGTTTCGGACGGGACACGTTCGGAAAGAAGCCGGTAGAGGTAGGAAAAGAATACGACGTAGAGATCTCGGAGATCTCCAGGCGCGGAGACGGCATCGCTAAGATCGAGGGTTTCGTAATCTTCGTATCGGGCGCGAAGGCTGGCACCAAGGCGCGAATCAGGGTCACCAACGTTGGTCCCAGGTTCGGGAACGCCGAGATAGTCTCCGGCTCTTCGGAGAGCGCTCCCTCGACGATGTGACCTGATCAGCTTCAGGTTCGCGCGATTCTTTCTTGGGCAGACAATCACTGCCCGTCCCACGTTTTTATTGCGTCTTTTTTCTTACGCTAGTAGGCCATGAGCTTCTTCTGCTCTAGCATCACGTGCAGGTTGTTCACGGCCCTGTAGACCTCCCCCTCCCTCTTGGCCCCCGTGCAGACCAGCTTCCCCGATGCGAAGAGGAGTATGACGGTCTTCGGGTCCGGCATCCTGTGGATCAGGCCCGGGAACTGCTCGGGTTCGTACATCGACTTTGGAAGCTGCCTCGCTGCCTCCTCTAGGTGGATCTTGCCACCCAGGTTAGCCGACGCGACGATGTTCTGTATCGTAATCTCTGCCTCGTTCTTGATGGGGATCCCGCCCTTCTTCAGCCTCCGGACGACCTCCTGCACGGCCTTCCTCGACTGCTCCTCAGACTTTGCTCCGGTACAGACCATCTTCCCAGAGCTGAATATCAGGGTGGCCGTCTTCGGGGCCTTTAGCCTGAAGACCAGCCCGGGGAACTGGTCGGGGTGGTACTCCACGTCGACAAAGTTCTTCGTTATCTGGTTCAAATCGACCCTCTGGTTGATCGAGGCTGAAGCGACGACGTTCTCGATGCTTACAATTGCTTTTGTTTGTGGCATTCCGCGAAGGGTCGAAACTACACCTTATTTAAATAGTATATAAGCCGAATTCCCACCCGAAAGAGGGCTGTTATGAGCAAGAAGAAGGACGCCGACGTGATCCTGAGGTCGAGGACGCCGTTAGAGTTCGTCCTCATCGTGCTCGTCTCAGTCTCGGCGGCGCTCTTCGCGCGCTACCTCGCCGACCAAGGGACCGTCCCCGAGGCCTACGTCGTGCCCATCTACGCGACCATCGCCGTCCTCAGCGGCTACCTGGTGATACGGGTCGTAAACCAGATCATCAGGAGGATAGCTGAGCCGACCGTCGGGGTCACCAGGGCGCGAGGAGTCGAGAACGTCTTCAAGGTCGCCGCCGGGATAGTTCTCGTAGTCTTCATCGCCACGCTGTTCGGCGTAAACCTCACCGCGGCCCTCGTCGGCGCTGGCTTCCTGGGAATCGTGCTCGGCCTCGCGGCGCAGCAGGTCCTCGGCAACCTCTTCGCGGGGTTCTCTCTGTTGGTCTCCAAGCCCTTCGAGATCGGCGACCGCGTCACTCTGGCGACATCGTCCTACAGCATCTCTGGTTCGACCTATCCGCACGAGAACCAGATTGGCGGATTCACAGGGGTGGTCCAGGATGTAGGGATCTTCTTCACTCGGGTCATACTTGACAACGGCAACCGAGCCGTCCTCCCCAACTCGGTGGTCATTGGAGCTCTGTTAGTGAACTACTCGAGTCCCCACCTGCGCGTCGTCCGAGTGAGGATGGACCTCGCCAAGAACCTGGACTATGACAAGTTCAAGGCAAGAGTCCTCGAGTCCCTAGGGAAGCACGACGTCATCGATGCGGAGAGGTCAAGCGTGGAGATTGTAGACCTTAGCGCGACCACCTACCAGGTCGTCATCGCGGTCTGGACCGACAGCGACACAGACGAGCCAATCAGGACGCTCGTGATCCAAGAGGGGATGAGGGCCCGCGACATTCTCACCCATCCCTGACTTCAGCGAGAGAATGCGCCCTCAAGCTTAATACCCGCACGGGGCTTTGAGATCGAGATGATGTCGACCGACGCGGACATCCTCGACGAGCTCCGGAAGATAAGAGCCCTCCTGGAGCCCAAGCCCGCGGCGCCGCCGCCCCCGAAGGGACTCTCGCAGGAGTTCATCGCATTCCTCAAGGACTACAAAGTGCTTGGGCTCGCCGTCGGGTTCATCATCGGCGTCTATCTTGGAGCCCTAGTGAAGGCACTGGTCACCGACCTGGTCCTCCCACTAGTCCAGTTCGCGCTGCCGCCCGGCCAGCCAATCAACACGTTCACAGCAGGACCGTTCGGACTGGGCGACTTTGCGAACGCCCTCCTGACGTTCATCATCGTCGCGCTCGTGATCTTCCTCATTGTCAAGATAGCCAAGCGCTACAAGATCGAATAGGGCTCCGACCTCATTGGCCTACAGTTAGCGCTATACTTTCGCTCCGTGGCGACTTAAATAGTGGTTGACAATTCTAGTAAGCATGGATTCCATAGTTCATTTTGAGATTCCCGCAGACAACCCGAAGCGGGCTTCGAAGTTCTACGCAGACACGTTCGGGTGGCAGATAATGCCGATGGAGGGTATGCCGTACTGGATGCTCACCACCACAGAGCTCGACAGCAGCGGTCGCATGCCGAAAAACCCTGGGGCGATCAACGGAGGGATGGGGAAGAAGGGCGGGGCCCTAAAGTCCACGGTCGTCACCGTGAACGTGAAGGACATCGACAAGGCCCTTAAGACGATCCAGGCTAACGGCGGGAAGACGGTCCAGAAGAAGCAGCCGGTCGGGGACATGGGCTTCACGGCCTACTTCAAGGACAGCGAGGGCAACGTCGTTGGCCTGTGGCAGAGCACCGGCGGAATGTAGGTCTACCAACACAAAGACCGTCCGAACCGAGACGGGACGCTCGGCGCGTCCTCGTCTTCCTCACGGAATAAACGAATGGGTCACCTTCGGCGACGGCCTACTCCAGACAACACGTAAATACGGACTTTGATTTCAGGGAACGGATAGAATTGAACAGCAAGACGTTCGTATACATTGCGGCTATTTTCTCCCTCCTCGGCCTCATCGTGAACGTCGCGTTCGACCTCGACAACGTCTACGACATGACGATGGTCTTGCTATGGATCCTGGCGCTCGTGTTCGCCGTACTGGGCGCGACCATGGGCAAGAAGCCCATGACCCCGGCACCTGATGCAGGACCAAAAGTAGCGTCTGCTCAAACCTGAGAGTCGCCTAGGCAAAGTCCGCGACCTTCGACACCAGGAGCATCGCGGCCGTCGTGACGACCGACCACGCGAGGAGCGAGAGTCCCATGAGCCTCTCGGCCATGCCCAGTCCCGCCGAAGGGCCGCCGAAGAAGTTCCTGAGGATCTCCACAGTAGGACCAAGCTGGGGGCCGAACGCGTTCATCGTCACTTCGGAGATGACGGCCGCGCTCTCGATCGGGTTGACCAGTGCAGCCAAGACCTCCGCGAGCGTCCCATTGGGCAGCGTCACGACCAGCCCGAACGAGACCCCGAAGTCCGAGAGTATGAGCAGGAGGAACCAAGCGAAGATCCCCACGCTCAGTGCCGTCGTCTTCCTCTTGACCGCCGCCGATACCGTCACGGCGAGGCTCAGCATGATCTGGTTCACAACCAGGGCCAAGCCTGCCTCGTATGCGAGGTCGCGTACCACCGCGCCGCTGGTGTTCAGCACGACCAGGCCAGCGAGGACGAACCCGATTACGATCACCAGCGAAGTAGCGAAAAGCATCCCAAGATACCGCCCGACCACGAAGTGCAGTCGCCCGAGGCGGGCGGAGAGGAGATACTCCAGTGCGCCTGACTCCTTCTCGTCGACTATGCTCAGAGCGCCCAGCGGCAGAGAGAGAAGAGGAAGGAAGGGGTAGGAGACGCTTCCCAGGTAGACGACGTAGCTGTTCAGAGCGGAGGGGGGTAGGAGCCCGCCCACCGACAGGACGAGAAACGGGATGTTGACCAGCACGAGGAAGTACGTCAGGGTGAATATGATCAACCACTTGGCCCGCATGGAGTCCTTGAAGGAGAGGCTCGCGAAAGCCGCGATGGTCCTGAGGCTCACACTCAATCGTCCTCGCCCTTAGTCGCGGTCTGCGCGGTCGACGGCGGCGATGTCCTCTGCAGGAGCCTACCGTACGACGACTCGATCTTCGAGGGGTCCATCGAGACGTCTTCGACGAGCGCGCTGTTGCTTTCAGCGAGCAGGATCTTGAGCAATCGCAGCTTGGAGCCCGCAGGAACCGAGATGACCATGAGCCTGCCGCCTTTCCCGCCTTCGATCGCCCTGACATCCGCCTCCCCCTCCACCAGCCTCGCCAGCTGGTCCTCCGCCCCGTCTTTCGGCTTGACGTAGAGCACCTCGTCGGCGTTTATCTTCGCCATCAGGTCTCGAGGAGTCCCTTCCGCCATGACGCGGCCCCTGTTCAGGACGACAACCTTGTCGGCGATGTCGCCGAAGCCCGTCAGGTGGGTCGCGATGAGGACTGTCGTCCCCCGCGAGTCGAGCCTCTTCACAAACTCTAGGAACCCGAGCTGCCCCCTGAGGTCGATGCTGGCGAGCGGCTCGTCGAAGACCAGAAACGGGGGGTCGGTGAGGAGCGCCATCGCAAGAGCAAACCTCTGCCTCATCCCTCCCGACAGCGACCGCATGCTCTTCCTCCTCGACTTTTCGCCCAGGCCCACCATCGCGAGCTTTGCGTTCGCCGCTTCTGCGCTCACCCCTTTGACGGTGGCGAGCAACTTCGCCTCCTCCGCGACGGTGAGCTTGTCGTAGAATACGGGAGACTGCGGCAGATATCCGACCCTGGCGAGGGCCTTTGACCCTTCCTTGGCGACGTCGAACCCGTCAACCCTGATGGCGCCCCTGAACTTTTGGAGCCCCATGATCATCTTGACCATGGTGCTCTTGCCCGCTCCGTTGGGCCCGAGCAGTAGGACCTTGTCTCCCCTCGGGACGCTGAAAGAGACGTCCCTGAGGGCGACCGTCCTCCCGTATGACTTCCAGACTTTGGAGACTTCCAGCATGTTCGCCGAACCCGTCACGTCTGGAGCCCCCATCCCTCGTCTTCTTGGTCGTCAAGTTCTTCTTCCGGGGCCTCACGGCTGCTCGCCCTCCTCCTGACCGCAAGAGCGGCGGCTAACAGTACCGCCGCGAAGAGGACGACCAAGTAGACCGTCGGGTCCACGCCCAGGGACGAACCAAGGCCGCTTATCCCCCCAACCGCGATGACTGGTGTCTCCCCAGACGGCTCGAGGGCTGAGAGCGGGATGGTCCCGCAGATGGCCGACGCGCCCCTCGACAGGCTCGACGGAGTCCCCCATCGACCGTCTGAAAAGTACGCCATACCCGTATGGGCGTCAGCGCCCGCAGGTTGCGGCACGCCGACGCAGACGGTCGCCGTACCGTTGCCTATCCCCGCGATTGCCAGGCTGTAGAACGAGGGTTGCGAGACGGCGAGCGGCGCCGCGTAGGCCGGTTCAACGGGACCGGAGTACGATGAGTAGATGTTCACAGTAGGGCCGGAGGCAATGCCGATCAAGTCGACTTGGACTCCCGCGGTCAGTCCTCTGCTCGCCGCCAGATGGCAGACGGCCTGCTCGGCCATCCGATAGCACGCATTCACGTTCGTCCCCGAGACGTTCATCGCGGTCTGATCGGTCGTCGTCGGCACGTCGACGTTGACTCCCGCGGTCGCCAAGGCGGCTCCGTTGAACTGGAGCACCCTGTTGTTCGACTGGTCGGCGACCCACAGGTCGCCCCCCTCGTCGAAAGTTATGTCCAGAGGATTCCAGAAGCTACCTTGGGTCAACCCAGTCGAGTTGTCCGTGAACTCATGAGGGCCGGCCGGTTGCCCTACGACGACCGACGCGTTCATCCCGTTCGAGAAGGGAGGCGTGAACTCGAGGATCCGGTTGTTGGCCCTGTCAGACACCCAAAGGTCACTCGAGGGGTCGAACGCAAGGCTCAAGGGCGAGCTGAGGCCGCTGCTGCTGGTCGCCCCTACCCATGCGGTGAACTCCGTGGACCCGACGGGCTGTCCTATCTCCAACTCAGCGCGAGCGCCATTTGCAGTCAGCGAAGCAGCTGCGAATTTCAGGACCCGGTTGTCGTTCTGATCCGCAACCCAGAGGTTTCCTCCCTGATCGAAGGCAATCCCGTTAGGTCCTAGCAGCCCGGTCTGTGAGGGAGAGGCGGGCGGCGACACCGAGGCCAGGTCCGGTTGGCCGACCGCTATCGAAGCGTCCATGCCGTCGGCGAAGGGGGGTTTGAACTCCAGGACGCGATTGTGGCCTCGGTCGCTCACCCAGAGGTCGCCAGAAGAATCGAACTTCATGTCGACCGGAAAACTCATTCCGTTCGGCCCCGCGAACGAGAGGTTGCTCGTGAACTCCTGTGCTCCTGCCTGCTGCCCGAGTTCGAGGGAGGCGTTCATCCCGTTCGAGAACGGAGGCTTGAACTCTAGGATGCGATTGCTATTCGTGTCGCTCACCCAGAGGTCGCCGCCACTGTCGAAGCTGATCCGCACCGGCGTGAATTGCGTCGCTACCCCGTTGCCCGAGACGGCGAAGAAGTTCGACGAATAGCTAGGCGCTCCTATCTCGAGGGACGCTGATTCTCCGTCCACGATCGGAGGCTTGAACTCCGAGACCCGATGGTTGGCCTCGTCCGCCACCCAAAGGTCTCCCGAGTGGTCGAAGGCCACACCGAAAGGATGGAAGAGGTGGTTGGTTGTTGCGGCCTGAGTCGACGAGACGAAGTTCGGCTGGCCGACCACCACCGATGCGAGCTGTCCAGCAGCCTGGAACCCTAGAGCGGGTCGTATCGCAACGCCGGTTGACGCCACCAGCAGGAGCGCAAGGAATGCGCAGAAAACCATCTTCCCCTTGGACGGGTGGGTTGTCAGAAATTCCACCCCTCGACCTCTTCTTCATCGTCCGTTTCCTCGTCGACGGCCTGCCCTTTCTTTTTCTTTGTGACAATTATGGCAACGATTGCAATCGAGGTCGCCGCCAGGGCTACGACCGACGCCGCAGCGGCCTGAATGCTAGGGGTCGTCTGTGCGACAGAGCCAAGAGGCCCCAAGTTCCCCGCTACCGCTATGGCTGTCTCTTCGCCTCCCGATGACGAAAGCGGGAACGCGCCGCATATGGTCGTCCCGCTGTTCGAAACACTCGCCGCGATCCTCCAGAACCCGTCATAGAACGAATAGAACATCTGGCCGCCGGCGACGGACCTTGCCCCCTGCTGCGGGCTGATGCAAGCAGTCGCGGTGCCATTCTCGATTCCCGAGATGACCACGGCGTAGAACAGCGACGACGATGGCAATGATGGCGGCGGTGACACCGCGGCTGTCGATGACGGGCGGAGCGACATGGCCTTGCCGAAGTACGTCGGCTCCTGCGAGCCGAAACCGGCAGAGTAGACGTTGACCGTGGGGCCGGAAGCGACTCCGGTCACTTCCACCTTCACGCCGGTTTCCGTGGTCTGGTCGGCTACGACGTGGCAAAGGCTCTGGCTCCCTACCAAACTGCAATTCCCGGCAATCTGGGAGCCGCTCCCACCGATCCCCTTGGTCGCGTTCAGCACGCTCATCGTCGCACCGTAAGTACTCAGCGCCAGAGAGTCGAACTCGAGGAGGCGGTTGTTGAGCTGGTCGACCACCCATAGGTTCTGCGTGCGGTCGTCGAACGCGATCCCGAGAGGGTTGTAGGACCCGGTCTCCCCCCCGGCTGGCACGCTGCTCGTAAACGACGTGTCTCCGCGCTGCTGACCCAACTCCACCGACGCTGACTCTCCATCCGTGAAGGGCTGTGGGAACTGGAGGACGCGATTGTTCCTGTGGTCCGACACCCAGAGGTTGCCGGACGGATCGAACGCGATTGAGAAAGGGCCGGCGAAGCTGCCCGGCGTGTCCGCGGCTGTGTTGTTCGTGAACCGATAGTCTCCGGCCGGCTGCCCTATTTCGAGCGAGGCGCTGGGGTTGTTGGCGCGCAGGTTCGAGGCGCCAAACTCCAGGACTCGGTTGTGTTCTTCGTCAGCTACCCAGAGATCTCCCTTAGTGTCGAACGCTATCCCCTGCGGACCCCATAGAGCCGTTTGAGTGGCCGTGATCTTGTTGCTGAGAGCATCGACCGCGGTCTGCCCGACGACCATCGAGGCGTTCATCCCGTTCGAGAACGGGGGCCTGAACTCCAAGACTCTGTTGTTAGCGCGGTCGGAGACCCACAGGTTGCCCGAATGGTCGAAGGTGACGCTCACCGGGATGTTGAATCCGTCCGAGAGGCTAGGGTTGAAGGCGCTCACGAACTCCTGGCCCCCGGCGGGCTCGCCGAGCTCCAAAGACGCGTTCATCCCGTTCGAGAACGGGGCTTTGAACTCCAGGACGCGATTGTTCCCTCGGTCGACGACCCAGAGGTTCCCCGCCAAGTCGAAGGCGGCGTCGGTAGGAAAGTTGAGCCCACTCTGGGTTGTCGCGCTTGCGTGTGAAGTGAAGTCCGCCTGCCCAACCACGGTCGAGGCGCTCATCCCGTCGGAGAAGGGCGGCCTGAACTCCAATACCCTGTTGCTGTTCTCCTCGGTCACCCACATGTCTCCGGAGGAATCGAACGCCACGCCGAAGGGCACGTTGATCCGGTTCGTCGCCGTCCCTCCGCCGGTCGAGTTAAAGTCCATGTGCCCGATGACAGCGGCAGAGTACTGACCGTTCCTCTCGAATGCGCTTGCGTGAGGAAGCGGCGAATTTGCCAGGATCGCAATGGGAGTGAGCATCAAGACTATCAGCCAAATGGCCAAGGATCGCCCGTCTGGGTTTCTCATGATTCTCGCTTTACGTTGTCAGGTCACGCTGTTCAGGCAGTGACCCTTCACGAGCGACGCGATACTTAACGATAACTGCGTCAATCTGATTGATGGCGTTAGTTTAACGACTTATCCGCTCATGTCGCCCAGCGTGATGACACTCACTCGCAGAATTGCCGTGAAGATGGAGCGTCACGGCTAAATACCTCCCAAGAGAAACCTTTCGTCGACAGGTTTTGGCATCGAAAGCAGCCGGATTAATCGTAGTCATGTTAGCAGTCGTACTCGCTGTGGGCGTCCTGTACAACTTCGCGCCATCACACGCCGCCATCCAGACAGTCAACGTCTCCATGCCTGATGGATCCGGTTTGCCTGCGGGTGCTCCAGGTTTCGCACCTGCGACGATCAAGGTGGTGATCGGGGTCAACAACACGATTCTCTTTACCAACATGGACACCGGCGCTTTTCACACCGTAACGTGCACCGTGGCCGCATCTTGCCCAGAACAGTTCGACTCCGGGCAGATCACCAAGGTTGGCTCACCCACGAACACGTTCACCCACACGTTCAACACGGCAGGCACCTACGCTATCACCTGCAGCTATCACAACTGGATGAAGATGACCGTCAATGTCCTCGCGGCGACACCTGCGTCCTCGACCACGTCGACCTCGACGTCGACAACGCCCGAGTTCCCGGCAGGGGCGATCGCAGTGGTCCTCCTGGTGGCGATTGCCGGGATGGTAGTCGCGCTCCGAGCCTTCCCGAGGCTCCGGGGCCCCACGTCCGTCTAGACTTCGCGGTCTTCCTCAAACCTGAGGAAATCTAATATAGTTCAGAACGAGGGTGGCGGTTGTGAAAACGAGCGCTAGGGGAATGGGAACCGCGCCATTGGCAGCGGCAGTTATTGTGATTGCAGTAGTCGTCGGAGGGATTGCATACTACGCCGGGAGCAGCATGGGAGGCCCCGCCGCGGCCATGTCGACCGTGACCTCGAACACCACCACCACCGTGGGGGGTGCCGCAAGCACCACAACGGTCACCTCGACGACGACGGTCGGCGGAGCCGCAAGCACAACTACCGTCACTACGACGACGACATCCCTCTCGACAACGTCAGGGGGCCTCGTTCTAAAGACGGCAACCACAACCGTCGCGGGTTGTACTCCCGGCCCCAATTGCGTTGGTGACGGCGACGGAGATGGGAACTGATCACCTTGACAAAGTACCAAGGCTTTAGGAACAAGCGCAAGGGACTCGCCTCAGGGATGGCGGTCGGGATAATAGTCGCGGTCGCAGTCGTGGTCGGGATAGCGGGATACTTCGTAGGGACCAGCGGCGCCGCACCCTCAACTCCCGGGACGACAACGATGGTCAGCACCCACACGGTATCGGGGACGGGAGGACTCTCTACTACTACCTCGATGGTGACCACCACCGGAGGCGCGTCCGTTGTGACTTCAACCACTACCGCGACGACGACAGGGGTCACGACTGTCGGCGGCACGACGGTCACGGTCACAAGCACCGTGACGGCACCCGTGTTGGACGCAGACGGCGACGGAGTCTAAACGCCCACCTCGGGCACTACCCAAATCGAGCCCGGAACTTTGACCTAGGATCCTCCCTCCTCGCCGCTCCCCGATTCGGACGAACAGATAATACGGCCCGCATACCGTTCGAACCGATTCCTGATCCTTGCAGCTTGGAATAGACAGCTTCGCGGCGGCGATGCAGGACCCTACCACCGGAGCCACCATCACCCCGGTCGAGCGGATGCAGCACCTACTGGAGGAGATCGAGCTCGCCGACAAGGTCGGCCTCGACGTCTTCGGCATCGGCGAGCACCACAGGGCCGAGTTCCTCGACTCCGCACCTGCCGTCATCCTGGCCGCGGCCGCGGGGCGCACGAAGGACATCCGCCTCACCAGCGCCGTGACGGTCCTGAGCGCCGCAGATCCCGTCAGGGTCTTCCAGGAGTTCGCCACCTTGGACCTGATCTCCCGTGGCCGGGCGGAGATAGTCGCCGGTCGCGGCTCGTTCGTGGAGGCCTTCCCTTTGTTCGGCCTGCCCCTCGAAGACTACGACTCCCTCTTCGAAGAGAAGCTCGAGCTCCTGCTCGCCATCCGCGAGAACACTCACGTCCACTGGTCCGGCAAGCACCGCCCGCCGCTCACCGGCCAAGCGGTCTACCCTCGCCCCCTGCAGAACCCGCTTCCCGTGTGGGTCGGCACCGGCGGGACCCCCACCTCGTTCGCCCGCGCCGGCGTTCTCGGACTCCCTCTAATGGTCGCCATCATCGGGGGAGAGCCCGAACGGTTCCGCCCCCTCGTCGACCTGTACCGCGAGGCGGGCCGCCGTGCCGGCCACCCTCCCGAGAAGCTCACGGTGGGCCTCCACCTCATCGGCTTCCTGGGGGACACCGACGAGCAGGCTGCGGACGACTTCTTTCCCGGGTACGCGCACACGTTCACCGAGATCGGCAAGGAACGCGGCTGGGGGCCGACCACGCGGGGAAGGTATGACGCCGAACGCGGGCCGACGGGCGCACTTTTGATCGGAGACGCCGACACAGTCGCGGATAAGATACTCTACCAGAACGAGGCCCTGGGCGGGATCTCTCGGGTCACGTTCCAGATGGGCGTCTCGACGCTTCCCCACGAAAAGATGTTGCGAGCCGTCAAGATCTTGGGAACAGGCGTCGCCCCGAGAGTCAGGAAAGAACTCCCTGCTCAGACGAGCTGAGGAGGCTTCGGCGCGTCGCTCGTGCCCTCCTTGACGGTTCTGAGCAGGTAGACCGCTGTTATCGCCAAGACCACCCCTATCACCACCTCAAGGATCCGGTAGAACGCGAAGTACCAGTCTCCTGGATAGAGGATGTTGATCAGGATGATTATGAACGGGGTCAAGAAGACCTGCACGAGCCCGAAGTTGACCCCCCTGGAGGCGAACATCAAGACGGCGAAAACGAAGAGCAACGGCAAGAGCACGTACACGTCGCCAGTCTCGAGAGTAATCGCCGCGGCCACGAACGCGCCGATGACGGTGCCTATCGCCATCATCGAGGTGAAACTGATGGTCAGGCTGACGCTCGGCCGCACCGAGGTGATTATCGTGATGACGACCCAAAAGTCTCTTGGCAGTCCCAGCACGTCCCCGATAGCGAACCCAAGCCCCGATACGACCCCCAGGAGGGCGGCGCTCCTCAGCGCCTCTGATCCTGACATCGGCTGGCCAGGTGCAGCATTGGCCTGACTCGTGAGACTGCCGCGGGACGAGGCAAGGCGGTGCATGCAGACCCCGAGAAGTGCCAACAACGCCCCAAGCAGAGAATACGAGAGCCTGACCGCCGCCGCTTCGACCGACGGCCCAGGCAGCCCTGCCCCAACCGCGAAGGTAATCGCCGTGAACGTCCCAGTGTTCGCCCACTTCGTCCTCCCGCGGGCGAGTAGCGCCGCCGCAACCGCCGCGCCGAGGAGCGGTGGAGTGAGAAGTCCCGCGGTGGCGGCGAGCGTCCCCAGCCCAAAGGCAGCCGCCTCGGTCAAGCAGGCTACGAGGAGGATCCGGAGCGGAAGGACGGAAGGCTGTCCCTCCGTATTCGTTAGCCAGAGGGCGCCCAGAGCCGCGAAAAGCAACGCCGGCTGCTGGAATTCCACTCCCGCGACCATCGGCGCAATGAGAAAGACCGCTCCTCTGACTCCCGTCGTGAGGCTGAACGAGGACCAGTCAAAGCGGGCGATGTTATTGAAGAACCTGCCTCTATCGGCCACTATCTGACCTCTCCCGCCGGTTCACGGGTCTCACTCGACAGTTCGCAACTCGCCTCGGTCAAAACGGCTGCCGCCTCTGCGCAGCCTACGGGATGAGGACCGCGGCCGCGACCACGGAGGTCCATAGGCCCTTCTTGTCTCCCTCTGCAGACTGGGCCACGTGAGACGTCCTGATGATGAGCCCGCTCGACTTGAAGAGCTGCTTTCTCTCGTCCCACGCCTTGGCCGAGTCGAACGAGATCCCCATGGTGGTCGCGAGCATGGTCGCGGCCAGGTCCTCCGCGTAGTCTCCCGCGACCTCCTCGGTCTGCCCGTACGCGTGGTGCTCCGAGATATAGCCATAGGTCTTGGTCGAGGGGATCGCCAAGCCCACGGACGCCGCAATCAGCCTGTTGGGCTCCCTCGTCGCGTTCCTGGCCATCATGACGAACGTGATCTCCCCCGGAGTCAGCAGCTGCCGGCCCTTGTCCTTCGGGATTACCGCGCAGCCTGCTGGGACGATGCTCGAGACCTGGACCAAGTTGCAGTGCTGGATCCCTGCGTCTCTGAGGGCCAGTTCGAATGATTGGAGCTTTTCCTTGTGCTTGCCGACGCCGTTTGTGAGGAACACCTGTCTAGGGACCAATGCCGCCGGAGCGCGACACAAAGGTCAGCTATTGAATATTTTCGTCTGGAGATGTGATGCATCGGTGCCCCTTTTTGGTCCTGCGGCCCCTCACAAATCGGCCGGCCCCCATATGGCGATTACCCAATCTCGCTTCGCGGAGAGGGGGCGAAATCCCCCAAAAGGTCAGTCTTTAATAGAGGGCATTAACGGAGTATAAAACTATCTAACGTGGTAAATATCGGCTACCTAGGGACAGTTTCGCTCTAAAAAGAGTGAATCGACATAACAAACTCCTTCGGAAGAGACGCAACAGGGCAGTACAGGACTGACAGGGCCGGCGGGAAGTGCCCCAGGTGCGCGCGGGACTCGATGAGGAACGACTCTGCGCGCGGCGAGGCCTACTGCAGCTACTGCGGTTTTGTCAGCAGCGAGAAGATGATAGAGACAGGGCCAGAGTGGAGGTCGTTCTCGAGCGACGAGAAGGACGATAAGAGTAGGACTGGTCTCCCAACCTCCCTCGCGATCCACGACATGGGTCTCGCCACGATTATCGGCGGAGAGAACAGGGACGCCGCGGGGCGGTCGCTCTCTGGATCCATGAAATCCAGCATAGAGCGGATGAGGACCTGGGACAGGAGGAGCCAGGTCCGCGAATCAACCGACCGCAACCTCAGGCAAGCCTTTGGAGAGCTCAGCAGGTTATCCGAGAAGCTCGCGGTCTCAGAGGCCGTGACCGAGAGGGCCGCCTACATCTACAGGAAGGCGCTCGAGATGAGCCTAGTCAGGGGCAGGTCGATCACGATGATACTCGCAGCTTCTCTGTACGCCGCTTGCAGGGACCGGGAGGTCCCGCGGACCCTCAAGGACTTGGCCGCCGCGAGCAACGTCAAGAAGAAGGACATCGCAAGGTCGTACAGGCTCCTCATCAAGGAGATGGACTTGAAGATGCCAGTCGTCGACCCGGCGCGGTGCGTCACAAGGATAGCCTCGAGGGCGAAGGTGGCCGAGAAGACGCAAAGAAGGGCGCTGCAAATCTTGCTAAAGGCGGGGAAGGAGCGGATTTCTGCTGGAAAGGACCCTATGGGCCTCTCGGCGTCCGCGATATACGTGGCGTGCACCCTCGAAGGCGAGAACATCACGCAGCGAGACATCGCCGAAGCCGCCGGGGTGACCGAGGTCACGATAAGGAACAGGTACAAGGGCTTAAGGCTAGCCTTGGGCATCTGAGTACAGAAAGCCACCAAACCCGCAGCCCTACTTTCGACCGAGAAACCGATACGCCGCCGCATCGCTTTTAGAGCCGATAGAAGCTTGCTCCACTAGGCATAAATCGGTGCCGCGGGCCAACCGGACCGCTTGCTCGACGACGCCTTGCTCACGAGGAAGAGCATCGAGGTCATCTGCAGCCTCCAGGACGAGACCGGAGGCCTCCTTGCGACCGCCAAGAATGACGCATACCCGTTCGTCTACCCAAGGGACGCCTCCTTCATGTCCATGGCGTTGAACATGCACGGGTTGTCCGATCGGTCCAAGAGATTCTACATGTTCCTCAACGGGGTCCGTAGGCCGGTGGGCGAGCTCTACCAGAGGTACAACAACGGATACCCGGCCGTCTCGCAGAAGGGAGAATCTGACGTCACGCCCATCGTGATACAGGGCGTCTACGACACGTACCTCGCGTCTAACGACCGCAAGTTTCTGGAGAGCGTCTGGGGTCTCACCGAACGGGCGGCGGGCTTCGTCCTGACCAGCATCGACAGGGCCTCGGGGCTGGTGCACACGACCCGTTCCATCCACGAGGCGAAGAGCCTGGAGGAGGGCTTCGAGATCTGGGCGAACTCCGCCGCGGTGAGGGGGTTGCTCGACGCCTCCCGGGCGGCCGTCGCCCTCGGGCACGGCGAGCTCGGCGAGATATGGCTCGCCCACGCCAGGGCCCTCTGGCTGAGAATCCTCGAGAGACTCTTCGACCGGGACGCAGGCGTCTTCATCAAGAACCTTAGGAGAGACGGAACCCGGATCACCGCGCCCGACGTCGCCCAGCTCTCGCCCTTCTACTTCGGCCTCTGCCCGGAAGAGAGAATCCTGACGGCGACCCTCGACCACCTCAGACAGACCCTCTGGAACGAAAAAGTGGGCGGACTCAGCCGCTTCCGCGACTTCGAAGTCGTCTCAGACTGGCACTGGTACACAGGAGGGACCGGGGCATCTTGGCCGCTCTTCACACTATGGGCGGCTAGGTTCTACGGGAGGCTGGGAGACTCTGCCTCCGCCGAAGAATGCCTGGACTTTGTCCGAAGGGCATCGACCATGGCGATGGAGATCCCAGAGAAGGTGGCCCCGGCGAGGGGATATCAGGAGTGGAAGGAGAACGAGACCGATTACAACGAGAGAGTCATCAACGGGCTAGCCCGGGCGGAGAGCTTGGCCACCTCGATTCCCGGATACGTGCCATGGGCCTGCCCTCTCGGGTGGTCCCATGCCGAATACCTCCTGCTCAACCGGAAGGACGACTCTGCCGAGCAGCACAAACTGCTCGGGGAGCCGGCCATTACCATCCGCTCGAGCTAGCGCCGCCCAAGACATTGAAGATCAGCGCGGTCTTCTCGGACTATGACGGCACCCTGGCTGCCCAGGACGTCCCCATCGAATCTTCCAACATTCCTGCGGAGATCGAGAGCCCCCTGGAGAGGCTGGGATCGATGGTCCCAATCGCCATCGTGACATCGAAGGACTCGAGCTTTATCCGACCTCGGACCCCGTTCGCGAGCGCCTGGGCATGCGTCTCAGGCCTTGAAATCATCCTCCGTGGAGGTAAAGTGGTCTCGAATTCAAAGGTCAGCCGCCGCCTCCGAGAGGGCCTCGCGTACGCAAGGGCCCTTAAGAATCAAGGCGTGACCATCGAGTTGAAGCGGAGCGCGGACGGGAAGAGGCTCCTCGGGTTCTCGGTCGACTGGAGGAGGTCGTCCAAGCCCTCAAGCCGGTTCATCAAGACTGCGACAGGAAAACTGACCGAGATGGGCCTTTGCGTGCTGCACGAACCCGACTGGCCCTTCCTCGACGTCTTCGGGGCAAGGCCGGACAAGGGGCTCGCGCTCAAGGAACTGAAGCGACTCCTTGGCGTGAAGGGGAATGCGATCTTTCTCGGCGACTCTACGGCTGACAACAGCGCCTTCGAGGAGTCAGATGTTGGGATATGTGTAGAGCACGGGCAGGGCCTGGAGAACCTTGGCTGTGGATTCGTGGTGCGCCACCGAGAGCTCGACGGATTGTTTCGTTCTCTGGCCGACAATGACCTCGAGCTAGACCTAAGCGCGCTCGAAAAGAAATGAGATTACCCTATGCCTCGGAAGAGGAACCCGCGCCTTCAAAGAATTTCATGACAATCAGGGCAACGATGGACTAAACAGAACCATCCACCATGACTCTTATATGCAAGGCTGATTCAATCAGATAGACGTTCCATGGCGGTCGAGACACTGCCAGGTTCAACAGACGGATTGCAGCCAAATATTAGATTCGAAAGAGAGTGATTGTTGTGATACTTAGAATCGGGGTGGTGATGTATCAGACCAGCCTGACGAAGGGGCAGGAGCTGGTCGCCCAGCGTATGGTCAAAGAGTTCCGAAGGCTGGGGTACGAGGCTTTTCTGATAACGAGCGTGTATCAGGATTCGGAGCCTGTAATCAGTCCAGAGGAGGTGAAGAGGCGAGGGGGCTATGCCCACACCTTCGACAGAGACCTGGGCATCCCCGTCATCAGGGTGAACAGCGACGGCACGACCTGGCCTCCGAGGAGGATCTCGTTCGTCGATTTCGTTGGCATCCTCACTGGCATCGTCGACGACCTGAAGCTGAACGTCCTGATCACGCACTCCACCCTGTGGAACGGGCCTGAGGAGGTCGTGAAGTTCGTCGCTTGGAGACGAAAGATAGGCGAAGGGGGCGCTCCGCGCTTTCCTCTCGTCTACTGCCACATGAGCCACTTCCAGGAGGCCAGCGACGAGAGGTATGCGATAATAGAAAGATCCTACAGGGAGGCCTGGAACAAGGTCATACTGCCGCAGGTGCTCGCCGAGGCTGACATCATACTCGTCACGACTCCCTACGAGGCGGACTCGATGAAAAAATTGGGCGCCGCCGAAGAGAAGCTGTTCCTGTTCCCCGGAGGGATAGACGACGAGGACATCCGTTCCCTGGGCAATCAGGTGGCTTTCAGGGCCAAGCACAAGATTCCGGGAGACGCAAAGCTCGTCTCGTACCTCGGGACGGTGGAGGAGAGGAAGAACCCTCTCGAACTCCTCGAGGTCGCGAAGCTACTCTCGGGGAGGACGGACATACGATTCGTCATTGCAGGGAGAGCGGAGGGCGAATACGCCGACGGCCTGAAGGAGGCTGCGACAGCGATCCCGAACGTCTCAGTGCTCGGCCCGATACCTGAGGAAGAGAAAGCGGCCCTCATCAGGACCTCTCTGGCCAACATAGTGATGAGCAGGTCTGAGTCGCTCGGCATCTCCCAACTCGAGTTCATGTCCGCGGGCAAACCTGTGATCACCTCGGGCGTCGGAGGCCAGTCATGGATTGTCCGCGACGGGGTGAACGGGATAGTGTTGGATGGGCCTGACGACGCCGCTGGAGCGGCGAAGGCGATCGAGAAGCTCGCCGACAGCTCACGTCTCAGGAGCGAGCTCGGGACGGCCGCCAAGCGCGCTGCATCGCCCTTCTCACTCACCCGCCTTGTCGGAAGCCTCTCCGGGCGGCTCGAAAGGGAATATCGCAGACGCTCTGGCGACGTGGCCGCGCTCAAGACCATGTCGGGCGATGAAGAGGTGATTGAGGCTTGGGTGGGCAAGGGCCAGACGGTGACAGCGACCTCGAGACGCCTGATTGTAAGGTCCGTCCGCGGAGGCCGGAACGACGTGACCACGGTGCCTTACGATGACATCTCGAGCATCCTCCCCCACGCCGAGGCCCCGTGGAAGGCGCTGGGGATCGGAGGGCTCGCTACGATCTTCCTGCTCGGGCAGAGGATACTGGGCTTTGGACTCCTCAACCCGTTGGCTCCGGCGGTCTCATCACTGCTGTCGCCGTTGCAATTGTCATCGATCACTCCGACTCTGCTCCTCCTGTTGCCGTTCCTGCCAGTAGGAGCCGCAGGGGCGGCATTCCTGCTGGCCTTGGACCGCGGGTACATCGTCCGATACGGAGGGTCAAGGAAGCTCTTCCTCCCTAACAGCTTCGTCAAGGCCCTCAGGTTGGCAGAGAAGCTGACCGCCAAAGACCTGTTCGGCGTAACGCCGGTTCCCAAAACAACTCCGGCGACGGTCTAGGCCCAGTTGTCTTCAACCAGAGCAAGACCAATACTTTCGGTCAGCATGTGAAGCGTCGTAGGTGAGAGGCGAGTCAAAAGAGGCGAGTCAAAACAAAAGGAGGTAAAGGAGGGTAGAAAGAAAGAATCTATGATCGCGATTCGGCACGACAATCGGCCCTTGGAAAATTTAGTCACCGGCAGAGCCAGAGCCTATTTCTCTCAAACATCAGGTCATGGATTCGGCTTTATTGAAATTCTGCCCTTAATCCAGCACAAGGGAGTTATCATGCCTCAATTCATACTTTAATGGGATAATAGAGTCAAAAAGTGGCTTATTTGTGTGGACCGGGGGGGAAGCCCGCTCACCGTCGGTTAGGCGGTGGGACTCGGACCCCCGACCTGTCCCAATCTGGACTCTTGGTCTGCCAAGGGATTGGACGACTTGCTCGTCTCTATCCTACCATACTAGACGACCGGCCCGCAGTTGTCGCCTCATTCAGCCGGCTTAAAAATAATCCAAGACAAGAGAAGCATCGAGCTTCACAGGAAAGGCTCGAATCCTAGCGTTTCTTGAGCGACTTGCCCGAATGCGGCAAGGCCGCCTCGATCAGCCTCTTGGCGAACTTGGCTTCCTGCCACTTGCCTATCTTGACGAACTTGTCCGGCTCGGACTCCTTGTAGTGGCTGAAGAAGTGCTCTATCTGCTTGCGCACGAACTCCGGGATCTGCATGATGGTCTCGACGTCGGAGTAGACCGGGTCGATGTGCCGCGTCGGGACTGCGACGAGCTTCGCGTCGGGCCCCTTCTCGTCCTCCATCAGTAGCACCCCTATCGGCCTCGAGCGTATCACCGACATCGGATAGACCGGCTCCTCCGTTATCACGAGGGCGTCGAGCGGGTCGCCATCGTCCCCCTTGGTCTGGGGGATGAACCCGTAGTTGAAGGGGTAGTGGGTGGACGTGTACAGGAACCGGTCCACGAAGACGTAGCCCGTCTTCTCATCGATCTCGTACTTGACGTCGCTGCCCCTTGGGATCTCTATCACGACGTTCACCTGATTGGGGACGTCGTCTCCCGCGCTTAGATGGCTAAGCAAACCAAATCCAGCCCGCTTGTTCGCAGTTCCCCGGACGCTCTCTTAAGCCTTGGCCGGAACCTCAGCGCCTGCGTCGGCCGTGGTGCTTTCTCGGCGCGTTAAAGGCGACGATGTCGAAGAGTATCCGCCTGTAGTTCATCGTCAGCGTCCTCGCGAAGAACGGGCCCTCGACGGTCATGTCGTGCAGGTTGTACTGTTTCTTCTCGTGCTGCTCGAACCTCTCGAAGGACATGCAGTCCTCCAGATACGACCTGAGCTTGAGTGCGTCGGGGTTCGCCACGACCTCGGGAGGGACGGGCTCCCTCCCCGAGGAGAGCAGCAGGTCGTTCAACGCCTCCCTGGCAGCCTGGTAGCTCTTCCAAGCCTCCTCGACGAACGATAGGTAGATGCCGTGCCCTATCAGTTTGGAGACGAACGTCCCCTCCTTGTCCTCAGAGTATCTCTTGAGCAGGACCGCCTTGATGTTGAGTTCGCTCGACCTGTCCAACCCGTAGAGCAGCTGGCGGGCGATCCCCTCCAACTCTGACTTCCACGCGTGGTTGAGCGAGTCGCCGAAGGCGCCGCTCGCCAGGAAGAACCTCGCCATGTCGTAGTCGCCCGAGATCAGGGCGCTGGAGATCATGTGCGCAAAGTCCGGGTCGTAGGGGACCTCGCTCATCAGGAGCCCCTTCTCTGTGATCTGGTGCGAACGGCGGTCTATCGCCCCGATCCTGATGAGCCAGTCCTCGGCGAAGGCGACCTCTCGGTGGTTCACCTTGGACATGAACTCCAGGTCGGACAGCTTTAGGCCGTACTTCGACATGAGGAGCACCAGGTCGAACGGGGTCTCGCTCTCGAGAGCCTTGCGGACGGGTATCGGGTCTATCCTCTTAGGGATGGGGGTGTCGGAGACGATGACAGCCCTGCCCGGCTTGAACCGGCCGATTCTACCGATCATCTGCAGGAGGGAGTTGTTGTCTATCTTCTTGTAGTGGAGCGTCTTCTGCCCCTCCTTCTCCTTCCCGTCGATCACCTCGTTGAATATCAGCACGTTGTCGACATAGATGTTCACGGATGACGCGATGACGTTCGTCGCGAAGATTCTCAGGTTCTTGTCGACCTCGGCCCTCGCCTGGATCTTGTTGATCTCGGACCCTTCGAGGCCTCCGTGGATGTAGGTACCACCGTGGCCCGACGCGTACTTCTCGACGAGCCGCCTGGTCGGGAGGAATACCAGCCAGGACTCGTTGTGGGGCTGCGTGGAGAGCCGGAGCGAGAGCGCCTTGAACATGTCGTCGACGTCCCTCGCGAGGTCAACCTCGATCTTCACGGGATACCTCCGGCCGCTGAGCGAATAGAGCCTCGAGATCCCCAGGAACGAGAGGAACTCCTTCGGGTCGATCGTCGCGCTCATCACCCTGAACAAGTTCCCCGCCCTCGCCTCCTCCTTCTTCGCGAGCGATAGGCAGAGCTCGAGCTGGGAGGACATCTGGTGGCTCTCGTCGAAGTAGATCGAGGAGTCGAGGACGGAGTTCTCCGCGAGCATCCTGAGCAGGACGCCGTCCGTGACTATCTTGACCCTGCCCCCGACGTTGATCTTCGTGTCCTTGGTGATCACCGCGAGCTCGTGCTTCACCTCCGGGTGGAGCGCCTCGAGCGAGTAGAACAGGGCGCTGCACGCCGCCCTCGAGGGCTCCCGGATGATGATCTGCCTGCTCCTTCCGCCGAGCTCGAACTCGTGTATCGGTGTGACCGTGCTCTTTCCCGTCCCGACGTCCCCGATGATGACGAAGTGATCCGAGAAGTCTATCGAGTCGAGAATTGAGAATATCGGGAGGTCTCGTTTCTTGCCCTTGTCGGCTACCCTGGCTATCGGCACTGCGCCCAAAGGAGCAGCCTCTCGAGAATCGTCCACGTCGGAATCTTGAGCCAACGCCAGCCTCTGAAATCCCAGCAATCTTGAGGGAGAGATAAACAAGTCGAAGCCCCGTCCGCCTCCCTTTCAGCCGAGTGTCCTCCGGCGAGCGCGCCTACCTTAAAGCATGCATGAAGGCACTCGTCTCGGCGAGCAATCGATTGGTTAGGGACAAGCTGGCAAGCTGGCGGAAAGCCGCGGAGAAACCACAGCTCCTAAGATGGTCTGAGATCAAGGAGGAGAAGCTGAACGACAAGATTTCGAGGAAGCTCGCCGTAGGTCAGAACTCCATGATCGGTCGCCTTCGGCTCGCGAAGGGGGCGGTCGTCCCTCCCCACAAACACGTGAGCGAGCAGATAACGCTGGTCATTACCGGAGCCATCCAGTTCACTATCGGTCGAAATGATATCACCGTCGGCGCCGGAGAGGTTCTCGTCATCCCGCCAAACGTCGTCCATTCTGCGGTGGCTCTTGAAGACACGGACGATTACGACTGTTTCAGCCCGCTCCGAGAAGATTGGCTCTCTGGGGACGACGTATATCTGAGGACCGGCAAGTCCGCGCTAAAGAAATAGCCCGTCACCCACCCTAGGACTTTCCGATCCCGCAGGAAATTGATGACACTTGCTTTCCCAGCAAGGCTTAAAACTGATAATCGGAGC
>Ga0307477_10000614_pt1 | contig 37026 bp, 35 predicted proteins | sample atmos_gasesECM2C_FD_203316 | JGI IMG/M metagenome (GOLD analysis project Ga0307477, IMG submission 203316) | Hardwood forest soil microbial communities from Morgan-Monroe State Forest, Indiana, United States - atmos_gasesECM2C_515 | ecosystem: Environmental > Terrestrial > Soil > Temperate...
TTACTAAGTGCTAATTGCTAAAGGCTAAGAGCTGACTTATGTCACGAATTGGAAAAAAGCCGATCCCGATCCCGAAGGGCGTGACGGTGAAGATCGAAGGCAATACGGTGATGGTCCAGGGGCCGAAAGGCAAGCTGGATACATCTCTTCCGTCCGGCATTACGATGGAGCAGAAGGACGGCAACCTGGTGGCGATACGCCCGGACGACGCCCATTCAGCGGTGCATGGACTGGCGCGCGCGCTGGTCAATAACGCTGTCGATGGCGTAACCAAGGGCTGGACGAGGGAACTGGAAATCGTCGGCATCGGTTACCGCGCGGAGATGAAAGGCAAGGGGACGGTGGTGTTCAGTCTGGGTTACTCGCACCCGATCGAGTATCCGCTGCCAGGCGGGGTGGATTGCGCGGTAGATGCGAAACTTACGAAGCTGACGCTGAACGGAATCGACCGGCAGAAAGTTGGCCAAGTGGCGGCAGAGATGCGGTCGCTGCGTCCGCCCGATCCGTATAAAAACAAGGGAGTGCGATACGCCGGCGAGCGGTTGAAGAAGAAGGTTGGGAAGACGGGGGCAAAATAGCAGTCAGCCATCAGCACTCAGCCATCAGGTACTTCAAATGAAGTCTGGGGGCTGAACGGTTTTAGCTGATTGCTGACGGCTGATAGCTGAGGGATTATAACATGCTGAGAATACCTTCGAAGAATCAGACGCGGCAGCGGGTGCATGATCGTATCCGGAAGAAAGTGATGGGTACGCCGGAGCGTCCGCGGCTGAATGTGTACCGGTCGTTGAACCACATCTATGTTCAGCTGATTGACGACCTGAAGGGCGTGACGCTGGTTGCGGCTTCGACTGCGGACGACCGGAAGGGTGCGCGCGTGACGGGCGGAAACGTAGCGTCGGCGAAGGTGGTTGGGAAAAAGATTGCCGAACTGGCCAAACAGAAGGGCATCGCCAAGGTGGTGTTCGATCGTGGTGGCTACATTTACCATGGCCGGGTCAAAGCGGTTGCCGACGCGGCGCGCGAAGCAGGATTGCAGTTTTAGTCGTTAGTCATTGGTCGTTGGTGGTTCGCGCATTGCTCTGCGATCGACTAGCGACCAGCGACGAAATCAGGAAATGAGAATTCAGAATGCCTAGAGTTACGAAGAAGCTCGATGCGGGTTCGTTCCAGTTAAAGGACCAGGTGGTCTCGATTAACCGGGTGACGAAAGTGGTTAAGGGCGGCAAGAACATGTCGTTCGCGGCGCTGGTGGTAATAGGAGATCCTTCGGCAGCGGTGGTTGGTTTCGGATCCGGCAAAGCGAAGGAAGTTCCGCAGGCCATCCGCAAAGGGATCGAAGCGGCGAAGAAAAACCTGATGAGGATCAACCTCACGCAGACGACCGTGCCGCATACGGTGCTGGGTCGATTTGGCTCGGGGATGGTGCTGCTGAAGCCGGCGCCGGAAGGCACGGGCGTGATTGCGGGCGGAGCGGTACGGGCGGTAATGACGTCGGCGGGGATTCAGAATGTGCTGACGAAGTCGATTGGCACGACCAATCCGCATAACGTGATCAAGGCGACGTTCGACGCGCTGAAGAAGCTCAAGAGCCGGGAAGACGTTGCGGCGTTGCGGGGCAAGTCGGTGCAGGAGTTATAGCGAATTAGTCGTTGGTCGTTAGTTGCTGGTCGTTCGCTAACGACCAACGACTAATGACGAACGACCAACGACCGGGGAAGTGAAATGACAACTAAGACGGCTAAATCGGTGGCGGGCGGCAAGATCCAGTTGAAGTGGGTGCGGTCGGCGATCTGCACTCCGGTAAAACATAAGAAAGTTGTCAGGGGACTGGGGTTCACCAGGCTGAACCAGGTGATTGTGCGACCGGACACCGCGGCGATTCGCGGCATGGTGAAGAAGATTCCGCATCTGGTTGAGATTGTGAAGGCTTAATAGAGACGCGGCTTGCCGCTTCCGAGACGAGGCAAGCCTCGTCTCTACAGAGAGACGGTTATGAATTTATCGACAATACGGGCACCCAAGAAGTCCACTGAGAAGAAGAAGCGTGTCGGACGCGGTATGGGGTCCGGCATGGGCAAGACTTCGACGCGCGGTCACAAGGGGCAGTGGTCCCGTTCGGGTGCGCGTCTGATACGCGGGTTTGAGGGCGGCCAGATGCCGTTGCACCGGCGTGTGCCGAAGCGCGGCTTCACGAACATTTTCCGCGAGGAATACGACGTTGTGAATCTGGACCGGCTGGCAACGCTCGGCGAGACCGAAATCACGCCCGAAGTGTTGAAGAAGGCGGGGGTGGTGAATGGCAGACAGCCGGTCAAAATCCTCGGCAACGGCGAACTGAAGACGGCAATTACCGTGCATGCGCACAAGTTTTCGAAGACGGCGCAAGAAAAAATCACCAAGGCTGGCGGCAAGTTTGAGGTCTTGCAGTAATGCTCTCCAAGCTGGCGAATATCTTCCGGGTTCCCGACCTTCGCAAGCGCGTGCTGTTCACGCTCGGCCTGCTGGCGGTGTATCGCATCGGCGGCCACATCCCGACGCCGGGGATCAACGGCGACCGGCTGGCGCAGTTCTTTGAGCAGAATAAGGGCTCGGTGCTGGGCTTTGTCGATCTGTTCAGCGGCGGTAACCTGCGGCGGCTCACGATTTTCGCGTTGGGAATCATGCCGTACATTACGGCGTCGATCATTCTGCAGTTGCTAACGGTGGTATATGAGCCGCTGGCCAAGTTGCAGAAAGAAGGCGAACTGGGCCGGAAGAAAATCACGCAGTGGACACGTTATCTCACCGTGGTTTTGAGTGCGGTGCAGTCGTTCGGGATTGCCATCAGCCTGCAGAAAGCCGGCGATTTCGTGACCAATCCCGGGCCAGGGTTCATCCTGATGACGATGCTGACGCTGACCACGGGCAGCGCTTTCATCATGTGGCTGGGTGAGCAGATCACCGAGCGGGGCATCGGCAACGGAATGTCGCTGCTGATTTTTGCGGGCATCGTGGTCGGCTTGCCACGCGGTGTGATCGATCTGTATCAGAAGGTGCAAACCAACGCCTGGGGAGTATTCACTGCTCCAGCCATCCTGATGTTGCTCGTGCTGATGATCGCGGTGGTGGCGTTCATCGTGTTCGTCGAACGCAGTGAGCGGCGGATTCCGGTGCAGTATGCCAAGCGCGTGGTCGGGCGAAAGGTGATGGGTGGGCAATCTACGCACCTGCCACTGCGGGTGAATGCCGGCGGCGTAATGCCGGTGATTTTCGCGTCTTCGATTCTGGCCTTGCCGCAGATGCTGGGCGCGGCGTTCCACAATAACAAGGTGATAGGCCCACTTCTGGACGCGATGCGCTGGGGTGAGCCGCTATACACCCTGCTCTATTGCCTGGGGATTATTTTCTTTGCCTACTTCTATATCTCGATCGTGTTCAATCCGAACGAGGTCGCGGACAACATGCGGAAGTGGGGAGGTTTTATTCCCGGCATCCGGCCCGGGAAGCGAACGTCGGACTTCATTAACGATGTTCTCACCCGGATCACGCTCGTGGGTGCGATGTACTTGATTTTGATCTCGCTGATTCCGGAGTGGATGATTGCGGGTATCAAGCTCAACCACCTTCCGTTGCTGGGGCGAATCTTTGAGAACCTGCCGACCTGGGTAACGAACGGATTGGGAGTGAATTTTTATTTTGGCGGAACTTCGCTGCTGATCGTGGTAGGGGTGGCGATGGACACGGTCACGCAGATTGAAGCGCAGCTGATCATGCGGCACTACGATGGATTCACGCCGAAGAGCGGCCGCATTCGCGGGCGCCGGACTTGGTAACGAGATGTGGGGACGGGCCCTCGCCCCGTCCAAGCGGGGCGACGCCCTGCTTCCACACAATGAGTGAGCAAGGGATTCGTAGGCGCGGAGCAGGGCGATATTTCCGCGACGGGAAATACGAGTAAAAGGGGCCATTTCGATGGCCAACGAGTCGGCTAACGACACCGCGCAAAATATAGGACCTGTGATTCTTCTGGGGCCTCCCGGGGCCGGGAAGGGCACCCAGTCCAGACGAATTGTCGAGCATTATGGTATCCCGCAGATATCGACGGGTGATCTTTTGCGGGATCACGTGGCGCGTGGTACCGCGCTCGGCCTTGAAGCCAAGGTGATCATGGCGCGAGGCGAGCTGGTTCCTGATGAGTTGATGTACGGCATTGTGGCTACCCGGCTGCGAGAGGCCGACTGTAAACGCGGATTTGTGCTGGATGGCTTTCCCAGGACAGCCCCCCAGGCAGGATGGCTGGACGCCTTCCTGGAAAAAGAGGTCTTTGACAAATCGGAGAAGTGTCCGCCAGTTGTGATCCAGTTGCTTGTGGATTATACTCAATTGTTGCAACGGCTTGCCGGGCGGCGTTCGTGTCCCACCTGTGGGCGGCTCTATAACATCCATTCTCAGCCACCTCTCGTCGACGAGTTGTGTGATGTGGACGGATCCAAGCTGGTGATCCGCGACGACGATCGCGAAGAAGTTATTTCCGGTCGATTGGCTGCCTACGAGACGCAGACCCGGCGGGTGGCGGATTACTACCGGGCGCAGCGGCGGCTGGTTGCAATCAACGCGGATCGCACGATGGATGAGGTTACGGCGCAGATTTTCGCCGTGATTGACAATCATTTCAAGGACGGATGCGAGTAGCGGAACGGCGAAGCTAAAGTCGGCGAAGTTAGAATCGGCGAAGCTAGAATTAATTATGAGTTTTGGAGAAGACCGGATCATCCGCAAGTCGCCGGAAGAGATCGAAAAGATGAGGCGGAGCGGGAAGATGGTCCGCCAGGTTCTGAACCACTTGAAAGGTGTAGTGGCAGCCGGCGTTACGACCATGGACCTGGAGCAGGCCGCTGAGAAACTGATCGCGGAGCTCGGGGCTGCGCCGGCGTTCAAGGGATATTACGGCTATCCATGTGTGCTGTGCACTTCGATCAATGAAGAGATCGTGCACGGGATCCCATCGGAAAAGCGGACGCTGAAAACGGGCGACATCGTTTCCATCGACTGCGGAGTTGTCCACGACGGGTATTACGGAGACGCTGCCATCACAGTGCCTGTGGGCGATGAGCTGACGGCAGAATTGAAGAAGCTGCTCGAAGTGACCGAGGCTTCGCTGTACAAGGGCATCGAGCAGGTAAAGATTGGGAACACGGTCGGACACGTTGGGTCGGCGATCCAGAAACATGTGGAAGCGAACGGGTTCAGCGTGGTGCGGGATTTTGTTGGACACGGCATCGGGACGAAGCTGCATGAAGCGCCGCAGATTCCGAACTTTGGCAAGAAGGGCCAGGGCGCGGAGTTGACCGAAGGCATGGTCCTGGCGATTGAGCCGATGGTGAACTCGGGACGTCCTGAGGCTAAAGTTTTGAACGACAAGTGGACGGCTGTGACGCTCGACGGCAGTTACAGCGCGCACTTTGAGCATTGCGTGGCGGTAACGCGACAAGGGCCGATGATTTTGACCCAGTGAAAGCTTTCAGCTATCAGCTCTCAGCTTTCAGTCAGAGCGCTGAGATGAAAGTTGAAAGGTGTGACTGAGAGCTGACAGCTGAAGGCTGAGAGCTGCTTTTAAGGAGTCGATGAGCAAAGAAGACGCGATTGAAGTGATGGCAACGGTTGTCGAACCGCTGCCCAATGCTATGTTCAAGGTGGAGCTCGAAAACAAACACCAGGTGCTGGCGCATGTTTCCGGCAAGATGAGGAAGAACTTCATCCGGATATTGCCCGGAGACAAAGTCGCGGTCGAACTTTCTCCGTACGATCTGAATCGCGGGCGGATTGTGTACCGCTACAAATAAAGTTTCTGCAGAGACACGGTTGGTCGCGTCTCTTGGAGCGCCGCAATGATGCGGGTACTACGCAGTTGCAGTTACTGAGAACTGGCAACTGAGAACTGAGAACTGGTTTATGAAGGTAAGAGCATCGGTCAAGAAAATTTGCGATAAGTGCAAGGTCATCCACCGCAAGGGAGTAGTGCGGGTGATCTGCGAGAATTCGAAACATAAACAGCGTCAGGGATAAGTAAGCAAGGTTTTGCAGTTACTGACGGCTGATAGCTGACAGCTGACGGCTAAACAAGAGAGGGATCATGGCTCGTATTGCAGGCGTCGATCTTCCGCGTAACAAGCATGCGAATATCGCGCTCACCTACATCTACGGCATCGGCAATTCACGCGCGGCGCGCATTCTGGACGCGGCGAAAGTGGACCCGATGAAGAAAGTTTCCGACCTCGGCGAAGACGAGGTCAACCGCATCCGCCAGGTCATCGAGGCGGAAGGGTCGGTCGAAGGCGATCTGCGCAAAGACGTTTCGATGAACATCAAGCGGCTCATCGAAATCGGGTCTTATCGCGGATTCCGCCATCGCCGGAACCTGCCGGTTCGTGGGCAGCGCACGCACACTAACGCTCGTACTCGCAAAGGTCCGCGCAAGGGCACGGTTGCGCAGAAGAAGAAGACGGCTAAAGCGTAAGAATCAGGTGTCAGGTCTTAGGTGCCAGGTCTCAGAAAAATCGAGACCTTCCCGAGACCTGAGACCTAAGAACTGAGACCTACTACATGGCAAAACCAGCAGCGGCAGGCGGCGCCCCGGCGGCGCCCGAGAAAAAAGGCAAAAAGAAGACGTTCAAGAAGAAAGAGCGCAAGCACGTCCCGCATGGACTGGTGCATGTGCAAGCCTCTTTCAACAACACCATCGTGACCATCTCTGACATGAGCGGCAATGTGCTGGCTTGGAAGAGTTCAGGCTCGCTCGGTTTTCGCGGGTCCCGCAAAGGGACGCCGTTTGCGGCGCAGCAGGCCGCGTCGAACGCCGCCAGCATGGCGCGCGATCACGGGGTGCGCACGGTGGATGTGCGGGTGAGCGGCCCGGGATCGGGGCGGGAATCGGCAGTGCGTGCGCTGGCCTCGTCGGGAATTGAAGTGCGGTCCATTAAGGATACGACGCCGATTCCGCATAACGGGTGCCGGCCGCCGAAACGGCGCAGAGTGTAGGAACCAGGTATCAGGTCTTAGGTGTCAGGTCTCAGGAAGATCGAGACCTCCCCGAGACTAACGACAGGGCCTGAATTTTTGTCCGGGATGAAGGGTGAAGCCAAACCTGTAAACCGGTCATCTAACTGAGGAGAACAACTTGGCACGTTATACCGATGCAGTGTGTCGTCTTTGTCGCCGGGAGGGCATCAAGCTCTTTCTGAAAGGCACCAAGTGCTTCAGCGACAAATGTCCTATTGAGAAACGCAACTTCGCTCCCGGACAACATGGGAAAGACAAGAAGACCAAGGTTGTAGGCTACGGTCTGCAGTTGCGCGAAAAACAGAAAGCCAAACGCATCTACTTCACCCAGGAAGGCCAGTTCCGGAATTACTTCGAGAACGCAGTCAAATCCAAAGGTGTGACGGGTGCGAAGCTGCTGGAGTCGCTTGAGCGGCGTTTGGATAACGTTGTCTACCGACTGGGCTTCGGCATTTCCCGCCGCCAGGCGCGCCAGTTGGTGCGTCACGGGCACGTGCAGGTGAATGGTAAGAAGGTGAACATTCCTTCGTACGAGGTCACGGTGGGAGAAGAGATTGCGATTCGGGAGAGCAGCCGCAAGGTTCCGATTCTCGAAATCGCGAAGGATTTTGCCAGTCATCAGCCGGCGCCGGTGTGGTTGGAGATCGATCGCGAGAACTACAAGGGGCGCGTGATTGCGCTGCCGAAACGCGAGGACATCCAGTTGCCGGTGAACGAGCAGTTGATAGTCGAGTTGTACAGCAAGTAATTCGATAGTCATTGGTCGCTAGTCGTTGGCAAAAGCGGCGACTCGCGAACGACCAGCGACTAACGACCAACGACTGATTTTTTGGCCTACTATTCGTGCCAGATCAGCCCGCCGTGGCGCCTGATTTGAACCCGGGCCGGTTCAAAGAGCCACGGTGGAGCCACATGGCCGAGAGGAGAAACACATAATGCTTTGGAGAGGTTTTCAAAAACCAAAACGGCTGGCGAGTGACACCAGTTCGCTCACTGACAAATACGGGATGTTCTGGGCGCAGCCATTTGAGCGCGGATTCGGCACCACCATCGGCAATGCGCTGCGGCGCGTGATGCTGAGTTCGATCGAAGGCGCGGCCGTTACCGCGGTGAAGATCGAAGGCGTGCTGCATGAGTTCCAGTCGATCCCGGGAGTGGTCGAGGATGCGACCGACATCATCCTCAACATGAAGCAGGTCCCGTTCAAGCTTGCGGGAGATGGTCCGAAGGCGATTTACCTGCGCGCCGATCAGCCGGGCGTGGTCACGAGCGGCATGATCGAAGCCGATGGCGATGTGGAAGTGCTCGATAAGGAAATTTACATCGCGACAGTGAGCGAGGGTGGCAAGCTCGAAATGGAAATGCGCCTGAAGCGCGGCCGTGGCTACGTTTCAGCGGACAAGAATTTTGAGGACGATCTGGGCATTGGATTTATCCCCATCGATTCCGTGCACACGCCGGTGCGCAAGTGCAACTACACCGTCGAAGCGGCGCGTTTGGGACAGATCACCGATTACGACAAGCTGACGGTGGAGGTCTGGACGAACGGTTCGATCACTCCCGGCGATGCGCTTGGACTGTCGGCGAAGCTGGTGAAGGATCACATGAATATCTTCATCAACTTCGAAGAGGAGATCGAGACCGCGTCGGCGAGCGAAGAGCGCAGGCCGGAGATCAAGAATGAGAACCTCAACCGTTCAGTCGAAGAACTCGAACTTTCGGTGCGAAGCTATAACTGCCTGAAGAACGCCAACATTCAGTCGATCGGCGAACTGGTGCAGAAGACCGAAGCTGAGATGCTGAAGACAAAAAATTTCGGGCGGAAGTCGCTGAACGAGATCAAGGAGATCCTCTCTTCGATGGGTCTGAGCCTGGGTATGAAGATCGACGAGCACGGGAACGCCGTGCCTGGACCGACTTCGAATCAGGTGCTGCCCGCTTCGGCGTACGGTGACAACGATCTGTAAGAACTAAGAATAACGATCTGTGATGGGGTGGACGGGCGAGGGCGCCCGTCGCTACATCAACACAAGAGGGATCCATGCGTCACAAAGTTGCAGGATACAAGTTAGGACGAACCACTTCGCATCGGCGCGCCATGCTGCGCAATATGGTGACGTCAATCATCATGGAAGAACGCATTGAGACGACTGTGATCAAGGCGAAGGCGGTGCGTCCCCAGGTCGAAAAGATGATCACGCTCGGGAAAAAGGGCGATCTGGCGGCGCGGCGGCGAGCAGCGGCCTATCTGATGACGGACGAAGCCGTCCACAAACTTTTCGATACCGTGGCTCCGCGCTTCGGTGACCGACAGGGCGGGTATTTGCGGATCGTCCGCACAGCATGGCGCAAGGGCGACGGCGCCGAAAAGGCATTCATCGAATTGCTGGGTAGCGAGCAAGTGCTGGACGAAAAGCGCCAGAAGCGCGCCGAAGTCCGCGCCAAACGTGCCGAGGAAAACCGCAAGGCAATGGAAGACGCCGATGCCCAGGCCCAGGCGGAGAAGGACAGCGCCGCTGCCGAGGCTGAGGGTAAAGAACAGAAAGAGTAGTTCATCGCGGTCTCAGAATTTTCGACAGAATACTTCAAAATGCAAAAGGGGAGCCGTATTCGGCTCCCCTTTTTTACATTCCCGGAAACTTCATTCCTGCCATTCTCCGCGCGAAGCTGGGTTTGCCCATCTGCTTGAACATTTTTTTCATCTGAGCGTACTGACGGAGCAGGTTGTTGACTTCCTGCACGCTGGTTCCGGAGCCGCGGGCAATGCGTTTGCGGCGGCTGCCGTTGATGGCTTCGTGATGGTTGCGCTCGTATCCGGTCATGGAATTAATGATGGCCTCGACGCGGTTGATTTGCTTTTCGTCAACCTTGTCGGCGGCTTTCTGCAGGCCGGAAAACGCGCCGACACTGGGCAGCATGCCCATGAGACTTTGCAGCGATCCCATTTTGCGAACCTGCCGCAACTGGTCGCGAAAATCTTCGAGCGAAAAGCCATCGCCGGTGAGGGCTTTGGTGGCAAGGTCCTGAGCTTTTTTCTTGTCGATTTGCGACTCGGCTTTTTCGATGAGCGAGAGGATGTCGCCCATGCCGAGAATGCGCGAGACGATGCGGTCGGGGTGGAATGGTTCGAGCGCGTCGTACTTTTCGCCGACACCGATGAACTTGATAGGCTGGCCCGTAACCTGGCGGATGGAGAGGGCCGCGCCGCCGCGCGCGTCGCCGTCCATTTTGGTGAGGATGACGCCGGTGAGCGTGAGTTTCTTGTGGAATTCGTCGGCTGATTTGACGGCGTCCTGTCCGGTCATCGCGTCGGCAACAAATAAAATTTCCTGCGGATTGAGCAGGCGCTTGAGCGACTGCATCTCGTTCATGAGTTGGTCGTCGATGTGGAGACGGCCGGCGGTGTCGACGATGAGCACGTCGCAGCCAGTGTTGATCGCTTCGCGCCGCGCTTCTTTGGCGAGACGCTCGACGGTTGCGGTATTCGCGTCGACGCCCGCTTCAGCAACCGCGCCTTCGTAGAGGTTGGCCTTGATCGCCGCTGCGACGACTTTGAGTTGTTCGCGCGCGGCGGGACGGTAGACATCCACCGAGACGAGCAGAGGGCGGTGTCCGCCATTCTTCAGCCAGTTGGCGAGCTTGCCGGAGGTCGTGGTTTTACCCGAACCCTGCAGCCCGGCCATGAGCACAACGGTCGGCGGTTGCGAAGCGAACTTCAGCTTGGCCGTGTCTTTGCCGAGAGTTTCGACCAGTTCGTCACGGACAATCTTGATGACCTGCTCGCCGGGCGAGAGCGCGGTTAGCACGTCCTGGCCGATGGCCTTCGCCTGGATGCGGTCGATGAGGTCTTTGACGACTTTGAAGTTGACGTCGGCCTCAAGCAGCGCCAGGCGGATTTGTTTCATCGCCTCGGCGATGTTCTCTTCGGTGAGAACGGCTTGTCCTCGGAGAGACTTAAACGCGCGCTGGAGCTTTTCCTGGAGATTTTCGAACATGCGAGGCCAGCACTATTTTAGCAGGCGAGAAGACGGCACAGGCTGGGAGCTCTCAGCCGTTAGCCGTCGACCATCAGGTTCGAACCCGCTACTTCGTAAACACTTCGATTGCGGCGATGACCGTATTGCAGTGAATCGTCACCGTGTCCTCGACATTCCGTGCGTAGCCGCCGGCGAGGGTGACCATCACGGGGATGCCGCGAGCTTTGGCGGCGCGGAAGACGAGTTCGTCACGCTTCTTCAATCCGTCAATAGTGAGCGACAGGCCGCCGAGCTGGTCTTCGCGATAGGGATCGGCTCCGGCGATGTAGCAGAGTAACTCCGGATCAAACTGGCGAAGGCCGGAGCTGAGCGCGTTGTCAAGCCATGCGAGATAGTCGTCATCGCCGATTTCGTCGGGGAGATCGATGTCGATCGAAGAGGGAGGTTTCCACGCCGGGTAGTTATTTTCCTGGTGAAGCGAGATGGTGAAGACGTCTCCGGTGTTGCGGCCGTGCGTCTGTGTCTTAGCCGCGGTTGTAGCTGGGTTCGCTGGATTCAGCGTGGAGGCGGGCACGGACGGCAGCGGCTCGCGGGCTGTCTGTGTGCCGGCAAAGATCGCGGCAGTGCCATTGCCCTGATGCACGTCGCAATCCACGGTCATTGCATACCGAATCTTGCCGTCACGCTGCATGCGGCGGATGGCGATGGCCACGTCGTGGATCATGCAGAAGCCCTCGCCGTGACCCGGGAACGCATGATGAAATCCTCCGCCGATACTGATCGCTATTCCGTTGCTGAACGCATAATCGGCGGCCAGGATGGAGCCGCCCGCAGCCAGCCAAAAGGCCTTGACCAACGCGATAGAAAAAGGGACTTCGAGTTCCATCTGCTCGCGTTGGCTGAGCGTGCCAGTCTTCAATTTCTCGACGTACTGCAGAGTGTGCACGAGCAGGACATCCGCATCGGTCGCCGGATGAGGAGTGACAAAATCGGAAGGCCCGGCAATTCTGGACGCGAGCAGCCGGTCATGAATACGCTTGTATTTTTCCGCAGGGAAAACATGGGAGCCGATGGGCAGGTAATAGTCGTCGCTGTAGACAAGCTTGAAGGGGAGCATTCGGCACTCAGCATTCAGCAATCAGCGTTCAGCACTCAGTTTGGCAAGCACTGAAGACTCCATATGATACGCGCTTGCCCAGAATCTTCACCACAGAGAGCACAGGGAACACAAGGGGCAAACACGCATTTGGGAATCGACGTGTGTTGCGGATTGAAGAAGAAGTCGCCCGTATTCCTGTGGGACCTCTGTGGTGAAGAACTCCCTAACTGTTAAACTTGGTCCGATTGCCTCCCAAAAAGAAATCGCTGCCGCAAGTGAGTGCTGCGCCTGTGCCTGGGCGTGGTCTTGCTCTTGGTAAGGGCCGGATCTTCCTGATCGATACGATGTCGTTCATTTTTCGCGCCTATCACGCGATGGCGCGGCAGCGGCCTATGTCCACGAAGACGGGGGTTCCGACGGCGGCGACCTATGTTTTCGTGAACATGCTGCGGAAGCTGCGGGACGATTTCTCGCCCGAGTACTTGGCGGCAGTGTTTGACGTGGGCACGCCGACGATCCGGAATCAGCAGGCGGAAGCGATCACGACGATCCGCAAGTTCGATATCAAGACGCAGACGTTCAAAGAATCGCAATATGGCGGCTATAAGGCGAACCGGGCGGAGATGCCGGGGGACCTGGTGCAGCAGATTCCGTACATTCGGCGGGCACTGGAGGGGTATCGAATCCCAATTTTGCAGCTGGAAGGTTACGAAGCCGACGATGTGATCGGAACTCTGGCACGGAAGGCGGCGGCGGAATCGTATCCGGTGTTTGTGGTGTCGAGCGATAAAGACATGTTGCAGTTAGTCAACGACAAGGTGTGTGTGCTGAATCCGCCGAAGGATAACCTGATTTGCGATGCGGCGAAGGTGGAGGAAATCCTTGGAGTGCCACCATCAAGAGTGGTGGACGTGATGGCGCTGCGCGGCGATTCGGTGGATAACATTCCGGGGGCACCGGGGATCGGAGACAAAGGGTCGGTGGACCTTATTCAGCGCTTCGGAAGCGTGGAGCAGGCGCTGGAACATGCGGCGGAGGTGGAGAAGAAGTCGTATCGGGAATCCCTGCAGAACAATCGCGACAACATCCTCTACAGCAAGCAGTTGGTGACGATTGATACTGATGTGGCGGTTGAGTTGGATGTTGCAGCGATGAAAGCCGGCGACCCGGACGTTGAATCGCTGCGCGCGCTCTTTGCCGCGCTCGAATTTACTTCGTTGCTGAAAGAGCTACTTCCCGTGGTCGAAATGAAAGACGGAGACTACCGGGAAATCAACTCGAAGATTGAATTCGAGGAGTATTTGAAGGGCTTGAGCCGGAACGCGACGCTCGCATTGGCAATCCCGACAGAGGATACTGAGAGCATTCTTACCGAGAGTGCTGCAGAAGAAGACGAGCCTCAGCCCGCGCAGTCGGGGTTTCTGGCTTTGCAGCCCGCGGATGCGGAAGATCAAAGTGAGGATCAAAGTGCCGGAGTTATAGAGCGTATTGCTGTTTCGAATGCGCCGGGTGCTGGGGTGGTGGTCACACTGGAAGACAAGCCGCTCACCGATCGAGTCAAAAGTATGCTCGAAGATGCCGCGGTGCCGAAGACGGTTCACGATCTCAAGTCTGCGCTCCACCATTTCGGCGAGCGGGGTATTACACTGGCTGGAGTAAAGCACGATCCGATGCTGTATTCCTACCTGCTCGATCCGACCTACTCGTCGCATTCGTTGCCGGAAGTTGCGCTGCGGAGATTGAATCTGAAGCTGAGCGGCAGTCTGGCGGAAGCGGCGGATGTAACAGGCAGGCTGGCGAGCGCGCTCCGCGAAGAAGTCGACGACTTGGGACTGACCTCGGTGTACGAGGAGATCGATGCTCCGCTCGTGCCAGTGTTGGCGCGCATGGAAGACGCGGGAGTGAAGATTGATCCGGCGGTGCTGGGCGAGATGTCGGTGAAATTGCTGCGCGAAGCAGACGCCAAGGCTCGGGACATTTATGAGCGTTGCGGCACGGAGTTCAACATCAATTCGCCGAAGCAACTGGGCGATGTGCTGTTCAACAAGCTGGCCTTGCCGATGCCCGTGAAATACGGGAGAGGGAGAAAGATTTCGACGGCGGTGGATGTATTGGAAGGCTTGGCTGCAGATCACGAAGTTCCACGGCTGGTTCTGGAGTACCGGCAACTGACGAAGTTGAAGTCCACCTATGTGGATGCATTACCTGCACTCATTCGCAGCCAGAGCGGCCGCGTGCATACGACTTTCGGGCAGACTGGGACGGCGACGGGCAGACTGTCTTCGACGAATCCGAACCTGCAGAATATTCCGATTCGCACGGAACTTGGGCGAGAGATTCGAGCGGCGTTTATCGCCGAGCCGGGGCACGTCCTGATGGCGGCGGATTATTCGCAGATCGAATTGCGGCTGCTGGCACATCTTTCGAAAGACAAGCTACTGGTCGAGGCGTTTCGGCGCGGGGATGACATTCACACGCTGACCGCGTCACAGGTGTTTGGCGTGCCGCCGCTGATGGTTACACCGGATCACCGGCGACAGGCGAAGGTAGTGAACTTCGGGATTGTCTACGGCTTGTCGGCGTTTGGACTTTCGCAGAATTTGGGTATTGAGCCGAGCGAGGCGAGAAAATTCATTGATGCGTATTTTGAGAAGTATGCGGGCGTGAGGGCGTTCATTGATGCAACGCTCGAGCAGACGCGGCGCGATCAGAGAGTAAAGACGTTATTTGGGCGCATTCGACCGATTCCCGACATTAACAGCAAGAACGCCACCCAGCGCGGGTTTGCGGAGCGCACGGCAGTGAACACTCCGCTGCAGGGAACGGCCGCAGATCTGATCAAGCTGGCGATGATCCGGATTGATGAGGAAATCCGCAAGCGCGGACTGAAGTCGCGGATGACTCTGCAGGTGCACGATGAACTTGTGTTCGAAGTGCCGGAGAGCGAATTGGACGCCATGAAGCCGCTGGTGCGCGAGCACATGCAGAACGCGTATTCGCTTGAGGTTCCGCTGCTGGTGGAAATCGGAGTAGGCCCAAACTGGCGAGACATGGAGTAAGAGAACACTTCGAGGAATGAAGCCCCGGGAACACTATTCCGGCGTTTCCCTTCAGCGTTTCCGATATACTTGGAGGAACGATCCTCGTAAGCGCCATCTTCGTTGTTGATTCAAGTCGGTTGATTCCAGCCGGTTGATTCCAGCCACATGACAGAATTTTCGACCTAGGACTTTCGATCCCGCGGAGGCAATCTGATGAGTGCAGCTCGCTCGCCGGTGTTAGAAGAAACGCGAGAACGCGGTTTCCCTCGGCATCGCAGTAACGTTCCCCTGGACTTAATCGCATTGCGATCCGGGGTCCCCGAAAACTTACCAGGGCGCTGCACCGACATCTGCGAAGCCGGTGTGGGCGCGGTGGTGGCCGGAGAATTGGCCGCGGGCGAACAGGTGGCGGTCGAGCTGCGGCTTCCGAATGTTGCCGTACCGGTCCGGGCGCGCGCGCTGGTGCGTTATCAGTCACGCCTCCGTTGCGGGTTTGAGTTTGTGGGGCTGTCGGTGGAGCAGCGGGAGATGATCCGCTATTGGATTTACCGCTCCGCTTCACAGCCGGTCGAGTTCAGAGATTTCGAAAAAGAAGATAACGGCGAACCTGGAACGGCGGAAGCGCCGGTGGCCATTGCGGAACTGCCCGCTAAGACAAAGCGTAGAATTCGCATTGGACGTGGCGGACTTTATGCGCTGTTCGTTTGCATGCTGGCGCTGGGCGGCCTGGGATGGTGGCAGTGGCAGAGGTCCTGGAACGAACTGGAAGCGCGCGCGACGGTTGCGGAGTCGGGACTGCGGGTCTCTCCCGAAACCATGCAGAAGCGGATTGTAACGAAGGTGGAGCCGGGTTATCCGGAAGCTGCGCGGAATGAGGGCTTGCAAGGATTGGTGGTGCTGGATGCGGTGATTGCGCCGGATGGGGGCGTGAAACGCTTGCGGCCTGTGTCCGGACCTAATCTGCTGGCGCAGTCGGCGACGGAGGCCGTGAAGTCCTGGAAATTTGAGCCGTACCTATCCGGCGGCAAGCCGGTTGAGGTTGAAACCACGATTGCGGTCGAGTTCCGGCTGGATTGACGCGGCGCTACTCGAATTTTTCAGCCTGCTCGAAGAGCGCGCCCCGCTGGTCTTTTGCAGAGATGATCGCGGAGACGACCGGTTCGCCGTCGAGTTGCCAGTCGATGTTCAACGCAGGATCATTCCACGCCACGGTGCGCTCGTGCTCGGGCGCATAAAAGTCCGTGGTCTTATACAGGACATGGGCGGTCTGGGATACGACTCGGAAGCCGTGAGCAAATCCGCGCGGAATCCATAACATATGTTTATTCTCGCCGGAAAGTTTGAAGGATTCCCATTTGCCGAAGGTGGGAGAGGCGCGGCGCAGGTCGAGCGCCACATCAAGAATTTCGCCGGTGATGGCGCGCACGAGTTTTCCCTGGGGCTGGCGAATCTGGTAGTGCAAGCCGCGGATGACATTTTTTTCGGAATAGGAATGATTGTCCTGTACGAATGGTTCCGGTATGCCGAACTCGGCAAACGCCCGCTGATTGTAGCTTTCCAGAAAGAAGCCGCGGTCGTCGCCGAACACACGCGGCTCGATGATGAGAAGTCCGGGAAGGCTCGTGGCGATTTTTTTCATCGGCGGATTTTAATAGGACAATCTCAATCGGAAGATCATGGAACCTGGTCCACAAATCAGAAAACTCGTTCCTGCAGTAATTGCAGTAGGTAGGCGCCATATCCATTGTTGCGCATCGGCTGCGCCAGCGCTTCCAGTTGCGCGGCGGTGATGTAGCCGGAGCGATAGGCGATTTCCTCGGGGCAGGCGACCATGAGGCCCTGGCGCTTCTCCAGAGTCTGAATGAATAACGAGGCTTCCATTAAGGCTTCGTGCGTGCCCGTGTCGAGCCAGGCCATGCCTCGGCCCATCACGCAGACGGTAAGTTCATTGCGCTCGAGATACACGCGATTGACGTCGGTGATTTCGAGTTCGCCGCGCTCAGAGGGTTTGAGGTCTGCGGCAATTTCGACGACCTGACGATCATAAAAATAAAGCCCGGTGACGGCGTAACGGGATTTTGGCTGCTTCGGTTTCTCTTCAATGCTGAGCGCCTTTGGCGTCTTTCCGTGCGGATCGAACTCGACGACTCCGTAGCGCTCCGGGTCGTTAACGGGGTAAGCAAAAATGCGGGCACCTTTGGGCTGAAGGGCAGCTTCGCGCAATTCCTTGACGAGGTCGTGTCCGTAGAAAATATTGTCGCCGAGCACCAGCGCGCAACCGCTGGAGCCGATGAAATCCTTGCCGATCAGAAATGCCTGGGCAATCCCTTCGGGCTTCGGTTGCGGCGCGTACCGGAAATGGACGCCGTACCGGGAGCCATCGCCGAGCAAGTGCTGAAAGCGGGACAGATCCTCAGGGGTGGAGATGAGCAGAATTTCGCGGATGCCGGCCAGCATCAGCGTGGAGAGGGGGTAATACACCATGGGTTTGTCGTAGACCGGCAGAAGGCTCTTCGGAAGTACGTGGGTGACCGGATAGAGTCGCGTGCCTGATCCGCCCGCGAGAATGATGCCTTTGTAATTCGGTGGCGCGTTCTTCGTCATGTGTTTTTCGTTATGTCGCGTTTCGAGTCTCAGCGTTTCGTCTCGGCTTTCCGTGTCAGCTTTCCGTCTCAATGCTCGGTGGCGTAATGTTTCGCCATCCATTGACGATAGCTGCCGCTAGTGACCTCACGGACCCAGTCTTCGTGTTCAAGATACCAGCGGACGGTCTTGCGGATGCCGGTCTCAAATGTCTCCAGCGGATGCCAGTTCAGTTCACGCTCGATTTTGCGCGTGTCCATCGCATAGCGTTTGTCGTGGCCGGGGCGGTCTTTGACGAACGAGACGAGTTTGCTGTGCGGAACGGCGGGGTCGCTCGGGCGCAGCTCGTCCAGCAAATCGCAAATGGCTCCGACAATCTCGAGGTTCCTTCTTTCGCTTCGACCACCGATGTTGTAGGTTTCTCCGACGCGGCCGTGGGAGAGCACCGTGCGAATGGCGCGGCAGTGATCCTCGACGTAGAGCCAGTCGCGAACGTTTTCGCCGTCACCATACACCGGAAGCGGCTCGCCGGCGCACGCGTTCAGGATCATGAGCGGGATCAGTTTTTCCGGAAACTGGTGGGGCCCGTAATTATTGGAGCAGTTGGTGGTCAGAACAGGAAGATTGTAAGTGTGGTGATAGGCACGGACCAGATGATCGGAAGCCGCCTTGGACGCGGAGTACGGGCTGTTGGGATTGTAGGGAGTGGTCTCGCTGAAGGCCGGGTCGTTGGGACCGAGCGATCCGTAGACTTCGTCGGTGGAAACGTGCAGGAAACGGAATAAGGCGCGATCAACTTCCGAAAGTGCTAACCAGTAGGCGCGCGCTTCCTCGAGCAAACTGAATGTGCCGTTGACGTTGGTGCGGACGAAATCATCGGGGCCATGGATGGAGCGGTCGACGTGGCTTTCGGCGGCGAAGTGAACGATGGCACGCGGTTGTTCGCGCCGCAGCAAGTTGCGAAAAAACTCGCGATCGACGATGTCGCCCTGTTCGAAGCGATAGCGCGCGTGAGCCTCGACAGCACGCAGGTTATTGAGATTGCCCGCGTATGTCAGCTTGTCGAGATTCACGATGCGCGCCGGTTCAGAGGCAATCCATTGGAGAATGAAGTTCGAGCCGATGAAGCCCGCGCCGCCGGTGACGAGGATGAGGTCTTCCATGCTAGATATGCCGCATCGTATAAGGGACCCGGCATTCCGATTCTAATCATAATCACAGCCGGACGCGAAGTCGTGTCCGGCTTCGCTGGCTGGCGTCCAGATCAGGCGAGTGCGGTCGAGCTGGAGTAGACCACCAGGCTCGGTTCAGAGACGCTACCGCACGGCAGAAGTGCGGATCTGGATCTGCTCACCCGGCGCATGCTCACTCGGGCTCCAGCCCAGTACGTTGTAATAGGCTTTTTCGATAGAGCGGGCGATTTCGGGCCAGAGATACTGACCCTGAATCCGCTGGCGTTCACGGGCTGCGGACTGGCGGCGAAGTTCGGGATTGTGGACGAGCAAGTCGAGCATGCGCTCAAGATCTGCCTGGTCGCTGCGGCGGAAGGTGAAGCCGGCACCATCGACCACTTCATTATTCTCCGGAATATCGCTGGTCAGCACGCAGACACCGGCCGCCATGGCATCGAGAAGAGCCAAAGACAGGCCCTCAAGTTCAGACGGAAGCACGAAAAGAGCGGCATTGGAGAGAAGCTCTTCGAGATCGCTTCCGGAGACCCATGGAAGGAAACGGATCTTGTCGGATTCATGGTGGCGCAAGCTCTTGACGTAGGAATCGGAGTGACTCGATCCTCCGGCGAGTACCAGTTTCATACTGGTGTGGACGTTTTCGAAGGCATCGATCAGGAGGTGACAGTTTTTTTCCGGCGAAAATCTGCCTAAGAAAAGGACGTAATTGTCGGCGAGGAGATCCCACTCAATCAGTTTCCGGGGGAGGCGCCGGGGCGCTACCGTGGCTCCGTTCGGGACGTAGATGGTATCGCGCTTGTATTGCTGGCGGTAGTGCTGCTGCAGGGTGCGCGAGACCACCATGGTGGCATCGGGCGAGGAAACCGCAGCCGCCTCTCCCCAGCGCAGTATGCGCGACGCGATCCGGCCCCACTTGCCGCGCTGCCAGTCGAGACCCTGCACGGTGACGACGGTCTTCTTACCCGCAAGTCGCGGAAGAAAAGAAAACAACGCAGGTCCGAGGCAGTGGTAATGGACAACATCGTAATCGGACGTCATGGCATGCGCTGTGCTCAACAGAGTGTGGACGACAGTTTCCAGATGCTTGGAGCGGATGGTCGGTAAGCGCCGCACGCGCATGCCGTTGTGCCGGTCCATGGGAGGTGTGAAATAGCTGCGGCAATATACTGTGACTTCGTGCCCCAGGCGGGCCAGTTCGTGGCCAGCTTGCTCGTAGTAAGATTCGATGCCGCTGTACTTCGAGACGACGCCGCGGCCCCCGATGAAGGCGACACGAACGCTGCGGCGTGGGCGGGGCTGCTCCGCGGCGGCGTAGAAGGACAGACCCTTCTTTGCGGATGTGAGCCGGTCGTAGAGTTCGAGCAGCTTCTCCATATGTTGATCGGGGTCGTGGTTTGCTTTCACGCGACTGCGGGCTGCGGCGCCCATCTTGTCGATTAGATCGGGACGGTCAAACAGAAATCCGATGGAATGAGCTAGCTGCTCGCGGTCCCCATCGGAATAGAGGAGGCCGGTGACGCCGTGTTGGACAAGTTCCCGGCGCGAGCCCAGATCGGAGGCGATAACGGGTCGTCCCCAGGCATAGGATTCCAGAATAGATTTGCCCAAGGTCTCGTAGGCGTGGGACGGAAACACGGAGAAGCTACAACCGGCGATCAGTTGTTGGAGATTCTCGCCATGGACCACGCCTTCGAACACCACATTGTTCAAGTTCAATTCTCGTGCCAGAGCTTCGAGGCGAGGACGTTCGGGACCGTCTCCTGCGATGATCAGTGGCGTGTGTGGCAGGCGCACCATGGCACGCAAGAGTTCATAGACGCCCTTCTCCGGAGAGAGGCGGCCGAAGTAGAGGATGTATCCTTCATCGGCGGCGAGGTGTTCATCGTCGGGCAAGGCTTGAAAGTGTGGCAGAACTTCGATGCGTTGCGCGGGGAATCCGCTGGCGATCAACTTGTTGCGCACGAATTCGCTGGGAGCCAGAAACATGTCCACGCAGCGTTCGTAAGTTCGCAGCCATTTGTGCAGGTATGCTTCGGCGGCAAGAACCACGGCGCTTGAGCGCGGGCCGGCATAGCAACCCTTAGTGGCGGCGTGGTGGAAAGCGCCGTGACTGCAGAGTTCGCAAGGACTCCCATTGGCGACAAAATTGTAGGTGGGGCACAAAATCTTGAAGTCGTTCAGGTGGTAGAGCACGGGGGTCCCCTGGCGCTTCAGTTCCCAAAGGATCGAGGGCGATAAGTGGTGGTAGATTCCGCGAACGTGGGCCAGATCGGGTGAAAAATCGGCCAGGCACTTGCGCATAGCGCGCCGGGCCGAAGGTGAATAGAGGGCGTGTGCCGCCATTTTAACCTTCTTCAGGAACCCGGCCTTCGGATCCTTGAAGTCAATATGCGGAATGCGATAACTACGGCCCGCAAAAGCCGGAGTACGGCCGTGGTCCATGCTGAAAAGAGCGGTCTCCTGACCGCGCTTATCCATCTGGCGGATGAGGTCGAAGAGGTACGCTTCAGTTCCGCTAAACGGATAGTCGAATTTGTTGCAATACAGGATGCGCATGATCAACCTCCGATTGGGAAATGCGGGCCAGGAATTGCTCCGCAAAGGTACGTAGATTTCGCTGGCGATTATAGGAAGCGGCGATGCTGGCCGCGGCCGCGTGTTGGATTCCAGCCAGGGAAGCTTTGTGGGCCTGAATCCAACTGACGGCGCTGACGAAGTCGGGCAAGGAGCCTGGCTGGTACAGAAATCCAGTGCGCTGGTGCTCGACCAGTTCGGGAATTCCGGTGATCGCTGGCGCCAGCACCAGTTTTTCGTGAGCCATGGCCTCCATCAGCACGACCGGGATGCCTTCGCTCTTGCTGGTCATGACGACCAGGTCGGCGTAGCGGTAGTAGCCGGGAAGGTCGGCGCGAGGCACTTGACCGATCAGGTAAATACGCCCTTGGAGCCCTGACGCCATAATCTGGCGTTCGAGAGCCGGGCGCTCTGGCCCTTCGCCGACGATCCAGCAGAGGAAGTCGAGGCCTTGATCGCGAAGCGCCGCGCAAGCCTCGATGAGGAAGCGATAATCCTTCACCTCATGCAGGCGTCCGACGGAGAGCAGACAGAACCGCCGGTGGTCCGCTTCGGCGGGGGGCGCGGGTGTGGGCCAGGAAAGCACGCGATCAACCCCCAGACGTTGCACGATAATTTTCTCCGAGGGCGTGGAAGGATAGTTGCGGAGAATGTGCTGGCGGTTGAAATCCGAGACGGTTACACAGAATTGGCAAGCACGCAGCTTGGCTGAGAGCAGATCCGCGCGCTGCAGCAGATCGGAGCCGTGCAGGGTGAAACTGAAACCGATTCCTAGCAGACGGGCGGCGGCTAAGGCCATCCATGAAGCGAAGTATCCGTGATGGGCGTGGATGTGTTCGACATTAAGTGGCGCCAGTTGGTCTGCCAGTGCGGCACCCATTACGGTGTGGCCCAGCGTACGAATGCGGCGGGTCGGGGACGGTCCGCTCTCCCACAGCATTGGCCGCACCAGTTGCCAGAGGCTGCGGGGATCGGAGGCGAGACGGCGCACTGCCCGTACAAGCTCATCGTCGGAGAGCGGCTGAAAAAACCGCGTCTCTTTCCAGAAAGCGCGTTCCGCCAGGCTGAGGTCATTCGGCGAGACGCGTTTGCCGCTGCAGCAGATCACTTCCGCCCCGCGACGGCGCAGTTCTACGATTTCATCGATCACGTAAGGTTCGAGCGGCGAAGGAAACTCGTTGGCGATGTAGGCGACGGTAGTCATGCTACGGACTCCTCGGACGCGCAGAGCATGCCGGCAACGGTGAACATGAGTCCAATGACAAACTGGTATGCCATGTCGACGAAGAAGGCGTTGAATAGATAAACGCTGAGCAAGATAGGCCAGACCTTGCGCAGGGAGGCGACGGTGCCGGACTCACCAGGCGGACCATGCCCCGACAAGCGGAAGAGGTTGAAGAAAAGGATGCCGTACAGAGCCAATCCCGGCACACCGAACTCCACCAGCAATGCGAGGTAGGTGTTATGCACGTAGAAGGTGCGGAGGTGGAAGCCGTCCATGCGGCGGGCAAGCTCGGCGTACATACCACCGGCAGCCCACCCTGTGAATGGCCGTTCCTGGAACATTGCCCAGCCGGCGTCGTACACGGACAGACGTGCGTCCACCGGACCACGTTCCCCGGTTCGGTCCCAAAGAGCAGTCTTCAACGAATTGTTGCCGAGTCCGATTGCTAGGCCGATCAGTAGACCCGCAACCGCCAGCAAGGTGCACACCACTTGCAGCCGGCGTTCGACCAGGCGGAATCCGAGAACGATGGCGGAGACGGCGAACGAGACCCAAACTGCGCGCGTCATGGTCGCGAGCACGGCCAGGGGCAGAACCAGCCACAGCAACCTGACAAGGGTTTTGCGCTCTTGCGGGAGCGCGACAACGAGAATCCCAAGGATGTTCAACGAAACGCCGTTGGCCACCGCCTGGAGAAATGGGCCGCGAGCGCGATCCGCGTGAAAACCAAGATTCTGGTCAAGAATGAAACGTGGAAAAATGAGCGAGTGGGCATTCGCGAGGAAAGCGATGGCAATGAATACGAGGTAGGCGAGCGCAAAGATGGCGAAGACTTCGAAGTGTCTTCGTTGCGATGCACCTCGGAAGGCCAGCACAGCAAGATGAAACAGCGCAAACGGGACGATGAACTTGCTGGCGATGATGCTCCAGGCTTGCGCGTCAAACGGCTCCCGAAGCGCGCGGAACACGGCCAGCGCCGTGAGACCGAGCATGGGCAAACTGAGCGCGGCAACGAATGGGATCTTGTCGCGGAGCGCCATCGTCCGCAGAGCGACGAAGAAGACCAGGATGCCGAACGCGATTCGGTCGGCGTAAAAAGAAAAGAGGTCTGGCGGCCGAAACAGGAAAACGGTCATCGCGGCTACATAAAGGATGGAGGGAAAAGCCAATCCCAGATGAAGAGGGCGAAGCAGCAGGCCAGCAATGTGCCAAAGCGGGTTGTCATCGCCGTCCCCGGTTAAATCCAGGGCGCGACTGGTTGTGGTTAATGTGCCCATGGCGCTTCAGGCTCCTTCCGGCGCGAAGAGCACGCGAAATGTGCTGGCGAGGATGCGCAGGTCCAGACGCAGACTCCAGTTCTCGATGTAGGTCAGATCGAGGTGCATGTTGAGTTCGAACGACGGGCAGCCGCGCGCCGTAATCTGCCAGAGACCCGTGATGCCGGGTTTTACGTCAAGGCGCCGGAACTGGTGGAGTTCGTAGTGGTTGACCTCGTCGATTGGATGAGGCCGCGGTCCAACCAGACTCATCTCCCCACGCAGCACGTTCCAGAGCTGGGGCAGTTCGTCGAGGCTGTAGCGGCGGATAATCCGGCCGATGCGGGTGATTCTGGGATCGTCGTCGATCTTGAAGATCGGGCCTTCTCGCTGGTTGCGGGCGCGCAAGTCTTCCTTGAGGTGTGCGGCGTCGGTCACCATGGAGCGAAACTTGTAGCAGCGGAAGCGGCGGCCTTTCGCGCCCGTGCGTTCCGCGGAGTAAACGACCGGACCAGGCGAGTCCAGACGGATCAGCAGCGCCACAATCGCCATTAGGGGGCTAACCAACACGAGACCAACCATCGCGCCAGCGACATCCAACAAACGCTTCAGGAACAAAGAGGCACTAGGAGATGGTTCGCGGTGAAGAGTGAAAACCGGAACCTCTCCGATGCGATCGATCCCCGATTCTGGCCACGGACCCGGGGGCAGGTCGGGTACGGCGCGAATATCCAGGTGGTTGCGGAATGCGGCCTCGGCAGCCTCGCGCGCCTGGGCGGGCTGACCGGGAAGAGCAAGGATGACTTCATCAATGAATTCGGCGCGAGCGAGCCAGTCCAGGTCCGCGATTCGGCCCAATACTGCGGGGGAAAGAGGCAGGTCGTCATCCACGAAGCCACAGACGGTTGCGCGATGGAGAGGATCGTTGCGAAGTGCCCGGGCAATGGAGCGAGCGACCGGGCCCGCGCCAATGATGAGGATCTTCCGCGATTCTGTGTCGCGGCGCCGCCGGTTCCAGACAACCTGCCGCAACCGGCGCAACAGGGCGAGCCCGGCCAGGCTGCTGGCAAATATTCTGACGGCGGCGAGAGGGCGCATTCCGTCCCACGCAGCGATGAACACGAGACCGATCGCGAATAGGGTTGACCTCGCTAGTGCGGGGACGATTCCGGCGGGAGATGGATCTCCGGCGCGTTGGTAGAGCCCCTCGGAGAAGCCGAAGAGTGTTACCAGGACAACAAAAATCGGCAGATAAGCCCATGGGAGGCCCCAGGCGGGAGAGAACAGCGATAACGTGCCGCACACCACCACGAGAATCATCAGATCCGCTGCCACCAGTTGACAAAGCGTGAATCGATCCACGGTAGCTTGCGGGAGTAGCTGAGTCAGCGTGCGCGCCTGTGTGCGTCTCGTGGTGGTTTCGGGTTGTGTGGTCACGGGGCTCTGCCCCGTCCCGGCGGGGCGAAGCCCCGCCACCACACAATCATCTGGTGTGGCCGGAGCCCCGGGCGGTGGTATTGCGGCCGTCCCCAGAATCATGCGGGCATACTGCGAGGGAGAAATTTTAGGTCCGATGTCCCATAGTCGATTTGTGGTCAATTCACGCATAAAATTCACAGACTCCGATACAGACCTCGCGGCACAGGGAAACGACGCTCGGCAAGGACGGTCCCAAGCAGAGGAACTTGCGCCTTGCTCAGCTGGTCCTTGATTTGAGCGGCGACGAGGCGTCTTGTTTTGTTGGCAGCCAGCACGAGCACCAGGCCATCGCAGGTCTGGCCAATGCTTGCCATGCGCCAGGAGACCGGCGCACACCAGAGAATCGAGAAATCGAACTCCGTCGTAAGTTCGCGGAGCCGCGATAAATTCTGGTCGGTGATCCGCTGCCCGCATTCTTCCGGCAGCCAACTCTGGCGTGGAACCATCCAGAGACGTGGCGCGATCGGCCAAGTGGCTTCAGCAGGGTCGGGCGACGGAATCTTCAGCTTGAGCTTGGTTTCGAGGGGGACCGAGTCCGGGTAGGCGTCGATCAGCCCGATGTCGTACTTGCTTTCTTCAGCCAGAGCTCCGGCGACTTCGAGGCACAGCTTCGCAGTCTCCGTAGATGCTTCGACTGTGGCAAATCCGACGTGCCGCACCGGTTTTGATTCATGGCGGAAGAAAAGTTGCTGAACCAGCGCATGGATCTGATCATCGCGAACCGAAGCTATCAGAGATACTCCTTTGCGCTCGGCTTGCTCGCGAGTCGGAGCAACGCGCTGCTTCTCAGCGGCGTCTGGTCTTTCGGTAAAAAGCTCATCCCGAGCGTTCACTGGCCCACCGCATTGCGCCGACCGACCCGAGAACTAAACGAATGGATAACCGCAACCTTAGGCGCCGGCAGCCAGGCCAGCACCGGGACCTCCAGCAGGCCGTGAGCTTCGTCCGGCGTGCGAATCGTTGGGTCAAAATACTCTGTAGTAAAAGCGGCGCCGACGCTGAATCCCATGGCTAGTCCGAAAGCGAGCAGGAGATAAAGGAACACGGAGTGCACGGGCAGAGCCGCGGCTACGGGCGGTTCAACAATGGCCACGTTGAGGATGCGACGCTCGTCGAGCGCGTCGCCGATACGCGCCTCCTCGCGCTTGTGAAGGTAAAGCAGGTAGTTGTTTTCTTCGGCCTTGGCGGTGCGCATCAGATCCTGCTGGTCCACGGAAGCGGATTGCATCTGCTGGGCCAACGTGTGCAAGGACGCGACCTGGGCGGAAGCGTCGGATTGCCGCGCCTGCAGGCCGTCCCGCTGCACCTGCGCTTTCTCCATTTCCATGCGGGCCCACTCGTAGTTGGGATCCTTGTCGGTAGTTTCGTCGCGTACCGGCGTGAGTGCTTCGGCGGCAATCGATGCGCGAGTCTCCGCGATTTGCTGTTCAACTTCCTGCACCAGCCGGTAGGACGGTTCAAAGCGGCTGAGAAGCTCGGTGCGCTTGAGCTGAAGCTCCAGCAGGTGCGTTTTCATCTTTTCGAGAACCTCTGGATTGTCGGCCCACCGCTTGAGGGTGACCGAACGCGAGGGAAATGACTTGAGCTGTTCGCGCAGCGACGCAATCCGGTGCTCGGTCTCGACGCGATCCTGATCGATCTGGCGGTACCCCGCGTCCGCTTCGCCTAACTTCTCCAGAGCGATGTCGCGTTCCAGCGCCGCCGAAGCCACGCCCCGAGCACGAGTAAAGTGGACGAGTTCGGCTTCGGACTGATGCAGTCTTTTTTCGTATTCCGCGGTTTGCTGATCGAAAAACTGGATCTCCCCCGGGGGCCGCTGGAGGTCAGTGTGCCGGCGCACGTAGATGGTAGAGAGCGCCGAGAGTATGCTGGCGGCTCGTTCCGGACTGGTATCCTTGTAGCTGACCTGAATAAGGTCCGACTTCTTCACGGCTTGAACATCCAAGCGCTGCGCCACCTTGCGAACGGCATCTTCGATCTTGGCTGGGCGATCGGAGTCCGGGGTGTTCGCGGGAACAACTCCCGCCATGTTCACAACTTGCTTCAGGAGATCTTGGTCGCGCAGGAGTTCGACTTCGGAATTGAGTTCTTCTTCAGTAATATCGGCACGGGTGAAATCCATGGCGCTGGGGGGCTCGGAAGAGACGACGGGGTCAAAGCGGCTGCGGCGCAGCAGTACCTTGAAATGCGATTCATATCGCGCCGAGAAGACGACGAAGAGCATCGTCGCCAGCACTACCAACCCAAAAGAAGCGGCCACCAGTCGCGGACGCCGGAAGAGCGTGGCCGCCAAGTCGCGGAGCGTCAGGGAGAAAGGGGTGTGCGAGTTTCCGTTCAATTCCGCGGACATGGATCGTACAGCAAAGCCGATCACACCCGGCGGGCTTTATGGGAACTCGCCAGATTTTAAGGACGCAATCAGTAAATGCTGTCACTCCTTTCTGCTAGAACTGCAATGGGTTCATGTACCAGCTCATGGAGTTGGTCGGAACATACTTGCGTATCTTTGAAATCCGGCTCTGTGGCACGAAGATAAAGTCGCCGGGCTGAAGGTGAAGGTCCACGCGAAGATCGCGAGAATCCAGCATCTTCTTCAGGTCGATCAAGTGGGACTCGGCCACGTATGCGGAAATCCTGCGAAAAACGACAACTTGCGAATGACGGGCTTGTTGGGTTAAGCCGCCGGCAATCGCCACCGCTTCGGCTACGGTCAGATCCCCCCTCAGCTCATACTTTCCTGGCTTCGCTACCTCACCCGAGGCAAGGAAGTAAGGCTTGTCGAAGTCCTTCAAAGTCACGGTAATCTCAGGCTCATGCAGAAAGCCGCGGTATGCATAGGCAACAGCCTGTTGCATCTGGGGGATCGTGAGTCCTTCTGCTAACAGAGCGCCCGCACCTTTTAGTGCCACGAAGCCATCGGGCTGCACCGTCAAACTCTGATTGAAGTCGGGAGAAAAGGTGAAACTTACGTCCACAGCGTCCAACTTCGAAAGCCGATAAAGCGGATGGCGTTCCCCTCCGAATGCAGGATCTCCCATGCCACCCGCTTTTCCGGGTTGTGTGATCGCTCCGTTGGTGGAGCCGCCCGTGCCTGACCGGTCCTGGCTCTGCGAGCTCTCCGCCACCGCCAGCTTGGCATTTGGCGAAGCAGAGGATACAGGCGCCGAAGCAGGCGACCGAACAGTCTCCTGAGCGGAGGCGACCACGGCTAGCTGCAGGATGAGCATACCCACAGCCTCCAAAACGACATGTCTGGTAAACACATTCATCTCCGGACTCTCACCGTTGCTCTGAACGGCAAAGTTAGCAACTCGGGCTTTTGAGCTGTTACCACGAAGGTACCGCCGTGTGCCGAGCGCAACAAGACTTGGAAAGTACTGTCCACCGCGGTACCGGTCACCTTCCTCCTATTGGAAAGGTGATGAAAGCACCAGTCGGGGCCGCCAGGGCTGTGTTTACGGCTGCGGGCGCAAACGAGCTGGGTAAGTGCTGCCACGAAACTTGTGTACAAGAGTGGCCCTGCGAAAGTAGACATCGGGTGCTGGATTCATCACAAACGAGGTGTGATGACGCATACATCCGGTCCGTCCCCTTTTGGGCATAATGATGGTGTGAAAATCATTCGTTCCGCAAAGCCATCCACGGGAACCCGGCCGGCCGCAACCGAAGCAGTGCACGTTCTGGTTGCCGATTCCGGTCCCATTCAATCTCAACTCTTAACGCGTGCCCTGAAATGCCGGCGGGACTTTCAGGTTTCCGCGGTCGCTTTGGATACGGCTGCTCTCCATAACTACCTGCAATCGAATCGCGCCGACGTGGTTTTGATAGCGGGGAACCACCTGCCCGATTTGAGCCTACTGCGCTGGTTGCGCGTTTCATATCCCAAGATCGCTCCCGTGCTGCTGGCCGAGAGCGATGACCGCGAACTGGTGGTGAGCGCCTTTCGCGCCGGCGCGAAGGGAATTTTTCTTTTTACTCATACTCCTTTTCCGATGCTCTGCAAGTGCATCCACTGCGTTTTCCAGGGACAGGTTTGGATCAACCGCCAGCAAATGACTTATGTGCTGGATGCTCTATCGGAGGTGCCCACGCTGCGGGTGGTTAACTCCAACGGAAGGTTTTTGTTGACGCCTCGCGAGGAGCAGGTGGTAGCGCTCGTAGCCGATGGCTTGACCAACCGTGGAGTCGCCCAGGAATTGGGGCTCAGCGAACACACCATCAAGAAATATCTGCTGCGCATCTTCGACAAGGTAGGAATTTCGAGCCGTGTGGAACTGGTTCTCTACGCCATGTCCCATGGCGAGCATCGCCCGGCGGAATGGATGCCGAGCAGCATCGCCTGAGCGAGGAACGAAAACGCGACGTACAATTGCAAGATGCTGAAAGGCGAGGAGATCGGCCGGTGACGAGTTCCGGGTCCCAGTCCCATCCCCAGTCCAACTCGCAGTCCCACTCCAACGTGGCGCGCCGATGGACGGTGATTGCTTCAGGTTTGCTTCTCCTGGCGCTGGCGCTGGTTGTGATCTATACCGGTCCGAAGGCTTTTCTCAGTCCCGTCGCTTTGGTGGTGGTGGCCGCGATCGGGCTGGCCGCCCTGCTGCTCCAGGTTTGGTTTCGCCGGGATCTACCGAATATTCGTCCTCCTCTTTGGCTTAACGTCCTCGGTATTGTCAGTGCCATGCTATCGCTGTTCGCGGATTATCTCCGGATGACGCGCCGGATGCTGGATCTGATGGCCTTTGCCGCCGTGGTCTGCTTCGGTGTCAGCGGCTCACTCATCCTGCGCGCACTGCGACGGCGGGGACGAACACCGCAAGCGACTGCGACCGAGTAGGGAATGGAGAGCCGGGCGTCCCCGCCGGGCCGCGTCCATCTCGTCCGCAGCGTTCCCATTTACAATTCCATCATGCGCGTCACCTTGTTCGGTGCGTCCGGACTGCTTGGCCAGGACTTGGTTCAGGAACTGAAAGCTGAGCAACTGACCGCACTCTCTTCCAAAGACGCCGACCTGCGAGATCACTCGCGCGTTCGCGACGTGATTCGCGATTCCCGTCCTGACTGGGTTGTCTTGTCCGCTGCCTACGCCGACGTGGATGGCTGCGAGTCAAACCGCGACCTGGCCTTCGCGGTGAATTTCGAGGGTGCGGTCAATGTGGCCGAGTCTGCCCGCGAAGCCGGATCGCGATTAATGTTCCTGAGCACCGACTACGTTTTTGATGGCACCAAGGGCTCTCCGTATCAGACTATTGACGCAAGAAAGCCGATCAACGTTTATGGCGAGAGTAAAGCCCGAGCTGAGGAACGGCTGATAGAGATCCTGCCCGAGGTCTGTATCGCCCGGACGTCCTGGCTGTTCGGCCACGGAGGCAAGTGTTTTCCCGCTACGATTTTGAAGCTGGCGTCAACCCGTCACGAGATTTCCGTGGTAAACGACCAGCGGGGCAGCCCGACTTTCACGCGTGATCTCGCATCCACGCTGGTGCAACTTTGCCGTGCGTCCGCCCGCGGGATTGTGCACGTCACCAATTCCGGTAACTGCACGTGGTACGAATTTGCCAGGGAAATTGTGCGCGTGTCCGAGCTGCCGACCGCTGTCAAGCCCGTAACCACAGCCGAATTCCCGCGTCCCGCACCAAGGCCCGCTTACTCCGTGCTGGCGCCGGACAGCCTGCACGCCTACAACGTCCGCATGCCGGAATTGCAGGATGCGTTGGGGCGCTATCTCGGGAGCGCTCCGGCTGTTTCCGCTTCAGAGGTCCCGTAGAGTCGACACCGCTCGATTCAACGCTGGCTCCAGCTTCTGACGCTGTCCAATCGCCGCCGCTGTGGTTTATCCTTACCTCTCTTCTTTCGTCAAATTCGAGTTTCGTCAAATTCGAGGACCAACCCGTGAACAAGCGCCTCTTCTGGATTCCGCTCGCCTCGCTCTGCATTTTGCTTTTTCCTCTAGCCGTTTCCGCCCAGCCATATGACCCAGCGATGTATCAGGAACTTCACTGGCGGATGATCGGCCCGTTTCGTGGCGGTCGCACCGTGTCGATCTCCGGTGTTCCGGGGCAGCAGAATATCTTCTATATGGCGCCGAACAATGGCGGGGTTTGGAAAACGACGGACTTCGGCCGGACATGGAATCCAATTTTCGACGATCAACCGACAGGTTCGATTGGCGCCCTGGCAGTCGCGCCCTCGAATCCCGACACAATATACGTCGGCAGCGGCGAAGGCCTGCGCCGCCCCGATCTCTCCGTAGGCGATGGCATCTACAAATCCAACGACGGCGGTCGGACCTGGCAGCATCTCGGACTGCGCGACGCGCAGCAGATCGCATCCATCGTCGTCGATCCCAAAGACCCCAATCGCCTCTTCGTCTCGGCCCAGGGACATCCCTACGGCCCGAACCCAGAGCGCGGCGTCTTCCGTTCGCTCGACGGCGGCCAAACCTTCCAAAAAGTTCTCTACAAGGATGAAAACGTCGGCGGCATGGATCTCGTCTTCGATCCCCGCAACTCGCAGGTAATCTTCGCCAGCATGTGGGCCTCGCGCCGTCCGCCGTGGACTACCGGTGGCGGCTACACCGGACCGGGGAGCGGTCTCTACAAATCCACCGACGGTGGCACCACCTGGCGGCAACTCACCAAAGGATTGCCTGGTGAAGCCGAAGGTATCGGTCGCATCGGCCCCGCCATTTCCCCGAGCAACCCCGACCGGATGTATGCCTGGGTCAACACTACGAACGTCAACGCCAAAAAAAACAGCGGCATCTACCGCTCCGATGACGCCGGCGAAAGCTGGCAGCAGGTGAATGACGAGGAACGCATCTATGGACGAGGCGACGATTTTGGCTGTGTGCGCGTCGATTCGCGAAATAAAGATGTGATCTATGTGGCGAACACCTCGACCTACCGATCCACCGATGCGGGCAAGAATTTCACAGCCATCAAAGGCGCACCCGGCGGCGACGACTACCACACCATCTGGATCAATCCCGAAAACCCAGACATTATCGCCACCGCCGTGGATCAGGGCGCGACCATCAGCGTGAATGGCGGACAGACCTGGAGTTCCTGGTACAACCAGCCGACCGCGCAGTTCTATCACGTCATTACTGACAACGAGTTTCCTTACTGGGTCTATGGCGCCCAGCAGGAAAGCGGCTCGGTCGGCACCGCCAGCCGCAGTGACTTTGGCGAAATTACTTTTCGTGACTGGACGACGATCGGCGTAGAAGAATACGGCTACGTTGCGCCCGATCCGCTGCATCCCAATCTGATTTATGGCGGCAAGGTTACAGTGTTCGACCGCACTACCGGACAGACGCGCGACGTTTCGCCGGTCGTTCTGCGCACCGGGCAGTATCGCTTCAATCGCACCGCGCCATTGATTTTTTCGGTAGCGGATCCGCATGTGCTGTATCTCGGCTCGAACGTCCTCTTTGCAACCCGCGACGGCGGCGACAGTTGGCAGATCATCAGTCCCGACCTGACTCGCGACGATCCTGGAGTTCCCGCGACTCTCGGGCCGTTTATCGAAGCCGATCCGGCTAAGGGCAAGCATCGTGGCGTGATCTATTCGATTGCTCCGTCACCGAAAGATCCGACCCTGATCTGGGCTGGGACCGACGATGGCGTAATTCAAGTGACCCGCGACGGCGGCAAGAACTGGCAGAACGTGACGCCTTCGGAACTGACGCCATGGAGCAAGGTGGCGCAGATGGACGCGTCACATTTCGATACCTCAACTGCCTACGCGGCGGTGAACCGCTTCCGGCTTGACGACCTGCATCCTTACATCTACCGCACGCACGATGGTGGAAAGTCGTGGCAAAAAATCGTAAGCGGCCTGCCCGATAACGAGCCCGTCAACACGATGCGCGAAGACATAGAGCGCAAGGGGCTGCTTTTTGCCGGTACCGAGCGCACCGTGTATGTGTCCTGGGACGACGGCGATCATTGGCAGTCGCTGAGGATGAATTTGCCGCCGACTTCGATCCGCGATCTTGTCGTTCATCATGATGACGTTGTCGTCGGAACTCATGGCCGTTCGTTTTGGATCTTGGATAACATCACGCCGCTGCGGCAGTTCAGCCCAGAGGTTGCAGGCGCTGCGGCGGATCTCTTCGAGCCGCAGGTCACATATCGCGTGCGCCGCGACAATAACACCGACACTCCTCTGCCGCCCGAAGAACCTGCCGGACAAAATCCTCCAGACGGCGCGATGATCGACTACTGGCTAGCGGGGACAGAGAAAAAGCCCGCTTCCGGTCCGGTCACTCTGGATATCGTCGATACCGCGTCGGGACGAGTCGTGCGCCACTTTTCGAGCGATGACAAGCCCGAACCGGTCGACGCCAAGAAACTCAACGTGCCGACTTACTGGATCGGTCCAGCGCGAACCTTGTCGTCCGTGCGGGGAATGCATCGCTTTGTCTGGGACCTGCATTATCCGGAGCCAGACGTGCTCGCGCACGAGTATCCGATCTCGGCCATCTACCATGACACGCCGCGTTATCCGCTCGGCGCGGCTGTGCTGCCTGGCTTGTACAACCTGACTTTGACCGTGAACGGAAAGCAGTACACTCAGCGGCTGACCGTTCGCATGGATCCGCGAGTAAAGACTTTGCCGGATGGTCTGCTCCAGCAATTCGAACTCGACCGGAAAATTGCGAACGCTCTTCATCAGGATTATGAAGCCCTGCAACAGGTGCGGAGTCTGCGAGCGCAGTTGAAATCGCTCCCAGGTCGCGCGGCAATCGCAAAGCCAGCGGCTGAACTGGAAGCGAAAGCCGCAGCCATCGAAGGCGAAGAAGCCGGTTACGGTGCGCATTACTTAAGCACGCCCGAAGGCCGCAGCCTGGCTCGTCTGAATAGCGGCCTCAACACGCTCGTCAGCGCTCTCGATACCGCCGACGCCGCGCCGACGACTCAGCAGAAGGCGACGTTCGTCGAGATCGAGAAGGCGCTGGAAGAGCAGTTGTCGGCATGGGCCCAACTCAAGTCGAAAGATATTCCGGCACTTAACGACCAACTGAAGAAAGCGGGATTGCCGTTGATCGATCTGCAAAAGTCGGTTTCGGGAGCAGCCGATGCGGCCGAGACAACTTCGCAAGATCGTGATAAAAACGTGGAATAAACATCAACACCGCCTGGCCAAGCAAAAAGTTTTGCTCGTCGGCGCGACGTTTGAAATGGAGGATGCTATGCTCCCTGGCCCCGCCCCGGAAAAGGTTTCGTGGACTCCGGTTTTGATCACGATTGGCACCGGCATTCTTCTCGCCATAGTTTCCTTCGCCGTAATCACATCGCAGTGGGGCAATCCGCAGAGCAACGTCGCAACCGCGGGCTTTGGAGGAATTCTCCTTGGCATTCTGATCTCTGTGGCCGGCTGCATCTGGCTTCTGGTTAAAATATTGGGCGTGATGTCTCGGGCCCGGTGACCCTGCTGGAGATGCGGCCCAGACCACACCGCAAGACCGGGACAAGAACGAGGAATAGATCCCGAATCAGGCCGCTTTCTCTGTATCGTTTTTGCGCGGTTTATTGTCCGCGTCGTTCTCATTCCGGTCTTGCTTGACGTCTTGCTCGATGTCTCGTTCTGCGTTTTGCTCTGCTTGTTGCTCTGCTTGTTGCTCTGCTTGTTGCTCTACTTGTTGCTCTACTCTGGCACCGACTTCGTCCGCCTCGGATTTATCCTTCTGAGCTTGATCGCTCTCAGGATGATCGTTGGCAGGTTTATTGTTGGTAGCAACCTGCTGCGTGCTTTTAGCGGTTTCTTTTTTGTCGCTTTGTTTCGTGGCCGGCTTTGATTCTTGCTCGGGTTCCGCAGGCTTCGGAGACTCCTTTTCGGCAGCCTGCTCAGCGGCCTTGATTGCGGACGCAAACAGATAATCGGCTCGCACTCGGACGCCACGCCATCTGACGCTACTGGCGTTTCCCGCCTGCTCCAGATGGGAGGCGAGTTCTTCGTCAGTGGCTATCCCTTTATCCTTCAGGAACTGCAAAATAGCTGTGTTCTGAGTCTCCAGGGCCTCTATGGAGGAGAACACGTCGTGAAGTATCTCCTGCATAAAATTATTATTATTCTTGTCCATAATTGACTCCTCGCGAAACCTACCGTTGGATGCAAAAAAGACGAGCCATAGAATGAAGAAGAATAAGTGTGTACCGCGGGCGCCCCTTCGACAAGCTCAGGGCAGGCTCTCGCCCGCGAAAAGCCGATTCCAGGAAGATTGGCTGCGTTCTCTGTTCTTCGTTCAGTGGGTTGGGCGCTTCGGGTTTGTAACCCCCCCCAATTCCCGCTAAACTATTCTAATTAAAGTACTTAGTTCCATCATCTACATGAATAAGGACTTACCTGCGATCACTGCGATTTGGCGTGCACTTTTCGGGGTGCGGAATCGCCGCTTCTGCTGCTTATTTGTGTACTTGTCATCCTTAATTTCAAAGAGTCGCCGAAGATGTTTTGTGGCGGATTATGGGTCCATCTCTGGAGACGGGAACCGTTTTCGATGCTGTACTGTCGGTGAATTATTGCGCGATTGGGATTGCGTGTCTGTGATGGGGGTACAAGAAATGTGTGATGAAAAAGGTAGGTCGTGAGGCTCGGAAATAGGAGTTTGCGAAGAATCTCGAGCGGTAGGCGAAACGTGAGCATACCATCCTTGGAAAACTGATGACGCCGGCTGAACATCCCCGCCCTTCGCTTCGCGATAGGACGGGCCACTCCCGCCCAAAGATCGGGACTAGCCTCATTCCAAGTCGATATAGTGCGGTTACGTTGTAATCACCCACAGTTATCAAGCATTGACATTTAGGGATTGCTCGAATCTCGGGCACACACCGACAGAATCACCGAACAGGGAGAGCAGAGGGAGACGGTCGGTGGAACAGGTGTCATTCAATCAAGACCCTTGAAGCAGTCGGTTACCGCAGGGAATATTGCTTTGGTTCAAGCATTGGGAGTGCTTTTCTGGGTTAGGCAATGGGTTTGGCAAAGGGAACCCGATACCAATACCTACGCAGTGCTCAAGGCTGGACTGCGGAGAGGCTGAGAGGTAAACTGCTCTCCTGCGCAAGTCGATTCACTTGCCAAGGCTGCCTCGCAGATTGAAACGCGGGGCCAAGCGTGCAGCGAAGACGCAATAGCCCGGCAATAGGGGGCCACGAAATGAGTACCTCCGCCGAAGTAGTACAAGCGATATTAACTATTGTTGTTATAGGACTCGCAATAAGGAATGGCAAGCTTAAGCGAGAAAAAGAGCTCTTGTTTAAGCAACTGTGTAGGATGCGAGATAAGGAAGAGGGGGAAAACGAGAACTATTTGCTATGCAAGCGAAGCAAGAGATTGCTGAAGTACCAGAAGTCGAGACAGATAACTGGCGGACTTACATGGTCCAGATCCAGAGCACATCGTGTCCAGACTGCGGCTCTGCTGAGTTCGAAATGCGCACCTACGGGGGGCCGTGGGAATATGCCGATACTCATTGTGCCAAGTGTGGAAAGCTCATCCGCCGCTTCGATGCAGCCTAATACCAACCTTATCGAAATGAGGGAAGCCAATCGGAC
>Ga0307477_10000615_pt1 | contig 37006 bp, 30 predicted proteins | sample atmos_gasesECM2C_FD_203316 | JGI IMG/M metagenome (GOLD analysis project Ga0307477, IMG submission 203316) | Hardwood forest soil microbial communities from Morgan-Monroe State Forest, Indiana, United States - atmos_gasesECM2C_515 | ecosystem: Environmental > Terrestrial > Soil > Temperate...
GGGTGCTTGATGCAGCTCGGCGCCGGGCTCCGGGCGCAGGGCCTCCCGGCGCGCGCGCGGCATCCGGTCGAGCTGTTGGACGACTCCTACCGAGCGGCGGGCTACTATGGGTGAGCCCAGGCTGCGGAGCCCGTGAACAGCCCGTCTGACGCTTCCGCCACCGCGAGCGCGTCCGCCGCCGCCGCGGTCGTGCGGCTCGGACCCGAGGTCGTGACGCCGGGCCTGTTCACCGCGCTCCACACCGGCGCCGTCGTGGCGCGAGCCGACGCGGCCGTGCTCGCGGTGAGCGGTCCCGGGGCGGTGTTGTGTGTCCAAGGACTCCTCACCAACGACATCGAGAAGCCCGGCGACGAGGCCTTCGTTTATGGAGCGCTCCTCACGCCCAAGGGCATGATCGTCGTCGATGGCTGGGCGGCCCGACAGGGCGCAACGGTCACCTATACCGTGCCCGCTGACGTGCGGGACCGCGCGCTCGCGATCTTCACCCGCGCGCTCCCGCCCCGGCTCGCGCGGGTGCGCGACCAGTCCGCGGAGGTCGCGGTGTTGCGCGTGACCGGCGCGCATGCGCTCGCCATTTCCCACGCTGCAGGGATTCCCGTGGCGCCGGTGGGACGCGTCGCGCATCCGGTCCCGAGCGAGCCGGCTTGGGAGGTGGCCCGGGCGAACGAGCAGGCCTCGTTCGCAGCCCAGATCGTGGCCCCTCTGGCCGACGCCGATCGCGTGAGCGAGCGTCTCGTCGCCGCGGGCGCGCTCGCGGCGGGGAACGTCGCGCTCGAGTGCGCGCGCATCCTTGCCGGCTGGCCGCGGGTCGGCGCCGAGGTGGACGACAAGACGATTCCGCAGGAGGTCCGCCTTGATGAGCTCGGCGGGGTGTCGTACACGAAAGGCTGCTACACGGGTCAGGAAACGGTATCCCGCTTACATTTCCGCGGCCACGTCAATCGCTTCCTCCGCGGCCTCTTGTTCGACGGCGAGCCGGCCGCGGCCAGCCCGGCCGTGGTCCACCTTGACCGCGAGGTGGGGCGCCTGACGAGTATCATGTGGGCGCCCGAGCCCCGAATCGCCGGAGCGGGGCGCTGGATTGGACTGGCGATGGTGCGTTTCGAGGTGAAGGCGGGGGCGGTGGTGCGCGCGGGAGGGCGCGACGCACGTCTCGTCGAGCTGCCCTTCGCTGTGCCGTTTACCGCTCCCGCCTAGCGGCCCGGGGGCGGACCGCGCTTACGGCTTCTTCTTCTCCGGAGCCTTGGCGGGCGCCATCGGAGCGGCCTTCTTGGACGTGTCCGCCATCATCATGTGCTTCGAGGTGTCGCCCATCATCATATGTGACGTATCGGTCATCATCATCGGATGCGTGGTGTCGGCCGTAGCCGAGGCGGCGGGCTTCTGGTCGCCCTTCGAACAGCCGGCCAGGGCGGCGAGGGCCATCACGAGTGCGATGCGCTTCATGCGGACTCCCTCACTGGGCTAAAGAATGGCGGTGAGCGCAGGCTGCGCGCGCGGCATAACCTAGCGGCGACTCAGACGGAGTCAAGGCCGCGAGTGGCGCGGTATATATTGCGTTCCTGCCCGGAGGGACAGTGCCACCAATCGGGGAAAGGCATTGGGGACACCTACCGCGCCGCAGCTTCGGCGTGCTCCCGAGCGCCGCGGAGCACGGCCCCATGCCGGGGGCGCGCACGCGGACCACGCCGTGACGCGCCACGTGGACTGAGGTCCATGGTTGACCGGCGCGGCTTCCTGAACTGGCTGGCGTCGCTCGCCGGCGCCGGGCGGTCATGGGCCGCGGGCCGCACGCGCCCGGGGGGTCCCCCAGTCACCATCGAGGCCCGGCCCACGGCCGTGTTTCAACAACCCGACGGGCGCTCGAACCTCGTGCACCTCAGCGTGACGGGCCTCGACGCCCCGGCGGGTCGAGCCCGCGTGAGCGATCGCCACGGAACGCTGGTCGGCACCGCGGGCCTATTGCCGAACGAGTCTGGGACGGTGTTCAGCGGCGAAGTGTGGGTACCCCTCCCCCTCGCCGCGGCGGCGGACTTCCAGATCGACGTGGAGGTCGGCAAACAGCGGCTGGCGCGCCGGCGCGTGCGGCTCGCGCCCCCGCGCCGCTGGACCCTGTATTGGCTCTCCACCAACCGCACCGACATCGGCTACACGGATCTTCAGGAACGCGTTCTCGAGACGCACCGCGAGAACCTCGATGCGGCGCTCGCGCGGCTCCCTGGACATCCCGACTACCGCTGGACCGCTGAATGCGCGTATCAGGTGATTTCCTATCTCGAGAATCGCCCCGCTGCTGCTCGCGACGCGCTGCTCGCGGCGATCCGCGACGGCAAGCTCGGATTCCAGGCGCTGTTTGCCAATCTGCTCACCGGCCTGCTCGACCACGAGACCTACGCGCGCGTCGTGTGGCCCGCCGGGCTGCTCGCCCGCGAGCACGGCCTCGAGTTCGCAAGCGCACAGCAGAGTGGCGTGCCAGGGCAGCCGCTCACCTTCCCACTCGTGCTCGCCGCGAGCGGCGTGCGCTACCTCGCCACCGGGGTCGACCCCGAACGGGCGCTGCCGCTCCTGCCGGCCGACGAAGCGGCGCGCCATCACCTCGCGGGCGAGTGGACGAGCTATCCGCAGCTGTACTGGTGGGAAGCGCCCGACGGCAGCCGCGTGCTGCATTGGCGCGCTCTTGGGTACGCGGACGGGTTGCGGTTCGGCTTCGAGCAAGGCCCCGAGGTGATGGCCCGACGACTCGCCGACTGGCTCGACGGCAACCCGGTCTTCCTGTCTCCGGCCTACCCCTACGACGTCGCCCTGGTTTACGGCGCGCAACGAGACAACGCCGCGATGGACGACGCGCTGATTGGGCACCTCGAAGACTTCAATCGGCGGTTTGCGTTCCCGCGCATCGTGCCCGGCCGGGCGGAGGACTTCTTCCACGCGGTCGCCGAGCGCTACGGGCGCGCGCTGCCGGTGCGGCGCGGGGACACAGGCCTCTATTGGGAGGATGGCGCGGCCTCGATGGCGGCCGCCCTGGCGGACTTCCGCCGCGTCCAGCTATCCGCCCGGGCCGCCGAGTTGCTCGCCCTCTGGGACGAGCGCACCGAAGGGCGGGACGCGGGCGCGAGGCGCCGTGCCGCCGAGCGCGCCGCGTCGCGCCGGACCGCCTGGCGTCAGTTGCTGCTCTTCGGCGAACACACCTGGGGCGCCGAAACGAGCGTTGCCGAGCCCGACGGCCCGCAGACCGTGGCCCAATGGGAATACAAGCGGCGCTTCCTCGACGCGGCGGCGGCGGCCGTGGCGCAGGACCTCGCCGACGGCCTCGGGCGGCTGGGCACCGGCACCGACATGGGCACCGGCCGTGTCGTGTTCAACGCCTCCACGTGGTCCCGCAGCGACGTGCTGCGCGTCCCCGACGGCGCGGGCAAGCGCCTGAGCGACGGGGACCGTCCCCTCCCGGCGGTCGATCTCCCCGACGGCTCGGCGTTGGTGTTGGTGCGCGACGTCCCGCCGCTCGGCTACCTGCGCCTCACAGAGGCGGACCGCGGGCCCGCGCCGCCCGCGGACGAGGGGGACGCGCTCGAGGCGCAAGCGGGCGGCTTCCACGTCTCCCTCGACCCCGGGAGCGGCGCGATCCGCTCACTCCGCGGGCCGGACGACAAGGAGCGGGTGAGCCCCGGGGCCTGGGGCGGTCTGAATCAGCTGGTGCGCGTCACGGGCGGCTTACGCACCGCGCTGTGGACGGATTGGGCGCGCGACGACCTCGCGACTCCGGCTGACCTCCGGGTGGTGCAGAGCGAGCTCATCGCCGCGCGGCGCCAGCGGCTCCCGGGCATCGGCGTGCGGCTCGTAATCGAGCGCCGGCTGGAGGGCTTCCCGGCCGTGCAGTCCGTCGTGACGCTGTACGACGAGCTGCCCTGGGTGGATTGCGAGAATCGGGTGACGAAGCGGCCGACCCTCGAGAAGGAGGCGTTGTACGTCGCGTTCCCCTTTGCGTTCACGAGCCCCGTGGTCGATGTCGAGGTGCCGCTCGGCCGCATGACCGTCGAGCGGGACCAGCAGCCCGGGAGCTGTCGCGACTGGTACTGTCATACCCACTGGGTGTGGCTGCACGAGGGAGCGGACGGGGTCCTGTGGAGCGGACCGGACACGCCGCTCTGCACGTTGGGCGACGTGTTTCGCGGAACCTGGCGCCGGCGGATCGAGCCCTCGGGGACGCTGTTCGCCTATGCGATGCACAACTACTGGCACACGAACTTCGCCGCGCGCCAGAGTGGGGAGGCGACCTTCCGGTTTCGCGTGTCGCTCCTCGCGCCCGGTGGCGACGCGGCCGAACCCGTGCGCCGCGGCTGGGCGGCGGCGGATCCGCTCTACGTCAGTGCCCGCTTCACGAACGTTGGCCCCGGGCCCCTCATCGCTCGGGACCGCGCGCTGTTCGTCGCCGACCCGGGTGCGTTGGTCATTGGCGCCAAGTGCGCCGACGATGGTGCCGGGGCGATCGTCAAGGTGCTCGACGTCGCGGGGACGGCGCGCCCCGTGAGCGTGTGGCCGGCGGCGTACGCCTTCACGCAGGCCCGCCGGGTGAATCTCGTCGAGATGAACGGTGACCCTCTCCCCGTGACGGCGGAGGGGCATGTCACCCTGGATCTGCCGGCGTGGGGGGTCGTGGCCGCGCGACTCTTTACACCGGCGGAGTCAGCCGGTTAATCTCGAATCATGGCAAAACCGACGACCTTGCGTGACTTGAAGCAAACGGAGTGGGCGAGTCCCGCGCGTCTCGCCCGCCGGGTGAAGGACGAGATGCGGGACAACCTCGTGTGCCTGCTGGAGAACGGGTCCCCCCTCTTCCCCGGGATCGTCGGGTACGAGGACACCGTGCTCCCCCAGCTCGTGACCGCGGTGTTGTCGCGCCACAACTTCATTCTGCTCGGCCTCCGTGGGCAGGCGAAGAGCCGCATCCTGCGGGAGCTAGTGGGCCTGCTCGACGAGGAAATTCCGGTGCTCGCGGGAAGCGAAGTGAACGACGATCCCTTCCGCCCCGTCTCGAAGTACGGCCGGGAGCTGCTCGCCGCGCATGGCGACGACGCCCCCATCGCGTGGCTGCCGCGGGACTCCCGCTACGTCGAGAAGCTCGCCACCCCAGACGTGACCATCGCGGATATCATCGGGGACGTCGATCCGATCAAGGCCGCCCGGGGCGGGCACCTGCTCTCTGACGAGCTCACCATGCACTTCGGCCTCCTCCCGCGCGCGAACCGCGGCATCTTCGCCATCAATGAGTTGCCCGACCTCGCCGGAAAGGTTCAGGTGGGGCTGTTCAACATCATGCAGGAGGGGGACGTCCAGATCAAAGGCTACCCGGTGCGCTTGAACCTCGACGTCGCGCTCGTGTTCACGGCGAACCCCGAGGACTACACGGCGCGGGGCAAGATTATCACGCCGCTCAAGGACCGCATCGGCTCCGAGATCGTGACCCACTATCCGCACACCGTGGAGCTCGGCGCGACGATCACGCGGCAAGAGGCCTGGGTCAACCGCAACGGCCGCCCGGTGCGCGTTCCCGATTTCATGGCCGAGCTTGTCGAGCGGGTCGCCTTCGAGGCGCGCGAGGACAAGCGCGTGGATCGACGGAGCGGCGTGTCGCAGCGCCTCCCGATCTCGCTCTTGGAAAACGTGGTGTCGAACGCTGAGCGGCGCGCCCTCCACACCAAGGAGAAGGCCGTCGTCCCGCGCGTATCGGACGTCTATGCGGCGCTCCCCGCGATCACCGGCAAACTCGAGCTCGAGTACGAGGGCGAGCTGCAGGGCGCCGAGGTTATCGCCAAGGACCTGATCCGGCGCGCCGCGGGCAAGACGTTTGAAGCCCGCGTGGGCGGCGCGAATGTCGATGACATCGTGCACTGGTTCGATGAGGGTGGCGCGCTCAAGATCACGGTGGACGAGCGCGCTGATGCCTGCCTCAAGGGGTTCAGCGTCGTCCCCCGACTGCTGGAGCTGGTCGATGAAGTCGGCCTCGCGGGAAAGAAGGACCCGGCCGCCGTGGTATCGGCGTGTGAGCTCGTGCTCGAGGGCCTGGTCGCGCAGAAGCGTATTTCGCGCTCCGAGGAGCTCGGGTACGTGCGGGCGCGCGCGGAGCCCAAGGGGCCCGGGTACGGGAAGACCGGAGGGGGGCCGAACCTCTTCTCGTAGCGTATCTTCACTCGCCGCTCCGCCGATCCGCCGCCCCGGTCCCCGAGGAGCCCCGCATGGAAAAGCTCGTCGCTGGCGCCGTCCTCCCCTGCCTCGCTTTCGGCCTCCCGACCGCGGCTGCGCCGCGCAACGGGGGGCTCCGCCGCCGGACGCGCGCGATTCGCGAAAGAAGCTGAGACAGCCCTGATGGCGGCCCCCGTCATCACGGTCACCCGCCAGTTCGCGTCCGGGGGGTCGGACATCGCGCGCCTAGTGGCGCGCGAGCTCTCCTGGGACGTGATTGACAACGAATTCGTCGACGCGGTAGCGCGGCGGGCCGGGTTGCCGGCCGCCGAGGTGGCCCAGCTCGAGGAGCGGGCACCCGGGCTCCTCGAGCGACTGGCCCGCACCCTCGCCCTCGCCTCCCCCGAACTGTCGCTCAGTGCCACGCCAACGCCGCCCGTCGAGCGCGACGAGGCCACGGTGGTGAAGGTGACGGAGCGCGTGATCGCCGAGGCCGCGGCGCACGGGCGGATCGTCCTCGTGGGCCGTGGGGCGCAGGCGGTGCTCGCCCAACGCCCCGACGCCTTGCATGTGTACGTGATGGCGTCCAAGCCGTGGCGAACGTGGTTCGCCGTGGAGCGGCTCGGCGTGGACGCGGCGAATGCGGCGCGCGTCGTCGACGACACCGACCACCGGCGCGACCAATACGTCGCGACCTACTACGGGCGCCATCGCCAAGATCTCGCGAACTACGATCTCGTGGTGAACGCCGAGCGGTTGGGAGTGGAGGCCGCGGCCGCGGTGATCGTGGGGGAGGCGCGGCGGCGCGGGTGGGCCTGACGGGACCCGCGCCGCCGCTACACCGTCGTGCGGAGTTCCGGGACCCTCCACGCCGCGACGGCGACGGCGACCGCGGTCACCACCCCCCCCAAGGCCACGGCGTGTGGCGTCCCAATGCGCTCGGCGAGGGTGCCCACTTGCAGGGCGCCCAGGGGGGCGAGCCCGACGAACACAAACGAGAAGAACCCCATCACGCGCCCCCGCAGCTGGTCGGGCACGATCGTCTGGATCGCCGTGTTGGCGAGCGCGTTGTTCAGGATCATCGTGCCCCCGGCGAGCACGAGCAGTGCGACCGAGAGGACATAGACCCGCGACAACGCGAACGCCACAAGCAGCAGGCCGAACGTGATCCCCGCGGCGATGAGGGTCGGCCCTTGGTGGATGCGGCGCCCGAAGAGGGCAACGCCGAGCGCGCCGATCATCGCGCCGGCGCCCACCGACGTCATTAGCACGCCATACCCGGTCGCGCCCCGGTGCAGTATGTCGCGCGCGAACACCGGCATCATCACCAGGTAGGGGGACCCGAAGATGCTGAGGACGCCCATCAGCACGACCAGCGTCAAGATGCGCCGGTCACGGTGCAAGAACGCGAGGGCCTCGCGCAGTCCCGACCAGGCACCGTGCGGCGCCACGGGGGCTCGTGGGGGGGGCACCCGCATCGCGAGGAGCCCCGCAATCACCGCCAGGTAGCTCACTCCGTTCAACAGGAAGCAGATCGCCACGCCAAACGCACCGATCAGCGCGCCCGCGACCGCCGGGCCCACGATGCGGGCCGCATTGAACATCGACGAATTGAGGGCAATGGCGTTCATCAGGTCGTCCTTCCCGACGAGCTCCACGATGAACGACTGGCGGGCGGGGATGTCAAACGCGTTCACGGCGCCGAGGAAGACCGCGACGGCCGCGACGTGCCACACCGACACGGTCCGCGCCCACACGAGCCCGGCGAGCGTGAACGCGGGCGCCATCGAGAGCGCCTGGGTGAGGATCACGAGACGCCGCTTGTCGTGCCGGTCCGCTACGACGCCGCCGTACACCGTGAACAAGAGCACCGGGAGCGACCCGAGGGCCGACACGAGCCCCACATAGAACGGCGAGTTCGTGAGCTCGAGGACGAGCCAGCCCTGGGCCACGCTCTGCATCCACGTCCCGATGAGCGACGTGCCCTGTCCAAAGAAAAAGAGCCGATAGTTGCGATGGGCGAGCGCCCCGAGGCGGAACCGGCGCGCGGCTTCGTCCATTGCGGGAAAGCTCGCCCGACCCCGATATTTCGGGTAGGGCGCCGATGAAATACACGACCTACAGCCGCTACCTCCCCGAGCTGGCCGACACGATCAACCTCCAAGGCCTGCTCGATCAGCTCGCCGATTTCTTGCTGCAATCGGGGTTCGCGGGCGGCGCCTACTCCCATCCCTTCTGGGGCGAGTTCGGCGAGGATGAGACCGACCGATCCCTAGACGCCCTGCGGCAAGCGATCCTGCAAGCCCTCATGGAGTCGGGGCAGCTCACCCCCGAGATGCTCAAACTGCTGCGCGGAGAATCGAGTGGCGACGCCCAGCGCGACGCGGAGCTCGAGCGTCAGCTCTCCGAGCTCCTTGACAAGATCGTCCAGCGCCTGATTGAGGACGGCTACCTCAACGTCGCCGAGGCGCCGAAGCTCCCCGCGGGTCAGCAGCCCTTGCTCGGACCGGGGGGGGTGGCGAAGGAAGCGGCGCAGCAGGTGCAGTTCAACCTCACCGAGAAGGGGATCGACTTCCTCGGCTACCGCACGCTCAAGCATCTGCTCGGGAGCATCGGCAAGTCGAGTTTCGGGGCCCATGACACCGAGCACCTCGCGACCGGGATCGAAGCCGAGGCAGCCAGCAAGCCCTACGAGTACGGCGACACATTGAACCTCGACGTCAACGCGACCCTCACGCGCGCCCTCGAGCGCGAGGGCGTGGGCGTCCCCATCAACCTCGAGTACGAGGACCTGATGGTGCATCAGGCCGAATACCGCTCGTCCTCGGCCACAGTGCTGATGCTCGACTGCTCGCACTCGATGATCCTCTACGGCGAGGACCGGTTCACCCCCGCGAAAAAGGTGGCACTCGCGCTCACGCACTTGATCCGGACGCAGTTCCCTGGCGACACCCTCCGCGTGGTCTTGTTCCACGACACGGCGGAGGAGATTCCGCTCGCTCAGCTTGCGCGGGCGCAGGTGGGGCCATATCACACGAACACGGCGGAAGGGCTCAAGCTCTCGCGTCGCATGCTGCTGTCGCAGCGCAAGGACATGCGCCAAATCATCATGATCACCGACGGGAAGCCCTCGGCCCTCACCCTCCCCGACGGACGGATCTACGTCAACTCGATGGGCCTCGACCCGCAGATTCTGCAGGCCACCTACCGTGAAGTCGCGCTCTGCCGGCGCTCGGGCATCCTGATCAATACCTTCATGCTGGCGCGCGACCGCAGCCTCGTCGAGTTCGTCAAGAAGGTGAGCGCGATCTGCCGCGGCAAGGCCTATTTCACGAACACGATGACCCTTGGGCAGTTCATCCTGATGGACTTCATGAGGAGAAAGACGCGACGGGTGAACTAGCGAGCGGCCACACGCTGCTCGCCCCCGCGTACTCCAGACAGCCGCTCGCCCTCAGCAGCCCTACACTCTCCCCACATGGATGGAGGAGGAACGGTGATGCGCACCACCTTGCTCGCTCTCGCCGCGGCCCCTTGGATCGCTGCGGCGGCCCTCGCCCAGCAACCTGTCACTCCCCCCACTTCCCCCGCGGCGCCCGCGGCCCCCATGGCGCCCGCTGGCGACAGCAGCGCGCTCGAGGGGCTCGGCCTCACGCCCAAACAGCGCGAGAAGATCCGCGCGATCCGCGAGGAGACCCGGCAGGCGAACGCCCCGCTCCGCGACCAGGCGCGCCAACTCATGGGCGGCCGCATGTATCGCGACCTTACCCCCACGGAGCAGGACTCCCTGCGCCCCAAGCTCGAGCCGATCCGCCAGGCGATGATGGCGAACGTGCGGAAGGGCCGGTATCAGATCGAAGCGATCCTGACCGCCGAGCAACGGGAGAAGTTCCACCAACTGATGGGACGGGGTGAGGCGCCGGGGGGACCACCGGAGAACTAGCGGTGCCCGCCCGGCCGTCCGCTGGGCGGTTAAATTCTGCTCGTGAGCGAGTTCGTCTTCGGCACCTACGACGCGGCCTTCGTGCAGGTGATGTACGAGCAGTATCTGCGCGATCCGCAATCGGTGGGTGACGACTGGCGGCAGCTCTTCGACAACGGCAAGCTCGCCGAGTTGCCGGTCATCCCGACCACCCGGGCGGAGGTGCTCAGAGCGGGGGACCTGGGGAGCGGGGGCGTGGGGGTGGCCGAGGTGGGCGCCCCCTCCCCCTCCGCGGGGTCCGTCCCTCCGGGGCTGACTCCGCTCAGCGGTGCCGCGGCCCGGTTGGCGCAGCACATGACGGATTCGCTCTCCGTCCCCACCGCCACCTCGTTCCGCGACATCGCCGTGGACGTCCTCGACGCTCAGCGCCGGCTGCTGAACGACGCCCTTGCCCCGCGAGGGCTCAAGATCTCCTACACGCACCTCATCGGCTACGCGCTCGTGCAGGCGGCGCGCCAGCTGCCGGTGATGACCCATGCGTTTGCGGAGGCCGGCGGCAAGCCGTATCGCTTCGATCCGCAAGGCGTGTCGCTCGGCCTCGCGGTGGACGTCGAGAAGCCCGACGGCAGCCGTGCCCTCGTCGTGCCCGTCATTAAGCACGCCGAAACGATGGATTTCGCGCGGTTCCGCGAGACCTACGAGATGCTCGTCACGGGAGCCCGGGCCAGCCGGCTGCTCCCCGACGCCTTTGTCGGGGCGACCATCACGCTCACGAACCCCGGGACGCTCGGCACCTTCGCCTCCGTCCCCCGGCTCTTGAAGGGGCAGGGGTCCATCATCGCCACGGGGACCGTCCGCCAGATCGGACCCGCGAAGGTGATGACCCTCACCAGCACCTACGACCACCGCATCATCCAGGGCGCGGAGTCGGGGACCTTTCTCCGAGTCCTCGAGGGGCTCCTGCAGGGCAGCGAGGGGTTTTATGAGCGGGTGCTCGACAGTCTTGGGTTGGGCGGCGGCCTGCGACCGGCCGCGGCGATCGCGCGTCCCGGAGCTCCGGTCCCGCGGCCCCCCGAGGAGCCCGCGTCTCTCGACGACTTGAAGCACGTCGCCGCCGCGACGGCTCTCGTCAAAGCCATCCGCCACTTCGGACACCTGGCGGCGCGGCTCGACCCGCTCGGGTCCGACCCCCCGGGCGATCCGGCGCTCGACCCGGGGCCCCTCGGCCTGACGCCCGAGATCATGGAACGGATCCCGGCCGAGGTGCTGCGAATTTACGTCGCCGGCCGTACCCTCGCGGACGCCTACCCCGAGTTGCAGCGCACCTACTGCGGTACGATCGCCTACGAGGTCGAGCACATCGGCAGCCATGAGCAACGCCTCTGGCTGCGCCACGTGATCGAGTCGGGCGCGCACCGCGCCCCGCTCACTGCGGACGAGCAGCGCCGTCTTCTGGCGCGCTTGATCGCCGTCGAGACGCTGGAGCGCTTCCTGCACCGTACCTACCTCGGCCAGATGCGGTTCTCCATCGAGGGGCTCGACGTGGTGGTCCCGATGCTCGATTTGACGATCGAGCTCGCGGGGGCGGCCGGCGCTCGGCGCGTCGTGGTGGGCATGGCGCACCGGGGACGGCTCAATGTGCTCGCCCACGTCGTCGGCCTCCCCTACGAGACGATCTTCGCCGAATTCGAGGGAGGCCGGCACGTGGAAGAGACGCTCACCCCTGAGGGCGGCACCGGCGACGTGAAGTATCATCACGGAGCCGATGGCGTGTATCAGACCACGGCCGGGAAGCCCGTCAACGTCTCGCTCGTGCCGAACCCGAGTCACCTCGAAGCCGTGAACCCCGTGGTCGAGGGTCGCGCGCGCGCCAATCAGACCAATCGCCGCGGCAAGGAGGCCCTCCCCGACTCGACGGTCGCCCTGCCGGTTCTGCTCCACGGGGACGCCTCGTTTGCTGCGCAGGGCGTCGTGGCCGAAACCTTTAACCTCGCGCGTCTCAAGGGGTACGCGACGGGCGGCACGATCCATCTCATCACCAATAACCAGCTGGGGTTCACGAGCGATCCCCGCGAAGCGCGCTCGACCGATTACGCGAGCGATCTCGCCAAGGGGTTCGATGCGCCCATCGTGCACGTGAACGCCGACGATCCCGAGGCGTGCCTCGCCGCGGTGCGGCTCGCCTTCATGTACCGCGCGGAGTTCCACGGCGACGTCGTGATTGACGTCGTGGGCTACCGGCGCCACGGGCACAACGAGGGGGACGAGCCGTCCTACACGCAGCCCCTTATGTACGAGCGAATCAAGCACGCACCCACAGTGCGGGAACGCTACACTGGGCAGCTGGTGGCGAGCGGCGTCGTGACCGCCGCGGCGGTCGAGAGCGACGTCGAGCAGGTCAATCGGCGGCTTACCGACATCCGGCAGTCGCTGCGCGCCCATCTGTCCGAGGACACCAAGGGCGAGGAGCCCCAGCGCATCTCTGGCGCGCAAGCTGGCGTGTCAGAGCCGGACACGCGCACCGCGGCGCAACTCCTCACGGGCTTGAACGAGCAGCTGCTCGCCGTACCCGACGGCTTTAACGTCAATCCCAAGCTCAAGAGGCAGCTCGAGCGCCGGCGCGAGGCCCTGACGCAGGGGGCGATCGATTGGGCCCACGCCGAGGCCCTGGCCTTCGGCTCGCTCCTCCAGGAGGGGATCTCGATCCGCCTCACCGGCCAGGACACCGAACGCGGCACGTTCAGCCAACGCCACCTCGTGCTGCACGACGCCGTCAGCGGGCGGCGCTATGCGCCGATTCAGAACCTCGCCGGGGCGCGCGCGCCCTTCGAGCTCCACAACAGCCCGCTGTCCGAGTTCGCGTGCCTGGGCTTCGAGTATGGCTACGCCGTGGCGGCGCCCGACGCGCTCGTCCTGTGGGAAGCACAGTATGGCGACTTCACCAACGATGCGGAGGTCATCATTGATCAGTTCCTCATCGCCGGGCTCGCCAAGTGGGGGCAGACGTCACGCCTCACCTTGTTGCTGCCGCACGGCTACGAGGGCCAGGGTCCCGAGCACTCGAGTGCGCGAATCGAGCGCTTTCTCGCCTTGGGCGCGGATGGCAACATCCGCATCGCCAACTGCTCCACCCCGGCGCAGTACTTCCATCTCCTACGCCGTCAGGCGCGGCATCCCGAAATACGGCCGCTCGTGCTGTTCACCCCCAAAAGCCTCCTACGCTTACCCCAGGCGACGGCCAAACTCGAGGAGCTCGCCACCGGGGCGTTCCGCCCGGTGCTGGACGACGCGGCGGCGGACCACGACGCGGTGCGCCGCCTCATCCTGTGTAGCGGAAAGGTGTACTATGACCTCGCCCTCGCGCCGGTCCGGGCACAGGCGACGACGGTCGCAATCGGTCGAGTCGAGCTCCTGTATCCCTTCCCCGAAGCGGAGCTCGGAGAGTTGGTGCGGCGCTATCCCAACGTGCAAGAGATCGTGTGGGTGCAGGAAGAGCCGCGCAACATGGGTCCTCAGAAGTTCATGCTGCCGCAGCTGCGCGAATTGGTTCCCGCCCACGTGGCACTCCGCCCGATCGCGCGCCCCGAGCGCTCGAGCCCCGCCGAGGGGTACCCGGCCGCTCACCAGGCGGAGCAAGCGCGGATTGTCGCGGCCGCCTTCGAGTGAGGCGCAGCACACCGCGCGTGCACCGTGTCTTGGGCGGATTAGGTTGCGGCGATGCCGCGTCCCCTCTCAGCGTCGGTGACCTGATGCGCCGATCCCCCTTCGGGGCATTTGCCGCTCCCCCGGTCCCGAACCCCCGGGGGCGCTCTGACCACGCGACCGAGGTGGGAAGCGGGGTGTCGCACCGCCGCACGCCGCCGCGAGGCGCTCTGGGCACCTCCCTCGCCCGCACGCGTTCCGTTCTGGGTCCGGGGCACGGGCCGACCGACGCGGGAAAGGGCCGCACACCCTGATGTTCGCCGTCTATTCCATTGCCCGGTCCGTCGTCTTCGCCGCGTTCTGCGTGGCCCTCCTCGCCGCAACGGCGGCGTGGCTGGTGCGCACCCGCCGAGTCTCCCCGTTCGGCACCTTGGGGCGCACGCTGCGCTCGCTGAGCGAGCCGTTCACGGCACCGATCGAGCGGCGGCTCGTGCGCGCGGGCGGCAATCCCGTACACGCGGGGTGGTGGCTCGTGATCGGCGTCGCGGTGGTCGGCGTGCTTCTCCTCTCGCTCCTCGATTGGGTTGCGCGGACCACGCTCGAGCTGTCGGGGGCGACTCATGCGGGCCCCCGCGCCGTGCTCGCCCTCGTGGTGCAGCTCACCTACGAGGTCCTGGTCGTCGCTCTGGTCGTCCGGGTGGTGGGCACGTGGCTCGGGATGTTTCGCTACGCGCGTTGGATGCGGCCGGCCTACGCGCTGACCGATTGGCTGGTGGGGCCGATCAGCCGCATCCTTCCCCCAGTCGGGATGTTTGACTGGAGCCCGCTCGCCGCCTGGCTAGTGCTCTGGGTCCTGCGACAGCTGTTGCTGTCCGTGATGGCATGAGGATGGGCCAGGTCACGCTGCACATCGTCCCGCGCGCGCGCGCGAGCGCGGTGGCGGGGACTCATGGCGATGCGGTGAAGGTCCGCATCGCGGTACCCCCGCTCAAGGGCGCCGCGAACGCCGAGCTCGTGCGGTTTCTCGCAGCGTGTCTCGGTCTCCCGGCGGGCCGCGTCGCCATTACCCACGGAGCGAGGGGGCGTCGCAAGACGGTAACGGTGTCGGGGATGCCGAGCGATCGCATCCGCCGGACATTGCTCGGGGTGGGACGATGAGACTGCTCAAGACGCTGGTCAACCTCACGGTTGCCACGCTGGTGGGAGCCCTCGGGAACAAGATGCTCGGCGCCTGGGGGCTCGTGGTAGGGGTGGTGCTCGGCGGCCTTGCGGCGTGGTGGGTAGGACGGCGCGTCTTCGACGCGTGACCTGCCGCAGACCCCGTGGGACCGGGCGGCGCGAATGGGCGCCGCGGCTCAGGACACGGGCGGGGCTTTAAACACGCGGAATAGGTAGTAGAGCGACGGCAGAAGGATCACCGCGCCCACCGCCAGCACAATGAGGGTGAGCCGCAGTGTGGCAGCGGGCGCGGCGACGTCCGGGATCGCGAAATCAGGGGGCAGGGCGTAGGGGTATTGGCTGAGGGCCCACCCCCAAAGGATGAGGGATACTTGGATCCCCGCGGCGATCCGGGCGATGCGGTAGCGGCGCCGCCATAGCGCGCCTAGCGCCGTGACCGCCATCGCGGCCGTGAGGAGATGGAGCGGCAGCGCCCACGGGGCGAACACCAGTCCGGCCAACACGCGCGGCGCACCGCCCCGCGCGAGCAGCAGCACGACCAGGGCCGCGAGGAACAGGGCGATGCCGGCGCCGAGCGCGCGGCGCCGGAAGGCTTCTCGCAACGCCTCGTCGTCCGTCTCGAGCGTCAGATACACCGCTGCGAGAAACGCAAACGCCACTACCGCGAACACCCCCACGGAGAGCGCGAACGGGGTGAGCCAGGGCCCGACGTAGGTCGCGTAGAATCCTGCGGCCGGCCCTCGGCCCACTTCCCCAATGCGCCCGGCGGCAATTGCTCCGACCACCATGCCCAGCAGCAGGGGGGTGATGAGGCTGGCCGCCGCGAACACTTGCCCCCAGTAACGCTCCCTTGCTTTCTCGCCGCCGCCGTAGCGCCAGAAGGTAAACGCCGCGCCCCGGAGCACGATCCCGATCAGCGCGAGGGAGAGCGGGATATGCAGCGCGATCCCAAGCTCGGCGAAGGCCGGCGGAAAGCACGTGAATAGGAGGACGACGGCGAGGATGAGCCAGACGTGGTTCGCCTCCCACACCGGGCCGATGGCATGCGCCACCAGGTCACGCTGCTGCGCTCGGCTGGGGCCGCTCGCCAGCAGGCCCCAGACGCCGCCGCCGAAATCCGCTCCCGCGAGCACCGCGTAGGCGTTGAGCGCCAGGATCACGCTCGCCGCGAGCACGTCGGCGAGCGTCACGGCGCGGTGCCCTCGATCCCGCGCCTTCCGCCTCCTTCTGAGACGTGCGGACTGCGCAGGATGTGGTGGTAGAGAAGGAACATCACGATCACGCCCAGAAAGCAGTAGAGCAGCGTGAACACAGTGAACGGCACGATGAGTCCCGGCATCGGCGTGACGGCGTCGCGGGTGCGGAGCACGCCGTAGATCACCCACGGTTGACGTCCGAGTTCGGTCGCCATCCAGCCGGCTTCGGTCGCCACGAACCCCATCGGCGTGGTGAGCGCGATCGCCGCGAGCAGGCGCCGATGGCGGACGAGGGCATCGAGCCGGTCGGGTCCCCCGGCCCGCGGTCTCCGGGGGCGGGTCACCCAGCCCGCCCACAGGGCGACGATGGCCATGTAACAGCCAAGCGCGACCATCAGCTGAAACGACCAGTGCACCGCAGCCACGTTCGGCCAGTCCTCCCGCGGGGTCGCATCGAGGCCTTGGACGATGGCCCGGGGATCGTGAAAGGCGAGGAGCGCGAGGCCAGCCGGCACGCGGATCGCGTGGCGCGTCGTGCGCGCGTCCACATCCAGCCAGCCACCGAGGACGAGCGGCGCGCCCCGCTCCGTGTGGAACACCGCCTCCATCGCCGCCAGCTTGACCGGCTGATCCCGCGCCACCTCCTGGGCGGCGAGGTCGCCAGCGACCGGTTGCAAGACGGCGGCGGGCCCACCCACGGCGAGGGCGATTACCAGGGCGCGCCGGTGGAATGCATTCCCGGGGTCTCGGCGTAGCAGGAACGCGTGGATCCCGGCCACCGCGAGGCCGGTCGCCGCGTAGGCCGCGAGCGTCACGTGGAGTGCCTGCGTCGGGGCGGCCGGGTTGCCCATCGCGGCAAGGGGATCCACCTGCGTCGCCGCACCCCGCACCAGCGCGAACCCGGTCGGGGTGTTCATCCAGGCGTTCGCGATCACGACGAAGATCCCCGACGCGACGCCGCTCACCGCCACCAGGGCGCCCGCGGCGAGATGGGCGCGCGGGGGGATGCGGTCCCAGCCGTAGAGATAGACGCCGAGGAAGATCGCTTCGGTGAAGAATGCGAAGCCCTCGAGCGAGAACGGCATGCCAATGATGGGCCCGGCGAATCGCATGAACCCCGGCCACAGCAGGCCCAACTCGAAGGACAGCACCGTCCCCGACACCGCCCCAACGGCGAATAGGATCGCCGTGCCTCTCGCCCACCGCTGCGCGAGCTCGAGATAGATCGCGTCGCGCGTCGCCACCCAGCGCCACTCGGCCACGACCATCAGGAGGGGCATCCCGATCCCGACCAGTGCGAAGACAATGTGAAACCCGAGGGACATCGCCATCTGCGAGCGGGCGGCGAGGAGATCTGACATGAGATAGGAACCTACCGCCCCCGATGCTGGGGCGGGGAGCGCGCCCTCCCCGCGCCCCGGGGCCGCCGCCGACGCCTATCTCTTCATGCCGCGCCGCGCTAGATTCCCCGACACAATTGGTGTCGTGGCGATTTGGGGCGTATTGCGGGCCACGTAAAACAATTCGCTAAAAAGCCGGCCCGTCACGGCTTGCTACGCCGTGACGGGCTTTCGCTACAGGCCCCGAGGAGAGAGGAAGGTGGAACGCGTGAGCGCCATTACACTGCGCAACCTGCTCAAGGACGGTCGCGTCCACGTGCTCGATGGGGCGATGGGGACGATGTTGTACTCGAAGGGGTTTCTCCTCAACGTCTGCTACGACGAGCTGTCCTTGAAGCAGCCGAAGCTCGTCCAAGACGTGCATGAGGCCTACGTGCGCGCCGGCGCCGAGATTCTCGAGACCAACACGTTCGGCGCGAACCCCGCCAAGCTCGCGAGCTATGGGCTGGCGGACGAGACCGAGCGGATCAACCAAGCGGCGGCGGAGCTCGCGCGCGCGGCAGCGGCCGGTCGGGCCAGCGTCGTGGGGGCGATCGGCCCGCTCGGGCTCCGCATCGAGCCCTTTGGACCCACCGCGCGCGAAGAAGCGTTCGCGCTCTTCCAACGCCAGGCGAGGGGCCTGCTCGCGGGCGGTGTGGATGGGTTCATCCTCGAGACCTTCAGCGATGTCGACGAGCTGCACGAAGCGCTGCGCGCGGTGCAGAGCGTGACCGACCTGCCGGTCATCGCCCAGATGACGATCGGCGAGGACGGCCTCACGCAGTACGGCACGGCCCCCGAGACGTTCACCCCCCGAATCGCGGGCTGGGGGGCCGACGTGGTCGGAGTGAACTGCTCCGTCGGGCCGGTGGGGGTGCTCGACGCCGTGGAGAAGATGGTCAAGGTCACCGACCGCCCCATCTCCGCCGTTCCGAACGCGGGGCTCCCCAAGGCGGTCGGCGACCGCAAGATCTACCTCGCGTCGCCAGAGTACATGGCGAGCTACGCCCGCCGCATGATCGAGGCCGGTGCCCGGATCGTGGGCGGGTGTTGTGGGACCACGCCGGAGCACATTAAGAAGATCCGCGACTACGTCGCGAGCGTGGTGCCGCGCCACGCGTCGGTGGTCGTGTCCCGCGATGCCGTGGTCGCACCGGCGGGCGTGACCGCGGTGCCGCTCGCCGAGCGGTCCCGCTTTGGAGCGAAGCTGGCGCGCCGCGAGCTCGTGACGAGCGTCGAGATCGTCCCACCCAAGGGCGTCGACCCGACCGCGATGTTCGCGCAATGCCGAGCGCTCAAGGCCGCGGGCGTGGATGCCGTCAACGTCCCCGACGGCCCCCGGGCTCAGAGCCGCATGGGGGCACTGTTGTCTTCGGTGATCATCGAGCGGGAGGTGGGGATCGAGACGGTCACCCATTACTCCTGCCGCGACCGCAACCTCCTCGGCATGCTATCCGACGTCCTCGGCGCCGCCGCCGCGGGGCTCCACAACATCTTGATCATCACCGGCGACCCGCCGAAGATGGGCCCCTACCCCGACGCGACGGCCGTCTTCGACATCGACTCCATCGGGCTCACGAATCTCGTCTACCGGCTGAACCACGGCCTCGATCCGGGTGGGAACCCCATCGGGGCCCCGACCCGCTTCGCGATCGGCGTCGGGGTGAACCCGGCGGCGACCGAGCTCGATCGTGAGCTGTCCCGCTTCGCCTGGAAGGTGGAGGCCGGCGCGGACTTCGCCGTCACCCAGCCTGTGTTCGACGTGGCCCAGCTCCACGCCTTTCTGAAGCGCGTCGAGGCGTTCCGCCTTCCGATCGTGGCGGGGATCTGGCCCCTCCTCTCGCTGCGGAACGCCGAGTTCTTGGCGAACGAGGTCCCGGGCGTCTCCGTCCCCGAGTCCGTGCTCACGCGCATGCGGAAGGCGACCGAGAAGGGCAAGGATGCCGCCCTCGCCGAGGGCGTGTGTATCGCACGGGAGATGTTCGCCTGCGTGCGGCAGGATGTGCAGGGGATTCAAGTGAGCGCGCCGTTCGGGAAAGTGGACGTGGCGCTGGAGGTGTTCCGGTGAGCGGGGGCGCGCGTCATCCCGCCCCGTTGCCCCCACCCGCCACACTGCGGGCGGCCGAGCGCGTGGGCTCCTAGCCGGGCGGCGTGCGCGGGTCCAAGTTACTACTGCGCCGTCTCCCCGGAGGGTCGCGATGATGACTCATGCTACGTCCCTCAGCCTGTCCCGCGGGCTCGGTGCGATGTTGGTCGGGACCGCCGCGCCAGAACCCCCCGGCACAATCGACACGCACTACTCACCCCGCACTGCGATCGGAACCTGAGGCCGGCGGGCCGCGTTCTCGCGGATCCCCCTTCGGAGGCATCGCACGATGAGAGTCGGCATCCTGGGGTCAGGTGGTGTTGCGCAGGCGCTCGGTACGGGCTTCGTGACGCTCGGCCACGACGTCAAGCTCGGCACTCGCACACCGGCGGCCGACAAGCTGAGGTTGTGGGTCAAGCAAGCGGGCACACAGGGCTCGGTCGGGAGTTTCGGCGAGGCGGCCGCGTTCGGCGAGCTCGCCGTGCTGGCGACCGCGTGGTCCGGGACCGAGAACGCCCTCAAGCTCGCGGGGCCGCCCACTCTCGCAGGCAAGGTCCTGATCGATGTCACGAACCCCTTTCGAGCCGCGCCCAACGGCTCGCCCACGCTCGCCGTGGGCTGGATGGATTCTGGGGCGGAGCAAGTGCAGCGCTGGGTGCCCGGAGCGAAGGTCGTGAAGGCGTTCAATACCGTCGGCAATCCGCACATGTTCCGGCCTCAGTTTCCAGGCGGCCCCCCCGACATGTTCATCTGCGGGAACGATGCGAGCGCTCGACAGACCGTGGGCGACATCTGCAAGTCGTTCGGGTGGGGCGTAATCGACCTCGGGGGCATCGAGAGCGCGCGCTACATTGAGCCGCTGGCGATGGTCTGGACCACGTATGCGTTCCGCACCAACACGTGGAACCACGCGTTCAAGCTGCTGAGGCGGTCGTGACCCCAGTGCGGGACGTCGCGAGGATCCTGATATGTCTCGGGGCGCTGGCGGCCCCACGCCTCGCCGCCCAGATCCAACGGGCCCCGACCCAGACGCGGACGCCCAGCAAGCCGCACGCGGAGAGTACCAACGCCCGCTACGAACGGACGGACGCCGCGACGGGCGTCGTCTGGACCCTCGTGCTCGATCAAGACGGCACCGTCGAGGTGCGGGCCAATGGACGGCTCGCAACGGACTCGAGCGGACGCGTTGTCTACTACCAATACCGCATCGCCGGGACCCAGCTCTACCTTACGGACGCTCGGACCCAGCACGAGGAGCTGTTCGGGTTGTTCAACGGCTCGACCCTCACCACGGTCCTGGGCGTGCGCTACGAGAAGCGGTGAGCGGGGCGGGGTCCGGCCCGGCGGCCTGAGCGGTCTCACGCGATGACGGACCGTCGATCCGCCAGCCTCTGGGGCCCTGAGCCCCGCTCGGGCGTCGCTCCCGAGCAACCGGTCATCGGCGCTGCTCGGCGCGCGCTACGCAACCCCGGCGTTCCCTTCGATCTCGACGTGGTGCTGGCGCAGCGCGTCAACCGCAGTGCGGTGGAGCGGCGCGCCGCCACCCTCCCCCGGCGCCGCACGGTGAAGCAAGACTGGCAAGCCGCGTGGCTCCTGCGCGCGATCACCTGCCTCGATCTCACGGCGCTCCAAGGCGACGACACGCCTGGCACGGTAGAGCGGCTCTGCGCCAAGGCGCGCCACCCGGTGCGGGCTGACTTGTTGCACGCCCTGGGAACCACCTCGCTCAACATCCAGGCGGGCGCCGTATGCGTCTACCACGCCTTCGTCCCGGTCGCGTTGCGCGCACTGGAGGGCTCCGGGATCCCCGTGGCCGCAGTCTCGGCGGGCTTCCCGGCGGGACTGAACCCCCTCGCCGAACGACTGCACGAGGTGCAGGCGTCGGCCGCGGCCGGGGCCCAGGAGCTCGATGTGGCCATCACTCGGGCGCACGTCCTCACGGGCGCTTGGGCGACCCTGTATGACGAGGTGCGCGGCTTCCGAGAGGCCGCAGGTGATGCGATCCTGAAGGTCATCCTCGCCACGGGGGAGCTCGGGACGCTGACCAACGTCGCGCGGGCGAGTCACGTCGCGATGATGGCGGGCGCGGACTTCATCAAGACCTCGACCGGCAAAGAGGCGGTCAACGCGACCCTGCCGGTCGGTGTGGTCATGGCGCGCGCGATCCGCGGCTATCGTGAGCGGACGAGCTACGCCGTTGGCTGCAAGGCTGCGGGAGGGATTCGGGCGGCGCACAGCGCGCTCGAATGGCTCCTCCTGATGAAGGAAGAGCTGGGCGATCGCTGGCTCGAGCCCGCCCGCTTCCGCCTCGGAGCTTCCACGCTCCTCGGCGACATCGAGCGCCAGCTCGAGCACTTCACCACGGGGCGGTACTCGGCCGCCTACCGTCACCCGAGCGCATGAGCACGCACCCCGTCCCTGGTTTCCGGCCTCCTCGAGCCCGGTTCGCGCGCCATCCTCGCGGCGCGGCGGTGGGATGGTGACGCCCGATCCCAATCCTCGCGTCGCGGCGCTGTTCCAGACGATGGCGTACGGCCCTGCGCCCGAGAGCGACGCTGCGGCGCGCGCGTGGATCGCGCGGCACGGGGAGGAGTTCGGGTTGTTCATCGGCGGCGCATGGGTGCCAAGCGCGGGCAGCCGCCGGTTCGACACGGTGAATCCCGCAACCGGCGTTCCGTTGGCCCGGGTGTCCCAGAGCGAGGCGGCCGACATTGACGCCGCGGTGCGGGCGGCGCGGGCCGCGTTCCCCCCTTGGGCCGCGCTCTCCGGACATGCCCGGGCCCGCCATCTCTACGCCCTCGCGCGGGCCGTGCAGCGCCAGGCGCGGCTCTTCGCGGTGCTCGAAACGCTCGACAATGGCAAACCGATTCGCGAGACCCGGGACATCGACGTGCCCCTCGCGGCGCGACACTTCTACCACCACGCGGGGTGGGCGCAGCTCCGGGACGTCGAGTTTCCTGGCTACTCCCCGCTCGGCGTGGTCGGTCAGATCATCCCGTGGAACTTCCCGCTCCTCATGGCAGCCTGGAAGCTCGCGCCCGCCCTCGCCGCCGGGAACACGGTCGTGCTCAAGCCCTCAGAGTTCACACCGCTCACCGCCCTACTGTTTGCCGAGATCGCCGTGGAGGCCGGGTTGCCCCCGGGCGTCCTCAACGTAGTGACGGGCGACGGGGAGACGGGGAAGTTGCTCGTCGCGCACCCCGAGGTGGATAAGATCGCCTTTACGGGGTCGACCGAAGTTGGGCGCGAAATCCGCCGCGTGACGGCCGGCACGGGCAAGAGGCTCACCCTCGAGCTCGGTGGCAAGAGCCCGTTTATCGTGTTCGACGATGCCGACATGGACAGTGTGGTCGAGGGCGTGGTGGACGCGATCTGGTTCAACCAAGGACAAGTCTGCTGCGCCGGGTCGCGACTACTCGTGGCCGAAGGCTCAGCCGACCGACTCGTGACCAAGCTGCGGGCCCGGATGGAGACGCTCCGCGTGGGGTCGCCCCTGGACAAGGCGGTGGACCTGGGTGCCATCGTGGCTCCGGTCCAGCTCGCCCGCATCCGCGCGCTCGTGGAGCAGGGGGTTGCGGGGGGGGCCTCCATGTGGCAGCCGTCCTGGGCGTGCCCCACCGAGGGCTACTTCTATCCTCCCACGCTGTTCACGAACGTCGCGCCCGCGGCCGTGATCGCCCAGGTCGAGATCTTCGGCCCCGTACTCGTGACCCTGACGTTCCGCACCCCAGGCGAGGCTGTCGCGCTCGCCAACAACACGCCGTACGGTCTCGCCGCGAGCGTGTGGACGGAAAACATCAATCTTGCCCTCGACGTGGCGCCGCAGCTCAAGGCGGGCGTGGTGTGGATCAACTGCACCAACGTGTTCGACGCCGCGTCCGGGTTCGGGGGCTATCGCGAATCGGGGTTTGGGCGCGAGGGGGGGCGCGAGGGGATGTGGGAGTACCTCAAGCCGGCCTGGGAGACGGGGAGCGCGACGGATCGCGGCGCGGCCCCTGCCTCGGCCGGCCACGCGTCTCCCCCCCCGCCCCTTCCGCCGTCGCGCCTGCCCTCCCTCGATCGGACCTACAAGCTCTTCATCGGGGGAGCGCAGGTGCGGCCCGATCAAGGGTACGCGACGCCCGTCCGGGCACCCGATGGCCGCGTGCTGGCCGACGTGGCCCTGGGCAGCCGCAAGGACATTCGTGATGCCGTTGAGGCAGCCCACGCCGCTCGCGAGTGGGGCCGCGGCGCGGGAGGCCACGCCCGCGCCCAGGTCCTCTACTATGTGGCTGAGAACCTCGCGCAGCGCGCGGCCGAATTCGCGCGCACGCTTGACGCCTTGACCGCCTGCGGGGCCGCGCAGGCAGACGGCGAGGTCGATGCGGCCGTGTCCCGCCTGTTCACCTATGCCGCGTGGGCGGACAAATTCGACGGCGCGGTGCACGCCGTCCCCCTGCGCGCCGTCACGCTCGCGATGAACGAGCCGGTCGGCGTACTGGGCATCGTCGCGCCCGAGGACGCGCCCCTGCTCGGCTTCGTGTCGGTTGTGGCGCCGGCGCTCGCCCTCGGCAACACCGTGGTCGCCGTGCCGTCGGAGGGGCGCCCGCTCGCCGCCACGGAGCTCATGAGTGTGCTCGCTGCCTCCGACTTGCCCGCCGGGGTCCTGAACATCGTGACCGGCCCGCGGGACACGCTCGCGCGGGCGCTCGCCGAGCATGATGACGTCCAAGGCGTGTGGTACTGGGGCAGCCCTGCGGGAGCGCGGTCGATCGAGGAAGCTGCCGCCGCCAACCTGAAGCGCACGTGGGTCGTGACGCGGGCCCCCAACTGGTTCGACCCGCGGGCCGGCGAGGGCCACGAGTTTCTGCGCCGCGCGGCCGAGGTGAAGAACATCTGGGTCCCCTACGGCGAATGAGGTGACGGGCGATCACTTCTCGAGCGCGGCTGCCGCCTACGCCTCGTTCCGGCCTCGCTACCCCGACGACCTGTTCGCCTACCTCGCCGCCCGCGCGCCGCGGCGAGCGCTGGCCTGGGATTGCGCCACGGGGAGCGGGCAAGCGGCCCTCGGTCTCGCGCGCCACTTCACCCGAGTCATCGCGACGGATGCGAGCACGGCGCAGCTGGCCCACGCCGCGCCGCACCCGCAGGTCGAGTATCGGGTCGCGGCGGCCGAAGCGAGCGGACTCGAGGCCGCGTCGGTGGATCTCGTGGCGGCGGCGCAGGCCCTCCACTGGTTCGATATCCCGGCGTTTTTCGCCGAGGCGCGCCGGGTCCTCGTCGCGCGCGGCGTCGTGGCGGTGTGGTGCTACAACCTGTGCCAGGTGACCCCGGCTGTGGACCGCATCGTCCGCCACTTCTACGCGGAGACGCTCGGGCCGTACTGGCCCTCCGAGCGGCGACTGGTCGAGACGGAGTATCGCAGCGTCGCCTTCCCATTCGCCGAGGTCCGAGTCCTGCCGTTCCAGCTCGAGCACCCGCTGACGCTGGCCGCGTTCGGCGGGTACCTGCGCACCTGGTCGGCGACCCTTCGCTACGCGAAGGCGCGGAGCTGCGATCCCGTGGGCCCGCTCCTCGAGGAGCTCAGGGCGAGTTGGGGCGGCCCGGCAGCCACGCAGCGGGTCCGCTGGCCCCTGGCGCTGCGCGTCGGTCGGAAGGACGACCCGGCCCGCCCGTCGTGATCCCGTCGCTATATTACCGCGATGGAATCTTCCGGAAGGACGCGAAGCATGAAAACGACGAACCCGGCGCTCAGTACCAGGGTCCTCGAGCAGTTCGGCCGCGCCGGCCAGGCGTATACCGGCGAGACGATGACGGTCGAGGGCACGATCAACAAGTCCGCCCTCCTCCTGCTCCTCGTCGTCGTGCCGGCGACGTGGGTTTGGAGCCAAGTGATGCGCGGCGGCCTCGAGGCCGTGATGCCCTGGATGTGGGGCGGCTTGCTGGGGGGGTTCGTCACCGCCCTGGTGACGATCTTCAAGAAGGAGTGGGCGCCACTGACGGCGCCGCTGTACGCCGCCCTGGAGGGGCTCGCGATCGGCGGGCTCTCGGCGGTGTTCGAGATGCAGTACCGCGGCATCGTGTTGCCGGCCGTGGCCCTGACGTTCGGCACCCTGGCCTGCATGCTCGCCGTTTACCGCAGCGGGCTCATCCGGGTCACTGATCGGTTTCGCTTGGGGGTCGTCGCGGCGACCGGAGGCATCGCGCTCGTCTACCTCGCGACCCTCGTGCTGTCCCTCTTCCACGTGAGCGTCCCATTCATTTATGCCGGCGGGACGTTCGGGATCGTCGTGAGCCTGGTCATCGTGACCGTGGCGGCCCTGAATCTGGTGCTCGACTTCGACTTCATCGACCAGGCAGTGGGCGTGGGCGCCCCGAAGTACGTGGAATGGTACGCCGCCTTCGGCCTCATGGTCACCCTCATCTGGTTGTACCTCGAGATGCTGCGGCTGCTCGGGAAGATGCGGCGCCGCTAAGGTCCTGCGGGCGGCGTTGGGTGGTGTGGGTGGGCGCGGCGTGCGCTATTGGTGCACCGGCGTCACGTCCTCGCGGAACCGCTCACCCAGCGCTCGCAGATAGCTGTCGAGGGTCCGGTATTCATCGAAAAAGACACGGTTGAGGAGCCGGAGGATCGGGTTGCCGATCCAGCCGCGCTCGGTCACCGCGACTCGGCTCCCGCCCCCCGACGGCCCGATCTCGTAGCTCCAGTACCCGCCGAACGGAGCCCCGCATGGCGCGTCGAGCTGCAGGACGAGCCGCTGGGGCGGCACGTCCACCGCAACCACGAACGTCAAGGTCCCGTTGCTGCCCAGGGTTTGACGCCACACCTCGCGCCCAGCCGCGTCGGGCACACGCTCGACCGTTCTCACGTCACTCCACCAGGAGGCGACCCGGCCGATGTCGCGGACGACTCTCCACACGGTGTCTGGCGACGCCCGGAGTGTGACCGCGCTCGTCGCGGCATGCTCGCGCGGCAGGAGGGATCCCCGATCAGTGCCGGCGCGACGAGGAGCGCGGCGAGAAGCATGAGCCCTACTCCCAGACGCCGCATGCCTTACGCCCTCCGCGTCACCCGAAACGTCCGCAGGCCGCGGCCGCGCCGGGGTCGGGAGATCTCGGCCTGCGCGGGACTCACCGTCAGCCCTCGCGCCGTTCCTTCCATCGGACGATTTCCCGGCGCTCCTTTTTCGTCGGTCGGCCGCTCTCCGCTTCCCACCTCGGGAGCGCCTTGAGCTGCCCTACCAGAGCCTCACGGGCCCGCTTCGCGTCGGGGTCCTCGTCGTAGAGCTGCGCCGCGTCACTCGCAGAACCGCGGCGCGCCGAAAACGCGCGCACGGTGACGTGATACACGGAAGGCCCCTGCCGCACGCGGACGCTGTCCCCGACCCGCAGGGCCTTAGCAGCCTTGGCCCGGGCGCCGTTCACCTGCACCTTGCCGGCACCAATCGCTCCGGCGGCGAGCGCCCGAGTCTTGAAGAAGCGCGCAACCCACAGCCACTTGTCGAGACGCATGCGCTCTCCCGTTGGTCGGCAGGTCGCGGCGAAACCTCTCGCGGATCGTGCACGTCTGAGCACGGAGGCGTCCGCGTCCAACGCAGTCCAGCGTCATGCGTATCTTTGAGTACGCCGGGCCGCCAGACGATATTCCCCTTACTCGCGCTGCCCCACAACGTACGATGATGATCAGCACGCCTGCCTCGCCAGTCGGCCGTCCTGGGTGTGCCGCCCGCGTCGGAGCGGCAGCTTTGCTCGCGGCCGTGGTGCTCGGCTGCTTCGGGAACCCGCCCGGCGTGGCCGGCGTGGCGGGCACAGCGCCGGCACCGAACGTCCTGTGGACGCCACCGCCCGCTCCCGCGCTGCCGCCCCCGGCGCCGCCGCCAGCCGTGCCGCCCGATCTCGCCGCACGGGTCGAGGAGCTCAAGCTGGCCGACGTCATCGACATCGCCCTGCGCAACAATACGTTGACGAGCGCCTCGTGGGCGCAGGCGCGCGCCGCGGCCGCGAGCTATGGGGCCGCCCGCGGCCAGTACTATCCAACCCTGTCGGTGGACGGCGCGGTGACGGGAATCAAGACGGCGCCCACCGGTGGGCGGACGGCCGTGCAGCAACAATTCTACGGGCCGACCTTCAACCTCTCCTGGTTGCTGTTCGACTTTGGCGGCCGGAGCGGGTCGGTCGGCGAGGCCCGCGAGGCACTGCTCGCCGCCGACTGGACGCACAACGCCACGCTGCAAGGCGTCGTGCTCGCGGTCGCCCAGGCTTACTTTCAGTACTTGGGCACCAAAGCCCTCCTCTCGGCCCAACAAACGACCCTGAAGGAGGCGCAGACTAACCTCGACGCCGCCGACGAGCGGCATAAGGTCGGCCTCGCGACGATCGCCGATGTACTCCAGGCAAAGACGGCGTTGTCCGAGGCCGAGCTCGCCCTCGAGTCGACGGAAGGGCAGTTGCAGACGACGCGCGGTGCGCTCGCGCTCTCCATGGGGCTCCCCGCGAACAGCCCCTACGACGTCGAAGCGCGGCCCGACACCGGACTCCTCCTGGGCATCGCCGACAGCGTGGACACGCTGATCGGCCGCGCCGTGCGTGAGCGGCCCGATCTTGCCGCCGCCCGCGCGACGGCCCGCGCCGCCCAAGCGCGCGTGAGCGTGGCCCGCGCCCAGGCCCTCCCGTCGCTCTCGGTGGGCGGGAGCGACGGCCAAACGTACTTTTTCAAGAACTCCACCTCGGGCAACAGCTACACGGCGACGCTCACACTCGACATTCCGTTGTTCAACGGGTGGTCCCAGATCTATAACGTGAAGGCGGCCGCCGCCTCGGCCGACGCCGCGGCGCTACAGGCCCAGGGCCTGGAACAGCAGGTGGTCTACCAAGTGTTCAACTCGTACTACGCGCTCCGCACCGCGACCCAGCAGGTCCGGACCAGCGCCGACCTGATGGCGAGCGCAAGCGAGTCAGAGCGCGTGGCGCTCGGTCGGTACCGGGCGGGCGCGGGGAGCCTCCTCGATCTCCTCACGGCACAGGCGGCCCTGGCGCAGGCGCGGGCCCAGGACATTCAGGCGCGGTTCTCCTGGCACATCGCGCTCGCGCAGCTGGCGCACGACGCTGGCGTCCTCAGCCTCGATGGGGGGAATCCCCTGCACCTGCAACCCGACACCACGGGAACTCAGTAGATGACCCGCTTCGCTACCGCTCTCCTCGCCGTGGTACTGCTCGCCTCCGGCTGCGGACACCGGGCGGCGAGCGGCCCGGCCCGCGTGCCCGTCACCATCTCCCGAGCGGCGCAGCGCGCCGTCCCCTACGAGATCGTCGCGACGGGCACGGTCGAGCCGCGCCAAACCGTCTCGGTCCAAGCGCAGGTCACCGGAGTCCTGACGCACGTCGTGTTTCGCGAGGGCGATGACGTGCAGGCCGGGCAGGCGCTGTTCCAGATCGACCCGCGGCCATTCGAAGCCGCGCGTGATGGGGCCCAGGGGGCGCTGGCGCGCGACATCGCTCAGTCCGAAAGCGCGCGGCGTGACGCCGAGCGCTACGCGGAGCTGGTGAAACAGGACTACGTCACCAAGTCCGACTACGACGCGAAGCGCGCAGCCGCCGACGCGCTCACCGCGACCGTGCGCGCCGATTCTGCGGCCGTCGAGACGGCCCAGCTCAACGTGTCCTGGGCGACGGTCCGCGCCCCGATCAGCGGGCGCACGGGGCGACTGTTGGTGCGCGAAGGTAATCTGGTGCGCGCCAACACCGACCAGCTCGTCATCATCAATCAGATCCACCCGATCCTGGTGCGCTTCGCCGTGCCGGAGCAAGAGCTGCCCCAGGTGCAGCGCTACCGCGCCAACCGGCTGCCCGTGCTCGTCAGCCCCTCGAAGAGCGACACCACGTTCGGCGCCGGCCTACTCACGTTCATTGACAACTCCGTTGACACCGCGACCGGCACGGTGCTCCTCAAGGCCGAGTTTGCCAACCAGGACAACACCCTATGGCCCGGTGAATTCCTGAACGTGCGCCTGCAACTCTATGTGGAGGACAAGGCGTTGGTGGTTCCGGCGCAGGCGGTGATGACCGGGCAGCAGGGGACGTATGTCTTCGTGGTCAATCCGGACGGCACGGCGCGCTCGCAGCCCGTGACGGTCGAGCGCACCGCCGGGCAATACGCCATCCTCGTCCAGGGGGTGCAGGCGGGGGATCAAGTGGTCACGGATGGGCAACTGCGCCTCGTGCCCGGGGCCTCGGTCGAGGTGAAGGGCGGGAGCGCGGCGGGCGCCGTGGAAGCCGACAAATGAACCTGTCCGCCCTGTTCATCAGGCGGCCCATCATGACGACGCTGGTCGTGTCGGGGATTCTCATCTTCGGCCTGATGGCCTACCGGCGCCTGCCGGTGAGCGACCTCCCCAACGTCGATTTCCCGACCATCAGCGTCAGCGCGACGCTCCCGGGCGCGAGCCCCGAGACGATGGCATCCGCGGTCGCGACGCCGCTGGAGAAGCAGTTCTCGACGATCGCCGGGCTCAGCCAACTGACCTCGCTGTCCGGGCTCGGGAGTACGAGCATCACGCTGCAGTTCAATCTCGAGCGCAACATCGACGCCGCGGCGCAGGACGTGCAGTCGGCGATTACGCAGACGATGCACCTCCTGCCGCCCGGGATCATCCCGCCCTCGTTCCAGAAGGTGAACCCAGCCGACTCGCCGATTCTCTATTACGCGCTGACGACGACGACCTTGCCGTTATCGCAGCTCGACGAGTACGGCGAGACGTTCATGGCCCAGCACATCTCCATGGTGCAGGGCGTCGCGCAAGTGCTGGTCTACGGCCCGCAGAAGTACGCCGTGCGGATCCAACTCGACCCGAAGGCGCTCGCGACCCGGGGCATCGGAATCGACGACATCGCGAACGCCGTGAACGCGGGCAACGTCAATCTCCCGACGGGCATTCTGTGGGGCCCGCACCGCGCCTTCACGGTGCAGGCCAACGGCCAGCTCCAAGACGCCGCGGCGTTCCGCCCCTTGGTCGTCGCCTTCCGCAACGGGACCCCGGTCCGCCTCCAAGACGTGGGCCAGGTGCTGGACGACGTGCAGGACAACAAGACCGCCGGCTGGTACGACGGGACCCGCGCCATCGTGCTCGCGATCCAGCGCCAGCCCGGCACCAACACCGTGGCCGTGGCGACCGGCGTCCGCGCGATCATGCAGAGCCTGCAGGCGCAGCTCCCGGCGTCGGTCGAGGTGCACGTGCTCTACGATCGATCGGTCTCGATTCGCCAGTCGCTCTCCGACGTCCAGGCGACGCTGATCCTCACCCTGTGCCTCGTGGTCCTCGTCATCTTCCTGTTCCTCCGCAATCTGTCCGCCACGATCATCCCGAGCCTCGCCCTGCCGCTCTCGCTCGTGGGCACGTTCGCGGCGATGGCGCTGCTCGGTTACAGCCTCGACAACCTCTCGATGATGGCCCTGACCCTCTCGGTCGGGTTCGTGGTGGACGATGCCATCGTGATGCTGGAAAACATCGTCCGCCACATGGAGTTGGGCGAAGGCGTGCTTGAGGCCGCCTATGCCGGGTCGCAGGAGATCGGCTTCACGATTCTGTCAATGACGCTCTCGCTCGCTGCGGTGTTCATCCCCGTGCTCTTCATGGGGGGGATCGTGGGACGGTTGTTCCACGAGTTTGCCGTGACCATCGGGTGCGCGATCCTCATCTCCGGGTTCGTGTCGCTCACGCTCACGCCGATGCTCTGCAGCCGGTTCCTCACGCCGTCGCACGAGGCGCACCACGGGCGGTTCTACACGGCGTCCGAGCGGGTGTACGAGGGGGCGCTCGGCTTGTACCAGCGCTCGCTCGTCTGGGTCATGGACCGGCGCAGCCTCGCGCTCGCGTTCTCGCTGGTCATTCTGCTCGCGACAGGGGTGCTGTTCACCATCGTCCCGAAGGGCTTTCTACCGAGTGAAGACAACGCGCAGGCCTTCGGGATCACCGAAACCGTGCAAGGCACGTCGTTCGAGGAGATGAAGGCACACCAGTTGCAGATCATGGCCATCGTGGCCCAGGATCCGAACGTCCAAGACTTCATGTCGTTCATTGGCGGCGGCCAGATGAATCAAGGCAGGGTCTTCATGCACCTGAAGCCGCGCGCCCAGCGGAGGCTCAGCGCCGATCAGGTAATCCAAGAGCTCAACCCGAAGTTCGCGACCGTGCCCGGGGTCCGCGTCTACCTCCAGAATCCGCCGCCCATCCGTATCGGCGGGCAGCTGACCAAGAGTCTCTATCAGTTCACCCTGCAAAGCCCAGACATGCCCGCCCTCTACGAGGGCGCGAAGCAGCTCGAGATGAAACTCCGAGCCCTGCCCGACCTCATCAATGTGACGAGCGACTTGCAGATCTCGAACCCCCAAGCCACGGTCGCGATCAACCGCGACCGGGCGTCCTCCCTCGGCGTCACGGCCGAGCAGGTGGAGACCGCTCTCTACGACGCCTACGGCTCGGGGCAGGTGTCGACCATCTACACGCCGACCAATGAATACTGGGTCGAGATGGAGCTGGTCCCCGACTATCAGCGCGACCTCTCGGCGCTGAATCTGCTCTATATCCGCTCGCAAGCGGGGACGCTCGTCCCGCTGGCGGCGCTGTCGAACGTGGGGTCGAGCGTGGGTCCACTGACGGTGAGTCACGCCGGCCAGCTGCCGTCGGTCACGCTGTCCTTCGACTTGAAGCCCGGGGTCTCGCTCGGCACGGCGGTTGCCGAAGTGCAGCGCGTGGCGCGACAGACGCTTCCCTCGAGCATCACCACCGCGTTCAGCGGCACGGCGCAAGCCTTCCAGTCGAGCCAGGCGGGGCTGCTCTCCCTCTTGGTCCTCGCCGTCCTTGTGATCTACATGGTGCTCGGTATCCTTTATGAGAGCTTCGTACACCCCTTGACGATTCTCTCGGCGCTGCCGTTCGCGGGCTTCGGGGCGCTCTTGACGCTCTTGCTTTTCCACATCGACTTGAGTGTATACGCGTTCGTCGGAATCATCATGCTCGTGGGGCTCGTGAAAAAGAACGGCATCATGATGATCGACTTCGCGATCGAGGCGGAGCGCAAGGAAGGGAAATCCCCGCATGACGCGATCCTCGAAGCCTGCAGCATCCGGTTCCGGCCCATCATGATGACGACGATGGCGGCGCTGATGGGGACGTTACCGATTGCCCTGGGCGTGGGGGCCGGGTCGGAGTCTCGGCGGCCGCTCGGCATCACGGTCGTGGGCGGCCTCGCGTTCTCGCAGCTCATCACGCTGTACGTGACGCCGGTGATCTACACCTACCTCGACGACTGGCAGCGGCGGTTCGAGGGCGTATCGCTGCGCGACTTGTTCCGCCACCGGCATCCCGCGCCGCACGCGGCGCCGGCGGACTGACGGGCCGGCACGCCGTGCGGGTCGAGACCGTCGACCTCCCGGTGTCCGACGGCACGCGCATGCGTGCCCACGTCGCCCGGCCTGACGACGGCGCGCGCCACCCCGGCCTCCTGCTGTTCCAGGAAGCCTACGGCGTGAATGCGCACATCCGTGACGTGGCGGGCCGGCTGGCTGGCGCGGGGCACCTGGTGATCGCGCCGGAGATCTTCCACCGCACGGCGCCCCCAGGGTTCGAGGGCGCCTACGGAGATTTCCCCGCCGTCCAGCCGCACTATCAGGCCATTACCGTCCCGGGGCTCGAAGCGGACATCCGCGCGGCCCATGCCTGGCTCGCGGCCGATCGCCAGGCGGAGCCCCGCCGGATCGCCGCGATCGGCTTCTGCCTGGGCGGGCGGGTGTCGTTTGTCGCCGCGACCGCCATCCGGCTCCGAGCCGCAGTCGCTTTCTATGGCGGCGGCATTGCGCCTGCGCTTCTCGAGCGGGCACCGCGGGCCCAGGCGCCCCTCCTCTTCTTCTGGGGCGGCCGCGACACGCACATCCCCCCCGAGCAGCGGCGCGCCATCGCAGACGCCCTCAGCGCGGCGGGGAAACCCTTCGTCGACGTGGTGTTCTCCGAGGCCGACCACGCCTTCTTCTGTGACGCGCGGCCCGCGTTTCATCCCGGCGCCGCGGCTCAGGCGTGGGCCCTCACGCTCGCGTTCCTCGAGGACGCCTTGCGCTGAGGCTCGCCAGGGCGGCATCGTGGCGGCCTTGCCACGGTCCCGCGCCAGGCTCCAGCTTGGAGACCGAGAATGCCGCACGGGACCCTCGCGCCCGGCGTGCCACGCCGCTCGACCCCGACCCCCGGTGCGCCGCCGGAGTGGGAGCCGCGATGTCCGAACGCACACCCCTGACCCACCTCACGCCAGAAGAGGAGCTGTTCCGAGACACCGTCCGCGACTTCGCGGAGCGTGAGGTCCGGCCGCGGGTCGCGGCGATGGAGCGCGCGTCGAGCCTCGACCCCACGCTGCTCCGCAAGTTCTTCGAGCTCGGGCTGATGGGTATCGAGATCGGCGAGCCCCATGGCGGCGCGGGTGGTAGCCTCATGATGAGCGTGCTCGCCGTGGAAGAGTTGTCGGCCGTCGATGCCTCTGCGGCGATTTTCGTGGACGTCCAAAACACGCTCGTCAACGCCCTGCTGCTCAAGTGGGCGAGCGAAGACTTGAAGCGGCGCTACCTCCCGCGCCTCGCCACCGAGCTCGTCGGCGCCTACGCGCTCTCCGAGCCCGCCTCGGGGTCCGACGCCTTCGGCCTCGAGACCAAGGCGACGCGGCAAGGGGACGCCTGGCGGCTCGACGGGCGTAAGCTCTGGATCACGAACGGCGCCGAGGCTGGGCTATACATCATTTTCGCCAACGTCGATTTCTCCCTCGGCTACAAGGGGATCACGGCGTTCGCCGTCGAGCGGGGCTTCGCGGGGTTCACCGTCGGCAAGCGCGAAGACAAGCTTGGCATCCGGGCGTCGAGCACCACCGAGCTCATTCTCGACGGGTGCCTGGTGCCGGCCGCGAACGTCGTCGGGGAGATCGGGCACGGGTACAAGGTCGCGATCGAGACCCTCAACACGGGGCGCATCGGGATTGGGGCCCAGATGATCGGAGTGGCGCGCGGCGCCCTCGACGCGGCGCTCCACTATGTGCGCGAGCGCCAGCAGTTCGGCCGCCCCATCGCTGAGTTCCAGGGTGTGCAGTTCCAGCTCGCTCAGGCAGCGACGGAGCTCGAGGCGGCACGCCTGATGGTGTACAACGCGGCGCGCCTCGAGGACGCGGGGGCCTCCTACACGATGCACGCCGCGATGGCGAAGCTGTTCGCGTCGCAGGTGGCGGAGCGCGTGACGTCCCTCGCGGTCGAGTTGTTCGGCGGCTACGGATACACGAAAGAGTATCCCGTGGAGAAGTTCTACCGCGACGCGAAGATCGGCACCATCTACGAGGGCACGAGCAACATGCAGCTGCACACGATTGCGAAGCTCCTGCTGCGGTAATCGCGACCGGCGCGCTCATGTACACCGCCCGTCGGACGCACGGCTTCACCGAATCCGTTATCCGGGCCATGACGCGGCTCGCGCACGAGCACAACGCGATCAATCTCGCCCAGGGATTCCCCAACTTCCCCGCGCCCGCGGTGCTCAAGGACGCCGCGGCACGCGCCATTCGCGACGACCTCAACCAGTACGCGATCACCTGGGGCAGCAAGCGGCTCCGCGAGGCGCTGGCCCGGAAGTACGCGGAGTGGTACGGGATCGCGGTCGACGCGGACACCGAGGTCGTGGTGACCTGCGGCGCGACCGAGGCGATGGCCGCGGCCCTCCTCGCGGTGGTCGACCCGGGGGACGAAGTGATCGTGTTGGAGCCGTTCTACGAGAACTACGGGCCCGATGCGATCCTCTGCGGCGCGCGCCCCGTGTACGTGCCGATCGCGGCGGGGCAGGAACTCGACCTCGATCGCCTGGGCGCCGCGTTCTCCGTCCGCACGCGCGCCATCATCCTTTGCACGCCGAACAATCCCACCGGCCGCGTGCTCACCCGCCGCGAGCTCGAGCACATCGCGGACTTGTGCCGGCGCCACAATGCCTACGCGGTGACCGACGAGATCTACGAGCATATCTGTTACGACGGGGAGCACATCCCGATCGCCACGCTCGACGGCATGCGGGACCGGACGATCACGATCAGCGGGGCGTCGAAGACGTTCAGCGTCACGGGCTGGCGTATTGGAACGATCGTGGCGCCCCCGGCCGCGATCGCCGCGATCCGCAAGGTCCACGACTTCCTGACCGTGGGAGCCCCGGCGCCTCTGCAGGAGGCGGTGGCCGTCGGGCTCGAGACGCTCGGTCGCGAGTACTATGACACCCTCGCGCGCGACTACCGCGCCCGCCGTGATCTGATGCACGCGGCCTTGGTGCGGGCCGGCTTCCGTTGCGACCCGCCGCAGGGCGCCTACTACATCCTGGCGGATTTTTCCGACCTTTCCGAGCTCCCCGACGACGCATTCGCGCGCGAGCTCACGCGCGAAGCGGGGGTGGCACCGGTCCCCGGCTCGAGTTTCTTCAGCCGCCCCGAGGCGGGGCGGCGGCTCGTACGGTTCGCCTTCTGCAAAACCGAAGATCAACTGCGCGCCGCGGGCGACCGACTCCAGGCCTACGTGGTGCGCTGACGGAACGGCCCTCCGCGGTGCGCCCGCCTGGCGGCCCGCCAAGCGGAGGGTGAGATTGTCCCGCCTATGTCCGCCCACGAGCCCTACGTCCCAGCGTCCCAGGCCCCCGCCGAGCTGACGGCGCGGTCGCTGATCCTCGGGTCGCTCCTGGGGCTCATTTTCGGCGCATCGAACGTGTACCTCGCGCTGAAGATCGGGCTCACGGTGTCCGCCTCGATCCCCATCGCCGTGCTGTCGATCACGATCTTCCGCGCCCTCGGTCGCGCCACCATCCTCGAGAACAACATCGTCCAGACGACGGGCTCGGCTTCCGACTCGATCTCCGCGGGAGTGGTGTTCACGATTCCCGCGGTTCTGTTGATGGGCTACGATCTCGACATCTCGCGAGTCGCGGTGCTCGCGGTGGCCGGGGGGCTGTTGGGCATCCTGATGATGATCCCTTTGCGACGGGCGCTCATCGTGAAGGAGCACGGCAATCTCCCCTATCCCGAGGGCACGGCCTGCGCGGAAGTGCTGATCGCCGGCGAGGAGGGCGGCGTGCATGCACGAACCGTGTTCCAGGCCTTCGGGCTCGCGTTCGTCTACAAGGTCTTGATGGAGGGCCTCAAGCTCTGGAATGAGTATCCGGGACGGGTGTTCCCGGCCTTTCAGAGCGCCGAGGTGCGGATGGAAGTGGGGCCGGAGCTCATGGGGGTGGGCTACATCATCGGGCCGCGGATCGCGGGCTACCTGTTCGCGGGGGGTTGCCTCGCCTATCTCGTCTTGATGCCCGCGATCAAGCTGTTCGGCGCGACGATGCCGACGCCCATGTATCCCGCTACGACGCTGATTCGGGACATGTCCGCCGCGGAGATCCGG
>Ga0307477_10000617_pt1 | contig 36974 bp, 31 predicted proteins | sample atmos_gasesECM2C_FD_203316 | JGI IMG/M metagenome (GOLD analysis project Ga0307477, IMG submission 203316) | Hardwood forest soil microbial communities from Morgan-Monroe State Forest, Indiana, United States - atmos_gasesECM2C_515 | ecosystem: Environmental > Terrestrial > Soil > Temperate...
GAGTTGGCGTAACCGGCGAAGAAGCTCGGCTCCAAGAACGAAGGCCCATTCTGACCAATGTTTTGAACCTGGCCGACGGTCCCGTGATCGAGCTCGGGACACGGCGTGCACCCGAAGACGTCGTTCCCGGCAGGTGCACAAGGAAGCGTTCGGCCTCCAAACGGATCGGTGGTAAGCCCGACGCCTCCGAACTCGACGACAGGTGTGTGTTGGATCGTGATCGGGAGCTGTGTCTGGTTGGTGATCTGGCACGCGCAGGCAGGATCACCCGGCGGGGTCGATTGCTCGAGCGTGGGTGGATCGTGCGTTTGAGCTTGGTGTGCGATGCTCAGGAGCGTCGAGTTGCTGTCGATTGGAGTCGCTCCCCCGTAGCTCCAGCTGTTCGGCACGAACACGTCGCCGATGTAATCGCCCCCTGAGACCCCTGAGAAAACGACATCGGAGATCTCCGACGAGCCATTGCTGCACCTGAACGTGGAAAAGGCATCCGACATCGTCGCCTTGGCGTTCTCCGGGCCGATCCCGGTCAACCCCATGATCACGTTGTCACCTTCGAGCGTGCCGAAGACGAAGGGGCGACTGTTGAGCATCACCGGATGGCTCAGATCCGATGTCGCGTTGGCGAGGAGAGGGTCGAGCTCGAGGGGCATTGCCGAGACGACCAGTACTCGCGGGGTGCATGTCGGCGGCACACTTGTCGTGCCGGCGGAAGCAGGGAGCGTGACTACCCCCGCCAGCAGGTTCGAGAGAAGAACCAAGTATGCGATCGCACCGATCCGCCGTCGTCCCATCTCCACGCCGCTGCGCCGTCACCTCGCTGCCCCAGATGCCTGTCTGGTAACGCTGACACCTCGGTCATATTGCGCCGATCGTTCCCATGGCGTGGGAGGTTGAGGGTCGGAACTGCCAGTCGTAGGAACATGCTCAGGGGAGCCCCGTGACTCGAGGAGGAGGTGGGCGAGGGCTGTCGTGAGTCACGACCGTGCACCAAACCGGTAGCTGACCGTCTCCGCGACACGTTGGTACCCCATCCGCTGGTAGATGGCGTTCGACGTCGGGTTGTGGAGCTGCGTGTAGAGGATGCAAGTGTCGGCCTCGGTGTCGAGAAGGTGGCGACTCAGTGCCGCCGTGACCGCTGACCCGTAGCCCCGTCGTCGACGGAAGGACGGCGTGTAGACCCAGCCGACCCGGGCCACTCCGGCGACTGCCGGGGGAGCGCCCGCCATCGCCACGGGTTCACCGTCTTCCCACAGCCATAGCCGACCGGCGGACAGACGGCGACGGGCTTCGGCGGTCGGATCGTCCTCCTCCCCGGCCTCTGATCGGAACGCCCTCGCCCACGTGATGACCAGATCCTCGTCCCGGGTCTCGGCGAGTCGGAGATGACCGGCAACCTCCTTCGGCATGACGAGTCTTCGCAGTCGATACAGCCGGCCGCCTTCGACGGGGTATGCGGGTACCGAGAGGAGGTCGGCGACATATCCGGCGAAGGTGGCTGCCGTATCTGCATCCCCGAGCACTCCCGGCAACTCGTAGACATCTGATGCCATTGCTTGAGCCAGCGTCTTGACCGGGCCAGGGCGTGCGGGAGTCAGGACGGCACGGTTCCCAGCGGGTGACTCCACGGCGAGGGCCACCACCTGGGCTCGGCCGTCGACCACCCACCAGTACTGGCCAACGCCGGGATGCGGGACCATCTCCGTGAGGATCGTCGCCACGAGTTGATGTTCGACCGGCCGCGATGCGAGGAGCGGTCCGGCTGCATCAAGCACCTGCCCTGCATTGTCGGATGACCCGACCGTGTAGGCCACATGCACAGGCTTTCACGACTCGGGCGGTGCGGTCGGCACGCTCGGAGGACGGCGCGAGACTCGAATCGTGGCCTGTTGGAGTGAGTTCGAGGCCGGGCCGTGCGTGACGGCTTCGTCCCGTCCGAGTCGATACCGGGCCGGGAGTCCCCGACTCGTGTACCGCCTTCGAGACAGCACGCAGTACGAGGTTTCATGATGGTTGAGCCTGACGCCGAGAGTGTCTTGAGCCAGGACCAGGCGGGGGTGCGCTTCGAGTGGGGGCCAGCGGGAGCAGCGCACCTTGCGGCTGAGTCCTCGTGCCTGGTCGTTGTCGACGTCCTTTCCTTCACCACCGCCGTCAGCGTGGCCGTCGGGCGGGGCATGGCGGTCTACCCGTACCGCTGGAACGACTCCGGTGGCGAGGAGTTCGCGTCTGCACACGGTGCTGAACTGGCAGTAAGGAGAAAGGCCGTTGACGCAGAACACCCCTGGTCGCTCTCGCCTGTCCATCTGGCAAAAGCTCGCGTGACGCCTCGACTGGTCCTTCCCTCACCCAACGGCTCAGCCATCGCGGCTGCCGCCACGGGCACGGTTGTGGCGGGGTGCCTGCGCAACGCCGCTGCCGTTTCGGCTTGGATTGTCGGACACGAGTACGGGTCCGTGGACCGACCAGCCGTGGTCGTAGCTTCTGGTGAGCGTTGGCCCGACGGCTCGCTACGCCCTGCCCTGGAGGACGCTTTGGGGGCTGGAGCGATCCTCGATCACCTCAACCGGCATCGGCTCGACCTGTCTGCTGAGTCCCGGGCCATGGCGACCATGTATCACGCGATCCCAGACGTGGCCGAGACGGTTCGGTCATGCGTTTCGGCGCGCCAGCTCGAACAGGCTGGGTACAACGGTGATGTAGAGATGGCAGTCGAAATTGACACGGATGAGACAGTTCCGTTGCTCACAAACGGAGCCTTTCGTACGCCGTCCGTTGCGTGAGCCGCTTCATCATCTATGGGTCAGCAGCGGTGCCGAACCGATACCTGATGACTCCGAAACAGGTCGGTGCCCCAGTCCGATGTCTTCGGCCAAACGGGGTCTCGCCAGGAGTCGGCTCGACTTCATTTTGGTACCGCCTGGGATAGGTACGTCCCCAGCGGGACCCCGTTGGCTTCCGGCCTGCTCCTGGTCTCCGCCCCGGATGGCGGGATTTCGCTTCGACTGTCGTCGTCGAGTCGAAGCAGCGATCTCTACTGACCACCTTCATACTTGAACGACACGTGAACCTTTGCGCGGTATGCGACGACGCGCCCCTCCTCCAGCTGCATGTCAAGCTCGCTCACCTCGGCGACACGCAAGTCCCTTAGAGACTGGGCAGCTTGCGCCACGGCAGCGGCGGCGGCTTTTTCCCAGGACTCGCTGCTTGTCCCGACCAGGTCGATCACCTTGTAGACGCTCTCGGCCATTTCTCCTCCCTCGGTATGTCTTGGGTGAGTCTTCTCTACCTGCAGAGAGGTTGCATCCGACTCACGTATGCCGCTGGGTGAAGAGCCCGGAAGGGGGAGCGCGACGACTCTTCAGTCAAGACTTGACCTCCTCTGGTCCCGGGGACACACCTCGTATCATTCGCCTCTCCTCGACGTCGACCGCGTGCTCGTCGCAGGCGTCGACCTCCCACCGCTCGCCCTTGGGTTCACCCACAGGCTTCGAGGAGTCGCTGACGGACAGGGTTGGTCCCCGGTTGCATCTTGCCGGTGTTCCAGATGTGGTGGTCGAGGTCGAGGTCCTCGAGGAACTGCTCGATGTGTTTGAGCGCCAGCTCGCAGTTCATTGTCATGAAGTGCAAATGCCTTCGCTCGATAAGGTGACAATGAGGTGGCACGGCCACGGCACGCAGCCAGGCGTTACCACCGATCGGCGGTCTGACCTGGGATTTCCCGTGGAGGCGATGGGACTCGAACCCACGAACCTCTTGACTGCCAGTCAAGCGCTCTACCAACTGAGCTACGCCCCCGAGGGTGACCTGTCACGATACCAGTCCGTCTCCGCCACTCTCCGGGCTCGGCCCCGGGTTCGGATGAGGCTGCGCCAGGACTGAACCGCCGCTTCGGCAGCTCGTTGTCCCTTGGGCGCCACAAGTCCGCGGCCCGGCACCGCCGCGATCTTGGCCAGGGCGCGGCGGGCTGATCCGTAGGATTGGAGGAATGGCGCGGGCGTACGAGGTGCAGAAGGTCGAGGCCAAGTGGCAGCAGCGGTGGGCCGACGAGCGCCTTTACGAGGTCGATGCCGACGACCCCCGGCCCTCCCAGTACGTGCTCTGCATGTATCCCTACCCGAGCGGCCCCGCCCATCAGGGTCACGTCCGCAACTACACGTTCGGCGACGTGCTCGTCCGCCATCGCACCATGAAGGGCTTCGCCGTGCTTTCGCCCTTCGGCTTCGACTCGTTCGGCCTGCCGGCTGAGAACGCCGCCATCCGGACCGGCGAGCACCCCCGGACCTTCACCGAAGCCCGCATCGCGGAGTTCAAGGCCAGCGTGATCGCCCTCGGCGCGGTCTACGACTGGCGGCGTGAGATCCGGAGCCACGACCCCTCGTACATCCGGTGGAACCAAGTGATCTTCCTCCGCCTGCTCGAGGCCGGCCTGGCGTACCGGGCCGAGGCGCCCGTCAACTGGTGTCCGGGGTGCCAGACGGTGTTGGCGAACGAGCAGGTACTGGCGGACGGGACCTGCGAGCGCTCCGGTGACATCGTCATCCAGCGGGACCTCGAGCAATGGTTCTTCCGCATCACGTCCTACGCCGACGAGCTGCTCGACACGCTCGACTCGATCGAATGGCCCGAGCGGGTGAAGAACATGCAACGGAACTGGATCGGTCGGTCCGAAGGTGTCGAGTTGGACCTGCGGGTGGTCGGTCGGGAGGATCTGGCCCTGCGGGTCTTCACAACACGACCGGACACGAGCTTCGGCATGACCTATGCGGTGGTGGCGCCCGAGCACCCCCTGCTCGACGAGCTCACGACCGAGGCCCAGCGGGCCACCGTGGGAGAACTACGCGCCTCGGCGGCGCGCATGAGCGAACTCGACCGCACGTCGGAAGAGGGTGCATCGCTGGCGAAGCACGGCACGTTCACGGGCGGGTACGTGGTGAACCCGTTCACCGAGGAACAGATCCCTGTGTACGTCGCTGACTACGTGCTCATGCGCTACGGCACCGGGGCGATCATGGCGGTTCCCGCCGAGGACGAGCGCGACTGGGAATTCGCACGCGCCCACGGTCTCCCCGTCGTGCGGACCACACAGCCCCCCGAAGGCTTCGACGAGGGGCCGTGGACGGGCGAGGGTCTGAAGGTCAACTCAGGCTTCCTCGACGGGCTCGACGTGGCCACAGCGATCGACCGGGCCGCGTCGTGGATCGAGGAACGCGCCATCGGCCAGCGCACGGTGAACTTCCGACTGCGCGACTGGTTGGTGTCGCGTCAGCGCTTCTGGGGATGCCCGATCCCGGTCGTCTATTGCCCCGCCGACGGAATCGTGCCCGTTCCCGAGAACGAGCTGCCCGTTCTTGCCCCCGACGACGTGGAGTTCCTGCCCACGGGCCAATCGCCCCTTGCCCTGGACCGGCGGTTCCGCCAGACGACCTGTCCCAGGTGTGGTGGCCCGGCCGAGCGTGAGACCGACACGATGGACACCTTCGTCGACTCGTCTTGGTATTTCCTGCGCTTCTGCGACCCGTGGTCAGAGGACCGACCCTTCGATCCTGAGATCGCCGCGCACTTCATGCCGGTCGACCAGTACATCGGGGGGATCGAGCACGCCATCCTCCACCTCCTCTATGCCCGCTTCTACACCCGGGCGCTGATCGACATCGGGCTTGCACCCGGAATTCCGCGCGAGCCGTTCAGCCGGTTGTTCACCCAGGGTCTGATCCGTCTGGACCACAAGAAGATGTCCAAGTCGAGGGGAAACTTGATCACACCGGCCCGCTACTTCGAGACGGTGGGGGCCGACGCGCTTCGGCTCTTCCACGTCTTCGTCGGGCCGCCCGGCGACAACGTCGACTGGAGCGACCAGACCGACCACGTCATCGAGGGCGCGGCCCGGTTCCTCGATCGGGTGTGGCGCCTCACCGTGGACACGGTCGCACAACCGGCCCGGCGGGGCGAGCCGACGGCCGTCGATGTCGAGCTGATGAGGGTCACGCATCGGGTCATCGCCAAGGTGGGTGACGACATCGAGCGATGGTCGTTCAACACGGCGGTGGCGAAGACGATGGAGTTCGCCAACGCGATGCAGCAGTACCTGAGGGACACCAAGGGCGGTCCCCACCACGAGAGCTACGGCGCGGCCGCAGACGCCCTGTTGCTGCTCCTTGCACCCATGGTGCCGCATATGACGGCCGAGGCGTGGGAGCAGCGGCATGGCGCGGGAGCGCTCATCCACGCCGAGGCGTGGCCCACCTACGACCCGGCCCTCGCCCGGGAGGATCTCGTCACGATGGTGGTGCAGGTCAAGGGCAAGGTGCGAGACCGCATCCAAGTGTCCCCCGACATCTCAGAGGACGAGGCCGTCGCACTCGCGCTCGGATTGGAGCGCGTGGTGGCGGAGCTTGGCGGCCGATCGCCGTCGCGGGTGGTCGCCCGACCGCCGCGACTGGTGAACATCGTCATCTGAGTCACGCGCTCAGGACGACGGCGCGGCGTGATCACGCCGTGCGGGCCAGATCACGCCGCGCGGAATGCCTCGATGACTCCTTGCCAACGCTCGCGCGCCACGCGATAGGGCGCGTAGAGGCTCACCCGAGTGACGAGATCTCCGTAGCGGGCCAGGACCTTCTCGGGGATCTCCTCCGGTTCTCCCCTCACGGTGAAGGCGTCCAGCATGTCCTCGTGCACGAGCTCCGCCATGCGGGCCCATTCACCTTTCTTCGACAGCGCGTTGAGCTCGCTGAACAGGTCGCCCCATCCGTGGAGATCGAGGACGGGACGGTACGCCGGTGTGGACGCGTAGAAGGCGAGCTGTGCCTTGACCGCGAAGGTGGCGGCCTGCATTTCGTCCTCGTTGGTGCCGGTGATGACCATGGCCGGATACGAGACCTCGAATTGAGCCCTGGTGCGGCCGCTCTTGTCGAGGCCGCGTTGCAGCGCCGGCATGCTCCTCTCCCGCATGTAGCGCTCCGTCGTGAATCCGTGCGCGAGGAGCCCGTCGGCGACCTCTCCGGCCACCTCGGTCATCCGCTCACCCACGGCCGCGAGGAACACCCGGGGTGGGCCGTACGGGTTCGGACCGGGGTTGAACATCGGCGTCATGAGCGTGTGGGTGTAGAAGTCGCCTCGGAAGGCGAGCCTCGTCCCCTCCTGCCATGCGGACCAGATGGCCCGCATGGCGAGGACGAACTCACGCATGCGCGCCGCGGGGTGCGACCACGGCATGGCGTAACGCTTCTCGATGTGGGGCTTGATCTGGGAGCCCAAGCCCAACATGAAGCGGCCCTTCGAATAGGTCTGCAGGTCGTTCGCCAAGACCGCCATGCTCATAGGGTTGCGCGCGAATGCCACGGTGATCCCCGTGCCGAGCTCGATGCGCTCAGTGTGCTCGGCCGCGAGCAGGAGAGGCAGAAACGGGTCGTGGGCGGTTTCCGCGCACCACAGCCCGTCAAACCCGTCCGCCTCCGCCCGGCGGGCTGTTTCGATCGCGTCGGTCGGGTCGAGTCCCAGACCCCCGTCCACTCGCATCCGGGGCACCCTATCGGAACGGCCCGTGTGCCCGTCCTGGGCGACGATTGAAGTTTCCGATCCCGCCGTCCGACAACTCCGAGGTGGACGAGCGCAACGATCCACCCTTGGACGGCGCCGGATCCGGACGCGGACCGGAACCCGGGATCGAGCCCACCCGTGGCCCCTCGAGGCCAGCGGTTCCCGGCAACGCCCGCCGGCCACTTGATCCGGTCGACCTCGCACGTCTGGCTACGCGAGCGAGAACGAGCGGCCCGAACTCCTCGACGCGCTGGGTCGCGCTGGCGGTGGTGGTCGCGCTGTTCGCCGTCCTTCTCATCATGGGGGCGTGGCTTGCCGCTCGTATGAACACCTCGGGCGCGGGATCGAGCTCGGTCGGCGCCGCGCCCGGTGCTGGTCAGTCCGTGTCGGCGCCGCCTCCGTCCGAGCGCTCGTCGCGCAAGTAGCGCTCGAGCTCGACGGCGAGCTCGTCGCCCGTCGGGATACGCCCCACGTCGAGCGGATTTCCCTCGGCCGCGTCGACGGTGCGCTCGAGCTGACGGACCATCGACGTGTGCTCGTCGCTCTTGGCGATGAGGTCGTCGATCTGCCGCAGCGACGTGTCGGCCGAGGTGTGCAGCTCGGTCGAGTCGAGCGACAACCCCGCGATCTGCGCCAGCCCGTCGATCAACGCGGCGCTCGCCAAGGGAAACGACATGCCCGAGACGTAGTGGGGGACGCGCGCCCAGAGCCCCACGGTCGGGATCTCGATCTCGCCCAAGGCGACCTCGAGGGCCCCCCACACCCCCGACGGCACGTCGATCTGACCCTGCACCACTCCGACGCGGGCCACGAGGTCGGCCGAGGCCAGCGGCGCCGTCGCGGCGAGGCGGACCGGCCGCGTGTGTGGAGCGGGCGCGGGAAAGGCGCCGAGGCCGACCACCATCCGGACCCCGAGCTCGCGCGCCAGGGACACCGTGGCCGCGACGAACGCGGGCCAACGGAAATCGGGCTCCGGCCCCACGAGGTAACACATCTCGTGGTCGAGGCGATCGGTCCCGACCCGCATCTGGATGACCGGCCAGGTGAGGCCCTCGTTGATCCCGTTCTCGATGTGTGCCACCGGGCGGCGGGCGCGCTGGTCGATCAACGTCTCTCCGTCGAATGTGGCCACGAGCTCGGTGGGGGAGGCGGACAACAGGGCCGTGATGGCGCCATCGGCGCCGAGCCCCGCGTCCACCCACCCCTCGAGCGCCACCACGAGCACAGGGCGGTCGAGGGTGCGCTGGAGGTGTCGCTCGTACAGGGCCACCGAACGGATCCCGCGTCAGCCCGTGCCGAGCGTCCGCATGGCCATCTCCGCCAGAGTCACGACACTGTGGGCGAAGCCGTCCACGCTCGATCGATCACCGGCCGCGGCCCCGCCCGCGTAGCGCGCGTAGACGCCCTGCACGATGCAGGCGAGCTTCCAGTAGCCGAAGGCCACGTAGTAGTCGAGGTGCTCGAGGTCGCGCCCCGACGCTTCCGCGTAGCGCGCTCGCAGCTCGGCTTTGGTGGCGAAGCCCGGCGCCGTGGTCGGAGTGAGCCCGACGAGAGCAGCGTCGTCTTCAGGCTCGGTCCAGTACACCATCAACAGGCCGACGTCGGCGAGCGGATCACCCAGCGTGCAGATCTCCCAGTCGAGCACGGCCCGCACGGTGCCGTCGGGAGCGAGCACGGTGTTGTCGAGCCGGAAGTCGCCGTGCACGATGGCCGTCCCGACCTGGGGAGGCACTCGGGCGGCGAGCTGATCGTGGACGGTATCGACAACGGTGGAGGTGTCGAGACCCTCCACTTGCGAGTTGCGAAACTGCTCGTGCCACCGACGCAGCTGCCTGACGATGTAGCCGTCGCGCTTGGCGAAGTCCCCGAGCCCGACCTCGTCGACGTCCACCGCGTGCAGCGCGGCCAGTGTCTCCGCGAGCGAGATCCCAGCTCGATGACGAGCCCGCTCGTCCAGCCCCCGCTCGGCGGTGGACGCATCTCTTAGGATGAGCCCGTCGACGAACTCCATCACGTAGAACGGAGCGCCGTTCACCTCGGGGTCGACGCACAGCCCGAACGTCTTTGGGACCGGCACCGGGGTCGGCCCGAGCGCGGTGATCACGCGGTACTCGCGGCCCATGTCGTGGGCGGTGGGAAGCACGTGGCTGAGGGGGGGCCGGCGGAGAGCGAAGGCGTGACCGGCCGAATCGCTCACCCGATAGGTCAGATTGGAGCGTCCACCGGCGATGAGACCGAACGAGATCGGCGGCTCGCATCCGGGAACCTCGGAAGCGAGCCAGCGCGTCACGGGCCCGGCGTCGATCCCCTCGATCCCGCCGTCGACCACATCGGCTTCCGCCATGGAGTTGCACGCTAATCGGAGGGGTTGGCGGCGGCATGGCCTGCGATCTCGACCCGGTATCGTCTCCGAACGTGATCGACGTTACCGACGACACCTTCGAGTCAGCAGTCCTCGACCGCTCCGTGCAGGTCCCCGTGGTGGTCGACCTGTGGGCCCCGTGGTGCGGGCCCTGCAAGACGCTCGGTCCGATCCTGGAGAAGGTGGTCGGCGCGACGGGTGGCTCGGTCGAGCTGGTCAAGGTGAACGTGGACGAGAACCCTCGCATCTCGGCCACGTTCAAGGTGCAGTCGATCCCCGCGGTGTACGCGCTCCGGGACCGCCAGGTCGTCGACGGCTTCATCGGCGCCCTGCCGGAGCCTCAGGTCGCAGATTTCGTGGGACGCCTCGCGCCCCAACCGTCCGAAGCAGACACCCTCGTGGCGAAGGGCGACGAGGCGTCGCTGCGGCGCGCCCTCGAGCTCGAGCCCGATCATCCGGGTGGCGTGGTCGCGTTGGCGCACGTACTCGTCGGCAAGGGTGAGTCGGCCGACGCACTCGACCTGTTGGCGCGGATCCCCGAGACGCCCGAGGCGCGCCAGGTGGCGGCCGAGGCCCGGCTCGCGGCACAGCAGATCAGCGTGAGCGACGACGGGGTGGACGGACTGCTCGACGAGCTGCTGCCGAAGGTGAAGGACGACGACGCGGCGCGGCAGAAATTCCTCGACCTCCTCGAGACGCTCGGGCCCGACGACCCCCGCACCGGTCGCTACCGGAGAGAGCTCGCCACGCGGCTGTTCTGAGTAGTCCTCGCCGTGGGCGGGGGTCGAGGTCCGGTCCGTGGCGCCCCATCGGGGTCCACCCGGCGCCCAGGTAGGTTCGGGGCGATGAAGCTCCGCCTGGGGGAGAGGACCTACGACCTCACCACCCGAGCGCTCGTCATGGGCATCTTGAACCGCACGCCCGACTCCTTCTACGACCGCGGCGCCACGTTCGCGCTCGACGTGCTGCTCGAACGGGCAGACGAGCTCGTGGTCCAAGGTGCCGACGTGCTCGACGTGGGCGGCGTCAAGGCCGGACCGGGTCCGGACGTGAGCGAGGAAGAGGAGCTTGACCGGGTGGTGCCCGCGCTCGAAGCCCTCCACGCGCGCTTCGACGTGCCGCTGTCGGTGGACACCTGGCGCGCGTCGGTCGCCGGCGAGGCGTACGCGGTGGGGGCGGTGATGGGCAACGACATCAGCGGGTTCGCCGACCCGGACTACCTGGAGGCGGCCAGCCGGGCGGGGGCGGCGGTGGTCGCCACGCACATCCGCACGGGGCCGAGGGTCCCCGATCCCGACCCCCACTACGACGACGTGGTGGAGGCGGTGGGCTCGTTTCTCGTGAACCGGGCCGAGCGGGCGCGCTCGGCCGGCATACCCGACGACCGCATCGTCCTCGACGCGGGACTCGACCTCGGGAAGACCGGATGGCAATCCCTGGAGGTGCTGCGCGCCTCCGACGTCCTCGCGGGACTGGGGTATCCGGTCCTGCTGTCGGCGTCCAACAAGCTGTTCCTCGGCGCCGTGCTCGACCTGCCCATCGACGGGCGTGGCGACGCGTCGCTCGCCGCGGCGGCGATCGGGGTCAGCCTGGGATGCCGCCTCGTGCGCGCCCACGACGTGGCGGGAACACGGCGGGTGTGCGACGCGGTGGCTGCGGTGCTCGAGGCGTCCTGACGTGACGGCGCGCCGAGGCGAGCTCGACCGCGGTGCGGGCACCACCGCGCCTGCGGGCTACCTGGTGCGGGGCGAGGACGCCTCCCTCGTGGGCCAGCAGGGCCATGACCTGGTTCGTCTGCTGGCGGGTGACCACGACCTGTCGATGGTGGTGGAGGAGTTCGGCGGTCCCGGCGGCGACGACGTCGACATCGGGTTGGTGGTCGACGCGCTGACGACCCCGCCGTTCCTGGCGGACCGACGGATCGTCGTGGTCCGCGACGCCGGGAAGATGGCCGCCGCCGACGCGAAGCGCATCGTGGCGTGCCTCGACGAACCACTCCCCGGCGTCTTCCTGGTCGTGCTCTCGGGAGGCGGCACCGTCCCAGTCGCGCTCGTCCGCGCGATCGAGCGGGCCGGGGGCATCGTCGACACCGCCGTCGGATCGGGGCGGGCGCGCACCGAGTGGTTCAGGGATCGTCTTCAGCACGGGCCGGTGCGCGTCGACGCGCGGGCCGCGGCGCGGCTGGGTGAGCACCTCGGCGAGGACATGAGCCGGCTACGGGGACTGCTCGACATGCTCGCCGCCGCCTACGGGGACGGGGCGGCCATCGACCTGGAACGTCTCGAGCCCTTTCTCGGCGAGGCCGGGACGGTGGCACCGTGGGACCTCACCGACGCCGTCGACGCGGGCGATACCGCCGGCGCGATGGAGGCGCTCAAGCGCATGTCCGATCGGCATCCCCTGGCCGTGCTCTCCCTGCTGCACCGCCACTACCAGTCGATGCTGCGGCTCGACGGCTCGGGCGTCAACACTGCCGAGGATGCCGCCGCGTACCTCGGCATGCGCAGCGTGTTCCCGGCGCGCAAGGTCCTCGAACAGGGCAAGCGCCTCGGCCCACAACGCGTCGGTCGGGCGGTGACGCTGCTCGCCGAAGCGGACCTGGACCTGCGCGGGCTGAGCGGTCTGCCCGACACCGTCGTGCTCGAGGTCCTCGTGGGCCGGCTCAGCCGCCTGGCGGTCCCCCGCCATCCACCGGGGCGCCCCGCCTCGTCACGTCCGAGCGCGACACGGCCCAGCGGGGCACGGCGCCGTTCCTGAGCTCAGGAGGACTCGGCGTCCTCGGCCGGGCGCACACGGCGCATCAGTCGGGACTTGCGGTTGGCCGCCTGGTTCTTGTGGATGACGCCCCGGGCCGCGGCGGTGTCGATGCGCTTGACCGCCTCACGCAGCGCCTCCGGCGCGTACTCGTCACCCGCGTCGGCGGCCGCCACGGCGTTCTTGGTACGAGTCCGCATCTCGGAGCGCACGGACTTGTTGCGCACGCGCCTGCGCTCGTTCTGTTTGTTCCGCTTGATCTGGCTCCGAATGTTGGCCATGTCGTCCCGTTTGGTGTCTTCCCGCTCGCTGTCGTCCCGTTCGGCGAACCGGCGCAAGGGTCGCCGTCGCGGCGGACGAGCGTACCAGTAGGGCGAAGGGCCGGGCCCCCGCCCAGGTCGCCCGGGCCCGCCGGTACGCTCCCGGTGTCGTGCTGGACCGCGAACGCATCCGCAATTTCTCCATCATCAGCCACGTCGATCACGGGAAATCGACGCTGTCCGACCGCATCCTCGAACTGACCGACGCGGTCGACCCGCGGCTCATGCGAGAGCAGTACCTCGACTCGATGGACCTCGAACGCGAGCGCGGCATCACCATCAAGGCCCAGAACGTCCGGGTCCGCTACAAGGACCACGTCCTGCACCTCATCGACACGCCCGGGCATGTCGACTTCGGGTACGAGGTGAGCCGGTCCCTGGCCGCGTGCGAGGGGGCCGTGCTGCTGGTGGACGCGTCGCAGGGCATCCAGGCCCAGACCCTCGCCACCTCCTACCAGGCCATGGAGCACGACCTCGAGATCGTGGCCGCCCTCAACAAGATCGACCTGCCGGCGGCCGACCCGGACAAGTACGCGGCCGAGATCGAGCGCGTCCTCGGGATCGAGGCGGACTCGATCGTGCGCATCTCGGCCAAGACCGGCGCGGGAGTGGAGACGCTGCTCGACGCGGTGGTGGCGCGCGTCCCCGCCCCGAAGGGCGAGGTGGCCGCCCCGCTGCGCGCCCTCATCTTCGATTCCTCCTACGACCAGTACCGCGGGGTGGTCAGCTCGGTCCGGGTGGTCGACGGCGTGCTGAAGTCGCGCGCCCGGGTGCGGTTGATGCAGGCCGCCTCGGTCCAGGACGTGGAGGAGATCGGGGTGCGCACCCCCGACCCGAAGCCTGTCGACGAGCTTGGCCCGGGCGAGGTCGGCTACCTCATCGCAGGGATCAAGGACGTGGGCCAGGCGCGATCAGGCGAGACGGTCACCGACGCGGCGCGTCCCGCCCCCGAGCCCCTGGCCGGCTACCAGGACCCCAAGCCCATGGTGTTCTGCGGCCTGTACCCCATCGACGGCGACGAGCTGCCGGCCCTGCGCGAGGCGCTCGACAAGCTGCGCCTCAACGACTCGAGCTTCACCTTCGAACCCGAGTCGTCCGGGGCGCTCGGCTTCGGGTTCCGGTGCGGGTTCTTGGGCTTGCTGCACATGGAGATCGTCCGGGAACGACTCGAGCGCGAGTTCGGGTTGTCGCTCATCGCCACCGCCCCGTCCGTGGCGTACCAGGCGCACCTCACCGACGGCACCGACCTGCGCGTCGACAACCCCAGCCAGATGCCCGACGCCGGCCGGCTCGACCACGTGGACGAGCCGGTCCTGCGGGCGACGATCCTCGTGCCGTCGGAGTACATCGGGACGGTCATGGAACTGTGCCAGTCGCGTCGGGGCGAGCTCGACCACATGGAGTACCTGTCGCCCGAGCGCCTCGAGCTCGTGTACCGCATCCCGTTGGCCGAGGTCGTGGTCGACTTCTTCGACCAGCTGAAGAGCCGGACCAAGGGGTACGCCAGCCTCGACTACGAGCCCGACGGCTACCAGACGGCCAACCTGGTCAAGGTGGACCTCCTCATCAACCACGTTCCCGTGGACGCGTTCTCGACCGTGGTGCACCGGTCCCAGGCGGAGACCTACGGACGCCGCATGACCGAGCGCCTGCGCGAGCTCATCCCGCGCCAGCTGTTCGACGTTCCCATCCAGGCCGCGGTGGGCGGCCGCGTCGTGGCGCGCGAGACCGTCAAGGCCAAGCGCAAAGACGTCCTCGCCAAGTGCTACGGGGGCGACATCACCCGCAAGCGCAAGCTCCTCGAGCGCCAGAAGGAGGGCAAGAAGAAGATGAAGGCCATCGGGCGGGTCGAGGTGCCCCAGGAGGCGTTCATCTCCGCCCTCCGGCTCGAGGACTGACGGTGCGCCCCGGACGCCCCTCGCTCACGGCGCGAGCCGTGGCGATGGGGCGAGCGGGCATGGACCGGCCGAGCACGCCCGAGGGTCGACCCGACGCCGACGTGGCGCTCGCCCGGTCCCTCGGTCACATGCGGCCCCTGCCGCGCGGCGCGATGCACGAGTACCTGGTGGCCCGGACGGCGTTCTTCGACCGGGCCGTGCTCGACGCCCTGGCGTCGGGGCTCACCCAGGTGGTCATCGTCGGGGCCGGCTACGACGGACGGGCCCTTCGCTTCAGCCGCCCGGGTGTGCGCTTTTTCGAGCTCGACCACCCGGTGACCCAGGCCGACAAGCGACGCCGTCTGGCGGCTCTGGGCGATCTCCACTCACCGATCGTCTTCGCACCAGCCGACTTCACCACCGACGACGTAGCCGAGGCCCTCGAGACGGCGGGGCACGACGCCTCCCGGGACAGCCTCTTCCTGTGCGAAGGAGTGCTGCTCTATTTGGAGGAAGCGGTCATCGTGCGCCTTCTCGGCGGGTTGCGGGCGCGTGCCACGGCGGGAAGCGTTCTCGCGCTCAACATCCCGGTGCCCGCCGAACACGCGTCGGCGCTCGGGTTGCGCCGGCGGGTCCTCAACCTGGTGGTGCGGATGGCGGGCGAACCGCCTCGGACCGCGCTCACCCGGGACGAAGCGCTCGAGCTCGTGGGGCGAGCCGGATGGGTGCCGCGGCGCGTGGCCGACCCGGCCGACCTCAACCCCCGGGCGCACCCGGGGCATGCGCTCCTGGTCGAGGCGGTCCCGGCGGCGGCGGGCACCTGACCAGCCATCTCAGGTTCTGAGCTGGTAGCACTCGGTAGACTCGAGTGCCAGAACCGCGATGGAAACGAACCGGGAGCCCCGCGCCCAACCCAAGCGGCGGGCCGAGCGCACCAAGGCGACGAGCCGCGCGCGCAATGCGGACAGCGCGGCCTCGGCGCGCACCGCCGCGCCCCGGGGTGCTTCCTCACGCGACGCGCGGGCACGCCCGGGACGTTCCCGCCGCACGGCGCGGGATCCGGAACCGGCCGACACGGAGAGCGAGGCCGAGCTCGACTACCGCAAGACCGCCATCTTGAACGCGGTCGTGTCGGAGTACATCGATACGGCCCAGCCGGTGGGATCGGCGCACGTCACCGGCACACCCGGGGTCGAGGTGTCGTCCGCCACCGTGCGTACGGAGATGGCCGCGCTCGAACGTGAGGGGTATCTCGTGCAACCCCACACGAGCGCGGGGCGCATCCCCACCGACAAGGGCTACCGCTTCTTCGTGGACCATCTCGGGCGCACCGGGACCCTCGGGCCGCACCAACGTCAGGAGGTGCGCAAGTTCTTCGCGCACGTGCACGGCGAGGTGGAGGAGCTGCTCAGCCACACGAGCGGGCTCCTCGCCGATCTGACCGACTACGCGGCGGTGGTCGTGGGGCCCCGGCACGAATCCGCCACCATCCGCTCGGTGCAGATCGTGAGCCTGTCCCCGAGGCTGGCGCTCGTCGTGGTGGTCCTGTCCGACGGGGCTCTCGAGAAGAAGACCATCGACCTGACGTCCGACACCACCGAGGACGTGCTCGCCGGGGCGGCCGCCCACCTGACGGCGTACGTGCGCGACACGACCCTCGCCCGTGCCGCCTTGGTCCCCGACGCGCGCGACAGCGCGGTCAACGCGGTGGTCCAATGCGGCGTGGACGCGCTCGGCCAGCTCGCCGGTACGGACGAGGCCGAGCACGTCTTCGTGGGGGGGTCGTCGCGCATGGCCTCGGCCTTCGACGCGGTCGAGACCGTGCGCTCGGTGCTGTCGATCCTGGAGCAGCAGCTGATCGTGGTCGAGTTGATCGAGGACATCCTGGACCGGGGCCTGTCCGTGGCGATCGGGACCGAGCACGGCTTCGAGCCGCTTGCCGCGTGCGCGCTGGTGGTGGCGCCCGTGGCGGTCGAAGGCGAGGTGACGGGAACGGTGGGAGTGGTCGGACCGACGAGGATGCACTACCCCCGCGCCCTCGCCGCGGTCGAGCTCGTGGGCCAACAGCTCGGTGCCCACCTGGCCGGCACCACCCCGCTCGTGCGCGAACGCCCCGCCCCGTCAACGGCCCCGTCGCCGGCGCCGCGTCGCCGCCAGAGCCCGTCGGGCTCGTCAGGGGGCGGCCGTCGAGCGGGAGGACGCGATGGCGACTGACTACTACGCCCTGCTGGGCGTGGGCCCACACGCCTCGGACGACGACATTAAGCGGGCGTACCGGCGGATGGCGCGCGAGCTGCACCCCGACAGCACGGGCGGAGACGCCAGTGCCGAGGCCCAATTCAAAGAGGTGACCCGTGCCTACGAGGTCCTGCGCGACCCCGAGCGGCGGGCGCGCTACGACCGATACGGCTCCGACGGCGTGGACGGACCGGTGGCCGAGGACATGTTCTTCGGCTCGGGGTTGGGCGACATCTTCGACGCCTTCTTCGGCGGCGGGGGTGGACGGGCCCAGCGACGCGGCGGCCCGATGCGGGGCGCGGATGCCGAGGTCGTGGTCGAGCTGAGTTTTCGCGACGCCGTCTTCGGGGTGAAGCGCGACATCACCGTGGACGAGCTCGTGACCTGCTCGGCGTGCGAGGGGAGCGGGGCGCGCCCCGGCACCACCGCCACGAGCTGTCCGGACTGCAAGGGCAGCGGCGAGCTGCGGCGAGTGCGCCAGTCCATCTTGGGCCAGGTGGTCACGGCCGTTCCCTGCCGCCGGTGCGGCGGCCTGGGCGAGACGATCACCAGTCCGTGCCCGCAGTGCCGCGGCGACGGGCGGACGGCCGAGGCGCGCACGTTCACCGTCGACGTCCCCGCCGGGGTCGACCACGCGTCGACGTTGCGCCTGTCGGGCCGGGGCCCGGCCGGTCCGCGGGGCGGGCCCGCCGGCGACCTGTACGTGCACCTGTCAGTGTCGCCCGACGACCGATTCGAGCGCGACGGGACCGACGTCCACTCGGAGCTGCACGTCTCGGTGGCTCAGGCCGCCCTCGGTGCCACGCTCGACTTCGAGACCCTCGACGGCCGCGAGACGCTCGCCGTCGCCCCCGGTACCCAGACCGGCCACCAGATCAGGCTGCGGGGCCGGGGTGTGCCGCACGTGCGGGGCCGCGGCCGGGGCGACCTGTTCGTGCGCGTCGTCGTGGACACGCCCACCCGCCTGAGCAAGGCGGAGGAGGACCTGCTGCGTCAGCTCGCGGCCGCCCGGGGGGAGGACGTCGGCCCGCCCGACGAGGGGCTCATGGCCCGCCTGCGCTCCGCCTTTGGCTGATCAACCGCCGCCTTTGGCTGGTCAACCGGAGCCTCTGGCTGGTCAACCGGCGTTGGAGCCTGCCGCGGCGCTCGTCTACGTGGACGACCTGGATTCGCTCGAGCTCGACCCCGAGGACGCCCACCACCTCGGCCACGTCCTGCGGCTCCGGGTGGGCGAGCGGGTGATCGTCTCCGACGGACGGGGGCGCTGGCGCGCCTGCCGCTACACCAGGGCCTCGACCGGTCCGACCCTCGGCGCCGCCACCGGCGCTACGCCTCGTGGTGCTCCTCGTTCGTCCGTTCTCGAGCCCGACGGCGCCGTGGCCGAGTACCCACGACCGGTGCCCGCGGTCACCATCGGGTTCGTGGCGACCAAGGGCGACCGGCCGGAGTGGGCGGTGCAGAAGTTGACCGAAGCCGGAGTGGACCACATCGTCGTGCTCCGCTCGGCCCGGTCGGTGGTGCGATGGGACAAAGAACGCCAGGTCAAGGCCATCGATCGCCTGCGCCGGGTGGCGCGCGAGGCGGCCGGGCAGAGCCGGCGCTGCTGGCTGCCCGAGGTCACGGGCGTCCTCGGCCTCGACGAACTCGCCGGGGTGGTGGCGCCCGGGCCGCTGGCCCTGGCGGATCCGGGCGGGGGGCCTCCGAACCTGCGAGCGCCCGCCGTGGCGATCGGGCCGGAGGGGGGCTGGGACCGTGGCGAGCGGGCGTCGGGCCGCCCGCTCGTCGGCCTGGGGCCGCGCCGGCTCCGCACCGAGACCGCCGCCGTTGCCGCTGGCCTGCTCCTTTGTGGGCTCCGCGACGGAGTCGTGGCCCCGGTCGAGTCCGACCGCCGCCTCTGACGGATTAGTGGCAGCACGGAACCGGTTCTTGCAATCACCACGCTGAGTGAGCAAGACTGCATGGGTCGGCCGCGTCCGTGCCCGCGGGACCTCGATAGGGGAGGCACGGTCAAGCTCTCGCGAAGTTCGCAGGGGGCCGTCGAAGTACGGACGAACGCAGCGAGGATCCAGTCGCCATGGTGAACCAGACGGTGTTGGACGAGGACGAACAGGAAGAATCCGCGCGCGCCGCGTATGCGCGCGCCGTGGGGTCTCGCCTGCGCGCCGTGCGCAAACAGATGCGCCTGTCGCTCCAGGCGGTCGAGGCCATGTCGGACCAGGAGTTCAAGGCGTCCGTCCTCGGTGCGTACGAGCGGGGCGAGCGGGCCATCTCGGTGCCTCGGCTGCAGCGGCTCGCCAAGCTGTACGACGTTCCGGTCGACCAGCTGCTGCCCCAGGACGACGACGCCACGCGTTGGGGTCCGGGTGGCGAGGGCAACGGCAACGGTGAGAGCCCGGGGCGGGCTCGGCGCCAGCTGCGGCCCTGGGACGGCCACGACAAGGTCACCATCGACCTCACCAAGCTCAACTCGGTGAGCGGGCCCGAGCGCGATCTGCTTCGCCGGTTCCTGTCGATGATCCAGGTCCAGCGCCAGGACTTCAACGGCCGGATGATCACCATCCGGGCCGAGGACCTGCGGGCCATCGCCTGTCTGTTCGGCGTCACCCCCGACGCCATGAGCCGCCGGCTCGACGAGCTCGGCCTGCGCGTCACCGCCTGATCCTCCCGGCTCCTCGGGCCTCGGGCCCGGCCGGGCAGACGCCCGGCGCCTCGACCTTGCCCCTCGCGGTCCGCGCCCGCACCCGCGCGCTCCGAGCTGTCACGGCCGCACCGTAAAGTGCATCGGCGACCATGACGATGCACGGTCAGGAACATGTCGGGCGTCAGGCAGTGCAAGCGGGGAAGCGGGGCAGATCAGCAGTGACCGAGCAGCAGATCCACTGGATGAGCACCAAGGAGGCGGCCGAGCATCTCGGGGTGACCCTTCGGAGCCTGTACCGGTTCATCGACGAAGGCTCGCTCGCCGCGTTCAAGTTCGGCCGTGTCATCCGGCTCAAGGCGGACGACGTCGAAGCGTTCATCGAGGCGTGCCGGATCGCGCCCGGAAGCCTCGAGCACCTCTACCCGGAGGTGAAGGGCTCGACCGCCGGCCGCACCGCCGCGGGGCAGGACTGACGCACGCGCCGTGGCGACGAGCGGGTTGTGACGGCGTCGTGACGACGGACGTCGCGCCCGGGTGACGATCGCGTGGTGAAGGACGTCGCATCGTTGACGACGAGCGACCCGAACTGCCCGTTCTGTCGCATCGTCGCGGGCGAGGTCCCGGCGGACATCGTGCTCACGACCGACATGTCGGTGGCGTTTCGTGACATCAACCCGCAGGCGCCGGTGCACGTCCTGGTCGTTCCGAGGAAACACATCGTGGACGCCGCGGCGCTCGGGCGAGACGACGGCGAGCTGCTCGCCGACATGGTCGGGGCGGCCCAGCGCGTGGCGGAGTCCGAGGGCGTCGCCGAGCGCGGCTACCGGCTGTTGTTCAACGTGGGAGCCGACGCGTCGAACTCGGTGCCGCATCTCCATCTGCACGTCATCGGTGGACGCCGCTTGAGCTGGCCACCCGGTTGACCAGGGCGTCACGAATCCGGTCCGGCGCTGGTCGCGTCGTGTCGCCAACCGATCGTCCGGCTCGCCCCTCCTGGTAGCCTCGGAGAAGAACGCCAGTGTCGTCGACCCAGGTCAAGATCCTCGTGCCCGGCAACCACCTCATGGTGGGCCTGCTCGGCCAGCGAGACGAGCTGCTGCGGTTGATCGAAGAGGCGTTCGACGGCGCCCACATCGTCGTGCGCGGCAACGAGATCACCATCGAGGGTGAAGAGGCGGAGCGGGTCGGCAAGCTCTTCGACGAGCTGGTCATCCTGCTCGAGCAGGGCCAACGGCTCGACGTCACCGACGTGGGCCGCACCATCGACATGGTGAAAGACGACGTCAGCCCGGCGTCGGTGCTCACGACCGAAGTCCTGCGGTCCGCCCGGGGCCGCACCGTCAGGCCCAAGACCGCCGGCCAGAAGCGCTACACCGACGCCATCGGGACGAACGTCGTCACCTTCGGTATCGGCCCGGCGGGCACCGGGAAGTCGTACCTCGCCGTGGCGCTCGCCGTGCAGGCGCTGCAGGCACGCGAGGTCGACCGCATCATCCTGACCAGGCCGGCGGTCGAGGCGGGTGAGCGTCTCGGGTTCCTTCCGGGCGACATCATGGCCAAGGTCGACCCCTACCTGCGCCCGCTGTACGACGCGCTGTACGACCTCGTGGGCCCCGAGGGGGCGCAACGTCTCCTCGAGCGCGGGACGATCGAGATCGCGCCGCTCGCGTTCATGCGCGGCCGCACGCTGAACCGCAGCTTCATCATTCTCGACGAGGCGCAGAACACCACGCCCGAGCAGATGAAGATGTTCCTCACCCGCATCGGATTCGGTTCCAAGGTCGTCGTGACCGGAGACATCACCCAGATCGACGTGCCCGGCGGCCGGTCGGGACTCCCCGGTCTCGAGGCCGTCCTCGGGACCGTGCCCAATGTGGCGTTCGTCCACCTGACCAAGCACGACGTGGTGCGCGCCCGCATCGTGGCGGACATCGTCTCCGCCTACGAGCGAGCCGGTGACGTGAACGGCGCGGGATCGGGTGGCGAGGCGGGACGCGTCCGGGCGGGACGGGGCAACCGGGCCCGCGAGGGTGGCCACCCGCCACGCGCCGCCCGCTCGCACGACGACCACGTCGACGGTGGTTGACGTCTTCGCGGCCGACGAGCAGTCGGAACAGGCCGTCGACATCGAGCGATGGGCGGAGCTCGCCCGCCGGGTACTGAACGCCCAGGGGGCGCGAGACGACGTGGAAGTCGCACTGTTGTTCGTCGACGAGCCCACCATCGCCGAGCTGCACGAGCGGTTCCTCGGCGAGCCGGGATCGACCGATGTGCTCGCCTTTCCGATCGACGAGGAGCCCGACCGGGGGGGACGCTCGCCCGACGAAGGGGGGACGGGCCCGGGCGGGAGCCTTCCATCCGACGAAGACGACGTCCCGTTCCTCCTAGGCGACGTGGTCGTGTGCCCGGCGGTCGCGGCGCGCAACGCCGCCGACCACGGTGCGACCGTCGACGACGAGGTGGCGTTGCTGGTGGTGCACGGCTTGCTCCATCTCCTGGGCATGGAGCACGCCGAGGACCTCGAGGCCGAGCAGATGGAGCGACGCGAGCAGGAACTGCTCGCCCGGTTCCACCGGTCGGGCCAGTAGGCGCCGCCGTGCCGGGATCGTTGGTGGCCGCGGCGAGATTCCAGGGCACTGACGTCGTCCTGCTCATCGTGATCGTCGTGCTCGTGGCGTTCGCGGCGTTCCTCGCCCTGGCCGAGACGGCTCTCATCCGCACCAACAAGGCGAAGGCCCTGGCACTGCGGGACGAGGGCCGGCGCAGCGCCCGCGCCCTGGTGCGACTGGTGGAACATCCCCAGGGGTTCCTCAATCCGGTCATCCTGCTCGTGCTGGTCTGTCAGCTCGTGAGCGCGACGCTCTTGGGTCTGCTCGCCAACCGGTGGTTCGGCGCCATCGGGGTCGTGGTGGCCACCGTCTTCGAGGTCGTCGTCATCTTCGTGGTAGCCGAGGCGCTGCCCAAGAATTGGGCCGTGTACAACCCGGAGCGGTCCGCCTTGCTGGCCGCGCCCGTGGTGTCGGTCATCGCGCGCTTTCCCCCCGTGAAGCTGGTGTCGAAGGGCCTCATCGGCCTGGCCAACCTCCTGATCGGCCCGACCCGTCGCCGCGGCACCAACGTGAGCGAGTCCGAGCTGCTGGCGCTGGCCGACGTGGCCGAGCAGGAAGAGGTCATCGAGACCGAAGAGCGCGAGCTCATCCACTCGGTCATCGAGTTCGGCGACACGATCGCGCGCGAGGTGATGGTGCCCCGGGTGGACATGTGCCCCATCGAGGCCGACGTCACGGTGTCCCAAGCGCTCGAGACCGCTATGGAGGCGGGCTACTCGCGCCTGCCGGTGTACGTGGGCAACCTCGACGACATCATCGGGATCGCCTACACCAAGGACCTCATCCGGGCCGAGCGCCAGGGCAAAGGGGAGCGTCCTGTGCGCGAGTTCATCCGGCCCGCCCACTTCGTCCCCGAGACCAAGCGCGTGTCGAGGCTCATGCGAGAGATGCAGGAGCAGAAGTACCACCAGGCGATCGTGGTCGACGAGTACGGCGGCACGGCCGGCCTCGTGACCTTGGAGGACCTGATCGAGGAGCTCGTCGGGGAGATCGTGGACGAGTACGACGTCGAGGACCCTCCCGTGCAGCGGCTGAGGGACGGCGAGCTGTCGGTGTCGTCGAGACTCCCCGTGGACGACCTCAACGAGCTTCTCGACGCCCAGCTCCCCGAAGGGGACTGGGACACCGTCGGGGGACTGGTCTTCAACGTGCTCGGCCGGGTGCCGGTCGAGGGGGACTCGGTCGACGTCGACGGGGTCCGCCTCGTCGTCGACAAGGTGCAGGGCCACCGCATCGGGAGGATCCGGGTCAAGACGCTGGCGGCGCCGGTCCAAGCGGCGGGCGAGGACAGCTCGCCCAACGGCCATCACTGATCAGGGCGTGCCCGAGGCCTCGGATCACCCCGGGAGCACCGACACGAGCGGCGAGGGCGGCTTCCGGTCGGGATTCGTCGCGCTGCTCGGTCGTCCCAACGTCGGCAAGTCCACGCTCGTCAACCGGATGGTCGGGTCGAAGGTCACGATCACCTCGCCCCGACCGAACACGACCCGCCGGGCTCTCAGAGGTGTGCTGCATCGACCCGGCCTGCAGGCGGTGTTCGTCGACACGCCCGGCCTCCACCGGCCGCGCACCGCCCTCGGGGAGCGGCTCAACGAGCACGTCGCCGAGGCGCTCGGCGACGTGGACGTCGTGGTCGCGGTGCTCGACGCCACGGCCAAGGTCGGGCCGGGCGACCGGCTGGTCCTCGAGCGGGCTGCGGCGGCCTCGGGCCGATCCCGGCCATCGGGCGCGCCTGATCTGTCTCACGTGCTCGTCGCGGTCAACAAGGTCGATCGCGCCCAAAAGGCGCAGGTGCTCGAGGAGCTGGACACCGCGCACACCGTCCTCGAGGGAGCCGACCGCGACGGCACGGTCGGGCGGGGGGCCGAGTACTTCCCCGTGTCGGCACGGCGCGGCGACGGCGTCGACGAGCTGGTCGAGGCGGTCCTGGCGCGCCTTCCCGCAGGCCCGCCCTACTTCCCCGAGGACACCGTGGCCGATGTGTCCGAGGCGTTCTGGGTGGCGGAGCTCGTCCGCGAGCAGCTGCTGGCGCGCATGCACGAGGAACTGCCCCATTCGATCGCCTGCCGGGTGACCGAATGGGAGTGGCCGCGCGTGCGCGTGGAGATCGTGGTGGAGCGCGCGTCGCAGAAGGGCATGGTCATCGGCCGGGGGGGCGCAGTCTTGAAGGAGGTGGGAGCGGCGGTGCGATCGCAGATGGCGCCGGGCGCGTTCCTCGAGCTGCACGTGCGCGTCGACCGGCGCTGGCAGCAGCGCCCCGACGCCATCGAGCGCCTGGGCTATTGAGCAACTGCTCAGGTGGGTGGACCACTGATCGAGCCTGGCGCGGCTCGCCGCGATGGATCCAGCGTCAGCTCTCGAGATCGACCCGGATCGTTACCGGTTGGCTGGCCGACGCCCGGAAGACGACTCCGTCCAGCCGACCCACGAGTCCGTTGCGCTCGTCGATCCTGCGACGCCGAGCGAGCGCATCGTCATCGGTCACGAGTGTCGCCGTACCGGCATGCCACGATCGGCGAAGCTTGATCTTGACCCACGGGTGGGCGACAAGGTTCTTGACGTAGTCGCACCGCAGGCCGTGCTCGGACACGATCCAGAAGACGTTGCCGTCGAGCCCGTTGCCGACCGGCGTCCGCCGAGGAAGCCCGCTCCGCCGACCGGTCGTCTCCAGGAGAGCGAAGGCGCGCGGTGCGATGCCGAGGCGGAGGCCCAGCCGCACCAGGGGATTGATGAGGTACTTCTCGAGCGCACGCTGGAGCGGGCCACCCATGGCCACGGACCAAGCGTGCCGCCGACCGGGGCGGTTCGTCCAGACGCGCCCACCCGGCGGGAGACCGCGGGCCCGTGGCTCGTGGCCGCGACGAACGGTGTCGAGCTTGGTTACTCTCCGGTGACCCCGTCGACCGACTCCCGGATGAGATCGGCGTGCCCGTTGTGCCGTGCGTACTCCTCGATCATGTGGCACAAAATCCATCGCAAGCTCGGCGACCGACCGTCGGGCCATGTGCGGCGGGCGAGCTGATCCACGTCACCTTCGGCCAGAGCGTCTGCAACCTGGCCGCGGGACCGGTCGACGTTGTCCCGCCACAGGGCACGGAGCTCATCGGGGCTGTCCTGCGCCGCGGTGCGCCACCCCCAGTCCGGGTCGGCTTGGAAGTCCACCGCGCTCCACGCGGGCCCCGGTTCCGCACCGCGCAGCCACTGACCGAACCACCACTCCTCGACCAGCGCCATGTGCTTGAGCATCCCCCCGAGGGTCATCGACGAGACGCCGACCGTCGCCCTCAGACCGGCCGCGTCGAGCCCCGCGCACTTCCACTCCAAGGTGGCGCGGTGGTAGTCGAGAAAGCCCACCAGGGTGGCGACCTCGTCGCTCGCCACGGGAGGTTCGGGGCGACCGTGGTCGTCGATGATCTGGGTCACGACGTCCCGATCATAAAGGTGTCCAGGGTGAACCCCGGGCTCACGCTCCAGCCGGTGGACAGAGCGCGCAGGCGCGGGTGAACTGCGAAGCCGGAAGCAGCACGGTATCGAGGTAGGACGGTGTCGTGGCGTTGAGTTCGACGCCGTAGACGCCCCCGGCCAAGTTGGCCAGCTGCGGCGCGGTCGGCAGCAGGTGAGGTGTGTCGGACGTCGAGATCGTCACCCGCAGGCTGTCGCCCTTCGGGATTTCGGCGAACGTCGGGAAGACCTCGACGTCGTAGCGCGTCACCTCGCCCGGGACGACCGCCGTTGCGCTCTGCGACGTGAACGGGTGCCACGGCAGTAGGAGTCGGCCGCCCGGACCGAACCACGATCGCGACGGGTCGAGCGCGCGCATCGAACCGAGGAGCGCGCCGGAGGTGATCGGTACCGACGTCCCACTCGGAGACACGTCTTCGACGTTGGCGATCCATTCGGCGTCCTTGGCCGTGTCGGTCGCGGCGATGCTCACGTCCATGGGCCCCGCGACGACTGTGTCCACCGCCATGGGCGCCGTCGTGAACGTCAGTGCGGCCGGCCCGACCTGGATGCCGTTGTCGGTGTTGGTGCACGGGTCGGCGCCGAGCCGTGCGGCACCGAACGCCACGTTGTCAGCACCCATCATCCACTGTGACGTCTCGCGGTCGCATGGCACCGACAGGCCCGTGAATGCGATCGGATCGCTGCCCGCCGGATTGGTCGGCAACGCCGGGGACAAGGTGCCTCCCGGCCCGAGCCACAACGTGCTCGCCCCGGCCCCGTCCGCCGGCCACCTCGACAGGTCGACGTAACGGGACGTGCCCAGGACGTTCAGATGCAACGGCGTCGTGGTCTGCGCCATGCCGGTGGGCTCGTGTTTGAGCCACGTGTCGAACCACTCGAGCTCGAGCACGTCCAAGTTGATGCCGGCGCCCGCGGTGAGGTGGTACCACGGGCCCATGAGCAGCTGGTAGCGACCGGTGACCGCCTGGTCGGACGTCATCGGAGCGCCCGCCGGACGACCGTCGGAGAGGTTCTGCAGGGCGATGTAGTTGAGGGGCTCCCCGTGCTGGAACAGGTCGTACCAGCCACCGACGAGAAACGCCGGGACGTGGTGGGCGACCACCGTCGACAGGTAGCTGCTCGGCGAGCGGTCGAGCCAGTACCGCTCGTCGTAGGTCTCGGGGCCGCCCACGGCGGTGTCCGCCGCCGACGGGCCGTAGTAGCTGCCGAGAGAGCCGGCGTGGGCGGCCTGGGTCTGGGGTAGGTCGGACGCCGCTCCGGACGAGGGTGCCTGGGCGGTCTCGAACAGCGGGTCGGTGTTCTGCACGCCGGCCTCGAGACCCGTGTAGATCGAATTGAATTCGGCGTCGAAGAGGCCGCCGTCGAAGGCCGTGTCCCGATAGATGTCGTTGGCTGCGATCACCGGGAAGATGGCCTTGACCGGCGACCCCGGCGGGAGGTCGCCGACGGTGAGGAACTGGTTGATCCCCAGATAGGACTCACCGAACAGACCCACGTCGCCGTCCGAGTGCGGGAGGGTGGCGGCCCAGTCCACGAGCTGTGCGCCGTCGTGGGCCTGCACGGGGTCGAAGAGGCCGTAGCTGCCCCCGGAGTCCCCCGTGCCGCGCACGTCCGCCACGACTTCGAGGTACCCGCGCTGGACGAAGTACGTGTCTGCTCCCAGGGTGTCCTTTCCGTAGGGCGTCTGCGTGAGCAACACGGGGAACGGCCCAGGAGCGTCGAGCCCGGTCGACGGGTTGGTCGGCGTGTAGACGTTGACCCGTACGACCGTGCCGTCCGACATGGTCACCGCGACGCTCCGCTGCTCGGCCACTCCGTACGTCGCCGCTTCGGGAGTCCACGGACCAGACGCGGCGGCCGCCTGATGGCCGCGGCTCGTGGCCAGGCCGGCCGGCGCGGGTGCGCCTTGCGGGTGGGCGGTCGGCCCCACCGGGCCATCCGCAGGTGACGACGCCCCGCGGTGCGTCGACACCGGCGTGACCCCGCTCGCCGTGAGCCGCGCCAAGGTCACGACCGCTGATGACGACAGCACGGCCAGCACGATGAGGAGCGCGGCGGTCGGCGATTTGCGCATTCGAGGCTTCTCGGTGGTGGGGGCAAGCGGCCAGCGAGCGGAGCAACCGAGCCCAACACGCCCGGCGTCAAGGGACAACGTGCCTGGGGCCCTGGGCCTTGCGATGCCAACGTGGTGTTCGTCTATTGGCGCAGGAAGGCGACCACATCGTCGCGGTCCTTCGTGCGCCGCATGGGCGGAAGCGCGCCGACCAGGATGGGGCCGTAGCTCGCGCGGGCGAGCCGGGGGTCGAGGACGGCGACCACGCCGCGGTCGGTACGCGTCCTGATGAGCCGTCCCGCGCCCTGGGCGAGCAACGTCGCCGCCCGGGGAACGTCGACGACGCGGAACGCGGCGGCGCCGGCGCGATCGCGCCTCGCCTGGAGCAGGGGATCGTCAGGACGGGGGAACGGGAGCCGGTCGATGGTCACCAGGGACAGCGTCGCTCCGGGCACGTCGACCCCCTGCCAGAACGACATCGTGGCGAACAGACAGCTCGAGTCCTCCTCGACGAATTCCTCGACGAGCTTGGTTTTCGGAAGATCTCCCTGGGCGAGGATCCGGAACGGGAGCACGTCCCGCAGGGCGTCGACCGCAGCGTGCATGGCCCGCCAGCTCGTGAAGAGTGCGAGCGTGCGCCCCTGGGCCGCCGTGATGAGGGCGGCCAGCTCGTCGTGGAGCCGGCCATGGGGGTCGGGCCGGCGGGGATCGGGCAGATGCGTGGCGCAGTACAAGAGCGCGCACGTCTCGAACGAGAACGGACTGCCGACGTCGACATGGTCCGTGTTCGACCGCGGCAGTCCCAGGCGCTCTTCGAGCATGAGCGGGATGGTGGCCGACGTCAGCACGGCGGTGACGCCGGGCCACAGTTGTTCGCCCAGCATGGGACCGACGTCCACCGGTGCCGCGCGGAGCGTGTGCGAGCGGCCCGACGGTCCCGATGCCTCCACCCACGCCACCTGGGCGCGTCCCAACGTGATGACCCGCGCCAACTCGTCGCTCGCCTGCTCGGCGGCGAGCAGGGCGCGGGTGCGGCGCGCCGCGTCGTCGGGGCGCGTGTGCGCCGAGTCGTCGGACCGCGTTTGCGTCGAGTCGACGGGCCGCGTTTGCGTCGAGTCGACGGCTCGAAGCGCGCCCGACAGTGCGCGCAGACGCGTGCTGCCCAGCTCCAGCACGGCGGCGAGCTCGTCGTCATATGGACCGGAACCGGTGAGAACCCGTCCCCCCGCCAGGGGAACCAGCACCGACTGGATCCGGTCCGCGATGTCGGCGACGTTGTCTGCCGGCCCCGGCTCTTCGCCCAGTAGCGGCCGCGCCGCTTGGGCGATGGCCCGAAGCCTGCCGGCGGTGATCTCGACCCCGAGCGCGGTCGTCATGATGTCTTCCACCTGGTGCGCCTCGTCGAGGACGACGACGTCGTGCTCGGGGAGAATGCCTCCGCCACTGGCGACGTGCATGGCGTAGAGGTGCGTGTTCACGACGACCACGTCGACCTCGGTGGCGCGCTGGCGCGCCTGTTCGGCGAAGCAGATCGTGCCCGACGGGCACCGATACGCTCCGGGGCATTCCCGGGCGCTCACCGACAGCGCCGCCCACGCCCGCGGGTGCGGCTCGAAGTCGAGCTCGCCCCGGTCGCCCGTGTCCGAGCGCTCTCCCCATGCGATCAGGCGCTTGATCTGAGCGCCGAACCGGCCGACGTCGACAGGCTCGTCGGCGGTTTCGCCGTCCGGGTCGAAGAGCTGCACCCCTGCGACGCCTGGATCGCCCATCGGGCCGCCGACCTCGGTGGCCCGCTGACGGCAGAGGTAATTGGCGCGGCCCTTCAGGACGGCGAAGGTGAGCGGCGGGTCGCCGCCCAGAGCGCCCGCCAGGAACGGAAGGTCCTTGGTGGCGAGCTGGTCCTGGAGCGCCTTCGTGGCGGTGGCCACGACGACCGGGCGGAAAGCGCCCTCACCGAGGCGCAGGGCGACGGGCAGGAGGTACGCGAGCGACTTTCCCGTGCCCGTCCCCGCCTGAACCACGAGGTGGCGGCGCTCGGCCACGGCGCGTTCCACTGCCTGGGCCATCGCCACCTGACCCGGTCGGTCCTCACCTCCTCCCGGCAGCGCGGCGGTGACCTTGACGAGGGCATCGGCCACCGAGCCGTCCCCGCGTGCCTCGGAGCGGGTCGAGCCGGCGGTACGTGCCACGCGGCCGACGGTAGCGGAGGGGCCCTGGCACGGGGTGGGTGGTAGGGGGATCGACGCCGCCCGCCGTGAAGATGACGAGCACGTGAATTACCGGCGGAATGACGCCCGAGTGCCCTGCGCCGATCGGTACCATGGGCGCACCAGAGAAAGGAGGTGGTCCAACTGAGTAGTCATCAACTTGGGACCCTGGAGGTGGCTGGCCGCTAAGGCGGCTCGCTGGACCACCTGGCGAATTCCAGCCAGTTACCCGCTGTGCTCTTCAGCCGGGGACTTGTCCCACCCGGCGAAGTACGGAGAGCGCGGTGCCTTTTCCAGTAACTCGTTGCCGAGGGGCGCCCTCCGGGGCGTCCCTCGGCGCGTGTGCTCGGCGCTCAATCGTGGGTTCCGCGTCGCCCCCGGCGTACGGGGCCCATCGTCCGGGACAGCGACGCGGTGCCGTTGTCAGCGCGATCGCGCCACACACGTTTCAAGCGACCGGAACCCAATATTCACGGTAAGCACAACATTTCGTGACCGTTCGCACGCACCGATTGCCGTCCGGGTGCGGTCGGCTACGCTGATCCGAGCGTCCGGTGGTTCACGCAGGCCGGGCGTCGTTGTCGGTGTGACGCTCGTGTCTCCCGCAAGTCTGCATGCGTGGAGAAACGAGGTACGACAATGGCCGAAGGTACGGTGAAGTGGTTCAACGCGACGAAGGGGTACGGCTTCGTCACGCCCGATGACGGATCCCCCGACGTGTTCGTCCACTTCTCGGCGATCGACGGCAGCGGTTACCGCGAGCTCATCGAAGGTGAGCGAGTGGAATTCGAGCAGACCCAGGGGCAGAAGGGCCCCCAGGCGACGAAGGTGAAGCGCCTCTAGGTTCCTGTGCGCCGTCTCCAATTTCGCCGTCGCTGTTTCGCCTTCGGTGTGGAGGTGAAACAGGTCAGCGGCCGAAGCAGTGCAATTGCGTGTGGTTGGGCTGCCAGGCGTTGGGATCGAGGAAGCTGAACCACCTCCCACCCTCGCAGCTCTGCCACGCGCCCGCCTTCCCGTCGAAGTTCGACGTGGCACCGGAGTTCCAGTACCCGAGCTGGGTCGTCCGCACCGGGCTGAAGGCGCCCTGGCCTCCCTCCCAGATGCCGGCGTCACCGGGCGGGCTGGTCGGCATCGAGAACATGCCCTGCTGGAACGTACCGGGGTTGAGGTTGGGCCCCGCCGCCTGGAGGGCGTCGAACAGATAGAGCACCGAGTAGTAGGCCGCGGCGTAGTACTGCTCGGCCGGTTCGTGGGAAGGATCGGCCAGCTTGAACACGCGGTACGCCTCGGTCTGCGAGGCGGTCGGGTACGCACCCTCCTGCGAGATGGTGTGCGTCATCTGGTCCTGGGCGGGGAGCCGGCCTTGCGGGTCGTACCAACCGATGCCCAGCCACTCCGGCTTGTACTGCTGCTGGTCGGCTGCCTGGGTGAGCAGGATGGGGAACAGCGGGTCGCACCCGCAGATGACGGTGGTCACGCCGGCGCTTTTCATCTGGGCGATGATCCCCACCGACTGCTGCTCGAATTGCGCGACGTTGATGGCGTAGCTCACGCGCTTCTTGATTGTCTGGCCGCACGTGGCTGACAACCCGTTGGCGATCTGGTCTGCGACCGCGAGGTACTCGGGGTTGTCCGGTCCGATGAGGCCGAACACGCGGTTCTGGGTCTGGTAGACGGGGTCGCCCGCGTACACGGCGGGAAGTCCCGCCATGCGGTCGCACGCGATGTTCACGAACCCCTGCGCCCCGGCCGTGCCGGTCGGCGTGACCGAGTACTCGAACGGCGCGAAGCGCGAGTACCACTGGGTGGTGAAGCCCAGACCGCCGATCGCCACCACCCCGGCCTGCGCGAGGTCCTGCTCGTAGTACTGCGAACCGAAGAGGGGGAACGTCAGGTCTGCGAAGGCGGGCATCGACGCCGCCGTCTGAGCGTCGGCCTGGGTGGCGGCGAGGCCCTGGCCCTGGTCCTCCGACAGGTAATCGCCCTGGCCCTGATACGGCGCCAGCACGACCTTTCGTCCGTACAGCTCGAACTGCGTGTTGAAGTACCGCATGTAGGTCTGCATGTCCTGGATCAGACCGTTGTCGTCGGGGAAGGCGTTGCCTGCCAGTGACTGGGCGGCGGACTGCTGGGTGGAGTTCGGTGCCCGGTAGCTCACGGTGATCTGGGTGGCAGTGACGCCCTTCGCGGTCGAAGCACCGTTCGCGCCCCGGAACGCGGGCACGCAGATGGGCGCGTAGGCGGACCACGGGAATTGGCGCACCCCCGGACCACAACCGACCCCGGTCCGGGTGGTCCCCGGCGATCCGGCCCCGGCCACAGCCGGTCCGGCCGCCGCCGCGCCCGGCCCTGCGGCACGCGCCCCTCCCGGCCCTCCTGCGACGCCCGGCCCGGTCGCGGCGGCACCGGGCGCCACCGCCTGTGACCCCGCTCCGGGCGTCAGGGCGCGCTGGCCGTACAAGGCCGTCCCGTTCCGATTGCTCGACGGGGCTGACGCCAGCGCCACCACGAGCGCCAGTGCGAGCGTGCACACGAACAGGGGTGACCATCGGGCGACGACCTTGAGGAGGTACTGGCGGGTCGCCACGTCGAGCACCCGCGTCGGCGGCGCGCCGGTCCGATCCATGAGGTGGTGCGACCTTCCCCTCGGCCCCCTCCACGGTGTACGAGGGCCCCTCTCTCAGGGTGAAACGGACCATTCCCGGGGCTCTTGCGGCGCCCCGGCGGCCGGATGGGGCGCAGCCGGGCCGGCCTCCCGGTTCGCAAGGTGGTGCGAACGAGGTCGTTGTCGCGCTGGTGGGACCTCGCATCGCGGGTCGCGTCGGCGCAGGTGGGAGCCTTTGGTTGTTGGGGCGCCGGTACTACCCCCTCGGCATCGGAGCGGCCTTTCTCTCCATGGTCGTGGGGCTGTTCCCGAGCACGATCCCCTTGGGGTTGGGTGGCGTCTTCTCGGCCGGCCCCGCCCCGGCGCAGGCCGCAGCCCCGTCGGCGCCGGCCGCGCCCCAGGGCACGGGCCCGAGCTCCCCCTGGGCGCCGACCACCGGCCCGTTCCCCGAACCCACGGTGTCCGCACAGGCGGGTGGGTGGCCCGTGGTGCCCTCGGCCGGCGTCGAGCCCGCCGGCCCCGCCCCGGCGTCCCCGGCTCCGACCGGCCCCTCCGGCCCCGTCCCGCCCTCGGCGTCGTGTCCCATCCCCGTGCCCACCACCGGCTCCCCCCTCGACGCCGTCATCCTGCAGGCGATCTCGATGTGCGAGACCCTGGCCGGAGGCCCGGGCAGCCTTCCCTCGCCCCCCGGCGCCATCGGCGTCCCGGGGTCCCCGGGGTCCTCCTCAGCGCCCCCTGGGGCCGGGACGGCCCCGTTCCCGGGGCCCGCCGGGTGGGTCGTGGTCGACCGCCCGATCACCTCGCCCAACCGGGTCCCGTCGCCCGCGTCGGCGGCGTCGGGAACCTTGGGTGCCGCGGTCGGCGCCGCCCCCGCCGTCGTCCTCCTGGGTCTCGTCCAGGGCACCGGGGTGCCGCCCGGGCTGGCCGGAGACGTCGGCGCACTCCGCCAGCACGGCGCCCTCGTCGGACTCGTGCTCGTTCCCGTCCCCGGCTCGTCCGGCGGCGCGCCGGCCTTCGGCGCGTGGGCGGCCCGGACGATCGGCGCGCTCCCCGGGACCCAGTTCATCGCCGTGGCGGCCGGTTCCCCGCCCGCAGGCACCGACGCTGCGGCCGTGGCGGCCGACGTCGCATCCGGACTGGCGGTCGCGACGACGGTCGCGCCGGGCGAACCGGCCGGAGTGTGGTGGAGCGACGGGGGGACCTCACCGGCCGACGCGGGTATGTGGTCCGCCCTGGCGACGGCTCCATCGTCGAGGACGGCGTTCGTAGCGGGATCGTTCCCACGCGACGGCGCGTGCGCGGGGGCGGCGTCCCTGTCGAGCGCGGCCAACGGAACGGCGCGGGCGGGACGTCCGTTCGTCGTGGCCGAAGGTCTCCCGTCGCCCGGTTCGGCCGGCTCCGACGTCCCGCCCACCTGCCTCACCGGTTCCGCGGGAGGCGACGCGGCGTTGTGGCGGGTGGGTGCGGGCCCGGTTCGCCGGGCCGGCCCCGGGGCCTGATCGGTGCCTTCCGCCCTCCGGTGGGTGCTCGGCGCGGCCGGGACCGCAGTGGCATGGGCGGTGGCCGCGGCCGCGCTTCCCAACGGTCTGCCGGTCGGGATCGTGCTCTACGGCGTCGTCCTGGGCGGGTTGTCGTCGCTCATCGCCATCGGGCTCGTGCTCGTCTACCGCTCGGCGCGCGTCATCAACTTCGCCCAGGCCGACATCGGCAGCCTCGCCGCCGCGGTGGCCGTGATGATGGTGATCGGGTGGCACTTGCCGTACTTCCTGGCGCTGGTGGTGGGGCTGGGCGCGGCCTTGGCCACCGGGGTGGGCGTCGACGCGGTCATCGCATGGCGGTTCTCCGACGCGCCCCGCCTCATCGTGACGCTCGTCACCCTGGGACTGGCGCTGATCATCGGCGCGGCTGAGATCGGACTGCCCTCCGCGTTCACCCACACCCTGCCGCTCAAGACCTTCACCACGCCGTTCACGTTCACGTTCCGGGTGAACCCGATCGTGTTCAACGGCAATCACGTCGTGGCCATGGTGGTCGTGCCGCTGGCGCTCGCGGCCCTGTGGTGGTTCCTCGAGCGCACCGACACCGGGATCGCCATCCGCGGCGCGGCTGACTCGCCCGAGCGCGCCGTCCTGCTCGGGATCCCCGTCCGCCGCCTGTCGCGCATCACCTGGGTGGTGGCCGCCGGCCTCTCCGGCATCGGGTCGATGCTGACGGCTCCCATCCTCGGCCCTCAGCTGGGTGTGAACGCGGGCCCCGAGGTCCTCCTGGCCCCCCTGGCCGCGGCGGTGGTGGCCCGGTTCGAGAGCCTCACGGTCGCGTTCGGGGCGTCGATCGCCATCGGGGTGTTCCAGCAGGCCGTGTTCTGGTCGTTCCCCCAATCGCACACCGTCGACGTGGCCCTGTTCGCGTTGGTCTGGCTGGCGCTGCTGTTCCAGCGCCGGCGACCGGCGCGCCTGGCGGACGGCGGGCTGGGCGGCTACGTCGCGGTGCGCGAGGTGCGACCGATCCCGGCTGCGTTGCGACGACTCCCCGAGGTCCGCCTGGCCCGCGCCGGTGGCGCCGTCGCGCTGGCCGCGATCGCGGTGGCGTTGCCGCTCGCACTGTCGGGTCCTCGGGTCACGCTGCTCACGTACACGGTGATCTACGGGATCATCGCCGTGTCCCTGGTCGTCCTGACGGGGTGGGCGGGCCAGGTGAGCCTGGGCCAGTTCGCCTTTGTCGGAGTGGGGTCGGCCGCCTCGGCGGCGCTGCTCGTGCACGCCCACGCCGACTTCTTCTTGGCGCTCCTCGTGGCGGCCGTGGCGGGCGCGTTCGCCGCCGTCATCGTCGGGGTGCCGGCGCTGCGCATGCCCGGGCTCATGCTGGCGGTCGCCACCCTGGCCTTCGCCGTGCCGGTGTCCACCTACCTGCTCAACTCGGCGTATTTCCCGCTGTTGAACCCCGCGGACGTGCGGCCGCCCGTGCTGCTCGGCCGCGTCGCATTGTCGTCGTGGACCGCGCTGTACGAGGTGAGCCTCGCCCTGTTCCTGGTGGCCTACCTCGTGGCCCGCAACTTCCGCCGGCTGCGCGCCGGCCGTGCCGTCGTCGCGGTGCGCGACAACGAGCGAGCCTCCGCCGCGTACGGCATCAGACCCTGGGCGGCGAAGCTCACCGCGTTCAGCCTGTCGGGGGCGCTGGCCGGACTGGCGGGTGGCCTCTACGTGGTGGCACAGCGGGGCGTCGGCTTCTCCGGCTACAACCCCGAGCTCAGCATCGTCGTGTTCGCCATGGTGGTCGTGGGCGGCCTGGGTTCGCTGCCCGGTGCCCTGCTCGGGGCGTTGTACGTGGCGGGGACGCAGTACTTCATCAAGAACGGCGCGGGGGAGCTCCTCGCCTCGGGGGCCGGGCTCCTCGTGCTGTTGATGTTCGTGCCCGGAGGGCTGGGCGAGGTGCTCTACGGCGTGCGCGACCGGCTGCTGCGGGGGCTCGCCCGGGCGAAGGGGTTGCGCGTGGCGGGCCTGACCGACCGGGCGGGCGCGGCGGGGGAGGTGGACCACAGCTCCGACGCGCCGGTCGCCGCACACGCCGCGGCGCCCGCCGTCGGTGCACCCGACGGGCTCGGTGCACCCGGCGGGCTCGGTGCACCCGACGGGCTCGGCGCGCCGGCCGGCGACGGCTCACCGGTCGCGAACGGCGCACTGGCACGCTGCGCGCACGTCGACGCCTCCTACGGCTCGGTCCAGGTGCTCTTCGGCGTCGACCTGGCCGTGGCGGAGGGCGAGGTGCTCGCCCTCCTCGGCACGAACGGCGCGGGAAAGTCGACGGTGCTGCGCGTCATGGCCGGCCTGATGGGGGCGGGTGGCGGCGCGGTCCACTACCAGGGCCGCGACATCTCCGCCCTCGGTCCCGTCGAGCGGGTGCAAGCAGGCCTGGTCATGGTGCCGGGGGGGCGGGGCGTCTTCCCTTCCCTGACGGTGACGGAGAACCTTCGGCTCGGGGGATGGCTACGGCGTCACGACCAGGCGGGCCTCGACGACGCCACCCGGGGGGTGCTCGAGCTCTTTCCCGCCCTCGCCCACCGACTCCCCACGCGCGCCGCCGACCTGTCGGGCGGGGAGCAGCAGATGCTCACGCTCGGGCAGGCGCTTCTGTGCCGGCCCCGCCTGCTCCTGATCGACGAGTTGTCCCTCGGGCTCGCTCCGACGGTCGTGTCGGAGCTGCTCGAGGTGGTGCGCGACCTGGCCGCCCAGGGCACCACCGTCGTGGTGGTGGAGCAGTCGCTCAACGTCGCGGCGGTGCTGGCCCCGCGCGCCGTCTTCCTCGAGCGT
>Ga0307477_10000619_pt1 | contig 36784 bp, 30 predicted proteins | sample atmos_gasesECM2C_FD_203316 | JGI IMG/M metagenome (GOLD analysis project Ga0307477, IMG submission 203316) | Hardwood forest soil microbial communities from Morgan-Monroe State Forest, Indiana, United States - atmos_gasesECM2C_515 | ecosystem: Environmental > Terrestrial > Soil > Temperate...
CCGCCTTTTTGAGTTGGACCCCTCGCCCATACGAGCCCAGAGGGGGCCTCGTGCCTCGCCTCACCCCTCAGGAACGAGAAGGGGATTGGGAGCCACGGAGCCATTCTCAGCCTTCCCTTGCAAGCCAGCCCATGTGCTACTATCCGCCTGCCTTTCGCAGGCAGACATCGCAAGCTGGTAGGCAGTACCTGTTGGGGAGGTCTGTGTGTAATGCAGTCAGCAAGCAGGTCTTCGCTGGTGCCGCGACTCATCCGCCTGGCTGTCCCGCTCGGTCTCATTGCCCTCGCCGCCGCCCTCCTCCTGAGCACCCGGAAGCTCGAAGCTCACAACCGCCAGCCGCTGGCGGCCGCCATCGGGTCGATCGTCCGCTACAGCCCGCTGGCGGTGCTGCCCAGCGAATGCACCGCACGGATCGCCGCGGCCCGCGTGCCGGTCGAGCACACCCTGTCGCCGGGCGAGACCCTCGCCAAGGTCCTCCTGGGCCTGGGCTTCAGCGGCGAGGAGACGCGCCAGGTCACCGCCGTGCTGGCCGCGCGCGTGTCTCTCCGCAGGCTGAAGGCCGGCAACCGCTACTCGGCCTTCTGGAACCCCGATTCGACCCTCGCGGCGCTGGACCTGACGCTCGCCGGCGACGGCCGGCTGGAGATGAACCGTGACCCGGATGGGCAGTGGCGGCTCGACTGGCTGCCTTTCCGGCGCTCGATCGAAGTGCGCGCCATCCAGGGCATCCTCGACGGGGCGGTGCGGCTGGAGGCGACCGTGCAACGGGCAGGCGGACCTGCCGGGCTGGCCGTCCTCATGTCCGAAGCCCTGCAATGGGACCTCGACTTCGGCCGCGACCTGCGCCGCGGCGACCGCTTCAAGGCGATCTACGAAGCCGTGCAGCTCGACGGCAAGGACCATGCGGTGGGCAACCTCCTGGCGCTGGTCTACGAGAACCGCGGGAGGAAGTACGAAGCCTACCGCTTCGGCGACGGGACGGCCTTCTACGATGCCTCGGGGCAGCCGCTGCAGAAGATGTTCCTGCGGTCGCCGTTGCGCTTCACTCACGTCACGTCGTCCTTCTCCGCGCACCGCCTCCATCCCGTGCTCAACGAGGTCCGCCCCCACAACGGCGTCGACCTCAGCGCGCCGGTGGGAACGCCGGTCGAGGTGACGGCAAGCGGGACCGTGGTGTTCGCCGGCTGGGACGGCGGCGGCGGCAACGTGGTGAAGGTGCAGCACGGCCCCGAATATGTCACCGCCTATCTGCACCTGTCGCGCTTCGCGCGCGGCGTCCGTCCCGGGGCGCACGTGCGCCAGGGCGACACCATCGCCTACACCGGGGCCACCGGTCTGGCCACCGGTCCGCACCTGGACTACCGGGTCCAGTACCGCGGCAGCTGGATCGACCCGCTGACCTTGAAGGGCGTACGCGACCAGCCGATCCCGCGGGCGCAGCTGGCGGCTTTCGATTCCTGGCGTGACTCCGTGCGCTCGGGCCTGGAGCGGGGAGTGGTGCCGGCCGTCCTGGCGATGCCGGGGAGCCGCTCCGAGACCTTGCTTGCCGGGGCCGCCGCCGCAGCGGGAGCCCGCGGCGGCGCCAGCAGCATCATGATCCGCCGGAGCGCACCGCTCCGGAGTCGCTCGGCGGCGGCCACCGCCATGGCCCGCTAGACGGGACACTAGCCTGTCCACCGCACGCGCCTGGTGCCGGGTCGACCTGGCCGGCGGCACCCTGGACATCTGGCCCCTCGGTCTGCTGCACCCCGCGGCGGTGACCGTCAACGTCGCGATCGACGTCGCGGTCGAGGTCAGCGTCGAGCCCGCGCGCGATCGCTACTCCGTCCGCCAGGGGGATCTGCGAGTCGAGGCCGCGGCGCCGCGCGAGCTGGCGGCCGAACCCGAGGGGGCGCTGGTCGGCCTGGTCGCCGACGCGCTGACTCTGCCGCCGCTCGCCGCCACGCTGCGCAGCGGCTCGCCGCGCGGCGGCGGGCTGGGGGCCTCCTCGGCCATGGTGGTCGCACTGATCGCCGCGGCGGAGGAGACATTCGACCTTCCCCGGTCCACCCCGGTCAGGCGCGTCGCCATGGCCAGGGACCTGGAGGCCCGCCTGATGGGCCTGCCGACCGGGATCCAGGACCACTACGCCGCGCTGCTCGGCGGCGCCCTCGAGATCCGCCATCGTCCGGGTGGCGAGGTGGTGCGCCGCCTCGAGATCGACCCGCGGGCGCTGGCGGCCAGCCTGCTCGTCGTCTACACGGGACAGAGCCACTTCTCGGCCGGGCAGAACTGGCAGGTGGTGCGCCGGCGCCTGGACGCGGAGCCCGAAGTCACCGCGCTGCTCACGGGGATCGCGGAGGTCGCCGGCCAGGCCGCGGCGGCGCTGGCCGCGGGCGACCTCGAGCGGCTCGGAGCGGCGATGGGCGAGGAGTGGAGGCTGCGGCGGCGCCTCGCGGCGGGCATCTCGACCCCCGCCATCGAGCGGCTTCTCGACCTGGCGGCGGCGGCAGGGGCCTGGGGAGGCAAGGCGTGCGGCGCGGGCGGCGGCGGCTGCATCGCGGTGCTCTGTCCCGCGGACCGCCGCGCGGCCCTCGCCGAGCGGCTGGACCGCGCCGGCGGGCAGGTGCTGCCCGCTCGGCCCGTCGACCGACCGCTGGAGGTGTTCTAGCTAGAAGTAGGCCTAGTACTGCTCCCGCTGCTCCAGCACCTGGTAGGCCTGCTGGAGAGTGAGCGTGCTCGTGAGCTGCAGCTGCTTGACGCTGCTCCAGGTCCCATCCGGCTGGGTGTTGGTGTAGTAGACCGTGCCGCCATTGGGGTCGGCCCAGGCGGCCAGGGCGTCCACTCCGCTCCGCGACAGGAACAGCTGCAAGTTGGTGGCCCCGACGCCGGCCGGCAACGGCCGGCCGGAGGTGACGCGGAACTGCAAGTAATGCGTCGGCGCGTTCGGCACCAGGATCGCGACCACCTCCGGGGCGAGCTGACCGGCCCCGCCGTAGCCGCCCATCCGCAGTCCGCGCCTGCCGAACCTGGCGCCGGTGTCGACGATCGAGCCGCGGACCTTGTTGGCCATGGTCGTGAGGTCGCTCGCGCCGGCCATGACCTGGCCCTGCGCGCCACTGGCGATGGCCTGCAGCGCTTCGGGCTGGAAGGCCCCGCCGTTGCTCATGATGACCGTCTGGACCTCGGTGGCGAGAGCGCTGAGCTGACCGGGGAAGTACTGCGCGCCGTTGGCGAGGACGGCTGCCGCGCAGGTGTCCGCGAGGATGCGGAGCTCCTCGGGCAGGACGTCGACCTCGACCTCGGTGACCATCCCGGAGGCGGCGGAAGCGAAACCGGTCGCCACGGTGCTCGTGTCACGCCCGGGCTGAACCGCCGGGGTGTAGGTGAGGGGTGAGGTGAAGGGCCCCGGACCCGCTCCCGGCGCCGTCCTGCCGGATTGATCCAGGACATCGAAGGTGTTGAGGCGCGTCGGCGGCGGCACGACGCCGATCCAGGCGCCGTCCTCGAAGATCACCGGCGCGTAGTAGGCCTGGTAGAGGCCGTTCGTCGCGGCCTCGGACCAGACGACGTGCAACACCGTACGATTGTGGGTCACCGGGTTGCCGGAGACCGGGTCCGTCTCCTGGTGAGTGTCCCGGGTCACCGCCAGCTGGGGCGGCGTCTTGGACACAGAGGGATTGCCGATGATGGTGATTGCCGACGACCACTGGTTGGCGGTGTAGCTCTCGAGCTCGATCACCGAGCCCGCCGAGTTGCTGCTGGAGAGCCAGACCACGTACAGCGTCTTCGCGGCGTCCTCGTAGATCAGCGCCGGCGAGCTGGCGACGGTACCGTCAGGGCTGCCCTGCACCAATTGGCGCTGCAGCGTCCCGTTCGGCAGAGTCGTGTCGAGCGCCAGGACGGGCGTCGAGGGATCGTAGGTGTTCGAGCCCTGGAACAGCGCGCCGTAGGGGGCGGCCCGCACCACGTAGAGCTGCCCGTCGGCCCCCAGCGCCGTGTCGAGGTGATCGGCGCGGGCCGGACCCGGCCAAACCGCGGCCTGCGCCAGGCAGAGAAGGAGCACGGCGAGGACGGCTGCTGGACGGAAGGTCTTGTACATGGCCGTGACCTCATGCATGGAGATTGACCAGCTTCCGTACGTCCACGGCGAGCAAGAACCCGGTCAGGTACGGCGAGTCCGGAAAGTAGTCGCGCTGCAGCCGATTGAAGTAGCCGCTGGCGATCTCGGTGTCGCCGCTGAGGTTCGCCGTCTCGCCAAGCAGATAGAGGGCGTTCTTCATCGCTTCCACATTGCCGAACTTCTCGGCCAGCTCGAAGGCTGCGACGCCGTGCCGCCGCGCGTGTACGTAATGGCCGGTTTCCAGATGGGCAAAGCAGAGATCGAGGTGCGGCAGCACCTGGTAGCGCTCGGCCGAGAAGCGCCGAAGCTGGCGGAGGCTCTGGTACAGGAAGGCATAGCCTTCCGCGAAGTGCTTCTGCAGCACGCGGCAGTAGCCCAGGTTGTCGAGGATGATCGCCCGCCACACGCCGGGGGCAGGGATCAGCTCGACGGCCGCCTGGTACTCGAGGCTCGCCTCGTCGACGAAGCTCTGGCCGAGCAGGGCGTTGCCCAGCTGGTTGTGGCTGTAGGCAATCCAGTCCGCGCGGCCCAATTGCAGCGCCCTGTCGCAGGCGATCCTGGCGTAGAACAGGCTCTTCTTGAAATTGTGGGCGAACTCGTAGTGCAAAGAGATGTTGTAAGCCGCCAGCCGGCAGTTGCCGGCATCGGCGTTGCGCAGCAGGATCTCGCGGAGCTGCGGCAGCTCGCCGTCGCCGCGCCCCAGTTGAATGGCGACCGCCGCCAAGGCGCAAACGGCTCCGTCGATGCGCCGCGGATCGCCGTGCTCCTGCGCCCAAGCCAGGGCGCACCTGATGATCTCCTCGGCCTTCTCGAAGTCGCCCGCCTCGACCGCTCTGTGCCAGCGCTCGCTGAGCTCCTCGAAAACCCCAGGGCTCTCGCCCTGACTCGCTTCACTCATCCCTGCTCCCTCCACCGTGCCGGCAGGGACCGGCGCGGATAGCAAGGCCGGTGCTGGTTCGACTCGCGTTACCTGCCGCTAGCCGTATTGCTGCCTGGCGAAGGCCCGGACCGATTGGCACCGGTCACGCCACCCATCGCGGTCGCGCCGGTCTCGGCGGCCGCCCTGGTCGGGGCCAGCTCGCCAGGCCCATCGCTGCGGATCTGGACTCGCTTGAAGGCGATGAAGTCTTCGACCTCCCGCTGAGCGTCACGCGGCAGGGAGTTGAACTCTTGGACGAGCTGCACGTCACGCGGGGTGATCGACTCCTGGGCCACCCCTTCGAAGAACTCGCCGATGCTCATCTTGAACTCGGCAAGGATGCGGAACAGGGTGTCCAGGCTGACCCGGTACTCCCCTTGCTCCATGCGTGACAGGTCGGATTGCTGAATGCCCAGCCGCGCGGACAGCTCGACCTGCGTCAGCTTGTGCTCCTTGCGCAGCTGGCGGATCTTGCGCCCGACCAGCTGAACCTGGCGGATCTTCTCGATGGTTGCCATGGCCCTTGTCCTGGTCACTCTGTAATCAGGCCGCTATGTCGGTGTGGCATAGGGCGATGCTTTTGAAGGATACTACGCCCCCGGCGGGGGGCTGTCAAATGGCAGCGTCTCTCTCCGGCGACCGGCTGGCCATCCTTATAGATGGCGGTATAGTGCGGCCCCTCATGGGTCGCTCGAGTTGAGGCGCCACATCTTCCTGCTCCGCGAGCTGGTCAAGCGGGATTTCCAGGGCCGCTACGCCGGCTCCCTGCTCGGCTTCGCGTGGTCCTTCATGCAGCCGCTGTGGCTGCTGGGGCTGTTCACCTTCGTCTTCTCGACGGTGCTCAAGATCAGGGTCGTCGACGCCGGCAATCCCGGCGGCCACTTCTCGGCCTACCTGTTCAGCGGCCTGCTGCCGTGGTTCGCGGTGCAGGAGGGAGTCCTGCGGTCCTCCACCGCGATCACCGACAACGCGGTGCTGGTCAAGAAGCTCCGGTTCCCTGCCGAGATCCTGGTGGTGGCGGTGGTGCTCGCCGCCCTGCTGCACGAGGCGATCTCGGCGGTGGTCTTCCTGGTTGTCCTGGCGGCGCTCGGCGACCTCGCCTGGGGAGGCCTGCCGATGCTGCTGGTGGCCCTGCCGCTGCAGGTGCTGATGACGCTGGGCCTGGGCCTGCTGCTGAGTGCCGTGCAAGTGTTCTTCCGCGACACCGCGCAGCTGCTCAGCATGCTGTTCGCCGGCTGGTTCTACCTGACGCCGATCGTCTACTCGCTGAGCGCGGTGCCGGCGCGGCTGCAGCCCTGGATCGAGCTCAACCCCCTGACGCCGCTGGTGGTGCTCTACCGCCAGGCGTTCTTGAGCGGGGAGCTCCGGCTGGTGCCGGGGACCGGCGCGCTCGCGGTCAGCGCCGCTGTGTTAGTATCCGCCGGCCTGTGGCTGTTCCGACGGCTGAAGGTCGCCTTCGTCGATGAGATCTAAGACGATCGAGGGGATGCGGGGCGATCCAATGGACGCGCTCTGCGTAGTCCTCGATCGATTGCGATACTGGCCGGTGCGAGGGTGGAGGGAGGCGGGGACGGCGCCAACCAGAGCCTTTTGACCCCCACACTCGTTTGGAGGTGTTCCTTGTTGGATAGACGTACCGCACCGCTGCTTGCCGCAGCGTCGATCCTGGCGGCCCTGGGAGCGGTTGGCGGATGGACCGCGCGCGCGGCCGCCCCCCCGCCGCCGGCCGCCGCCAGCTCTGGCACGCCGGCTGCCGCCAGCCCGGCGCCTCCGGCCGCGCCCGAGGCGCAGCTGCCTCCCCGCATCGAGCCGTTGCCGCCCGGCGAGCAATGGCTGACCGACGAAAATGGGCGCAGATACTACTTACAGAAAATTAAAAAGAGCGGCATGAAGTACATGCGCATCGACCAGGATCACATCCGCAACGCCTACGGCGTGTCGATGAAGGTCACGAAAGAGGACGACACGTTCTTCTATTTTCGGATCGACGAGATCAACCCCCAGGGCTCCGGCCCCAATCCCAACCCCAAGCCCTTGACTCCTGAGCAGCTGGCGGCGGTGGCGGCGAGCTACCAGGTGTCGATCCCGGAGGGCCACCGGCTGAGCTTCGTCGACTTCGGGCACGGCCTCCCCACTTCCGGCCAGTGGCGGCAAGGCTTCGACATCGCCGACATGAACGGGGACGGCCATCTCGACATCGTCCACGGGTCGCCGCGCAAAGGGCCGGGCTCCCCGCCGGTGATCTTCCTGGGCGACAGCAAGGGCAACTGGACCCGCTGGACCGCGGCGAAATTCCCGCCTTTTCCCTACGACTATGGCGACGCCAAGATCGCCGATCTCAAGGGCGACGGCCATCCCGGCATCGTCCTCGGCATCCACCTGAGCGGCATCACCGCCCTCGCGGGTGACGGCAAGGGGAACTTCACTTCCTGGAACCGGGGCCTGGACTTCGCGCTTCCCAGCCAGGCCGGCGCCGCAGCGTACTCCTCGCGCGCCATCGCCGTGGTGGACTGGAATCACGACGGCCGCGTCGACATCCTGGCCAATGGGGAAGGGCCGCGGCTGGACCGCTCCGGCGAGCGGTTGCTGGGGCAGCCCCTGGGCACCGGCTCCGACGGACCGGTGCTGTACCTCAACCAAGGGGACGGGACCTGGAAGCGCAAGGACCAGGGCACGCTGGCCGCACAAGGCTTCGGCGACGGCATCACGGTCGGCGACTTCGACGGCGATGGCCGGCCTGACTTTGCGACGGCCTCGAGCATCCTCGGCTACACGAAGCTGGTCCATCTGCAGCGCCAGGACGGCGGCTGGAACGACGTCGACCTCGCGGTGCGCCCCAACTCGTACGTCGGCGCCGTGGCGGCCGCGGACTTCGACCACCACGGCCGCGCCGATCTCGCGGTTGGCTACGATTCCTTCGAGGGCGGCGTCTGGCGGCATGGCATCGACATCTTCTACTCCCGCCCTGGCGGCAAGTGGGAGCGCCGAGCCCTCATGGCAGGCGAGAGCAAGGAGAACATCACCGCCATCGGGGTGGGCGACCTGGACGGCGACGGCAACCTCGACCTGGTGGCTCTCAGCACCGGCGGCGAGATCTGGGTCTTCCTGGGAGATGGCAAGGGCTTCTTCACCCGCGAGACCCCCGGTCTCGCGTCACCGTTCCGAGGCTGCTGGGGTTACCACGTACAGCTCGCCGATCTCGATCGCGATGGCAAGGACGAGATCGTGGCGTCCTTCGCCGGGGAGCGCGCCGCCGCGTTCGCCGCGATGGCCGGCCCGAGCACCTGCACCTCGGGAGGCGGTATCGCGGCCTGGAAGGCGGTGCCGGCGGCGGTCGCCCCACCTCCCGGAAAGAGCGGCAAGCCTTGACACCAGGCGTCCCGGGGAGGCCGGCAGGGCGAACCAGGGTCCGGCGTGGCTCCGGACTGATTTGGCCCTTGACATCCTGCCGGGACGTGCCTATAGTGCGAAAGCATAAAACCGGCGTCGGGTACCGGCAGCTGGAAACTGGAGAGCAGTAGAATGCCGTCTCTCGTGGTGAAGGCTGGCAACCAAGCTTGTGGCGGACCGTCGCCAGAGCGGCGCAACGTCTTGGCATAATTAGAGTTACAGGTTCCTAAGACTTTAAACAGGAGGTGATGCTCTTTATCCGAGGAGAGGAGATGTGGACGACCTGGAAGGTTCCACTTGGTTCAGCAGCATCAGCAACACCTAACCCTAGGAGATTGTCTGTCATGAAGAAAACCGCAGTAACTCTCGCTCTCGTGGGCCTGCTGGCCCTGGGCGGTCAGGCGGCTGCTGTGATCTGCACCATCGACGCGGTACCGGCGGCGACCCTGCTGCTGCCGTACTTCGAGGTGGATCTCAGCAACCCGAATGGACTGACCACCCTCTTCTCGGTCAACAACGCCTCGGCCACGGCCATCCTGGTGAAGGTGGAGGTCTGGACCGACCTCTCGGTCCCGGTGCTCGACTTCTCGATCTACCTGACGGGATACGACGTGCAGACCGTCAACCTGCGCGACATCATCGTCAACGGCAACCTGCCGCAGACCGCCTCGGCCGGGCAGGATCCGACCGACACCATCAGCCCGAAGGGATCGTTCTCGCAAGACATCAACTTCGCGAGCTGCACCGGCTTCCTGCCGCCGCCGCCGCTGCCAGCATCCTTCATCGCCTACCTGCAGGCGGCACTGACCGGCAAGAGCATTCCCGCGCCGTTCAACAGCTGCGCCGTCGGGCCCTGCTGCGCGGCCCAGGCCATCGGCGATAACATCGCCCGCGGCTACATCACGATGGACACGGTCAACCAGTGCGACATCATCAACCCCTCTACGCCCGGTTACTTCGGCGCTGGTGGCACGGGCCACGCCACCAACCAGAACGTCCTCTGGGGCGACTTCTTCATCGTCAATTCCGCGCAGAACTTCGCCGAGGGCAGCGACCTGGTGCATATCGAGGCCAGCGCCACCAACCCGGCAACCTCCACCGCCAACCGATACACCTTCTACGGTCGGTACGTCGGCTGGTCCGCGATCGACAACCGCGAGCCCCTGGGCACCACGTTCGCGGCCCGCTACCTCAATGGCGGACCGTTCTCGGCTGGCACCAGCTTGATCTGCTGGCGCGACTCGAAGACGAGTCAGAACCAGTTCAGCTGCCCGGCGGGTTCTGGCAATCCTCCCTGGTTCCCGCTGGCACAGGAAGGGGTCGTGGTCTTCGACGAGCAGGAGCATCCGCTGACCCAGACAGGCTGCACCGTGTCCCCGTGCCCGACGATCACCAGCCAGGTCTGCCCGGCGGAGACGCAGCGCGTCCAGGTGGGAGGCGCCTCGCTGCCGGTCAACTCCAACTTCGGTTGGCTCTACCTGGACCTCAACGACACGATTGCCGGCAACCCGAATCCTCCGGTTGATCCGGCAGCCGCTCAGGCGTGGGTGATCTATACGCTGGCGTCGAACGGTCACTTCGCGGTCGGTATCGACGCGATCCAACTCGACAGCGCCTGCGCCGCGAACCATTTCTTCCCCTAGTCCTCTCTCTGCAGTGGGTCCGGTCCCGTCACGGGGGCCGGACCCACTGGTAGTTCCGGACTCTCGCAACCTGGCCCTCGCCGCATCGGGCCGGGGCCAGGTTGGAAGAGTCCACGGGAAGCAGGTCGGGTCGTCCCTTCCTCGCCGCTCGCCCTTGCCCGAGAAGCTCCTAGCGAGAGCCTCGCGGGATCGCGGAGGCGATGGGGCCCGGAGGAAGGATGACGCGGCCGAGAAGTGGAGGATGTGCAACGTTTCACGATGCAGCTTCTATGCGCCCGCCGGTGGCAGCCGATGACGAGGGGCGCGTCATCGGCCGCTCCTTCGGGGCGCTGGCGCCGGCAGCGGTGAGAAGCGATCGAGAGGAGTGCTCGCGATGATGCAACGCCGCCTTTCCCGTCCCCATCTCTCCTGGAGCTGCTTCCTCCTGCCTGCCTTGCTGGCATTGCAGCTCGTCGCGACGCCGCTCGTTGCGCAGCAGACCTGCGGCAACACCTGCTCGAGCCACTGCGGCTACCTCCCGTGCGGCACCCCGGCCATGCCCCCGCCCCAGAGCTACTGGGGAGAGCTGCAGCCGGCGGATCCGCCCTGCGTGGGCCTGCCAGCGCTTCGTGACGACACCAGCTTCAACGTCTCCATCGACAACCTCGCCAACTTCAACTTCTGGATGGACGTCGACATCCAGAACGGCTTCATCTTCGCGGCGATGGCTTACGGCTTGCAGATCTGGGACACCAGCGCCAACCCGGCGAACCCGACGCTGGCGGGCAGCATCGGTCCCGCCGCATTTCCCTTCCTGCCCACGAACTCGGACGGGGCCTTCACCCCGGTCAGCATGATCAGCGCGCCGCCGGGGGTGGACACCATGGTGGGGCTCGGCGCCTCCAATGGCGGCGTCGGCGCGGTGGTCATCAACACCAGCAGCAAGACGCAACCGAAGGTGGCCTACCAGGCGCTGGCGAATACCGTGGGGGGGATCTACGCCACCACGCTTTCCGGCACCCATTACCTCTTCGTGGCGAGCCAGGGTCCAGCCGGCGTCTACCTCCTGAACATGGACAGGGCTTCCCAGCTGACGAGCTGCGACGAGCCAATCCAGACACCGGGGAGGTGTTCCGGGGCGAATCTCGGCGCGATCCTCCCGACCTATGGATACGGCATTGCCGGCGTGGACCACTTCATCGCGGTATCTGGATCAGACGGCCTCAAGGTCTACGACGTCACCAACCCGATGTCGCCGCAGCTCAAGGCATCCGGGTTGAGCTCGGCCGGCCAGCTCATCGGAGCGGCGATGTGGAAGGGACCGGACGCCCACTACTACGCGGCAACCCGCCAAGAGAACGCGGGCCAGGCGTCCGACACCCTCTACATCTACGACGTGAGCTGCGCGGCCAGCAGCACCTGCACCGGGCTGGGCACGCTGATGAGCCAGACCGTGTACCAGGAATCGGCCTCCGCGGGGATGTATCTGACATATTCCAACAGCAACGGCACGCCCTTCCTCTACCTGGGCAGGGACTCGACCTGCGGGGTGTCGCAGCAAGAGGAATGGCTGCTCGACGTCGCCAATCCCAGCGTGCCCCGCGACATCTCGCCGCAAACCGGGTACTGGTCCTTCTACTACTCCGGCAATTCGACCGGCACCGGCTTCAACAACTTCGAGCCCCGGGCGGGCAAGTTCAACGGCTCCTATTTCTACCGCGCCGGGTACACCGTGCTCGACGTCCACAAATGGGTCAGCGTCACGGCGCCGACCGCCGCCTTCACATGGAGCCCGGCGCCGCCGGCGCCAATCTACCCGGGCACCCCGGTGACCTTCACCAGCCTATCGACGGGCGGTCAGCTGTCGTGCAGCTGGACTTTCCAGGATGGCTCGCCGGCGACCTCGAGCACGTGCAACCCCACGGTGACCTTCCCGGCGCATGCCACCTACCCCACGAACGAGGCGGTGAGCCTCAAGGTCACCAACACCGCGGGCACGAACACCCTGATTCAAACCGTGCCCGTGGCCAACCCGGCGGCACAGGTCGCGAGCATCTCGGTCAGCCCGGCCAACCCCTTGCAGTGCCAGACGGTGACCCTGACCGCCAACGCCACCGGCGAGGCGCCGCTCGCCTACAGCTGGAACATCGTCAATGGCAGCAACCAGGCGGCGATGGGCGGCACGTCGACGGCCAATCCATTCGCCTGGAGCACCACGATGTCCGCCGCCGGGCCCTACACCGCGGGGGTCACGGTCACCGCCGGCGCGGGGGGGCCCTTCACCCTGCAGCAGGGCTTCACGCTCGGCGCCCTGCCGACGCTGGCGGCGAGCGACAGCTTCAGCCCGATTCCTACCAATGCCACCAATATCCCCCCTACCCCCCCGTACACCTTTGCCTCCGGCACGGTGGACTTCAACGTCGTCGCTGCCGGTGCCACCGCATGGAACTGGAACTTCGGCGACAATCCCGGCGGCGGCCCCAACCACGACGGCTATGTCGGTTGGTCGACCGACCCGCTTGCCGGGCCTTCCCCCAGCCACACCTATACCGCGGTCGGGCCCTATACGGTGACGGTGCAAGTACAGAATTGCGTCAACCTGGGACCGTCCGTCAGCATGCCGCTGACCGTCGACATCACCCAGGTCACGCCGCTGCTGGCGAGCTTCGCGCCCGCCTGCCCCTACGCCCCTTGCACCGGCGCCGTCAACACCCCGGTGAGCTTCATCGACTCCTCGACCGGGATGCCGACGACCTGGGACTACGACTGGAATGGCACCGGCACCTTCTCCGACACCGGCCACACCGCTCCGGTGACGCAGCACACCTATAACACCGTGGGCTTCTACAAGCCCGCCCTGCGGGTGAACCGCGGCGGCGAGTCGAACACCTACGCCTTCAGCCAGGGCATCTCCATCGTCTCCGCCTCGCCGCCCGCGATCTCGGTCGGCGGCCCCAGCCAGGGGGCGATCGGAACTGCCTACACCTTTACCGCCTTCGCCAGCAACTGCACCCCGGCCGGCAGCGGCTGGTCCTGGAACACCGGCGGCGGCACCGGCAGCTCGACCAGCTCCTCGATCAACGTCACCTGGGCGAATGCAGGGTCCTACCTGGTCAGCGCCACCAACTCCGCCTGCAGCGGCGCTTCCGGCAGCGCCGGCGTCACGATCACCGGCTCCAACGGCGGCGGCACGCTGCAAGCGGCCTTCTCGTTCTCGCCCACCTCGCCGTTCGCCGGCGGCACCGTGGCCTTCGACGGCAGCGCCTCGACCGGCGCGACGGCCTATACCTGGTTCTTCGGCGATCCCAACGACCCTACCGGGAGCTCCAGCGTGCAGGCCACCCATGTCTACTCTCAGATGGGCACCTACACGGTCAAGCTCGACGTGTCGGCGCCGGGCGCGTGCCAGGAGGGCATCTGCGTCAGCGAGACGACCAAGACGGTCACGGTGCAGCCCGTCACCAACCCGGCGCTCAGCGGCGCCTTCGTCAGCCCGGCCTGCAACGGCACGAACTGCACCGCGGCCGCCGGCGCGCCGGTGACCTTGACCGCGGCCGACGCGCGCGGCACCACCTATGCGTGGGACTTCGGCGACGGCACGACCGGCAGCGGCATCAGCGTGACCCACACCTGGTCGGCCGCGCAGGTCTACACGATCGGCCTCACCGTCAGCGCCAAGGGCTATACGAGCGGTAGCAGCAGCGACGCGATGGTCGTCACCACGCCGCCCCCGCCGCCCCTCCAGTCCGTGATCCTCCCATGGGTCGCCGCGACCCGCGGCGCGCTGGTGCAGTCCTGCGACCTCTACCTGCACAACCCCGGCGCCAACCCGGTGCCGGTGACGTTGGAGTTCCTCAAGCGGGGCGCCGCGGACCCGTCGCCGCCCCAGGCGACGGCGGTCATCCCGCCGGGCGCCACGATGTACGCCCCGGACGTGCTGCAGAGCGTCTTCAGCCGCGACAACATCGCCGGCTTCGTGATGGTGACGGTGAAGTCCACCGATCCGCTGCCGGTCATGACGTCGTTCAACACCGTGACGCGCACCGACGGCAGCCAGTTCGGGCAGACCGTGCCCGGCCTGGCAGTGCCGATCGCCGCGACGTCGAAGAGCTCGACCCCCGGCAGCACCTTCCAGTACCTGGCCGGGCTCAACGACAACAGCGACGAGCTGGCGTACTTCGGCATCACCAATCCGACCCCCACGACGACGACCTACCATGTCCGCCTGTTCGACATGCAGGGCAACAAGATCGGCGAATCCAACGGCGACCTGACCGTCGGCCCCTTCGGACAGCGCCAGTTCCAGCAGGCCGACGTGCACAACCTCTTCGGCCTGACGACCGGCACGGACTACATGGTGTCGATCGAGAACAAGAGCGGCACCACCACCTTCCCCTATGGCGAGAACGTTCGCATGGGCTCCGGCGACCCGAACTTCGTCACCGCCGGCGCGACCAATGCCGCCGTCCAGTACGTCGTCGGCGCCTTCAGCACCAACGGCTCCTGGCAGACCGACGTGGTGCTGGCGAACACCGGCACGCAGGCGATGAGCCTGAGCCTCACCTTCACCCGCACCGGCGTCACGGCACCCACCACCGCGCCGGTGACGCTGACCCTGAATCCCGGCGACACGCAGCGGCTCAGTAACGCCATCGCCGGCAAGTGGAACCTCAGCAACGTCGTCGGCGTCATCACCGTCACCTCCACCGGCGCCAACGGCGTCTACCCGATCGTGCAGGCGGAGAGCTACAACAACGCCCAGCCCGCCAACCGCTACGGCCAGTCGATGGCGGCGTTCTCCGACGCCAACCAGGCCATCGTCGGCCAGGCCCACTATCTCGTCGGCTTGCGGCAGGACGCCAATCACCTGGCGACGGTCTGGGTGTTCAACAACAGCACGACCGACACCGGCATCTACGACATCGTGTATCGCGGCCTCGACGGCACGGTGCTCGGCACAGTGAGCAACCTCACCCTGCCGCCCGGCAAGGTGAAGGGTCTGCTGCCCAACCAGCACCCGCTGCCGGCAGGCGGCGTCACCGGCGGGTTCACCGTCCAGGTGGTGGTGAAGAACGGCACGGTGCTGAGCGCCGCGCAGGTGCTCACCACCTCGACGGGCGACCCGGCCTACGTGCAGGGGGCCGCCCGCTGAGCCGCTGATCCAAGGCCTTCCAAGCGTCCGTTCACATCTCGGGCCGCCGGGCAGCAGACCGGCGGCCCCATCTTTCTCCAGGGCACTACAAAAAGAGGACCCGCCTGCCCGGTTCTACCTGTAGCGCCTTCGGAGCTCAGACGTGTCGGGCAACTTACCAGCGTCTATCGGATCGCCCCCCGCATCCCCCCAACCCCCTTCCCTCCCCTCCGGGGGGGAAGGGGGCGCCACTCCCACCTTCATCGCTCGGGGTCGGTCGAGGCCGATGGGGAACTACCCAGCGGGCAGGCCCGCCAACCAACTGCCTCCAAGCGATACAATCTCCGCGAATGCCAGAGCCCGCGGTTCAAGTCGAGCAGCTGACCAAGATCTACAGGGTGTATGCGTCGCCGTGGGACCGCTTGCGCGAGGCGCTGCTGCGGCGGCCGCGCCATCGCGAGTTCCGCGCTCTCGCCGATCTCAGCTTCAGCCTGCCGAAGGGGGAAGGGCTGGCGATCATCGGCGAGAACGGCGCCGGCAAGAGCACGCTGCTCAAGCTGCTGGCCGGCATCGGCGTCCCGACCTCGGGCGTCCTGCGCGTGCGCGGGAAGGTGGCGTCCATCCTCGAGCTCGGCTCCGGCTTCCATCCCGAGTTCACCGGCCGCCAGAACATCGTGCTCAACGCCGCCATGCTCGGCCTCTCCGAGCGGGAGCTGCAACAGAAGCTCCCCTCCATCGTCGCCTGGAGCGAGCTCGGGGACTTCATCGATCAACCGGTGAAGGTCTATTCGACCGGCATGGCGATGCGCCTGGGCTTCTCGATCGCCATCCAGGTGGAGCCGGACGTGCTGATCATCGACGAGGCGCTGTCGGTGGGCGACGGCTACTTCCAGAAGAAGTGCATGGATCGCCTGCTGCAATTCGTCGGCGCGGGCGGCACCCTGCTCTTCTGCTCCCACGCCATGTACTACGTCTCGGCCTTCTGCCAGCGGGCGCTCTGGCTGCGGCAGGGGCGCGCCGAGGCCCTCGGGCCGGTCGCCGAGGTGGTGCGCGACTACGAGAACTTCCTCCTGGCCAAGAGCGCTCCCGCGGCGGGGAGGAGCATGGCCGGCGCCGTGGCGAGCGGCAGCGGCGCCGCCGCCGAAGACGCCGCCGGCGAGGACGATCGGGCCCCCGGCGGCGCCGACGCTCGCCCCGGCGGTGGCGGCGAGGACGGCGTGCCAGCTGACCAGCCGCTCGGACCGGCGCGCCTGCTCGCGGTGCGGGTCAGCGGCGGGGCCAGCGCCGAGGCGCCGGCGGGGGCGGTGCCGCTGTTCGCCCCCGGCGACGATCTCGAGCTCGAGATCGAATGGGAGTCCCGCCGGCCCGACCTCGCCTTCCACGTCGGCATCGGCATCAACCGGATCGACGACCTCGAGGTGGGCTCTCTCGCCACCCATCTCGACGGCAGGCCGCCGATGACCGGCAGGACCCGCTATCGCCTCGGCGTGGTGCTGCCGCGATTGACCCTGGTCAAGGGGGAGTTCACGCTCTACGTCTTCCTGCTCGACGAGGTGGGACTGCACATCTACGATCAGCGGATCTACCGGCGCGCCTTCGGCGTCCACAGCCCGGGCTACGCGTTCGGCATGGTCACTCTCGAGCACCACTGGCAGGAGCCCGCGGGCCGGGCGGCCCCGGCCGCGGCGGCATCCGCCCCGGCGGCCCCGGCCGCGGCGGCATCGGCCACCCCGGCAGTCGCCGGGCGCCGGTAGCTCTCGTTTCGCCCGGCGAGACCCGGCGATGCGTGGCCGCAGCCTGGCGGTGGTGCTGGTCCACTATCACGCGCCGCGCCTCGCCGCCGCGGCGATCGGCGCGCTGCGGCAGGACCTCGGCGCCGGGCGGGGAGCGGCTGCCGGCCTCGAGGTCGAATGGCTGCTGGTCGACAACGGCAGCGATGCGGCCGGGAGGGAGCTGCTGGCCGGCCTGCCCGTCCGCCTGCTCGAGCCCGGGCGCAACCTCGGCTATGCCGGCGGCGTCAACCTGGGAGTCGCGAGCTCGCGCGCCGAGCTGGTCCTGCTGATGAACCCGGACGTGCTGGTGCTGCCCGGCTGCGCCGCCGGCCTGGTGGCCTGCCTGCGGGAGGGCGCCGCCGCCGCCGGGCCGCGCTTCTACTGGGACTCCGGCCGGCGGTTGCTGCTGCCTCCCGCCGAGGCGCGCGATCGCCGCGGCGAGCTGCTGGCCTGCCTGGCCGCGGCGCGCGGCGGCGGCTGGGCGGCGCGGGCGCGGCGGCGCAGCCGGCGCCATTGCCGGCGCCACTGGCAGGCGGTGGCGCCGCTGCCGAGCTATGCCCTGCCCGGCAGCCTGCTGGCGGTGACGCGCGCGGCCTGGGAGCGGATCGGCGGCTTCGACGAAGGCTTCCAGCTCTACTTCGAGGAGACCGACTGGCTGCTGCGCCTGCGCAGGGCCGGGCTGCCCGCGCGCTTCGTGCCGGCGGCCGAGGCGGTTCACCTCTACGGCCGCAGCGCGGCGGGGGAGCCGCGCGCCGCCGAGTGGTTCGAGGAGTCGGCGCGGCGGTTCCGCCGCCGGCACTACGGCGCCTGGTTCGCCTGGGGTCTGGAGCGCCTGGCCCGGGGCGGCCGGCGGGCGGCGGCGGCCCCCCTGCCGCCGGCGCTGCCGGCCGAGGGATTGGACCTCGACGGCTACCCGCGCCCCTTCTGGGTCGAGATCTCTCCCCGCCCGGCCGGATACCCGGCGGCCGCCGAGCGGATCGCCGAGGCCGCGCCGGGGGCACGCTGGCAGCCGCCGGCCGACCTCGCCGAGCGCCTGGCGGAAGGCGCCTGGTGGATCCGGCTGAGCGACGAGAGCGGCAGGGACCTCGCCGCCTTCCGGCTCATGCCTGACCCATCGGCGGAGCCCTCTCTGCCGTAAAAGGGGAGGGCAGTGGCACCGGATATGATCGACTGAATGTCCATCGAGCTGTCGGTCGTGATTCCTGCTTATAACGAGGCGGCGCGGGTCGGTCCGGGCCTGCGCCGGGCGGCCGCCTACCTGTGCGGCCGGGGAGTGGCCCATGAGCTGCTGGTCGTCGACGACGGCAGCCGCGACGCCACCGCCGAGGTGGCGGCGGCGGCGGGGGCGCGGGTGCTGCGCCACGACCGCAACCGCGGCAAGGGGGCCGCGGTGAAGACCGGGGTCCTGGCCTGCGCCGGGGCGCGGGTGCTGCTCAGCGATGCCGACTTCTCGACGCCGATCGAGGAGATCGAGAAGCTCGAGCCTCGCCTGCGTGACGCCGACCTGGTGGTCGGCAGCCGCGCCCTCGCCGACTCGGTGATCACCGAGCGGCAGCCGCTCTATCGCGAGCTGATGGGCAAGACCTTCAACCTGCTCATCCGCTGCCTGGGAGTCCGCGGGTTCCACGACACCCAGTGCGGCTTCAAGCTGGCGCGCGGGGAGACCGCGCGCGCCCTCTGCGCCGAGCTGACGGTCGCGGGCTTCGCCTACGACGTCGAGCTGATCTGGCTGGCGCTGGCGCGCGGCCGGCGCGTGGCCGAGGTGGGAGTGCTGTGGGCCAACTCCCCGGACTCGCGGGTGCACCCGATCCGCTCTTCGCTGGGAATGATCCGGGACGTGTTGCTGATGCGATGGCGTCACCGGGGCGGGCGTTGAGCTTCCAGGTCTCGATCAACCCCGCCCTGCCGCTGCTGGCCCTGCTGTCGGCCGCCGGACCGATCTTGGTCGCCTGGCGCCCGGCCGCGCCGGCCGCCGTGGGCGCCCCGCGCCGGCCCTGGCGCGAGCTCGGCATCCCGTGGGCGGTCCTGGGCCTGGCGGGGATGGGCCTGCTGGCTCCCGCCCTGGCGCTACCGAGCGGGATCCCCAGCCCCGCGAGCGCCCTGTCGGCGGTGCCCCCGTGGGAAGGGGCGGCGGGGCCGGTGGTAGGTGAGGGCGGCGGCAATTCGCTGCTGCGGGACGTCACCTACCAGATCCAGCCCTGGCTGCTCTTCACCCGGCGCGAGCTGCGAGCAGGGCGGCTGCCGGGTTGGAATCCCTTCCAGTTCGCCGGCTCGCCGTTCTGGGGCAACGGGCAGTCGGCGCCGCTGTTCCCGCTGCACCTGCTGTTCGCGGCCCTGCCGCTGCAGCTCGGGTTCGTCCTGCTGCCCTGGCTGCGGTTGGTGATCGGCGGCTGCGGCGTCTGGATGCTTGGGCGCGAGCTCGACCTGGGGCCGCCGGCGGCGCTGCTCGCCGCGCTCAGCTTCGCGCTGGCCGGCATGCCGGTGAGCTTCGCCCTGTTCCCGATGGGCAATGCCCTGGCCCTGGTGCCCTGGGTGCTGTGGGCGGTCGAGCGCCTGGCCGCCGCCGCCACCGCCGCTTCCTCGACCGGGCCCGCGGGGGTGACGACGGCAGGCCCCCTGGCCACGGCCATCGGCGGGCTCGCCGCGGCCGCGGGCCTGCAGCTGCTCGCCGGACACCCGGAGACCGCGGCGCACACGGCGCTGCTGTCGCTGCTCTACCTGGCGGTCAGGGGCGCGGCGCGGCAGGGCGCGGCCTTCCTGGGTTGGGCGGCCGGATGGCTGGGCGGCGCGGCGCTGGCGGCGGTCCAGCTGCTGCCGCTCGCCCTCCTCCTCCCGGCGACGGCGCGCTGGCAGGTTCCGCCGGCCGGCGCCGAGCCGCCGCTGCGGTTGCTGCTCGAGCAGCCGCTGCGGCTGGTGTTGCCCGAGCTGTACGGCCATCCGGCGCACGGCACCTGGTGGGGTCCGTTCAACTACTCGGCGACCGCGGTCTACGCCGGCGCGCTGGCGCTGCCGCTGGCCGCCGCGGGCCTCGCCCGTTGCCGCCGCGATCGGCGCTGGCTGGCGCTCGCCGTCGCCGCCGCCTTCGCCTTCGCCGCCGCCTACCACTGGCCGGGGGTGCGCGACCTGCTCGGCGCGCTGCCGGTGATCGGCCGCGCCGCCCATCACCGCTTGCTGTTCGGGGTCGAGCTCGGCGCCGCGCTGCTCGCCGGCGCCGGCTGCGACGAGTGGCTGGCGGGCCGCGGCCGCGGCATCCTCGCCGGCGGCGCCGCGGCGGCGGCGCTGCTGGCCGCGGCGTGGGCTCTCCACCGCGGCGCCTGGGCGGCCCACGGCCTGCTGTGCACCGAGGCGGGCTGGACGGCGGCGGTCGCGGCGGCGGTCCTGCTGCTGGCGCTCTCGCTGCGCCTGGACCGCGGCTGGCGCTTCCGGCTGGCGCCGCTGCTGCCGGCGCTGGCCCTCTGCGACCTGCTGGCCGCCCACGGCGCGATCAATCCCGGCCTGCCGCTGGCGCGCCTCTACCCGCCGACCGGCGCGGTGCGCTTCCTTGCCCGGCAGCCCGGCCGCGTGGCGGGGACGGGCGAGGCGCTGCGGCCCAACGCCGCCATGGTGTATGGGCTCTACGACCTGCGCGGCGACGATCCGGTCAAGCTGGTCAGCTACGAGGCGGTCTACCGGCGGTTCGCGGCCGGCGATCCGGTCTACTTCCAGCCGATCACGCAATGGAGCTCGCCGTGGCTCGACCGTCTCGGCCTGCGCTGGGTGGTCGCCGGCCCCGGTGAAGCGCCGCGGGCGACAGACTGGCGCCTGGCCTATGCCGGCGCCGACGCCCGTGTCTACGAGCGGCCCACGGCGCTGCCGCTGGTCCGCTGGGCGCCGCCGGTTGCCGCGGCCGCGGTCCTGCCGCCGGGCCTGACCGTCCTGCGCCGCGAGCCCGGGCGATGGGAGATCGGCTGGCACAGCGCCGAGCCGCGGCTGCTGGTGGTGGCGGAGTCCTGGGCGCCGGGCTGGCGGGCGCTGGTGGACGGGCAGCCACGGCCGGTCGAGGCCGCCGCCGGCGCCCTGCTCGGCGTGCGTCTCGGCCCGGGGTCCGGGCGGGCCGAGCTGCGTTACCGTCCGCCGGGCCTGCTCGCCGGCGCCTGGATCTCGGCCGCGGCGCTGCTCGTCCTCGTGGTCCTGGCTTCCACGCGGGTCAGGAGAAGCGGCGGCGTCGCATGATCTCGCTGCGGCCGACGGAGCCAGGCGACCTGCCCGGGCTGAGCGCGCTCTTCGAGGCGCGCTTCGGTCATCCGCTCGCGCCCGAGGAGTGGACCTGGAAATATCGGCAGCTGCCCGGCGAGGCGCGCAGCCTCGTCGCGGTCAGAACGGTCAGCGCGGCCACGGCGGCCGAGGCGCCCGAGGCGGTCCCTGCGGCGGGGGCGGCGGGGGCGGCCGGCGCCGCCGCCGGGGCTGGCGAGGTGGTGGCTCATGCGGGCGCCCTGCGCCTGCCGGCGCGCTGGCGCGGCGGCCAGGGTGGGATCTGGCAGCTGGTCGACTTCGTCGGCCGCGCGGCCGGCCGCGGCCTGCGCCCGGCGCTGGTGCAGCTCGGCGAACGGCTGCTCGCCGACCTGCCGGGAGACGGGGACGCCCCGTGGCTCTTCGGCTTTCCCAGCGACCGGCACTTCCGCCTGGGCGAGCGCGTCTTCGGCTACCGGCCGCTGCTGACCATCGCGCGGCTCGCCGGCCCGCTGCCGGAGCCGCCGCCCTCCTCTCCGCCCGCCTTACCGATCGCCGGCGGCGCGAACCCCGGGAACGACACCGGCCTGTGGAGCGGCGACTCCTGCGGCGACTGGGCGGAGGCGGTCTGGGAGAGCTGCGCGGTGGCCGGAGTGCGGCGTTCGGCGGCCTTCCTCAACTGGCGCTACTGGGCCCGGCCGCACCGCTACTATCGCTTCTACCGGCTGCGGCAGCGCGGCGTCGAAGGGCTGGCGGTCTTCGCCTTCGTCGGCCAGGAGGCATGGGCCACCGAGCTCTGGCTTCCGCCAGCGGGCGAGTGGTACTCTCCAATGCTCGCCATCGCGGCCGACCTGCGGACCGCCGGCTTGCGATCCTGGCGCTTCTGGCCGCCGCCCGGCAACCTCGATGCCGCCGGCCTGCTGGCGCGCCTGGGGATCCACCCGGATGGCGGGCCCCGCTTCGTCGGCTGCCGCGGTGCCGCCCCAGGCCGGGTGGACCCGGTCGCGGCGGCCGGCGCCTTCTACTACGCAATGGGTGATCATGACCTGGCCTGACGCCGCCACCGCCGCCGCGCCGTCTCGGGGTAGTGGGTCATTCTCCCTCCGCCTCCCTTTGGGCGAGGGGCCAGATTCCTCCGTCCCTGCAGTCCCGGCCCCCGGCCGCCCCGGCGCCCCCGGCGCCAGGCATCCCCGTGCCAGGTGGGCCGCGCTGGCCGCCGCTCTGCCGGCCGGCGCCCTGCTGGCTGGTGCCCTGCTGGCCGCCGGCTGCCATCGCGGTGGACCCGAGGGCTTCGTGCTCCGGACGCTGGTCGAGGCGGGACGCTACACCGTCGGCACCGGTACCGGCGCGGGCGTGGCGGGCTTGCGCTTCCCTGTCCGGCCGGCGCTCGCCGACCTCGAGATCGACCATGAGCGGCGTCCCGTGGTGCTGACGACCGCGGCGCCCTGGACCTGGACGGGGCGGGTGCCGCCGCGGGCCGCGCTGCACGCCGGGCTGCAGCTGGCGCCTGGCGCCTGGGTGCGGGCGCGCCGCCGCCGCCTTGAGACGGAGGCGGAGGCGGTGGCGGTGCTCACCGACGGCCGCACCCGCGAAGTGCTGCAGGTCGTGCGGTCCAGCGAGCGGGCCAACCCGGAATGGCTCGACCTCTCGGCCGACCTGGCGCGATACGCGGGGCGGCAGGTGACGCTCGAGCTCCGGGTCGACGGACTTCCCCCCCGCCTGCGCGCCGCCAACCTGGTGGCCTGGGGGCCGGTGGCGCTGACCAGCGCCGCTCGCGGCGCCGGCGCCGTCCGCCCCAACATCATCGTCATCCTCGTCGATACCCTGCGCCGCGACCGTCTGACCCCGTACGGCTACCGCCGCGAGACCTCTCCCGAGATCGGGCGCCGGCTGGCCGGCGCCGGCACGGTCATGGAGGAGGCGTACAGCCAGGCGCCCTGGACGCTGCCGTCGGTGGTCTCGATGATGACCGGCCGCTACCCTGGCGAGCTGCTCGGCATCGACATGTCCGCCTACGGTGTCCCGGCGGGCGTCCTGACGACGGCCGAGCGCCTGGGCCGCGCCGGGTACGAGACCGCCGGCTTCCTGGCCAACCCGACGATGCACGTCGGCGCCGGCTTCGAGCGCGGCTTCCGCACCTTCTACGCGCCGCCGGCCGACGTCGAGTGGTTGCGGCGCCATGCCGACGACCTGAACCGCCACGCACTCCCGTGGATCGCCGCCCGCCAGGACCAGGACCGTCCGTTCTTCCTCTACCTGCACTACATCGATCCGCACGACCCGTACGACAACCCCGAGGTCGTCGGCAACCGCTCGCCCTTCGAGGGCGAGTACCGGGGTCCGGTGGCGGGCGACTGGGTGCACGGCATCTACACCGGCAAGCTGGTCCTGGCCGATCCGGCGCGCGACATCGCCCACCTCTCGGCGCTGTACGACAGCGAGGTGCATTACGTCGACCGGGCCATCGGCCAGGTGCTCGCCAGCTTGCGGCCGGAGGTGCTGGCCAACACCCTGGTGGTGCTCACTGCCGATCACGGCGAGGAGCTGTTCGACCACGGCGGCTGGAAGCACGGCCAGACGCTCTACGAAGAACAGATCCACGTGCCGATGATCTGGCGCTGGGACGGCCACATCCCGGCCGGCCGTCGCCTCGCCGGCACGGTCCGGCTGCTGGACGTGGCGCCCACCCTGGCGGCGGCCGCCGGCGCCGCGCCCGATCCCGGGTGGGAAGGCGTCGACCTGCTGCCGGCCCTGACCGGCGCGGCCCCGCTCGCCGAGCGGCCGGCTTTCGCCGAGGGCCTCTCGAGCGGTCCGCTGCGCGCCGCCGCGGTGCTCGGGCGGCTGAAGCTGATCGTGTTCAATCGCCAGGAGCCGTTCGCTCCCGCCGACGAGCTGCAAGCCCACCTCTGGCGGCAGGATCTCGGCCGGATGGCGCGCGTCGAGCTCTACGACCTGGCCCACGACCCGGGAGAGCGGCACAACCTGGCGGCCGACCCAGCCGGCGGCGGGAGCGGCGGGAGCGGCGGGACGGCGGACCCGGCTGTCGCCGCGGCCGCAGATCCGGACGGCGCCGGTGCGGCGGGTCCGAGTGCCGCCGGAGCGGCGGACCCTGGCGGCACCCGGGCGGCGGCCGCCGGACGCCTGCCGTTGCTGGCCACCGTGATCGAGCGGCGCCTCGACCTGGCGTTGCCCGGTCTCCGCCTGCTGGCCGCCGGCGTGCCCGCGGGCTCCCGCCTGCGGCTCGATGTCACCCTGTCCCGGCCGCCCCGCCGCTGGCTGCCGGACCTGCTCACCGCGGCGGACCGCGCGAGCCTGGACGGTTCTCACCTGGCGCTCGAGCTCGTGGGCGCCGATCGGCTGGCGCGGGGAGTGAGGTTCGAGGGCGGCGACTTCGGCGAATCTCGCACCGCGGCCGGTGCCGGCAGCGGAGCGGGCGCCGGCAGCGGGTCGGGCGCCGGCGATGGAGCAGGCGGCGGCGGCGGCGATGCCGTCGTCCGCTCGCTGGCGGCCACCCTCGACGGCCGTCCGCTGGCCGCGGGGCAGGTGCGCGTCGGCGGCGGGGCCATCTACGACGGCGGCCCGCTGTCGCTGGCGGCGCTGCGCACCCGCGACGGACCCGCGGCGGCGCCGGCGGCAGGCGGACCGGCGGTCGCGATCTGGGTGCACGACGCCTCCGGCGAACCGCGACGCCGTGTCGAGCACGACGCCGAGACCGAGCGGCGCTTGCGCGCCCTGGGGTATCTCCAGTGAGCCCGCCGCCGGTGCCGCCGCCGCCCGGCAGCTGTGAGCGGGTGCGCGCGGCCAGCGCGCTGGTGCTGGCGCCTCATTTCGACGACGAGGTGCTGGGCTGCGGCGGCCTGCTGGCCCAGCTCACCGCGGCGGGCGCGCCGGTGCGCGTGCTCTTCCTGACCGACGGCGGCGGCGGCCGCGAGGCGGTTGCCGACCGTGACAGCTACCGCCTGCGGCGCCGGCAGGAGGCACTGGCGGCCGCGGCGGTGCTGGGGATCGCCGGCTGCGACTTCCTCGACCTGCCCGACGGCGGCCTCGCCCAGCACCTGGCCCAGGCGGCGGACGGAGTGCGGCAAGCGTTGCTCGGCCAGCGGCCCGAGCTGCTGCTCTGCCCGTCGCCGCTCGAGGTGACCGCCGACCATCGCGCCGCCTTCGCCGCCGCTCACGTCGTCCTGGGCTCCTGGCGCGTGGGCTCCGTCGCCGCGGCCGCCGCCGGCGGCGCCGCGGGTGGCGCCGGCGGCGAGGCAGAGATGGCCGGGGGCGAGGCCCCGGCGCTGGCGGGCCTGCGCATCCTGCTTTACGAGGTCAACCAGCCGGCCTATCCGGACCTGCTGGTCGACGTCTCGGCCGCCGAGGAGCTGCTGCGCCGGGCGATGGCCTGCTACGCCAGCCAGCAGGAGCGCCACCCCTACCTCGACGCCGCGCTCGGCCTGCGCCGCTTCCGGACGCTCAGCCTGGGCCCGGGCGCGGGCCTGGCGGAAGCCTACCGCCAGCTGGCGATCGAGGACTTCACCACCCGCAGCCCGGCGCAGCTGGTGCGCCATCTCGGCGGCGAGCCCGCCCTGCTCGAGGTCCGGGAGGGTCCGACGATCTCGGTGGTGGTGCGCACCCGCGACCGGCCGGAGCTGCTCGCGGAGGCGCTCGGCAGCCTGGCGGCGGGCGAGTACCGGCGCGTCACGGTGGTGCTGGTCAACGACGGCGGCGCGCCGCCGCCGGTCCCCGCGGGCTTCGCTGCGGCGGCTGCCGCCGGCGGCGGCGGCGGCACGGCAGGAGCGGCCGCGCGGCACGCCCCGCAAGGCGCCGCCGGCGGAGCGCTGCCGCTGCTGCGCATCGATCTGCCGGCGCCGCGGGGCCGGGCGGCCGCGGCGGCCGCCGGCATCGCCGCGGCCACCGGCGACTACGTGGCGTTCCTCGACGACGACGACCTGGCGGCGCCGGAGCACCTGGCGACCCTCGCCGGCATGGTGAGCGCCGCGGCGGTGCGCATCGCCTACACCGATGCCGCGGTCGGCGTCTACGAGCTCGATGGCGAGGCGGGCTGGACCTGCCGCGAGCGCCGGCTGCCCTACAGCCGGGACTTCGACCCGGACATGCTGCTGGTCGACAACTACATCCCGTTCAACACCGTGCTCATCGAGCGCCGCCTGCTCGCCGAGGTGGGTCCGCCCGACGAGACGCTGCCCTTCTTCGAGGATTGGGACCTGCTGATCCGCCTGGCGGCGCTGGCGCCGTTCCACCACCTGGCGCGCGTCACCTGCGAGTACCGCCATTTCCGCGGTCCCATGAACCATGTCTTCGGCGAGCGGCCGCGCGAGCGCGCCGATTTCCTGCTGGTCAAGGCGCGGGTGCTGGCCAAGCACGCGGCGCGCCTGACGCCGGCGGCGCTCGCCCGGGCGGTCGACACCTTGCGCGGCGAGCTGGTCGCCGAGCGCGAGGCGGCCGCGGCCGGCGAGCGCCGGCTGGAGGCGGTGCGCCGCGAGCACGCCGACCTCGCCCGCGCCAACCGCGACCTGTCGGCGGAGCGCTTCCACTTCGAGGACCGCTTTCACGCCGTCCACGGCGAGCTGCAGGCGCTGCGCGACGACCACCAGCGGGTGCGCGAGGAGGCGCGGCGCCTGGGCGAGGAGACGGCGGCGCGCGAGGCCGCGGCCGCCAGGCTGTCGTCCGAGCTGCAGCGGGTCTACGGCGAGGAGAGCAGGCTGCACGCCGCCGCGGACGAGCAGGCGGCCCATCTCGGCAGGACCTACGCCGAGATCGAGAGGCTCAACCGGCTCGTCCGCGAGATGGAAGCGAGCCGCGCCTGGCGCCTCCATCAGTGGCTGCAGCGGCGCCGGTCATGAGTCGGATCGCCCTGCTGTCCAGCGAGCCGATCCGGCCGCGGATGGCCGGCATCGGCATCCGCTACCTGGAGTTCGCCCGCCGCCTGGCCGCCGCCGGCCTGGAGACCGTGCTGCTGTCGCCGGCCACGCCGGAGGAGAGCGCCGGGCTGGCCCTGCCGGGGGTCGAGCTGCGGCGCTGCGAGCCCGGCCGCCTCTCCGAGCAGCTGCGCGGCTGCAGCGCGGCGGTGGCCCAGGGCCAGCTGGCCAACGACCTCGTGCTGACCGCGCCCGACCTGCCGGCGGCGGTCGATCTGTACGACCCCTGGCTGATCGAGAACCTGTCCTACCTGGCAACGCTCGGCCTCGATCCCTACCGCAACGATCACGCCTCCTGGCTGCTGCAGCTCGCGCGCGGCGACTTCTTCCTCTGCTCGTCGGAGGAGCAGCGGATCTTCTATCTCGGCTTCCTCGCCGCCGTCGGCCGCGTCAACCCGCAGCTGGCGACGCGCGACCCCGACCTGCGGTCGTTGATCGACGTCGTGCCCTTCGTCGTGCCCGAGGTGCTGCCGCCTCACCGGCCGCACCTGCCGCCGCGCCTTCCCGGAGAGCGGCGGCTGCTGTTCGGCGGCCTCTATGACTGGTACGACCCCTGGACGCTGCTCGAGGCCCTCGCTCTCGTCGACCAGGCCGATCGCGGGAGCCTTGGCGCCGGCTGGGTGCTGCTGCTGATCCGCAACCCCAATCCGGGGACGCCGCAGCATCTGTTCGGGGATGTCGAGGCCTGGTGCCGGCGCCGGGACTGGTGGGGGAGCCGGGTGCGGGCGCTCGACTGGGTGCCGGTCGAGCGGCGCTTCGACCTGCTGCGGGACGTGGACCTCCTGGTGGCGCCTCACCATCCCAGCCTGGAGACCCGGCTGTCGCTGCGCACCCGCTTCCTCGACGCCCTGGCCGCCGGTTGCCCGGTGGTGACCACGGAAGGCGGCGCGATGAGCCGGCTGCTGCGCGAGCATGGCGCCGGCTGGGTCGTGCCTCCCGGCGATGCGCCGGCGCTGGCGCGCGCGATCGTGGAGGCCCTGGCGGCCAAGCCATCCGCTGCCGAGGATGCGGCGCCGCCTGCGGCCGTCGATGCGGCGCCGCCTTCTGCCCTCGATCAGGCGCCGCCTTCCTCGGCCTGGCGGCAGGGAGCGGTGGCGCTGCTGGCAGCGTACCGCTGGGAACGGGCGCTAGCGCCGCTGCTGCGCTTCTGCCGCGAGCCGCGTTGCGAGCTTACCAAGGAGCGCTTCGTGCACCCGCTGGTGTCGGCAACGCCACCGGACAGTGCCGGCTTCCGGCTGCGCCGGCGCCTCCGGCGCCTCTGGCGCCGGGTCGCGGCCAGGTCGCTTCCGTCGCGGCCTGCGAGAGCCCCGAGATCGCCCGCGACGGACCCTGGACGCCGGCAGCGATGACGCTGCCGCACCAGGTCTCCGTGGCCATCCTGTCGTGGAATGGCCGGCGCCACCTCGAGACCTGCCTAGAGGCGCTCTCCCTGCAGCACGATCCCGGCGTCGACTGGGAAGTGCTGGTGCTCGACAACGGCTCGACGGACGGCACGGGCGCCTGGCTCCGGGCCCGTTACCCCGAGGGGCGCCTGGCGTCGCCGCCGGCCTCGCCGCGGCTGCGCGTGCTCGCGAGCCCGGTCAACCTCGGCTTCTGCGCCGGCAACAACCGCCTGGTGGCCGCGGCGTCCGGCGACGTGGCATTCCTCAACAACGACACCCGGCCTAGCCGGGGCTGGCTGGCGGCGCTGGTGCGGGCACTGGCCGGCGCGCCGTCCGACGTCGCGGCGGTTTCCGGCAAGATCGTCGACTGGGATGGCGAGCGCCTCGACTTCGGGCGCGGCGTCATGACCTTCGACGGGCACGCCTTCCAGCTCGACTTCAGGCGGCCGCTCGGGTCGGCGCGGGTCCCGGCGCGCGGCGAGGAGCTGCTCTTTGCGTGCGGCGGCAACATGCTGATCCGGCGGGCGTCGTTCCTGTCCGTGGGCGGCTTCGACGAGAGCTACTTCGCCTACCTCGAAGACGTCGATCTCGGCTGGCGCCTGTGGTCGGGGGGCGAACGGGTGATCTTCGAGCCCGACGCGATCGTGCACCACCGCTCGAACGCCACCTCGGACCTGCTCGGCCTCTACAACCGCGGCTTCCTGTTCGAGCGCAACGCCTTCCTCACCGCCTACAAGAATTACGAAGCCGGGCTGTGGGAGCAGGTGATGCCGGCGCTGCTGCTGACCTTCCTCTCCCGCACCCAGACCATGCTCGCCGACAACAACCCCGGCGGCGGCTCGCTGCGTATCGATCCCTACGCCGGCTGGATCGCCAACACCGCCGCGCCGGCGGCTGCCACTCCCGCCATGCCCGCCGCCGCCGCGCCGGCCATCGGCGCGCCGCCGACGCCGCTGTCACCGGCCGGCATCGGGCGCAAGTGGCGGGAGCACGGCGCCCGAGAGTTCTGCCGCCGCGCCGCGCTCAAGCTGCGCGCCGAGCTGCGGGCCGCCCTGGCAGCCAGGAGAACCGCGAGGAGAGCCGCGAGGAGAGCCGGGAGGGACGGGGCGGAAGGCCGAGCGGCGGCCGCCGCGGTGCGCGCCCCGACCCTCACCGACGAGCGCACCGTCGCCCAGCTGCGCGCGCTGTCCTACCTGCTCGCGCACCTGGAGGCCGGGGCTGCCGCCCGCGAGGCGGTGCAGCGCCGCCGGCGGCGATCGGACCGCGAGATCTTCGCCCGCTTCCCGCTCTACCTGGTGCCCACCTACCCGGGCGACCAGGCCCTCTTCGCGAGCCGCGGCTTCGCCGCCTGGCTGCCCGAGGACCTGCCGCTCGCCCGCCACACCTTGGACGAGGTGATGGAGCTCGACCCGCCTTGACCCCCATATCTCCCATCCCAGCGCCGTGGGCTGTCTTCCATGAGCGAAGATGGAACTGCGTGCCAGACGGTCAGACGTCTGCAAGAGTTGGGCTGTGGTGCGCCGGGTTGAGGAACATGAAGTCGCTCCGGCCGATGGACTTGAATCCCAACCTTCGGTAGTGGCGCTTTAGCTTCGCTGTACCCTTCCTTTGATTGGCACAAAACATGTCCATTTTCATCGTCGATAGCCGAGCATCGAGCTCGTCGCTTTTACCTCCGGCTTCAAACTGAAGAGGAAAGCACTTCAGGACGACGATTGGGTAGCCGTGAGAAAATTGCTGAATGCACCGATACAAGATCGACAAGCCATGCCTCTGCCCTCTGAACTGTGGGAGCAACTCGATTCTGTCGAGGATGAGAAGATTGCGATCTGATGCGTCAATCGACAGCTGTTGATTCAGCTCGTCTGACCTGGGGTCGAAGCAGGCTGGGTAGTTCCCCATCGGCCTGGACCGACCCCGAGCGATGAAGGTGGGAGTGGCGCCCCCTTCCCCCCCGGAGGGGAGGGAAGGGGGTTGGGGGATGCGGGGGGCGATCCGATAGACGCTGGTAAGGTGCGCGACACGTCAGAGCTCCGAAGGTGCTACGGGTAGAACCGGGCAGGCGGGTCCTCTTCTTAGTAGTATGGCCAGGTTGCCGCCTCCATGTCGAGAATATAAGCGGGATCAAAGCCTGCTGCGGCAGCACCCTCGATATCTGCATAGAACAGTCTCAGCGACCCTGCCCGTTGCTCGTTGCCATCATCGTCGCAGGCGACTACGATGCCTGAAATCATGATGAGATAATTCTCAGGCTCTTCATGAGTCCAGCACGAGGTAGTGAAATCGAGTCGGAAGCACATGGGCGCCTTTCTTCTGCATCGGCGGTAGCTCGAAGACTCCTGAGCCCGCTCGCGACGCGTAGCTTATGCTTCAATTGTACAAGTCGGGGCTTTGGCCACCGGCCGGTCTCCCGGCTAGCTGCTTGGGCTGCGTCGCTGTACCTGCCGGCGCCCTCGCGGTTGATTCGCCGGGGCCTTCCCGGTAGATTCTGCCGGCAGCCCTGAGGGGCTCGAGGAGAGGGCCTTGGCCGACGAAGATCCCAAGCAGCGGCGGTTCCCCAGGATTGCCGCAGAGCACGCCGTGATGGTCACCAGGGCGGGCCCCGAGACGCTCGAGGCGTTCGCCAAGACCCGGGACCTGGGTCTCGGCGGGTGCATGTTCCTGAGCGACGAGCCGCTGGGCACGGGCTCGGTGATCGAGCTCCTGATCTCCCTCTCCGGGCGGGTCGTGCGCACCACCGCCCGCGTGATCTACGAGAATGCCAGCGATCGCCGATTCGAGGTCGGGGTCGAGTTCCTTCGCCTGGACCCCGCCGACCGCGAGTTGCTGCAGGCCAGCCTCGACTCCGGTTCGAGCGGCCGCACGACCTAGGCTCGCCGAGCTGATTCCGGCCGGCCGCCGTTGTCCTTCCCTCGACGAGGGACCGGGGGTGATGGGCCGATCTCACCCGGCAGTTCAGGCTTCGATGTCCGCGCGGTGTCAAGGGATGACCTCGATGGTCACTCCCACGTCCAGATCGGCCATCGCCGGATCGGCGGTGAGGATCGGTAGCGCCAACCTGCGCGCGGTGGCCAGGCAAGCGCAGGTTCCCAGCGGCAGACCTGTAGCGCCCAACCTGGCGGCTGCCCAGGCATCCTGCTCGTCGAACGAGACAATGATCACGGCGGAGCCGGCAAGGATCCGGAGCGCCGCAGGGGGCTGCTCTCCCCATTCGACCAGCAGCTCGCCCCAGTTGAACGCGCTGATGACCGCACGCCGGGATAGCACCTCGGTGATCCGCTCGGCTCCCGGTTCGTTCTTCTCGAATACCAGGAAGGCCGAGGTGTGCAGCACGTAGGAGCCGCTCATTCGCCGCTCTCTCGGCCTTCCCGAGCGCGTCGCTCGCGAACCAGCTGGTCCCTGGCTTCGTCGACCACCTGTCTGAGGCTTGTCATGACGACCGTCCCATCTGGCTGCAGTGTGAGGACCAGCTTGCCCTTCTCCGGCACCCCAAGGCGTCGGCGAACGACGTCCGGAAGGACGATCTTGCTCCCCGGTTCGAGGGCCACAGTGAACATCTCGGCCTCGGACGCAGGGTCGTCCAGCTCGTGGACGTTGGACTCCGGGATCCCGAACGCCAACACCGTACCTTGCATCGCCCCCTCCTCATCCTCGATAGGGAGCTTATATCCACTATCAGAGACATGTCAATAGTAATTTTCTCTATCATGGCCACTTCATACTAGATTCAGACATCATACTGAGACTAGAATGGTGCGATGACGGACGGCGACGTGAGCGTGGCCCTGACCGTGCTCCGGGTTGTCCGGGGCTGGAACCAGGACGATCTTGCCAGGGCTTCCGGCGTTCGCAACAGCGCGGTGTCCGACTACGAGCGCGGACGGAAGGTGCCGGGTTTGAAGACCCTGATCCGGCTGATCTCTTCCATGGGCTATCCGCTTTCCGCCATCGACCACGTCATGAGCTTCATTGCTGCCCTACGGTCGGGCACTGGCCTCTCAGGGCCGGTCGTGCGGCTGCCGGCCGCCGACGGACAGGATGACGCGGAGGCTGACGCCACCGGTGAGTCGGCCGCCCTACAGTGGGAAGTGGAGCAGGTCTCGGCGGAGGTCGGGAGGGCAGTCTCGCGGGTGACACGGCTCATGTTCGTCTCGCTGGGCCGTTACCGCCTGCGGCAGCATGTGTCCGAGACGGTGGCGCACGCCGGGGTAGATCCGGGTGCCGCGGCTGCACCCGAAGGCGAGGACTGCTAGCCTTCCCCGGGGCCTTGCGGGCGGCCGGCGATGGCCAGGATGAGGTCCTCGACGATCCCCTTGAGCTCCACGGTGTAGGCGGCGAGGTCGCGCAGCCCCTGCTCGAGCTGGTCGGGGGACGGGCGGACCAGGCCGCCGCCGGGTCGCGGCCTGATCTTGTGGGTCAGCCGGTCGTCGAGGCTCCGGATCCTCTGGTAGGTGTCTCTCAGCCGCTGGGCGTCCATGTCATCGACCCGCCTTCTCCCGGGCAGCACGTCGAGCGCGCCCGGGCACTGCCGGCGACACCCGCGGCGCCGCCTCCTCCTGGTTCACGGCGCGCCATCCGCGGCGCGCTTGTGCAGCACGCGGAGATAGGCGACCAGCTCCTGGATCTGCTGGTCGTTGAGTTGCTGCTGGAAGCCTGGCATCAGGCCGAACGATCCCTCGCGGATGACGTTGGCGATCGAGGTGTCGTCGCCGCCGAACTTCCAGACGTCGTCGGTCAGGTCGGCGTAGGACTGACCCATCTCGCGCGCGGTGTTGCCGCGGCCATCGAGACCGTGGCAGTCCGCGCAATGGTCGACATACAGCTGTTCGCCCGGCGCGCGGTGTGGGAAGAGCTTGCTGCAGCCGCCGAGCAGCACGCCGGCCAGGCCGGCCAGGCAGGCGAGCAGCGTGGCGGCCACCACCCGGCCGGCGCGCCGGCTGGCCCAGGTCCCGGCAACCGCCGAGATCGTCGCGCGAATCATGTCGCTCCCTCCAGTCATCACCGCCTGCCGCTCTCACTACTCCGCGATCGGGAGACGGGCACTCTAGCCGGGCCGCCGATGCACGTGGTGGGCGGTGGCTTGATCGCGGGGACGCACGACGATCTCGTCGATGTTGACGTGGGAGGGACGGGTGGCCGCCCAGACCACGCAGTCGGCGACGTCCTCGGCGGTGAGCGGTTGCATCCCGCGATAGACGGCGCTCGCCTTCTCCTGGTCGCCGCGAAAGCGCACCTGCGAGAACTCGGTCTCCACCATGCCGGGATCGATCTCGGTGACCCGCACCGGCTTGCCGAGCAGCTCGAGACGCAGGGTGCGGCTGATGGCCCTCACCGCGTGCTTGACGCTGGTGTAGCCGGCGCCGCCGGCGTAGGTCTCGAAGCCGGCGACCGAGCCCAGGTTCACGACGTGGCCGTCGCCCGACGCGAGCAGCGCCGGCAGCAGGGCGCGCGTCACGCGCATCAACCCGAGCACGTTGACCTCCCACATCGTGCGCCAGTCGTCGTCGCGCGCTTCCGCGATCGGCTCCAGCCCCTGGGCGCCGCCGGCGTTGTTGACCAGCAGGTGGACTCTCGGCGCCGCGGCGGCGAACACGTCCACGCTCACCGCATCCGAGACGTCGAGCGTCAGTGCTACGGCCTCCGCGGCTCCGGCCGCGTTGATCTCGCGGGCGATCTCGAGCAGCCGCTCGAGCCTCCGGGCGCCGAGGATGACATGGAAGCCGGCCGCCGCGAGGGCGCGCGCGCTCGCCGCGCCGATCCCGGAGCTCGCTCCGGTCACTACCGCGATCTTCCCGGCCTGCACGGCGTCTGGCATGGCAACTCTCCTGTCGGCGAGTCTCAAATCTCCGCGGAAGGGCAGAGATCGGCGACGACACAGCTCCCGCACAGCGGCCGGCGGGCCTGGCAGACCTTGCGGCCGTGGGCGATCAGCAGGTTGGACCATTGGGTCCAGTCGCGCTGCGGCACGAGGTCCATCAAGTCGCGCTCGATCTTCTCGGGATCGGTCTCGGCGGTCAACCCCAGGCGGCGCGACAGCCGCTGCACGTGAGTGTCGACGACCACCCCCACGTTCTGTCCGAAGGCATTGCCCAGCACCACGTTGGCGGTCTTGCGGCCGACTCCCGGCAGCCGCCGCAGCTCCTCCATCGACGCCGGCACCTTGCCGCCGTGCTCGGTGACCAGCGCCTGTCCGAGGCCGAGCAGGGCGCGCGCCTTGTTGTGGTAGAAGCCGGTCGTGCGCACCAGTTCCTCGAGCTCGGCCAGGCTCGCCCCCGCCAGGTCGCGGGGTGTCGGGAAACGCCGGAACAGCGCCGGGGTGACCTCGTTGACCCGCTTGTCGGTGCACTGCGCGGAGAGGATGGTGGCCACCAGCAGCTCGAACGCGTCGCGGTGGTCGAGCGCGGTGTGGGCGTCGGGATGCTCGCGGCGCAACCGCGCCAGGATCTCCCCGGTGCGCTGCCGCCGTGCCCGCGCCGACTCGCGCCGCGCCTGGCCCGGGGTGATCCCCGGGGGGCGGCCGCGGCGGCGTTCTGGGCGCTCTGCCCGGGGGACCAATCACTTCTCCGCGAAGGCCCGGATGGCCCAGTTGAAGATCGCGATCACGAGGCCGCCGACGATCGCCGTGCCGCAGCCGGCCACCTGCAGATGGTGCGGCATCAGCATGGCGGCGAGATAGAGCACCAGGCCGTTGATCACCAGGTAGAACAACCCCAGCGACAGGATGATCAGGGGCAGCGAGAGGAAGGTCAGCAGCGGCTTGACCAGCAGGTTGAGCAGCCCGAGCACCAGCCCGGCGAGCAGCAGCCACTCCAGCCCTCCGGTGTAGTGGATGCCGGGGACCAGGTTGGCGGCCAGCCAGAGGGCCACCGCGTTCAGCACCACCTGCAGCAGGGCACGCATCGACGATTCCCTCCTCTTCGGCCCAGAACACCCGATTGGGGTCGTGGGTCAGTTCCCTCCGCCTCCCTTTGGGCGAGGTACCAAAGTCCTCCGCCCCTGCCCTTCAAGGCCCTCGCCCAAAGGGAGGCAGAGGGTTCTGACCCACGACCCTCGACCGGGTGCCCCCGATCGGTGTCGTGTCGCCGTCAGGGGACGGCGGGCGCCAGGCTTCCGGCCAGCACGCGCGCCTGTTCGGCGACCCGGCGCTCGTTGTCGAAGCTGAGCTTCGCCAGTCCCTCGTCCCAGTCGAACCAGCCGGCGCCGGAGACCTCCCTGGCGTCGAAGTCCGCGGCGTCGCCGCTCTCGTACTCGAGCAGGAAGTAGTCGACGCGCTTGTGGACGCGCAGGTTGCCCTTCTCGACGTACCAGTACTCGATCTCGGGCAGCGCCGCCACGACCCGGCCGGTGACGCCGGTCTCCTCCCTGACCTCGCGCACGGCGGTCTGCTCGGGGGTCTCGCCGTCCTCGATGTGCCCCTTGGGCAGCTGCCAGCGCCTCCCTTGCTGGGTCGAGATCAACAAGATCGTGGCGCCGCGGACGACCAGGCCCCCCGCGGAACGGTGGTGCTCGGTCTCGACGATTGCCGGGATCGCCGGCTTGGTCGCCGGGGTCGCCGGCGGCCTGGCCGCGGGCGCGCCCCCGCGGGCCCGCTTCCGGGCGCTCTCAGTTGGCGGTCTCTTCGCCATTCCCGCTGGGAGTCCAGGAGGGGAGAGTCGCCGGATCGACTCCCACCGACTCGAGGGCGGCCGACCAGACCCGGTCGGGGTCGGGCGCGAAGATCAGGTCGCCGCGCGCGGGGGCTGTGAGCCAGTCGTTGCGCAGGATCTCCTCGATGAGCTGTCCCGCGCCCCACCCGGCATAGCCCAGGAAGAGACGGAAGCGCTCGGGAGGCGACTCGGCAAGGCGCGACAGGTCGCCGACGTGCTGGGTGAGGGAGACCCCGGCCAGGACCTCGCTGGTGGCCTCCCCGGCGAAGTCCCCGCCGACCTCGGTGTCCGGCGTCGGCGCCGCCGGCGCCGCCGGCGGCGAGGGCCGGGACTGCGGACCGAACAGCACGGTGCCGAGATTCGGCTGCACCGGGCCGCCGAAGTAGGCCACCACGTCCTCTCGCCCCTGCCAGTCGACTTCCATCCCCTTCAGGATCTCGTTCACCTTGATCCCGGTGGGCCGGTTGACGATGAAGCCCAGGCTGCCCTCGTCCTCGTGGCGGACCAGCAGCACCACGCTGCGGTGAAAGAACGGGTCGAGCACCTGGGGCATGGCCAGCAGCAGCACGGGAGTCGACAGCGTCGCCGGAGCGCTGGACATGGCGCCATCTTACCTCGCGCGCCTCCGGGGAATCTCCCTCCGCTGGGCCGGACCGCTGGCGGCGGATCGCCTCGCGGCCTCCCTTT
>Ga0307477_10000620_pt1 | contig 36721 bp, 32 predicted proteins | sample atmos_gasesECM2C_FD_203316 | JGI IMG/M metagenome (GOLD analysis project Ga0307477, IMG submission 203316) | Hardwood forest soil microbial communities from Morgan-Monroe State Forest, Indiana, United States - atmos_gasesECM2C_515 | ecosystem: Environmental > Terrestrial > Soil > Temperate...
ATCGGGGGGAAGTGGGTCGACGCCACGGGCGGGAGCTACGACGTCGTGAACCCGGCGACGGAAGAGGTGGTGGGCCAGGCTCCCAACGCCACCGTCGCCGACGCCCAGGCCGCCGCGGCCGCGGCGGCCGAGGCCCTGCCGGGGTGGGCTGCGACCCCGGCCGACGAGCGTCTGGCGCTCCTGGCGCGCGCTGCGACCGCCATCCGGGCGCGGGCGTCCGAGCTCGTGCCCCTCGTGATCGCCGAGACCGGCGCCACCGCTGCGGTCGGCTCGCGCATGCAGGTCCCGATCACCGCCGACCGGTTCGACCGGTACTCGCGTGACATCCGGCACGTGGTCCAGCGGTCGTTCCCGCCCCAGGTCACCCAGGCCACGCCGCTGGCTCCGGGCGGGCTCGTCAGCGCGCTCGCCCTGCGTCAGCCGGTCGGTGTGGTGGCGTGCGTGACGTCGTACAACTTCCCCCTGGTGAACATGGCGGGAAAAGTCGCGCCCGCGCTGGCGATGGGGAACACGGTGGTGGTCAAGCCGGCCCCCCAGGACCCGCTTGCCGTGGTCGAGCTGGTTCGGATCCTCGAGGAGGTGGGCTTTCCTCCGGGGGTCGTCAACCTTGTGAACTCCTCCGACCCGGGCCCGGCGGCTGCGCTCGTCGACTCGTCCGATGTCGACATGATCAGCTTCACCGGCTCGACGGCCGTCGGGACGAGGATCGCCGAGGCGGGTGGTCGCACCATGAAGCGGCTGCTGCTCGAGCTCGGAGGCAAGGGGGCGTGCGTCGTGTTCGACGACGCCGATGTGGCCGCTGCGGTGGGCTGTATCGGGTCCACGTGGAGCTTCCACTCGGGACAGATCTGCACCGCCCCGACCCGCGCCGTGGTGCAGCGCGCCGTGTTCGACGAGACCGTCGAGCGCCTGGGCCGGTACGCGGGTGCACTCAAGGTGGGGGACCCCACCGAGCCCGACACCGTCGTCGGGCCGCTCATCTCGGCAGCGCAGCGCGACCGGGTCGAGCGCTACATCGCCACGGGGCCCGACGAGGGGGCGGAGGTCGTGGTCGGGGGCGAGCGGCCCGCGCACCTGCCGCGCGGCTACTACGTCGCCCCGACGCTCATGACGGGCGACAACATGACCACCGTCGCCCGCGAGGAGATCTTCGGCCCCGTCGTGGTCGCCATCGCCTTCGACGACGAGGAGGAAGGGGTGGCGATCGCCAACGCCAGCGACTTCGGCCTGTACGACTACGTCTTCTCGGGCGACACCGCCAAGGCGTTCCGAGTGGGTCGGCAGTTGCGCGCCGGCCACGTCGGGATCAACACGGCCCAGCGCAACCACGAGGCCCCGTTCGGCGGGTTCAAGTTGTCGGGGGTGGGTCGCGACGGGGGCGACTACGGCCTCGAGGCGTACTCGGAGCTCCAGTCGATCATCTGGAGCAGTTGACCGACCGCCGTCGGCCGGGAGCGCCCGGCGCGATTCGGGCTCGGGCCCCGTCTGCGGATCGGGACAAGAAAGGTAGGGACAGGTGAGCACCTACGACCTGGCCATCATGGGCGGCATCGTGGTCGACGGGACCGGCCTCGCTCGTCGCCGCGGCGACATCGCGGTCAAGGACGGGCGGGTGGCCAAGGTCGGCTTCGTCGACGCGGCCGACGCCGACGAGGTGATCGATGCCGACGGGCTTCACGTCGCTCCCGGCATCGTCGACGCCCACACCCACTACGACCCGCAGCTCACGTTCGAACCGCACGCCACGTCGTCGTGCTACCACGGGGTCACCACGGTCCTCGCCGGCAACTGCGGCTTCTCCGTCGCGCCCAACCGGCCCGACCAGCGCGACTACCTGGCGCGCATGTTCGCCAAGGTCGAGGGGATGTCGCCGGTGGCCCTGTCCGCCGTCAACTGGGAGTTCGAGACCTTCCCCGAATTCATCGACAGCCGGAGCGACAAGCTCGGCGTGAACATGGCGTGTTACGTCGGCCACTCTGCCGTCCGCCGGGTGGTGATGGGTGAGGAAGGGTCCGAGCGCGAAGCGACGGCCGACGAAATTGAGCAGATGCGGCAGGTGGTGGCCGAGGCGATGGACGCCGGGGCGGCCGGCTTTTCGTCCTCGCACGGGCCGACGCAGCTCGACGGTGACGACCGGCCCGTCCCGAGCCGCTTCGCCTCCGTCGGTGAGCTCGAGGTGTTGTGCGCCGAAGCGGGCCGCTACCGGGGCGGATCGATCAGCTACCTGCACCGCAGCGCCATCGGGGGTCTCGACCAGGAGGACAAGGACCTCTTGGTGCGGCTCGGCCAGCTGAGCCGGCTCCCCATCATCCTGCAGGGGCTCGGCGGGCGATCGAAGGTCGACGTGCCGGGAGCCGGGTGGGACGAAGTGGCGGCCTGGATCGACGACGCCGGACGACAAGGTGTCGGGATCTTCTCCCTCCTCCGGAACCATCCCTTCGACCGCGACTTCCGCATCCTCACGGGCACCAACCTGTACGAGGGAGTCCCGTCGTGGCACAAGGTGATGGGGGCCGGGCCCTCTGCCCAGGAGAAGCTGGCGATGCTGCGCGACCCGGCTGTCCGCGACGAGATGCGCTACGCGGTCGAGCATCCCAATACCGATGGCTCGAAGGGCTCGACGTTGCCGCCGCCGCGCTGGAAGGTGGTCGAGGTCGACGAGGTGGCCAAGCCCGAGAACGAGAAGTTCGTCCACCGCACGATCGCCGACATCGCTCAGGAGCTCGGCCAGGAACCCGCCGACGCCATGCTGGACCTCGCGCTCGACGAGGAGCTGGAGACGGTCTTCCGGTACGTGAACAAGAGCCGGTCATGGGAGGAGGCCGTGGCGGTGGGCCAGCGCCACCCGGCCATGATCATCGGCGTCTCGGACGGCGGGGCCCACCTCGATCGCGACGACGGCTCCGACTGGTCCACTGCCTTCCTCGCCTTCTGGGTCCGTGACCGCAAGCTGTGGACGTTGGAGGAGGGCATCCGCCAGCTCACCCAGAAGCCCGCCGCGTTGCTCGGTTTCCGGGGGCGCGGCATGCTCCTGCCCGGGTACTGGGCGGACGCTTTCATCTTCGATCCCGATGCGGTCGAGCTCGAGTCGAAGAAGCAGGTGAACGACTTCCCCGGCGGCGAGGCGCGGTACTCGGCCCGGCCGAAGGGCATCTACTGGACGATCGTGAACGGCGTACCCGTCGTGCGCGACGGACAGGTCCTCACCACGAACCTGCCCGGCCGGGTGGTGCGGCCCGGAATCGACTGATCGCGGCGGGCTCGATGCAGTCCGAGCCCACGACGACCACCGACACCTCCGAGACACCCCGGACAGCCTGAGTCGCCTCGTCCGACGCCGCGTTTCACCGGGCGTTCATACGGCGTCGCGGGGAGGCACCGACGGGTGCCGCGGCGGCTTCCGGGCGGGCCCGCGGTCGCAAGGTCGCCGGTCAGCGGCCGTTTCCCTCCCTGAGGCGCCACCGTGTGACCCGGTGCCGCGCCCCCCCGTGACGAATTCGGAGGCACAGCTGAAGCGGAACCCGCTCGTTCGCTTTTGGCCCTTCGCGGCCTTGTTGGCGGTCCAGGCGCTCATCATCGCGGTGGCCCCCTCCACCGCCCCGGGAAGTGCGGCCGGCATCTACGGCTCGGGCGGGCCGGGGAGCTCGTCAGGCTCGGGCGGGGCGGCGGGGACCGGGGTCGCCGGGGCGGCGGGCGGCGCCGCGGGCGGCGGCGCATCGGGGGTCGCGGGTCGGGCCGGGGCGGGTGGGGCCGGCGGCGCGAGCGCGGCGGGCCACGGCGGCACGGCCGCCAGCGCGGGCGCCTTCGTGGCCGGGGACACGTCGCACTGCACGGGCAACCGGGAGTTCAGTCCCACCCTCGCCTGGTACGCCCCGCCGTGCACGCCCGGGTCGATCGGCGTCGCCGATCCCGCCAACGGGGGCTCCACGTACACGGGTGTGTCCGGCAACCAGATCACCATCGTGGACTACGTCACCAACTACGGGCCCGAGGTGAACGCCATCCTCCAGGCCGAGGGGCAATACGTGTCGTACAGCTCCGAGCAGTTGTGGGACCAGGCCATGACCAAGTTCATCAACACCCACTTCGTGTTGTACGGCCGCTCCGTGAAGATCATCCCGTATCAGGGCAAGTGCCAATCGGTCCCCCCCGACACCACCTGCCTCACGCAGGAGATGGACAGCATCGTGCAGACGTATCAGCCCTACATCGTCATGTGGGTGAACAACACGGTGTGCTCGGCCTGCTACGCCGAGATCGCCAAGGACCACGTCATCGCCATCGGCGGTCAGGGCTTCAGCGACGCCATGTCCAACCAGCTGGCCCCGTACTTCTACAGCGCGGACCAGAGCGCGACCCGCATCGAGACGGCATTCGCCCAGTGGTGGTGCTCGCAGATGTCGAGCGTCAACGTCCCGAGCCGGGTGGTGACCCAGGCGGGGACGCAGAACCCGGCCCAGAACTTCAACGGCCAGCAACGACGGCTCGGGGTGATCTCCACCAACGACCCCGACAACGAGAACACCGTGACGCAGGTGCTGAACGCCGCCCTCCAGCGGGGCTGCGGTGACCACATCTGGCACACCTACTTCTACTCACAGAACATCAACACGGCCGCGCAACAGGTCGCCGCGGGCATCGCGGCGATGGACACACCCACCAACCCCGCGAACGTCGTGCTGTGCCTGTGCGACCCGGTAGCTCCCCAGTTCCTATACCAAGGAGAGGCGGACAACAACTACTGGCCCGAGAACACGGTGGCGAGCAACCAGCTCATGGACCTCGACCAGACGAGCCAGAACTACGAGACCGGTGCGTCCTGTCCGACGTCGAACGGCTGTGAGTACACGAACGCCTTCGGATTGTCGCCGCTCGAGCCGCAGGAACCCCAGGGCCAGGACGCCGCCACCCGGGTGTGGCAGGCCGAGGGAGAGACCGCGAACTTGGGGTCGACCATGGGGTCGACCGCCAATGCCGATCAGTACCTGCTCCAGTGGGTCATGACGGCGAGCCTGATCGAGAACACGGGCCCCGGGCTCAACCCGGCGCGCATGCAGGCGGCCGCGCCGAGCCTGGGAGCCCTCGGAGGCGGGACCACCGGGCATCCGCTCCTCAGCTTCGCGCCCAACGACTGGCACTGGACCCAGGACACCCGCGTCGTGTTCTGGGACAACAACGCCAAGTCCGCCTACAACGGCGTGAACGGCACCTTCTGCGCGATCGAGGGCTCCCGGTTCAACCTCGGCCAGTACCCGTCGCAGCCCAACGGCCCGCCGATCCCGAGCCCCAGGCCGGGCCAGTGCTGAGGGCCGCGTCGAGGCGCGCCATCAGCCGCGCCATCGGGGGCGCGACGTGACCTCGGTCGTCGAGCAGGGTGAGGAGGGCCAGGACCCTTCCCCTCGGCCGCGGTCACGCCCCGGATCGCCGACGCGCCGGGGATCACGGAGCCGGGCGCAACGGACCGCGGTGGCCGAGGTCAAGCGCGTCGCGCGCCGGGGCGTCGACATCGCCGGTCGGGACACGACCCCGATGCGCATCGGCCGGTACGTGGCGTTGGCCGGCGCCTTCCTACTCATCGTCGAATTGCTGTTCCACCAGTCGCCCGCCGAGCTCGTGAGCGGAGTCTCCCTGGGGGCGCTGTACGGGATCATGGGCGTGGCGTTGGTGCTGATCTATCGCACCACGCGGGTCATCAACTTCGCCGCCGCGGCCATCGGGTCGGTACCGGCCATCGTGGCGTTGTACCTCGACATCCAATTCCACGTGAGCTACCTGATCGCGCTCCCCGTCGCCATCTTGGGCGGCCCGCTCATGGGTGCGCTCACCGACATCTTCGTCATGCGGCGTTTCGCCAACTCTCCCCGGCTCATCGTCACCGTGCTGACGATCGGCGTCGCCGAGACCTTCTCGTTGCTGGCGTACTTCATCCCGATCTGGATGGGACACAGTGCCAAGCAGATCTCGGTGGTGCCGACGCCGTGGGCGCACTTCGCGCTGCGCAACGGGCGGGGTGAGCCCGTCATCACGGGCAACGAGATCGCCGCCATCGCGGTGGTGCTGGCGCTCACCATTGGGCTCATGCTCTTCCTGCGGGGGACCCGCGTGGGTCTCGCCCTTCGGGCCTCGGCCGAGAACGCCGACCGGGCGTCGCTCCTCGGCATCCCGGTTCGACGACTGGGCACCGTGGCGTGGATGCTCGCCGGGTTGCTGGCCGCGCTCGCCGTCTACTTCCAGTCGCCGGTCATCGGTGTTCCGCAGGACACGTCGCTCGTCCTCGACCCGACGCTGTTGTACGCGCTGGCGGCCGCGGTGGTCGCCCGCTTCAACCGGATCGGCCTTGCCCTCGGCGCCGGGTGCGGGGTCGGGATCCTCGCCTTTGCTTCGGTGCAGAGCACGGGGTCGAGCGACGTGGCCACGGCGGAGATGTTCGTCGTCATCCTGGTGGCGTTGCTGTTCCAGCGGGGCGGCCTGGCGCGGGCCTTCGACACCGGCGTAGAGACGTGGCGGGCGCTCAAGGAATTCCGACCCGTCCCCACCGAGCTGCGCCATCTCCCCGAGGTGAAGGGGTTCCGCCTCGCGGTCCCCGCCGCACTCGTGCTCGTCGCCGTTCTCATCGGCCTGCCGGGCATCGGGGTGAGCTCGCCCGATGTCCCGGCCCTCGTCATCCTCCCGATCTACGGGATCATGGCGGTGTCCGTGGTCATGCTCACGGGATGGTCGGGGCAGATCAGCCTGGGCCAGTTCGGGCTCGCCGCCGCCGGGGCGCTCCTCACCGGCGGCCTCGTCGCCAAGCACAACCCGGACTTCTTCGTCGTGCTCGGCCTCGGCATCGTGGCGGGCGTCGTGGTGGCGGTGCTCATCGGCCTGCCCGCGGCGCGCTTCCCCGGCATGTACCTGGCGGTCACGACGCTCGCGCTCAACTACGCGATGGTCTACTACCTCATGAATCCGCACTACTGGATCGGCGCGCACCTGATGCCGACCGGGATCGCGTCACAGATCAACCGTCCGTCGTTGTGGGGACGCATCGCCCTCGGGGAGGTGGGCCCCAACCGGAGCTTCTACTTCCTGTGCCTCGTGCTCTTGGCCGTCGCCATGGCGGCCGCCACCGCCTTCCGCCGGTACCACAGCGGTCGAGTGCTCATCGCGGTGCGCGACAACCAGCGGGCCGCCTCGTCGTTCGCCATCAACGTGGTGCGGACCCGGGTGGCGGCGTTCGCGGTGGCCGGGGGGATCGCCGGCATGGCGGGCGTACTGCTCATGTACGCACAGGGAAACGTCATCCCCGACAGTTTCGCCCCGCAGTACTCGATCATCATCTTCCTCGCCGTCGTGGTGGGCGGCGCGAACTCGCTCCCGTGGGCGGTGCTCGGCGCGGTGACCTTCGAGGCCTTCACACTGTTCGGGCCCAAGATCCTCGAGCCGATCGCCGGGGCCACGGTCACCTCGTCCCTTCCCCTCATCCTGGCCGGGCCCGGGTTGATCCTCACCCTGATGCAGTACCCGTCGGGCAACGCCGAGTGGGGATACCAACTGCGCGACCGGTTCCTGCGGTGGGTGGCGGCGCGCCACGACATCCTGGTGCCGTCGCTCGTGGCCGACCGGCTCGTGACCGCCGACCAGGGCCGGGAGGCGGTGTCCGCCGCCGAGCGCCACATCGAGGAGACGCGCACCGCACTCGCCACGACCGGGCCGCAGGCGAACGGTGAGCACGCCCCCGTAGCGCACGACGTGGCGGCCTCCGGGAATGGTGCCGGGGGACCGGGCGCTCCGTCGGTGGCGTGCCCGGTGTGCAACGCCGTGTTGAGCGTGTGGGAGGCCGCCGACCACGAGCACCTCCGGGTCACCCCGGTCGGTCAGGGAGAGTCGTCGTGACGCTGACCGACACCGACCTTCTGCCGGTGGTCGACGACCCCCGCCCTCCCATCCTCTCCTGCCGCGGGGTCGAGGTCGCGTACGACGGTGTGCAGGTCCTGTTCGGTGTGGACCTCGAGGTCGCCGAGGGCGAGATCATCGCGCTCCTCGGCACGAACGGCGCGGGCAAGTCGACGCTCTTGAAGGCCATCTCGGGGCTCGTCGACCCGATCGGCGGGACGATCAACTTCGCCGGCAATGACATCACCCACGCCGATGCGGTGGCGACCGCCCGCATGGGCATCGTCCAGGTACCCGGTGGCCGCGCCGTCTTCCCGACGCTCACGGTCGAGGAGCACTTCAAGGTGGGCGGGTGGCTCTTCGCCCACGAGGACCCGGCCGAGGTCGACGCCCGGACCCAGTCGGTGCTGGCCCGCTTCCCCCGCCTGCGCGAGCGCTGGGGTCAGATGGCGGGGAACCTGTCCGGGGGCGAGCAGCAGCAGCTTGCCCTGGGCATGGCCTTCGTGGCCCGGCCGCGACTCCTCGTCATCGACGAGCTGTCGCTCGGGCTCGCCCCGACGGTGGTGGAGCAGCTCCTCGAGCTGGTGCAGGCCATCCACGACACGGGGTGCACGATCGTGATCGTCGAGCAGTCCGTCAACGTCGCGCTCACGGTCGCGTCGCGCGCCTATTTCATGGAGAAAGGCGAGGTCCGGTTCTCGGGGCCAACGGTGGATCTCCTCGAACGCGACGACATCCTGCGCTCGGTGTTCCTCGAGGGCGCGGCCTCCGCCTCGGGCCTGGCCGCCAGCACGCCGGAACGTCCCGCCGCCGCCTCGGAACGGCCCGCGGTCGCTTCGGCCGACACGGGATCCAGCACTTCGCCGGCACCGGCCGTGGCCACCCCGGTCATACCGCCATCCGACCTGGCGCAGCGCGCCGCCGTGCTCACCGTGTCGGGACTCGCCAAGCACTTCGGTGGCATCGCGGCGGTCAACCACGTGACCTTCGACCTGCGCGAGGGGGAGATCCTCGGGCTCATCGGTCCCAACGGTGCCGGCAAGACGACCATCTTCGACCTCGTGTCGGGAATGCTCGTCGCCGATGCTGGACGGATCACCCTGCGGGGCCAGGACGTCACGAGATGGGGACCCGACCGCAGGGCCGCCCTCGGGCTGGGCCGGTCGTTCCAGGACGCGCGGATCTTCCCGTCGCTCACCGTGGCCGAGAACATCGCCATCGGCCTCGAGCGCCACGTCGAGGTGCGCGACCACCTGTCGGCCCTGTTGTTCCTGCCCGCCATCCAGGACTCCGAGGCGGACGTCATGTTCACCGTGGACGAGCTCGTCGAGTTGCTCAACCTCCAGGCCTACCGGGACAAGTTCGTGTCGGAGCTGTCGACGGGCAGCCGGCGCATCGTCGACCTGGCCATGGCGATCGGGCACAATCCGGCCGTCCTGATCCTCGACGAGCCGTCCTCGGGCATCGCCCAGCGCGAGGCCGAGGCGCTCGGACCCCTCCTGATGTCGATCAAGGCCGAGACGGGGTGCTCGATGCTCGTCATCGAGCACGACATGCCGCTCATCACCTCGATCTCCGACGAGATCATCGCCCTCGACCTCGGCAGCGTCGTGGCGCGGGGAACGCCCCAGGAGGTCATCACGGACCCGGCCGTGGTCGAGTCCTATCTGGGTGGGGGCGGCATCGCGTCGCAGCGATCGGGCGACGCGTCGAGCGCGACCCCGCACGCCTCCCGACCGCTCGACCCGGGTGAGCCGACCTCCGAGCTCCCGCACCCGGCATCGGCGACACCGGGAACGTCGACCCCGGAGGGGCGGCCGTGACCCCGCAGCTGCGACGGTGGATGCGCCTCGCTTCGGCCACCTGCTTCGTGCTCGCCGCCGTCAGCTGGCTGTGGGTCGGCCCGGCGTCGGCCACCACCGTCGGGCCGGTCAAGACAGCGTGGTACGACAACACGGGCGCGAACGCCGCCACCGCCACACCGCGACCGTCCGCCGCGCAGGGAAACGACCTCGAGGTGTCGTACGAGCCGGCCGCCGTGACCGAGCCGCAGCAGCCCATCCCCACCGCGCCCGGTATCCCGGGTGCTCCCGTCGCACCGCCCCAGGGAAGCGTCGGCGGCAAGACCGTCGGCAACACCCTCGCCTTCGCCGCGCTGGACTACGCCGTCCCCGCACCCCCCGGCGGGCAGAGCCTCGACCCCGCCTCGGTCCAGGCGACCCTCACGCTGACGCTCAACTCGTCGTCGACGAACGTCTCGAGCGGCGACCTCATCGCGTGCCCTACGTCCAACGACCTGTGGACGGCGGGAGGCAACCAGGACTCGGGCCAGGCCCCGCAGTACGCGTGCGGCGGCAGTCAGGCCGTGACCGGCAACGTCGACTCGGCGGGCCACACCGTCACCTTCGCCTTCACCCCCTCCCAGGAGAGCCCGCTCACGCCGGGCGACTTCTCCGTCGTGATCGTCCCGGGGTCGAGCCCGTCCGGTGCGTTCCAGGCCGTCATCTCCGCCCCGGGCGCCACGTCGTTCAACGTGACCGCCGAGAGCGCCGCCAACAGCAACACCAACCTGGCGTCGCCGCTCGCGTCGGGCGACCTCGGCGGGGCCGGGTCCACGGCGACCGACAACGGCAACTTCGGGCTGCAGTCGTACGCGCCGCCGTCGGGGGTGTCGGACACGTCGGGGTCGTCGGCGGCGCCGTCCTCTCAGGGGACGTCTCCCGCGCCGCAGAGCGCACCGCGCGCCCTGGGCGTGCCGGTCGTGTTGCGCGGGCTCGGGTCGGGCATCCAGCGCGCCATCGCCGTCATCCTGCTCGTCTCGATGGGCGTTCTCCTGGCCGTCGGGTCGCAGAGCCCGGTGCGCGCCCCCCGATCCCTGCGGCTCCAGGCGCTCGGGCCGGTCGGTCAGCTGGTGGGGGCGAGCTCGTCGACGAGCGCGCGCACGTGGCGGTCGATCTCGTCGCGGATGAGACGGACCTCCCGCAGGTCCTTGCCGGCCGGGTCGGGAAGCTCCCAGTCGACGTAGCGCTTGCCCGGGTACACGGGGCAGGTGTCGCCGCACCCCATGGTGACGATGGTGTCGGCGCCGCGCCCCAACTCGTCGGTGAGTTTCTTCGGCTGCTCAGCCGAGATGTCGATGTCCCATTCCGCCATGGCTTCGACGACGGCAGGGTTGAGCCGGTCCGCCGGGTCGGAGCCCGCCGATCGCGCCGTGACCCGTCCCTCGGCGTAGTGGTCCATCAACGCGGCCGCCATCTGGGACCGGCCCGCGTTGTGGACGCACAGGAACAGCACCTCGGGCTTCTCGGGTGTCACGCCGCCTCCTCGCTTCGCACGACGACCTGCCGGGCCCGGGCCCGGACGTCGGGGTAGAGGACCGCCACGCACGCCGCGCCCACCGCTCCACCCACGAGCTCGAGCCCGACGAAGCCGGGGACCGAGGTCGGTGCGATCCCGGCGAAGGTGTTCGACAGCATCCGGGCGAACGTCACCGCCGGGTTGGCGAAGCTGGTCGAGGACGTGAACCAGTAGGCCGCGGCGATGTAGGCGCCGACCGCGAACGGCGCCACGCTGGTCCGCCCCGAGCGCGTCACGCCGAACACCACGAGCACCAGGCCGAAGGTGGCGACCGCCTCGGCCAGCAGGTGCGGACCGGTGACGCGGTGGTGCGTCGACAGCGACACCGCCGCCACGCCGAACATGGTGTTGGCCGTGACCGCGCCCACGGTGCCGCCCGCCAGCTGGGCGCCGACGTACACCGCGCTCGTCCGGGTCGACACACCGCCGAAGACACGGTCCACGAGCGTGATCACCGGGTTGAGGTGCGCGCCCGACACCGGGCCGACCGCCAGGATGATCGCCACCAGGACGGCCGCCGTGGCGGCGGTGTTCTCGAACAGCTCGAGGCCGACGTCGTGGGGTGAGAGCCGCTGCGCGGCGATGCCCGATCCGACCACCCCCGCCACCAGGAAGCCGGTGCCGAGGAACTCGGCCAGGGCGCGTCGCCCGAGGTCCCGGTCCACGGCGTGGCCTAACGCCCGCGCCCGGACGTGGTCACGACGCCGTTGTCGCGGGGGCTTGGTCGGCGAGGTCGGGCCGGGCCGAACAGCACGCCGCCGCGCTGGGCGCCGTGGTCGGTGGAGCGGTGGTCGTGAGCTCGGCGGTCGTGGGCTCGGTGATCCGCAGGACGTCGCTGGCCGGCACCTCCGCGTCGGCCAGCACCGTGTAGATCTCCCACGGCGCGCCGTCGGGATCGTCCACCCACACCTTGTCCTGCAGGGCGTAGCAGCACGTGACCTGGTCCTCGGTTGCCGTCGCCAGCCCCTCGGTCTCCAGCCGCCGGGTGGTCTCGGCCACGTGGTCGGTGGTCTCGACCTCGACCCCGAGGTGGTTCAGGCTGCCCGGGTCGCCCGCGCCCTCGATGAGGACGAGCTTGAGCGGAGGCTCGGCGACGGCGAAGTTGGCGTAGCCGGGGCGGATCTTGGCCGGGGGGGTGGCGAAGAGCTTCGTGTAGAAGGCGACCGCGGCGTCGAGGTCGGAGACGTTGAGGGCGAGCTGGACCCGGGACATGAGCGACTCCTATAGATTGACTGTGGTCAATGCGACAGTAGCATGGACGCATCGACGCCTGTCAATGGGAGTCCCTCGATGCCCCGGACCGACACCACCGCACATGCGAAGTCACCCGGAGTCCTGGCCGCCGGCGGGCCGTGCTGCGCGCCGCTCACCGAGTCGACGCTGTCCGAGGTGGACGCGGGCGAGCTCGCGCCGCTCCTCGCCGCCCTGGGAGATCCGGTACGGCTTCGACTGCTGTCGATCGTCGCCGCCTCGGGCGAGGTGTGCAGCTGCAACCTCGAAGCTCCGCTCGGCCGCAGCCAACCGACGGTGTCGCACCACACCCGTGTCCTCGCCGACGCCGGGCTCATCGTGGGGGAGAAGCGGGGCAAGTGGACGTGGTGGCGGGTCGCCCCGGATCGCCTCGCCATGCTGCGTCGCCTCCTGGGCGGCGATTAAGTCCCCGCTTCGGCCGTTCCGAGCGGGTCACAACACCGGGAGCGCCGGTTCCGCCCATCCCCGGCGGTACAGGGCGCGCAGGGTGGCGGCCGGCCCGTGGCGCCGGCGGGCGATGTCGATTCCTACGGCGATGGCGAGAGCGACATGGTCCTCGGATAGGGCCCACGGCTCGCGCCCGACGCTGCGCGCCAGGTCGTCGAGGTGGACGGCCTGCTCGACGATCCGGGTGGTGAGGTAGTCGTCGAGGCCCATGACCCGGCCCGCGATCACGGCGATTAGGTGGTCGCCCGGCAATCGGGCGAGCTCCGATTCGAGCGCATCCAGGCGGTCGCGCAGATCGATGAGCAATGCCTCCCGGCCGGTGGCGGCGACCGCGGCGCCGCGGTCCCGGATGGCCTGGTGGTCGGACGGGCTCGCCGATGCCGCGAATCCCTCGAAGTACTCACCCGCGCTGGCGAACTCGACCGGACCGACCGGGGTGCCGGCGTCGAGGTAGTCCGACACGACCCACACGCCGCCGCGCGCCAGATGCCCGCACAGTCCACTCACCAGTTGGTCCTCGAGCACCGACGGCCGGTCCCACGCCTCGCCCACCGAGGGATCGGCGATGGCGTCGACGATCGTGTGGGCGCCGGCGACGAAGAGCTCGCGGACCCCCGGAGGCTCGGCCATCGGGCCAGCCTCGCCGAGGCTCGGTCCGCCGGCAACCGGCCCCTGCCGGTGCCCGAAGCGGCGGCGCCTCGTCTCAGGCTTCGTCGTGCGCCAACTCCAGCACCGGCAGCGCATCACTCGACGGCTCCGATGAACGCGACTGCACCAGTCCGAGCAGGGCCACGACCGCGCCGATCCCGGCCACGACCGCCCCGACGTAGAACGCGGCCGAGAACCCGTGCGTCAGGCCGGTCAGGGCGGCCGCTCGGCCGTGGCCGTGGGACACCGCGAAGTGCGTCGTGACGGAGATCGCGATCGTGGACAGCACGGCCACGCCGAGCGCTCCCCCGACTTGCTGGGTGGTGTTGATCAACCCGGACGCGACCCCCGCCTCCTGGGGAGGCACCCCGCTCACCGCGCCGATGGTGACCGGCACGAACGAGAGCCCGAGCCCGACGCCCGCCAGCATGAACCCCGGCAGGAGCGTGCCCAGATAGGTCCCGTTGACCGAGATCTGGCTGAAGTACAGGATTCCGCCCGCGGCCAACAGCATCCCGGTGGCCAGCACCAGGCGGACGCCGAACCTGGCCACCAGGGTCTGCGCGATCCCGGCCGCCACGATGATCGCCCCGGCGATGCTCAGGTAGCCGATCCCCGTTCTGAGAGCCGAATAGCCGAGGACCTGCTGCATGTAGAGCGACAGGAAGTAGAACATCGAGAAGATGGAGGCTCCCAGGATCACGGCCACCACGTTGGAGACGGTGAGGCTGCGGTTGCGGAAGATCGACAGAGGAACGAGAGGTGCTTGCGTTCGCCGCTCGATCATCACGAACACGGCCATGAGTACGGCCGAGGCGACGAGCACACCGATGGTGCGCGGTGACGCCCAACCCCAATTCGTGCTCTTCACCAACCCGAACACCAGCAGCACGAGACTGGCCGTCACCGTGACCGCGCCCGGGATGTCGAACCCCCGCTGCTCCTCTTCGGGCGTCGACGGCGCCAGGACGAACGGGGTCGCCAAGATGACCAGCGCCCCGATCGGGACGTTGACGTAGAAGATCCACGACCAACCGATCTCCTGGGTGAGGATGCCACCGAGCAGCACGCCGAACGCCCCTCCGGCTCCCGCGATCGCCCCCCAGATGCTGAGGGCGGTGTTGCGTTCCCGCCCCTCGGTGAACGTCACGGTCAGGATCGACAGCGCGGCAGGCGAGGCGATCGCCGCTCCCAGTCCCTGGAAGGCGCGCGCGACCACGAGCCAGCCGGAGCTCGTGGCGAGCCCGCACAGCAGCGAGGCGGCCGAGAACAGCGCCACGCCGGCCATGAACACCCGACGTCGGCCGAGTTTGTCGGCCACCCGGCCGCCGAGCATCAGAAAGCCGCCGAAGAGCAGGGTGTACGCGTTGAGCACCCAGAGCAGGTTCTGTTCCGAGAAGTGCAGCCCGCGCTGGATGGACGGAAGGGCGACGTTCACGATGGAGACGTCGAGCACCACCATGAACTGGGCTGCGCACAGAAAGACGAGTGCGGCCCACTTGCGTGATGTGTCTGGCATCTCTTCTCCTGGCGACGGGCCGAGCGCCTGACCTCGACCAACCGAACCTTCGGACGCCGTATTCCGGGCGGCGGCCAGCCGGTTGGCTTCAGGTACAGACGTGTCGGGGCGGGCTCGTTCATCGATGACGACGAACGGAACGGCCCTGAATCGACCAGGGCTGTCCCGAATCTGAGAATCACGCCCCTCGTCCCCGGGAACAGGAACGAGTGGGCACGCCGGGGCGGATGCTCGAGACCGGGAGGATTACCCCGTGCCCCACCACGGACTCGTCTGCGCAACCGGTGCAGGGGATGGCGTGGGACTTGCGTTGGGAATGGTCTGCTCGGTGATGTTCGGTTGGGCGACGACGTTGGGATCACCGGCGATGAGCGCGCCCTGGTGACCGAGCGCCTGGTCCTCGGGGGCGAGCTCGCCTCCCTGGTCGATGCCCTGCGGGATGGTGAGCGCCAGCGCGGCCGCTTGCTGCTGGGCGGGATTGGTGGCCTGTGCCGGGGTGGGGTTGGTGACCGGGAAGGTCGTGTTGGGCAGGGCGGTGTAGGCCGTGTAGTCGGGATGGCCAGACGCGCTCACGAAGTCGCTCGCCATGGACGAGGCCGTCATCTCCTCCGTCGACGTCGGGGGAAGGCCCAGGAGCAGGTCGATGGTCTTGTTCATCGACGAGAACGACATGTGCTGGCGCGACATCCCGCCCTGCTTTGCCCACGGGCTGATGACCAGGCCGAAGCTGCGGTGGGCGTCGACGTGGTCGACACCACCCTGGGTGTCGTCCTCGGTCACGAAGATGGCCGAGTCGTTCCAGAACTTGGAGTGGCTGATGGACTGGACGACCTCACCGAGGGCGTGGTCGTTCTCGGCCACGTAGTCCTCGGGGCTGCTCGCCCCGGGGAGATAGCCCGCGGTGTGGTCGTCGAACAGGATCATCACGTTCAGCTGCGCCATGGTGCCCGCCGCGTCGAACGCGCCGACGTCCGTCGCGAACGCGCTGGCCCGGCCCTCGTCGTTGTACGGGTAGAGCGTGTTGAGGGCCTGATGCACGCCGGCGTTGGCACCGGGTGGGATCGGCGACGGGGCGTTCGTATCCTGGAGGTCGACCTGGCTCGGGTAGAGCGGGTCGTAGCTGACGTTGGCGACCTTCACCCCCGGGGCGAGCGCTCCACTGGGGCCGGTGTCGGTTCCCTTGCCCAGCTGGTCGGGGGGGACGCCGACCACGTAGGTGGCCTCGCCGTACACGCGGGTGCGCACCCCGTGGCTCCCGGCGTTGTCCCAGATGAATCCGGGCAGCGGGAGGTTCTCCGGTTGGGTCTGGAACGTGTCGTGCGGGAACTTCCCGGCGTAGGAGCTGGGGGTGGTCTCCAGCACGAACTGGTTGATCTGGCCCGTGTCCACGCTGTAGTGCCCGTCCACGCTCGTCTCGGAGTTGGCGTAGAAGTTGTCGCCGAAGGCGAAGCGAGCCGCGAGGGCGTGGGTGTTCGGGGTGATGGCCTGCCCGAAGACGGTGAGCGACTGGTCGCGCTGGGTGCCGGACACGTCTCCCAGGACCTGGTCGTAGGGACGGTTCTCCTTGATGATGAGGAAGACGTGCTTGATGACCCGCGAAGGCCCCGCCCCGAAGTGCGTGGGGACGACGGTCCCGTCTCCGGTCGGAGTCGTGGCCCCGGTGCGGGCCGCCCCGAGCCCGTTGTCGCGGTCCGACAACCGGCTCAACGTCCCCAGGTTGGCGATCGCCCAGCGCAGATCGACGTTCTCGACCGTGCCGTACAGGGTGTTGGGGATATAGCTCGCGCCGGGTGAGTCGGTGACGGCTCCGGATCCGGGCGGGAGAAGTCCGCTGTTCGGTCCCGACCCGAGCCCCTCGTCGTTGACGATGTACAGGCGGCGCCCGTCGGTCGAGCCGATGAGCGCGGTCGGATACCAGCCGCTCGGCATGCGACCGAGCACGGCCGGGCGGTTCGCTCCCGCGAAAGAGGACTGCCCCAGCACGCTCGAAGGGTCCGGAGCAAGTCGCGTGGCGTCGACGACGGCGACGGAGTTCCGGCCCGCCTCGGCCACGAGCAGGCGGGTGCCGCCCGCCGTCCACGCCACGGCGTCAGGCTGCGAGCCGGTCGGGCCCCCGAGCACGATGCGCAGGTCGATGGTCGAGGCTGGGTAGCTCGGCCCTTCGGGGCCCGTGACGGTCCGGGTCGTGTCGAGCACCTGGACGAGGTCGTCGTTCGACGACGTCACCGCCAGCCGTCGACCGTCGGGCGAGACCGCCAACGCGGACGGAAGGCTTCCCCCCACCACGTCGGCCCCGTTGACGGGCAGCCCGATCTTGGTCTTGGCGTCGAGGGCGGGCCCGGTGGGCGAGACGCGGTAGCTCCACACCGAGGAGGAGGCGGAGGTGTTGTAGCCGCCGATGGTGGCGGGCGGCAGTCCGAGCGGCAGTCCCGACGCGAGCTTGGCGAGTGGGCCGGCGTCCTGGTTGTAGAGGCCCCAGTTGCTGACGTACACCTCGCGGCCGTCGGGCGACACGGTCACCGCGTACGGGTAGTTCCCGGTGGCGACACGCGAGATCACGGCCAAGGTCGAAGTGTCGAGGACCGACAGCATGTCGCTCTCGAAGCCGACGACGTACAGGCGGTCCCCGGCGGGGGAGAGCGCCAGGCCCCACGGATAGTCGGTGGGCTGAGACGGGTCGAGGACGACCGAGGTGACCTTGGTGTAGGTGCCCGGCGCGCCGAGGTCCGTCGACGGAGGGGCGCGGTGGAACACACCGACCGATCCCGTCTGACCCTCGCTCACGTACAGCGTGCTCCCGTCCCGGGATTCGGCCATGCCGTAGTTGAGGGCGTCGTCGCGGATCTCCGTCTTGGCGCCCGACGCCGTGTCGATCACGGTCAGGTACCGCTGGTGGTCGCCGGACGCGGGGTGGTCGGAGATGCCCTCGGACGACACGTACAGGCGGCGCCCGTCGGCCGACAGCACGCCGTTCAGGGGCTGGAGCTCGACCCTGGTTTGGGTGCCGACCGGCGTGAGCAACCGACCGTCGGGGAGCACGGCGGTGCCGTTCGACCGCGGGCCCGCCGCCATGGTCCCCGCCGGTGACGCGAACGGGGTCGAGACGCCGACGGTCGAGCTGGCGCGGGCGGCCGTCGGCGAGACGCCCGACGACAATCCCGTCAAGACGGCGGCGAGGGCGAGCACCGCCAGGGTGGGGCCGACGACGGGCCCGACGACCCGGCGGGGGAGACGGGGGGACATCGAGCGCTCCTGAGGGCTGGGAGAGCGCCCTGACAGGGGCGCGGGCGGCGTTACGTCATGTTCAACTGCCCCGGCCTCCGAACCTTTCGGAACGAGCCCCGACCGAGCCAGGAACGAGGCTCAGGCGGGCGGAGGACCACCGAACGTTCGCATGGCCGTCACCCGGAATTCACCGTGGGTCCGTGCCTCAGGTGCAGATCAGCGCCCCCGGGGTAGGTCCGTGTCAGCGCTTGCCCGCCTTCTTGGCCTTGGCCGGAAGCGAGCGCGCGAACTCGAGCGATCGTGCCACCCACGGCTCCAGGCGCTTGCTGTTGACCATGCCGGCCGGGACGACGACGTAGTCCTTCATGGCGCGACCCGGCATGGGCTCGAACGGCTCGCCGCCGTGCTTGGTCATGAGCGCCTCGCGGTCGTCTGCACCGAGACGTAGGACGAGCTTGTCCTGGAACAGGCTCATGAACATGTTGCCGTCGAGCACACACGACGGATACCCGAACATCGGCCGCCGGGTCGCTTCCGGGACGAGCTCGGCGAGCTGGTCGAAGCGCCTCACCAGTGCGGGCGGGGACTTCTCGAATTTCGGCGGCATGGTGACGGTCGACCGACCGACGGCGGACCTAGGCGCGTCAGCGGGCGTTGATGTACTCCACGAGCTCCTTGCGGTCCTTCTCGAGCTCGTCGATCCGGCTCTTCACCACGTCCCCGATGCTGACGATGCCGGCCAGCACGCCGTCACTCACCACGGGGACGTGACGGATGCGCCGTTCGGTCATCGTCTTCATGAGCGACTCGATCTCGTCCTCGGGCGAGCAGGTGGCGACGATCGACGTCATGATCGAGGTGACCGGGTCCTCGAGCAGGGCACCCAGCCGGTCGCCGAGAGCCCGGACGATGTCGCGCTCGGAGACGATGCCGTCGATGTGGGCTCCGTCCGAGGACACCACCAGGGCCCCGATGCGATGCCGGCCGAGCTCTGCGACGGCTTCGGCCACCGTCGACTCCCCGGTGATCGTGGCCACCGTGGAGCCCTTGGCGGCGAGGAGGTTCGAGATACGCAAGGGCTGTCCTCCTTCTGAGTCCCGCGACCTCAGTCCCGCGACGCGGACAAGTCTACGGACTCCCGGGCCACGGCGGCTGAGATTTCCGATCGGGGTGAACCCGACAGCGATCGCCCACTAGCCTGCGGGTCCCGATGAGCGGCCGGGAAGCGTTCGAGGCAGTCAAGGCCAAGGTCAACAACTGGGGCCGCTGGGGCGACGACGACGAGCTCGGGACCTTGAACTTCGTCACCGACGAGGTCCGGCACCGGGCAGCCGGCTGCGTGCGCGCCGGCCGGGCGTTCGCACTGGGCCTCGCACTGTCGGAGGCCGAGGGCATCCAGAAAGGCGTCGTGCCGGCGCGCTTCAACCCGATCCGCACCATGTCGTACGTGAACGTGCCGCTCTCCGACGACCCCGAGTGGATCTGCGCCAACGAAGACGTGGTCGTCATGCCCCTGCAGTGCGCCACCCACTGGGACGGCCTGGCGCACGTGAGCTACCGGGGCAACCTCTACAACGGGTACCCCGCGTCGACGGTGACATCGGCGGGAGCGAGCCGCCTCGGCGTCCACCTCGTGCCCTCGCTCGTGAGCCGGGGCGTGCTGCTCGACGTGGCGCGGGCCAAGGGAACCGACGTCCTGGACGGCGGGTACGCCATCACGCCCAGCGACCTGGACGACGCGTGCGAGCTCGCCGGGGTGGCCGTCGAGCCGGGCGACGTGGTCCTGGTGCGAACCGGACAGATGGTGCACCTGGGCCTGTCCGAGCGGTTCCCGGCCGGAGGTGTGACGGTTCCGACCGCGAACCTGCTCAAGTTCGCGGACGTCCTCCGGTACATGGGCCTGGCGCCCGGGCTGTCGATGGCGACGGCCGAGTGGTTCCACGCGCGCGACATTGCCGCGGTGGCCACCGACACCATGGCCCTCGAGGTCATCCCGTGCGAGGACGCCGAGGTGTACCTACCGGTGCACCTCCTGCACATCGTTGAGATGGGCATGACCCAGGGCCAGAATTGGATGCTCGACGAGCTCGCCGCCGACTGCGCCGCCGACGGCGTCTACACCTTCTTATTGGACGCCACACCGCTGCCGTTCACGAACGGCCTCGGGTCGCCGCTCAACCCCGTGGCAGTCAAGTAGCCGGCGTGCGCGCCCCGACGCCGAGCCCGGAGCGTCAACTCCCGGGCGCGCCCGATCGCGAAGGTGCGCCGATGGGCGCCGAGCGGCCCGTTACGGCCCAGTGCAGCACCCTCGCCTGACTCTCGATCATGGCCGTGGTGCGGATGCCCCAGAACTCGAAGCCGTAGCGGTGCGCCGCCACATGGGCGAGCATCGAGATAAGCGTGGCGGCCACCGCCATCGGGTCCGCGCCGGCCGGCCCGCGCGACCCGCCCGACGCGATGACCCGGGCCAGGGTCACCGTGACGGCGTTGAGGGCCCGCACCCGTAGTCCCTGGAAGCGCAGGTCGCCCTCTTCGGTGGCGAGCTCCACGACCCGGAAGACGGCTCGGTTGTCCTCCCAGTACCCCATGAAGCCTTCGACCACCTCGCACGCCGTCTCCCAGCTGGCGCCTTCCGACCAGTCGCCGTCCACCAGGCGGGCGAGGGCGCCCGCGCCCTCCATGAGCTCCTCGGCCAGGACGAGAATGGCCTGCTCCACGTTCTCGAAGTACTGGTAGAAGGTGGCGGGCGACGTCCCCGCCTGGCGGGCGATGTCGATGACTTTGATCGAGCGCCACGACGTGGTGTCGAGGAGCTCCGCCGTGCACGCCAGGAGGCGCTGGCGGGTCGCCCGGCCCCGGCGCCCGGGCACCCGGCCGTCGGTCGCCGCGACGGGGCCCGGCTCGGCCCCGTCGGGTGCGCCGACGCCGGCCGGTTCCGCGAGGCCACCCCGGGCCGTGTCGGGGACAAGGGAGCCGGCCGTGTCGCGAGCCATGGCGCCAGAAGGCTACCGCCGATGGCTGACGCGCCGTCAGATTCGGGGTGGCGGCCACGCCCGCCGGCCTCGACCGAGCGCCTTCGACCCGGAAACTAGAACCCGTTCCGCCGCAGGTAGGACCAGGAGTAGGGTGAACGCCCGTGCAGGAGCAGGTGGTGCCCCGGTCGCTCACCCGAGCCCAGGAGGCACGCCGCCAGCGAGTGGTCGACGCCGCCATGGCCCTCGGCCTCGAGGGCGGGTACGAGGCGGTGCAGATGCGCGACGTCGCGGCCCGGGCGCACGTGGCGATGGGCACCGTCTACCGCTATTTCTCCTCCAAGGACCACCTCCTCGCGGCTGCGCTCGTGAGCTGGGTGGAGCAGCTCGACGCCCGGCTCGCCCAGGTGCCGCCCCGGGGAGAGTCCGCCTCGGAGCGGGTGCTCGACGTCCTCGAGCGGGCCCTGCGCGCCATGGGGCGCCAGCCGAGGCTGGTCGCGGCGGTCTTCACGTCGCTGGCGTCTCCCGACCCGGCGGCCATCGACTGCCAGCAGCAGATGGGCGCGCTCATGGACGGGATCATCATCCGGGCCATCGGCGAGCCGCAGCCGCCTGACCACGCAGAACGCACCCGTATCATCGGGCACGTGTGGTACTCGTCGCTGGTCGGATGGGTGAACGGCTGGCGCGACATGAACCGCGTCCAAGACGAGCTGGCCGTGGCGGTGCGCCTGCTCCTTCCGAACGGACCGACCTGAGCGAAGACTGAGCAGAGAAAACCGAGCAGAGCAGACATCCGAGCAGAGAGAAGAGATACACGCCGTGTGTTGCGGCCCCCAGGTGCGCATGGTCGAATGCCCAGCCACGGGGGCCACGTAAGGAGGGAGTCCGCATGCGTGCAGCGGTGTTCAACGAGGTGGGCAAGGAGGTCGTCGACGTCTACGACGACGTCGAGGTGGCGGACCCGGGCCCGGGCGAGGTCAAGGTCAAGGTCCACGCGGCCGGGGTTTGCCACTCGGACCTCTCCGCCATGAACGGGACGCTTCCCCAGCCTGCCCCCGCCGTCCTGGGACACGAAGGGGCGGGCGAGATCGTGGCCGTGGGGGACGGCGTCACCCAGGTCGCGGTGGGGGACCACGTCATCGTGGCGTGGACCCCTCCCTGCGGCGAGTGCGCGAATTGCCTGCGGGGTGAGGCGAACCTGTGCGTGAAGATCTTCTTCAACATCGCGGGCGCCCCCAAGTTCTCCCGCGCTGGGTCGCCCATCTTCGGGTTCGCCGGCACGGGCACCTTCGCCGAGGAGATGGTCCTCCCGCACCAGGGCGTGGTGAAGATCCCCGACGACGTCCCGTACGAGATCGGCGCCCTCATCGGATGCGGGGTCACGACCGGGGTAGGTGCGGCTCTGAACACGGCGAAGGTCAAGCCCGGGTCGAGCGTGGTGGTCTTCGGCGCGGGTGGCGTGGGCATCGCCGCCATCCAGGGAGCGCGCATCGCGGGCGCGGCGGACATCGTGGCCGTCGACACCGTCGACTCCAAGTTGAAGGACGCCCAGCACTTCGGGGCCACCAAGGGCGTCACGCCCGACCAGGTGGACGCGGCGAACATGGAGATCAACGAGGGTCAGGGGTTCGATTACGCCTTCGAGTGCATCGGCCTGCCGCAGACCATCCGGGCCGCGTACGACGCAGTCCGGCGCGGCGGCAGCGCGGTGATCGTGGGGGCGGGCCGCTCGGACGCCATGGTGGAGTTCAACTGCTTCGAGCTGTTCTTCATGGAGAAGAAGCTGCTCGGCTCGTACTACGGCTCCGCCGACGTGCGCACCGAATTCGGCCGCTTGATCCGCTTGTGGCGCACGGGCCGGCTCGACCTCGACGGGATGATCTCGGCCCGGCTCGACATCTCCAAGGCTCAGGACGCGTTCGAGGCGATGAAGCGGGGCGAGGTCATCCGCCAGATCCTCACCTTCTGAACAGCCGCCCGGCGGAACCTGCCTGGGCGCCGCCATCCGATCACGACGCCTGGCGGTACACAAGCAACACGACGCCGGTCGACGTCGCCTGCTGGCTGACGAGCTCGAGTTTGGTGTGGCTGTCGTCCCCGAACAGCCGCTTGCCCTTGCCCAGGACGAGCGGGTACACCTCGAGCCGTAGCTCGTCGACGAGCCCTCGGGTGAGGAGCCCCTGGACCAACCGGGCGCTGCCGAACACGAGGATGTCCCGACCGTCCTCCTGCTTGGCCCGGGCCAGATCGTCAGCCCAGTTCGACCCGAACACGGTGCTGTTCTGCCACTCGGCCTTGTCGAGCGTCGACGACACGACGTACTTGCGGTTGGTGTTCATCTTCTCGGCGAAGCCGGCCTCGTCGTTGCGACCCGGCCAGGCCGCGGCGAAACCCTCGTAGGTGACCCGGCCGAGCAGCAGCGCGTCGCTGGCCGTCAGCTCCTCGGTCTTGAAGGCGGCGATCTCGTCGTTCCAGTACGGCATGGTCCACCCGCCGAACTCGAAGCCCTCCGCGCCTCCGGGATCCTCCATCACTCCGTCGACCGACACGAACTCACTCACGACGACCTTTCTCATCCCCGTCTCCTTTCGTGGCGACGCCCGCCGCGTGCGGGGTGTCGTCTCCCTTACGAAGCGCCCGGGCCGGAATCGACATCATCGGCGAAAGGAGAGACGAAAAGCACCAAAGCCCGAAGCGGCCGAATCCGATACCCCCGGGCAAGGCAAAACACCCTGTGATGTCGGGTCTTCGGCGATAACCTGGCCCGGGCTCCTCATGACCGGCATGGCCACGCGGGGCACCGGGGGAGACAGATGGCCGCGCCGCTGCTGACGGTGCAGGAGATCACGGTGTCGTTCGCGGGCCTGGCGGCGCTCGACGACGTGTCGCTCCACGTCGGGGAGCACGAGATCGTAAGCCTCATCGGCCCCAACGGAGCCGGGAAGACGACCCTGTTCAACGTGGTGTGCGGTTTCGTGCGCCCGAGCGTCGGCATGGTCGCGTTCAAGGGGAAGGAGCTGCGCCACCACCGGCCCACCGACCTCGCCCGCATGGGCATCGCCCGCACGCTGCAAGGGGTCAAGTTGTGGAACGGGCTCAGTGTGGTCGAGAACGTCATGGCCGGCGCCCATGCGACGCTGCGGGCGGACTTGTTCTCGGCTCTCCTCGGGCTGCCGCGCAGCTCGCGCGAGGAGGACCGGTTGCGGGAGCGGGCGATGTCGATGCTCGACAGCCTTGGCATTGCGCAAGCCGCAAACCGGTCGCCCGCGTCGCTTCCCTACGGGGTGCAGAAGCGAGTGGCCATTGCGCGCGCCCTTCTGCTCGAGCCCCAACTGCTCCTGCTGGACGAGCCTGCCAGCGGACTGTCGGCGAGCGAGATGGGCGAGCTCGCCCAGCTGATCCAGGAGGTGCGCGGTCGCATGGGCATCCTGCTCGTCGAGCACCACATGGACTTCGTCATGTCGATCTCCGACCGGGTGGTGGTGCTCAACTTCGGCCGGGTCATCGCGACGGGGACCCCCGACACGGTGCGCCGCGACCCCGAGGTGACGACCGCCTACCTGGGTGAGCAGGTGGCCGACGCGGAGGCGCCCGCATCGTGACCGGGATCGAGGTGAACGACCTGTCGGTCCACTACGGACCGATCGTCGCGCTCGGGGGTGTGAGCTTCGTGGCCGAAGGCGGCGCCACCACGGCCGTGCTCGGGGCCAACGGCGCGGGCAAGACGACGCTGTTGCGGGCCATGACGGGCCTGGTGCCGGCGGACTCCGGGAGCGTCCGCTTCGGGGACACCGAGCTCACCCACCGGCGGGTCGAGGACGTCGTGCGGTGCGGCGTGGCGCACGTCCCCGAAGGGCGCGGCGTCATCGAGGAGCTGACGGTGGAGGAGAACCTGCGCCTCGGCGGCCTGTGGCGTCGTCGCAGCGAGCGCGACAGCTTCGCCGAGGTGTTCGAGCTCTTCCCGGTGCTGCGGTCGCGTCGCAACCAGCACGCGGCCACGTTGTCGGGGGGTGAGCGCCAGACGCTCGCCATCGGCCGGGCCCTCATGGCGAAGCCCAAGGTCCTCCTCCTCGACGAGCCCTCGCTGGGGCTGGCCCCCATCGTCACCCGCCAGCTCATGGCCCGGCTGGCGTCGCTGTCGCGCGACGAGGGACTCACCGTGGTGCTGGTCGAGCAGAACGCCCGCACCGCCTTGTCGATCGCGTCGCGTGCCGTGGTGCTCAACCTGGGCCGGGTCGTCGTGGCCGACAGCGCCGAGGTGATCGCGGCGGATGCCCAGCTGCGCCACCACTACCTGGGGTTCTAGGGACACATACGTATGGAACGATTCGTCGACCTGACCTTGAACGGCGTGACCTACGGGATGATCTACGCGGTCGTCGGACTGTCGCTCGTGCTCATCTGGCGAGCCACGAGAGTCCTCAACTTCGCCCAGGGCGCCATGGCCATGCTGACGACCTACATCGGGGCGACCCTGATCGAGCACCATGCCTCGTACTGGGCCGCGGTTGCCGTGGCGCTCGCGTCTGGATTCGTCCTGGGCGGCCTGATCGAGCGCGTTGTCGTCCGTCCGGTGGAGACCGGGCCCGTGCTCAACCCGGTCATCGTCACCCTGGGCATGCTCGTCGCCCTCGAAGCGCTGGCCGGCATCATCTGGGGAGGCGGTCTGCGGTCGTTCCCCGCCTACTTCTCTCAGGTGGGCGTGGTGGTGGGCAAGCACCGCGTCGCCTTCAGCCACTTCGACATCTACGTGTTGGCGTCGATCGTGACGGTCCTAGTGCTCCTCGTCGTCTTGTTCCGCTTCACGCCGCTCGGCCTGCGCATGCGGGCGAGCGCGTTCGCGCCCGAGGTGGCCCGCCTGCTCGGCGTGCGGGTCGGGCGCATGCTCACCCTGGGGTGGGCGCTCGCGGGCGTCGTCGGGGCGCTCGCCGGCGTGCTCGTGGCCCCGAAGTTGCTGCTCTCGCCGACCTTCATGGACGCCGTGTTCATCTACGGCTTCACCGCCGCGGTCATCGGCGGGCTCGAGAGCCCGCTCGGTGCGGTGGTGGGCGGGCTCGGCACGGGCCTCGCGCTGTCGTACGTGGGCGGGTACCTCGGCTCGACCCTCGAGGCCCTCGGAGCGCTCGCCATCTTGATGGTCGTGCTCATGATCCGTCCCCAGGGCGTGTTCACGCGCGTGACGTCGAGGCAGGTCTGAGCACGTGGACGTCGCCACGGTGCCCGGCGTCGATCCCCACGGCGCGCCCCGCGGCCCGGGGACGTCGCGCCCCGGGCTCGTCCCGCCTTCCTGGGGCTGGGTGTGGAAGCTGCGCCTGCCCCGCCAGCCCATGCTCCGCCACCTCGTCCTCGCCCTCGGGGGCGGCGCGGTGCTGTTCGGTGTGACGTCGGTCATCAGCTCGTACGACGACTACCAGGTGGCCCAGATCGGCTTCACCGCGGTGGCCATCGCCGGCCTGTCGCTGCTCACCGGGGCGAACGGCCAGATCTCTTTGGGCCAGGGGGCGTTCATCATGGTGGGCGCGTACGGCGCGGGCCTGATGCTCGTGCACACCACGCTGCCGGTCTTCCTGGCGCTGTTCGTCGGTGTGGTGGTGAGCGCGGCGGCGGGCGTGCTGATCGGGCTGCCCGCCAGCCGGCTGCGAGGGCCGTACCTGGCGGGCATGACCCTCGCCCTCGCCATCGGGCTGCCCGCCCTGCCGCTCAAGTTCTCGAAGACGTTCGCGGGCGAGCAGGGGCTGTCGATCAACCCCCTCCAACCCCCCGGGACGGTCGATCCCCAGCGCTGGCTGGCGTGGTATGTGCTCGCCGCCGTGCTCATCGCGCTGGTGCTGCTCGGCAACCTGATGCGCAGCCGCTACGGGCGTGCCTTCCGGGCGGTGCGCGACGACGAGGTGGCGGCGGCGTTGTCGGGGATCTCCGTGGCGCGCACCCAGGTGCTCGCGTTCGCGGTGAGCGCGGGCGCGGCCGGACTGGCGGGTGGGCTGCGCGGGCTCGCCACCGGCGGGGTGGTGCCCGACGCGTTCAGCGTGGCGCTGTCGATCTCGTTGCTGGCGGGCATGGTCCTCGGCGGCACGGGAAGCCTGCTCGGCGCGTGGTGGGGTGCGGCCATCCTCGTGTACGCGCCGCAGTGGGCGACGTCGGTGGCCAGCAGCCTCCACCTGCGCCCGGGTCAGGGGTCGAACTTGGCGCTTTTGTTCTACGGTGTCGTGCTCGTCGTGGTCGTCCTGCTCGTGCCGCAGGGCGTCCAGGGCGGATTGCGCCAGCTCGCCGCGTCCACAGGGCGGCGGCTCAGGGGTGACGGCGCGGTGCGAAGCGAAGGTGTGTCGACAGTGAAGCCAACGTTGCGCGAGGGAGAGGAACTTCCATGAGCAAGATGAAAACGTCAGGTCATCGGCGCACCGCCGGGACGATCGCGGTGCTGTGCGCGGCGGCCGTGGTGGTGGCGGCGTGCTCCAGCTCCACGAACAACGCCAGCACCAGCCCCACAGTGCGCGCCCTGCCCAACAACACCCAGGGGGTGACGTCGAACAGCATCACGATCGGGGCCACGGCGCCGCTCACCGGCCCGGCCGCCCCGGGCTACAGCGAGATCTCGCCCGCGTCCAACGCCTACTTCAAGTACGTCAACGCGCACGGCGGCGTGTTCGGTCGCCAAATCAACTTCACCGTCTACGACGACGGCTACGACCCGTCGAAGACCGCCACGCTGACCCGGCAGCTCGTGCTCCAGAACAACATCTTCGCCGACTTCGGCCCGCTCGGGACGCCGACCGTGCTGCAGGTGAAGGACTTCTTGAAGACCGAAGGTGTGCCCGCCTTGTTCGTCGAGAGCGGGTGCAACTGCTGGAACGACCCGGCCCTGCCGTACACGTTCGGGTGGCAGCCGCCCTACACGGTCGAGGGCAAGATCCTCGGCCAGTACGTCACCCAGCACCTGTCGGGCCAGAAGGTGGGCTACCTGTACCAGGACGACGAGTTCGGACAGGACGGTGTGAAGGGCCTCGACCAGCAGATCACGGGTTCGAACGTCGTCGGTCGCCAGACGTACACGGCCACGCCTCAGGCGCTCGCGGCCGGGCTCGGCAGCCAGATGTCGGCTCTTAAGGCGGCGGGCGCGCAGGTCGTGGTGATGTACACCATCCCGGCGGCCACGGTGCTGGCCATGCTGGCGGCCGCGACCATCGGCTTCCACCCGCAGTGGGTGATCTCGTCGGTCGGGGCCGACACGCCCACGCTCACGGGACTGCTCGCCGCCTTCTCGCACGGCGCGGCCGGGGCGACGCTGTTGAACGGCGTGATCAGCAACGCCTACCTGCCGCTACTCACGGATTCGTCCAACCCGTGGGTCGTCGGCTTCAAGAAGATCCTGGCCCAGTACGACCCGGGCGCCCCGTGGGACGGAAACACCGAGACGGGCCTGGCCGAGGCCTACACCTTCGTGGAGGCGCTCCAGGCCGCGGGCCGCAACCTCACCCGCTCGGCGCTGGTGCAGGCGATTGAGCAGCACGGCAAGACGTTTGCGAGCCCCGGGCTGGTGCCGTTCACCTTCTCGTCGAGCAACCACTTCGGCATGCAGGGCTCGGAGATCGTGCAGAAGGAGGACGGTGGCCTGACCAACAACGTGGTCAGCCCCCGCCTGGTGAGCACCCTCACCGGGCCGATCAGCACTGAGTCCTCCCCGGTCTCCACCCCGCCCGCCAACTTCGGCTCGTAGGGAGCTCGGCCGCGGCACGAATCCCGGCTCGGGCACCGGGCACCTGACAACGGGGCCCGGGCCGGGAGCTGTTCGCGGCGTCGATTCGACCGAGTCGATTCGACCGAGTCGATTCGACCCGGTCGACCCGACCTCCGCCTGGCACGGAACTGAAATGTGTTCTAGTTTCCCGATTCGCCGAGAGGGTGTTGCCGGGGAGGAGGGGCCCGATTGGGTGACGCAGACAGCACCGAGATCCTGCGGGCCCCGCACGTGCTCGAGTTCCCCTACGCACGCTCGGTCGGCCCGGTCATCGGGGCGTTCCTCACGGCGCTGCGCGACGGGAAGATCCTGGGCGCCCGGAGCGCCTCGGGCGTCGTCGTGCCGCCCACCGAGTACGACCCGGTCACGGGGGCCGACGTGGGCGAGCTGACCGAGGTGGGCCCGGGCGGCGTGGTCACCACGTGGTCGTGGGCCGAGACGCCCCGTCGGGACCAGCCGCTCGACCGCCCGTTCGCGTGGGCGCTCGTCCGCCTCGACGGCGCCGACACCGCCATGCTCCACGCCGTGGACGCGGGCACGCCTGAGGCGATGTCGAGCGGCATGCGCGTCACGGCGCGCTTTCGCCCCGCGTCCGAGCGCCAGGGACACATCCGCGACATCGAGTGCTTCGAGCCGGCGGGCCGCGCCGGATGACAGCGACGGGCCCGTGAGCGGCGCAGGCACCCTCACCGACGCAGGCGGCACGGGCGAGGGCCCCGTCACGTCCGTGGCCACCCCGATCCGGGTCGAGTACCAGTACACCGCAGGGCTGGCCCAGTCGCGCTTTCTGAAGGGGATCGCCGAGGGCAAGTTCCTCGGCCAGCGCTGCCCCAAGTGCCACAAGGTGTACGTGCCGCCCCGGGGGTCGTGCCCGACCGACGGCGTCGCCACCACCGACGAGGTGGAACTGGGCAACACGGGAACGGTGACGACCTATTGCGTCGTGAACGTCCCCTTCCAGGGACAGTCCATCGAGATCCCCTACATCTGCGCCCAGATCCTGATGGACGGGGCCAACCTCGCCTTCATGGGTCTCATCCAGGAGATCCCGGCAGACCAGGTGCGCATGGGGCTGCGGGTCGAGGCGGTGTGGGTGGACCGAGACGAGCTCGGCCCGAACATGGCGTCGGTCAAGTACTTCCGCCCGAGCGGCGAACCGGACGCCGCGTACGAGACCTTCGTGGAGTACTTGTGAACCCCGTGCGGCCGGTGGCGGTGGTGTCGTTCGCGCAGTCGAAGCAGGTGCGGCGCGAGGACCACCGCAACGAGGTCGAGATGCTCATGCCGGTGGTCTCCGACGTGTTCGCGCAGGTGGGGCTGACCAAGGACGACATGGGCTTCGTGTGCTCGGGCAGCTCCGACTATCTCGTGGGCGCGCCGTTCAGCTTCGTCATGGCCCTCGACGCGGTGGGCGTGTGGCCGCCCATGCGCGAGAGCCACGTCGAGATGGACGGCGCCTGGGCCCTGTACGAGGCGTGGACGCTGTTGCAGGAGGGCGAGGTCGACACTGCGCTCGTGTACAGCTTCGGGCGGTCGTCGCCGACCGACCTGCAGCGGGTGCTCGCCCTGCAGCTCGACCCGTACTACATGGCGCCGTTGTGGCCCGATCCCGTCGCCCTGGCCGCGCTGCAGGCGCGCGCCCTCATCGACGCCGGCCGGGCGGACGAAAAGGACTTCGCCGCGGTGGCGGCGCGCAGCCGGCGCGACGCGCTCGCCAACCCCAACGCGCAGGTGGCGAACGACACCCCGGTCGAGGAGCTCCTGGCCGACGAGTACGTGGTGGCCCCGCTGCGGCGCCACACCCTGCCGCCGGTCACCGACGGGGTCGCGGCCATCGTGCTCGCCGCGGGGGCCCGGGCCACGTCGCTCGTCGACCGGCCGGCGTGGATCACCGGCATCGACCACCGCATCGAGACCCACGCGCTCGGAGCGCGCGACCTGTGCGAGTCGCCGTCCACCCGGCGTGCCGCGCAGGGCGCGGGTCTGCTCGGCGGGTCGGGTGCGGGCGGTGCGGTCGGGTCGGGTTCGGGCGGGACGGGCGGCGGGGGTGTCGACGTCGACGTGGCCGAGCTGCACGCGCCGTACGCGCACCAGGAGATCATCCTGCGCGATGCGCTCGGCCTCGGTGACTCGGTGCGCGTCAACCCGTCGGGCGGCGCGCTCGGCGCCAACGCGCTCATGGTGGCCGGGCTCATCCGCATCGGCGAGGCGGCCACCCGCATCATGGACGGGAGCGCCCGGCGGGCGGTGGCGCACGCCACCTCGGGCCCGTGCCTGCAGCAGAACCTGGTGTGCGCACTGGCGGCCGAGCCCGGGGGAGGGGCGTAGTGGCCGAACGCACCGCGGTCGTCGGCGTGGGCCAGACCAAGCACGCGGCCAAGCGCGAGGACGTGTCGATCGCGGGGCTCGTGCGCGAGGCGGCCCGACGCGCCCTGGACGACGCCGGCATGGACTACTCCGACATCGACGCGGTCGTCATCGGCAAGGCCCCCGACATGTTCGAGGGCGTGATGATGCCCGAGCTGTACCTGGCACCCGCGCTCGGCGCGGTGGGCAAGCCCATGATCCGGGTGCACACGGCGGGCAGCGTGGGCGGGTCCACCGCCATCGTGGCCGCCCACCTGGTGGCGTCGGGCCGCCACGACAAGGTGCTCACCGTGGCGTTCGAGAAGCAGTCCGACTCGGACGCGATGTGGGCCCTGTCGGTGCCCCAACCCTTCTCGGCCCCGCTGCTGGCGGGTGCGGGCGGGTACTTCGCCCCGATCATCCGCGCCTACATGCGCCGCTCGGGCGCGCCCGACCACATCGGGATCCTCGTGGCGGTGAAGGACCGTAAGCACGCGCTGAAGAACCCGTACGCGCACCTGCACCTGGCGGACATCTCCTTCGACATGGTGAAGGACTCGATCATGTTGTGGGAACCGGTCCGCTACCTCGAGACGTGCCCGTCCTCCGACGGCGCGGCGGCCATGGTGCTGGCGTCCGAGCGGGTCGCGGATTCGTCGTCCTCGTCGAGGTCACCGGCGTGGATCCACGGCATGGCCATGCGCTCGGAGCCGACCATGTTCGCGGGCCGCGACCAGGTGAGCCCGAAGGCGTCGAAGGACTGCGCCGCGGACGTCTACCGCCAGGCGGGCATCACCGAGCCGCGGCGCGAGATCCAGGTGGCCGAGGTGTACGTGCCGTTCTCGTGGTACGAGCCGATGTGGATCGAATCCCTCGGCTTCGCCCCCGAGGGCGAGGGGTGGAAGCTGACCGACGAAGGCGCCACCTCGCTCGACGGCGGGGACATCCCCTGGAACGCGTCGGGCGGCGTGCTGTCGTCCAACCCCATCGGGGCGTCGGGCATGCTGCGGTTCCTCGAGGCGGCCATGCAGGTGCGGGGCCAGGCGGGCGAGCACCAGGTGGACGGGGTGCGCCGGTCGCTCGGCCACGCCTACGGCGGGGGGTCGCAGTTCTTCTCGATGTGGGTCCTCGGAGCGGACAAGCCCTGAGGCGGCCGGCCCTCGGCTCGGCCGGGCGCCTTAGGGCCACCACTACACTTGGCGGTTTCTAGGCCCGGTCGTCACGCGAGACGGAGGTGCAGGTCGTGAAGGTGGTCGTCGACTTCGACGTGTGCGCGTCCAATGCGGTGTGCATGGGCATCGTGCCCGAGGTGTTCGAGGTACGCGACGACGGGTTCCTGTACGTGCTGCAAGAGAACCCCCCGCCCGAGCTGTTCGACAAGGTGCGCATGGCGGCCAACAACTGCCCCACGGGGGCCATCACCCTCGTCGAGGACGAATAGGCGGTGGCCGGACCGGCCACGCCTCGGGTCCGCTTCGCGCCGTCGCCCACGGGCTACTTCCACGTCGGAAGCGCCCGCACCGCGCTGTTCAACTGGCTGTTCGCGCGCGGCGCGGGCGGGACCTTCATCCTGCGCATCGAGGACACCGACGTCGAGCGCAACCGGGAGGAGTGGGTCGACGGCATCCTCTCCGCCCTGGCGTGGCTGGGGATGGCGCCCGACGAAGGACCGGTGCGCCAGTCGACCCGCCACGACCTGTACGAGGCAGCCGTCGACAAGCTGTGGGCGTCGGGTGCGGTGTACGCGTGCGACTGCACCCGGGACGAGATCCAGGCGCGGACCAAGGACAACCCGACCCCCGGGTACGACGGCTACTGCCGCGCCCGGGGCTTGCCGCGTGAGGGCAACGCACTGCGGTTCCGGGTGCCCGACGAGGGCGCCACCGTCGTGCACGACATCGTGCGGGGCGACGTGGTGTTCCCCCACAACGCCATCGAGGACTTCGTAGCCGTGAAGTCCAACGGCGCGCCGCTGTTCGTGCTCGCCAATGTGGTCGACGACATCGACATGGCCATCACCCACGTCATCCGGGGCGAAGACCTGCTGCCGTCGACGCCGAAGGGCTTGCTCGTGTGGTCGGCGCTGGCGGGACCCGACGCGCCCGTCCCCGCCTTCGCGCACCTGCCCATGCTCGTGAACGAGAAGCGTCAGAAGCTGTCCAAGCGCCGCGACCCGGTGGCGGTCGAGGACTACCGCGACGAGGGGTACCTGGCCGAGGCGATGCGCAACTACCTGGCGCTCCTGGGGTGGAGCGACCCCGAAGGGAGAGAGATCCTCACCGTGGACGACATGGTGGGCGCGTTCCGCCTCGACCACGTCAACCACGCGCCGGCGTTCTTCGACGTCGACAAGCTCAGGTGGATGAACGGCGAGTACCTGCGGGCCATGCCGGTCGACGCGTTCGTGGACGAGGCGCGCCCCTGGCTCGAGGCGCCCCGGGCCCCGTGGCCCCGGGAGCGTTTCGACGAGGCCGTGTTCCGCACCATGGCGCCCCTCGTGCAGGAGCGGGTCACGGTGCTGGACGAGGTGCCCGGCATGGTCGACTTCCTGTTCCTCGAGGCGCCGGTGATCGACGAGGTGTCGTGGGCGGCGGTCACCGCCGACGAGAGGTCGGGCGCCCTGCTCGAGGCCGCCATCGCCACCTATCGCAGCTGCGAATGGACGGCCGACGCCCTGCACGAGGCGACCCGCCGGCTCGCCGACGAGGCCGGGATCAAGCTCAAGCGGGCCCAGGTCCCCGTCCGGGTGGCCGTCACCGGCAGGAGGGTCGGACCGCCCCTATTCCAGTCCCTGGAGGTCTTCGGGCGCGAGGCTGTACTGGAGCGCCTGGGCACGGCCCTGGATCGCTTGCGGCACGGACCGGGCTGATCCGCCCGGCCCGAACGGGTCTGGCATGCGGGGGTCGGCGTGAAATTCGTGCTCTCGGGGATCTTTCGGGCGATGCGGTGGGTGGCGCAGCGGTTCTGGATCGCCCTGGGGCTGGTGGGGGCCTACCTCGTGGTGACCGGGGCCCAGGTGTGGCTCACCTCGCGGCACACCCACGCCGTCTCCGCCCAGGCGGTCGTGGTCATGGGCGCGGCGGAGCACGGCGGGGTCCCCTCGCCCGACCTGACGGCCCGGCTCCAGGACGCGGCGGACCTGTGGCACCGGCACCTGGCGCCCCTCGTCGTGGTGACGGGATCCCGGCCGTCCGGCGACCGCTACACCGAGTCGGGTGTGGCGCAGGGATGGCTCGTCGCCCACGGTGTGACGGCATCGGACATCGTGCAGGCGAACGGGAAAGGCTCGTGGGGCGATCTCGCCGGTGCCGCGGGGGTGCTCCGCCAGCGCGGCCTCAAGCGGGTGCTGGTCGTCACCGACGGCTTCCACGAAGACCGCAGCCTCGCCATCGCGACGCAACTTGGACTGCGCGCCCAACCGGTGCCGGTGGCCAACTCGCCGATCAAGGGATGGTCAACGGTGCCGTACTTCGCCAAGGAGACCGTCGGCGTTGCGGTGGGCCGCGTCGTCGGCTACTCGCGGCTCCCAGATCTCGGTGGCGTGGTGTCGTTCTCCGGTTGATCCCGCTCTTTGGTTGATCCCGTTTGTTCGGTTGATCCCGCGACCGAAAATGTCACCGGGCGGGGGCCCTACGGACGGTTGCCGGGTCGGCTAGCCTGCTGGGTTACCCGTTCGGGGGTGGTGTAATCGGCAACACGACAGGTTCTGGCCCTGTTATTGGGGGTTCGAGTCCTCCCCCCCGAGCCAAAATCGAGAGGCGAAGTCGCTGCGCACTGGCGTGCGCGGTCGGCCCGAGAGCGGTATCCGCGGTACCGGTGGCGACGCGGCGGTCGCGGTAGGTCGTTCGTCCCGCCGGGCATCACATCTCGATCGCGCCGAGCAGAATCTATTCACGCGACGGAAGCTCCCACGCTGGGTGGATCACCGTGGCGGCTGGCAGCAACAGCAGGTTGCAGGTGACGTGCACCTCCGACGACGACCCCAACACCTCGGTGCAAAGCCTGAACCTGTCGGCGATGGCCGTGGGTGCGGTGAACTGACCAAAGCACAACGGCACCGCCACGGGAAGGTCCTGAAACGTGCACATCGGGACGGGCGTCTGCCGGCGCTATGGCGGTAGCCGTCCGACCGGTCCTGTGAGGTGTCGGCGTGGGCGATCGCCCCTCGTGACAGCACCCGACGGTGCAGCCAGCCCCGGGATACGAGTGGGGATCGCCTCCCCGGGTTGGCGGCCCGAGTGCGGGACGCCGTGGTCCGCCCCCGGTCTAGCCCGTCGGCACCCGGGACGCGGGCGAGACCACCTGCCCGTTCACCGTCGAGGCGGGGCGCGCGGCCACCCGTCGAGGGGTCGAGAATTGCATGGCCCCGTCCTCCAGCCTGTTCAGCTTCAGGGTGCGGTAGTCGCGCAAATAGCTCTGGTGCACCCGCCATGGAAATTTCGATCCCTGCTTCGGGAACTCGTGGATGGAGCGGAGGATGTACCCGGACGACAACCCCATGAGCTGGTCCGTCTCCACCGATGCGTCGTGGTTGACCGGCATGCACTGCCGGTGCCCGTGCTCGCGCATGAAATTGAGCACCCGGCACACGTAGTCACAGGTCAGGTCGCACTTGAGCGTCCACGAGGCGTTCGTATAGCCGATCGCGACGGCGAAATTGGGCACGTCCTCGAGCATCATGCCCTTGTAGGTGAGCTTGCTGGGCAGCTCGACCTTGTCGCCGTCGACCGAGATGTCGACGCCCCCGAGGAAGAGGAGCTCAAGACCGGTCGCGGTGACGATGATGTCGGCGTCGAGCTCCGCGCCCGAGGACAGCCGCACGCCGGTGGGGGTGAACCGGTCGATGTGGTCTGTCACGACCGAGGCCTTCCCCTCCCGTATGGCTCTGAAGAAGTCGCCGTCGGGGGCCGCACAGAAACGCTCGTCCCAGGGGTCGTACCGCGGCGTGAAATGTGTGTCGATGTCGTATCCGTCGGGGAGCTGGCGGCGGAGCCCGGCTCGCACGAGGCGCTTGACCAGCGCCGGGCGCCGCTTGCTCAACTGGTAGAAACCTTGCATGGCCAGGGCGTGGAACCAGCGGATCGCCCTCGACGCATACCGCCGGGGTAGGACCCGCCGCAACACGCCGTCGAACGCGTTGTTCGACGGGACGGCCGCGATGTAGCTCGGTGACCTCTGCAGCATCGTTACGTGTTGGGCGGCGGCGGCGAGGGCGGGGACGAGCGTGACGGCCGTGGCGCCGCTCCCGATGACGACGACCCGTTTCCCGGCATAGACGAGACCGTCGGGCCACGACTGAGGATGGACGACGGTCCCCTCGAAGTCGACCATGCCGGCGAAGTC